>ENA-OQAQ01000001-OQAQ01000001.1-human-gut-metagenome-genome-assembly--contig:-NODE-1-length-24748-cov-0.890541_pt1 | contig 24748 bp, 36 predicted proteins | sample MGYA00242739_ERZ504535 | MGnify/ENA primary metagenome ERZ504535 (study PRJEB26092, sample SAMD00036295) | human gut metagenome | host: Homo sapiens | study: EMG produced TPA metagenomics assembly of the...
CCCCTTGACATTCCCTCACGGTTTCAGTCTTGTCCTTTCGGAAAGTGTACTTTTGTCCTATAAGCTTGGCACAACCCATCACTTGGAGATGCACCTTATAGTAGGCTACCGCTGACGGAACAGCGGGTTAAATCATGCAATTAATATTACTGTCTAACAATCAATTACGTGACTTTACAGGTCACACCCACGTTTTATTGAGGTTGAGCATTATTGTGTAGGCACTCTCATAGGCATCCGTAATATCTTCCATAAAATCCGGGTGAATGGGATTGCACCGATGAGAGCGTCGCGGGTCGTCGAAGTTGATCACATAGAACTTCGGCTTTACCTTGTAGCCGTCCGGGTGGTTCAGCAAATGGTTGTAGGCAATAGTAGATAGGTCGGGATACTTGAAATCGTAGATGTATTGACTAAAGCCCTTTTCAATCTGTTGCTTGATAAAATTGTTTACCACGGCGTATGACTTGCCGCTGCCCGGCGTACCCAACACGATGGACGCACGGAAGGGATTAACTACATTGATCCAACCGTTGTTCCAGCGTTTCCTGTAATAGAAACGTGTCGGCAGATTGACCGAATACTCGCTTTCGATAAGCCTCGTTTCCTGCATGAAACTCTCGTTCTCGTTGTTGAAAACATCCTCCATCAAATTGTGTTTCAACAGGCGGCTCATCCACAGACCACCCATCAACAGGCAGACATAGCCCGTTCCAATGGTAAGGACATACAGTCCCGTCACCGCTTCAAGCGGCAGCGGCAGGGGCAGCAACCACCAGTTCAGGAAAAACAGCACGAACCCGACGGCAAATGCTGTCCAGATTCTCCCCCAAGTGATTTTCTCACCCTTGACACCCTTCGTACCCAGACAGGACAAGGCAAGCAAAAGGACGGAAAACAGCTTCGTGTAGAGAATGGAATGGAACAGCCCCCGCCGTGCGGTCGAAGTTCAGAAGGATTTTGTCCACCACGCCGATGTTCACGCCCCACAGCCGGATGGCTTCGTAGCAGAACCAGTACACGTTCATGACCACTAAAATGATACTCACGGCACGCAGAAAATCCATGATTTTCGCCAATGCCCTCAAATCGTCTTCTTGTTGTGACATACATTGATTTTTTAATTGTTGATACTCTGATTACATACCCAAGCCCCTTGCGTTTTTTCTTCTTTTTGCGCTTCATCGCCCGGATGAAAGCCTCTTCCTCGGCATCTACCGCCGGACCTTCGGGAGTGAGCAAGCCCATACCGCCCGATATATCTTCACTGTCGTAGGCGGTCTGCCCGTGTGCCTTGTCCGCAGCATCCACAGGGATGGATAGCGGTATCGGCGGTTGTCCGGCGTATGGCAGGGTGAAGTGTTCCTGCAAGGCATTCGCCGAAAGCTCCTTACCCATGCGCGAACCGTTCAGCACGCATCCCGTGCGGTGGTCGATGAAGGTAGCCCCATAGATGCGCCCTTCCTCTGTGTAGCGCAGTACGGTGTCGATGCCCTTCTCTTTGAGTTGGGATACAAATTTGTCCTTGTCATAAGTGCCTTGCAGCACGGAAAGGACGGTGCGTTTCGTCATGTCTGCCAGTTTCCTATCCTTGATTTCCGATTTGGAACGGACAAACTTCTTCTGTACGGCTTCATAGCCTGCGGACTTCCCGAAGAGCGAGGACTTGAACGGATTGCCAACTTTGTTACCCCTGTCGTCCGTGACGGAATAGACCAGCCCGTGATACTCCCGTCCGCGCACGTTGCCCCTCGCTTCCTCCACCGTCATATTATATAAGGAAAGGAGCGCACGGTATTCGCCCATCGTCTGGAAACGGTACTGCCCATTCAGAGCCTTCACGGTGTTGCCTACCTGCTTCTTCACATCACCTGCCGATGCGGCCACCTTGCGCAACGGATTATCCAATCTCTGATTTTTACGTTCTGCCGGATGCAATCCGTACTTCTGTTCCAGTTCCCTGCGGATACGGTCGCTGCGGCGGTAGAGAAAATCCCGGTTGAGCCTTTTCCCGTTCTCGTCCACGTTGACCGTCACGATGTGCAGGTGGTGGCGGTCGATGTCCTCGTGCTTGAATACAAGATAAGGCTGGTTTCCGAAACCGAGTTTTTCCAGATACTCGCGGGCGATATTCTGCAACTCAATATCGGTCAGCACATCCTCCGGGTGCGGGTTGAGAGAGATATGCACCACCGGCTTCTCGATCTTCATCTGCGGTGGCAGGAAGGTGAGAAAACCCTCCATCGCCTTGCCTATGTCCACCGTTCCCGAACCGTCATTGTAGATGCGGTTGGTGGTGAGAAGCCGCCCCTGCGCCTCGTTAATCTTCTCCCCGTTGTAGGCAATCGCGCCGTACAACGAACTTCCTACACTGATTTTTGCGACCATTTTGCCTCCATTTCCCTTGAAAGTTCCACAATCCGGCGGCTCAGTTTCACGAGTTCGACGGTGTGTTGCTCTAATTTGTAGAGCAACGCCATCGCCTTTTTCTCTGAAAAATGCAGCCTCAGTTCCTTCACGACTTGGTTGTAATTCGTACCCACGGCGCGGAACTGCGCATGAAAATCCGATAGCTTGGTGTAATAGTCCACCAGCGTCTTGTCCACCTTCAGCACCTTGAACGGCTGTCCGAAGAAGTGCGCTTTGAGGAAAACAGACCGTGCATAGACACCCGATTTTCCGAACATGGCGAGGAAACGGTTGTGTTCCTCCTCGTTGAAACGGACGGTGTACCGGTACACCGCCGGATCAAGTTTGGGATTTCTCCCTGCTTTGCTTTTCCTTTTCTCTTTCATATTACTTTGGATTTAGCGGATTGACGGCATAAGCCGCCGCTTCGGATCACAGCACCGCAGTTCTGAAAGGCTTTCCGACTTCGGAGGGAAAGCCCGCCCCCTGCAAGGGGCAAGGCGTTTTCCGGGATGCTCAAAATATTTTGAGCGGCTGAAAACATACCTTGCTATGTTCAGGTGAACATAAAAATCCGTCAGGGGACGGATTGGGAAAATACCTTTCAGGACTCCGGGCCGCGCGTCATCGGCGAACCCTGCTGTCCGGGTGCAAAGTTACGCCCTTAAAGCGGTATCGGACAGATGCTTGACCCGGTCAATGACTGCCAACCGGCGCAACGTGCCGCCACTTGCCGGAGAAGTGATACAGGTTCCAAAATATACTTGTTTATTTGCAGCATGATTCAAGAAACGAACGATTTGAAGATATGATAAACGGAACATTCAAATACCCGGAAATCCGCTTCTTCGGATACTTGCCGAAACGGATACCCGAACCGTCGGAAACCCGGTTCTCCGACAATTCGGTGACGTATGGATTCAATGACTTCATGACGCAATGTCGTCAATCACCATTTGTCCGACGCACCGCTTCACCACAGAACCGGATACGCGACGACCCGCCTGCGTGTGTAGTCACGGAAGCGGATGGTGCGACAGCCAAATCCGTATGGAAACAGAAAAACAAATCATCAACAATTAAAATAAATGGAACTATGAGTAAGGAAATCTTCGTTGCATTCGCAACACAGAAAGGTGGCATCGGCAAATCCACTGTCACGGCACTTGCCGCCAGCTACCTGCACAACGTGAAAGGCTACAATGTCGCCGTCGTGGACTGCGACGACCCGCAGCACAGCATCCACGGGCTGCGCGAACACGAAATGGGGCTTATCGACAGCAGCACCTACTTCAAGGCTCTCGCTTGCGACCATTTCCGCCGGATCAAAAAGAACGCCTACACCATCGTCAAAAGCAATGCGGTGAACGCCCTCGACGATGCCGAGAGGATGATTGCCACTGAGGACGTGAAACCCGACGTGGTGTTCTTCGACATGCCCGGCACACTCCGAAGCAACGGCGTGATAAAGACGCTCTCGCAGATGGACTACATTTTCACTCCGCTGAGTGCCGACCGCTTTGTCGTGGAGAGTACCCTGAAATTCGTCACGATGTTCCGCGACAGGCTGATGACTACCGGACAGGCGAAAACAAAGGGGCTGCATCTGTTCTGGACGATGGTGGACGGCAGGGAGAGGAACGACTTGTACGGCATCTACGAGGAAGTGATAGCCGAAATGGGCTTTCCGGTACTTTCCACCCGCTTGCCCGACAGCAAGAAGTTCCGCCGTGACCTTTCGGAAGAGCGCAAGAGCGTTTTCCGCTCCACCATCTTCCCGATGGACACGGCACTGCTGAAAGGGAGTGGCATCCGGGAGTTTTCCGAAGAGATAAGCGACATCATCAGACCGCAGTGAGCATGGGCAGCAGGAAAGTGAACACGGAAGGCATCGACGAGGAACTGCTGTTAGCCTCCATCGGGCGGCGCACACAGGACGGGACACTGCGCCCCGCACAGGAAGTACCCGCAGCTGCACCGACCGAAGAGGACACCGCCGCACCGGAACCATCTCCTGTGCAACCCGTAACACGGGAAAAAGCGCAGAGGGAAAGTGGACGCCGGAAAAGGCAGGACGAGGACTACAACGAGCTATTCCTGCGCCGCAACGAGATAAAGACCCGCCAATGTGTCTATATCAGCCGTGACGTCCACGGCAAGATCCTCAGAATCGTGAACGACATCGCCGGAGGGGAAATCTCAGTAGGCGGATATGTGGATACCGTGCTGCGCCAGCATCTGGAACAGCACAAGGAGAGAATCAACGAACTGTACAAGAAACAACGTGAAGATCTGATTTGAAAATGGAAAAAGAAATGACACCGAATGAAAAAAGACCACAGCAAGACTGCGGAGGTATGTTTACCCAAGTGCAGGCGAGTGTGGAAATACTGTCGCCTGTCCCGGTAAGCGGCAAATGCAGTGAGAAGGACTATGAACGCCTGTTCATCCGCGACCCGGAAGTAAAGGCACGTGAGGGGAAGATGGCGTATGTGCGCCCGGAGTACCACGAGCGTATCATGCGTATCACCCGTGTAATCGGGCATGACCGGCTTACGCTGTCCGCTTACATCGACCATGTGCTGACGCACCACTTCAACCAGTGCGAAGATGCGATAAAGAGCCTTTATGCCCGAAATTACAATTCAGTATTCTAACCAAAAACGGAAGGATATGAATTACACAATCAGCATGACAGACATTCTGCTGGCGGTATCGGTCGGCTGCAACCTCTGGTTCCTGTTCCTGCTCCTTTACGAGCGCATCATGGACACGCGGATTGTCCGCTTCTTCAAGGGCATTGTCGGATTATGGCGGTCACTGGACGGGAATGAGGCTAAACGCATAGCGGCACACGAGGAAGTCCCTGCGGAAAAGGCGGACATCATCGGCAAGAGCCGTTTCAGGATGGCATCCACCCGGACAACCGCTGCCATACCGACGCAAGAAGCCGCCACTATTGAAAAAGGCATTGAGCTGTCGGAGGAAGAGGCTACTTTTGACGACGGAAAAACGGGAAACGCATCCCGCCCGGCACAAGTCCCGGAGGAAAAACTCGATGAGACCTTCACGAGCATACCGCCGGAGGAACTGGGATACGGGGACGACGAACCGGAAGAGGACGCCTCGGACACGCCACGGGCTTCGGGCAGCAGCTTTGACGAGATTGACGACGCCTGCAAGACCGCCAAAAACCCGGACGCGACACAGGCGGAACGTGAAAAGGCGGCTAAGGTGTTCACCGACATGGAGGGCACGGAGTTGTACGAGAAAATGATGGAAGGCTCTTCGGAGATAGGCATCCGCATCAAGGGGCTTATCGAGATTCGGCTGAAGAAATCTGAAAAGGAGTTCGTCGTGCCGGACAACATCGAGGAGTTCGACATTCGCAACTATGTATGACAACAATAAAAGAAATGAACATGAAAGAATGACATCAACCCACGCGGCGAGGAAACGCAAGGCGCATCCCCATCCGCAACGGACACGCCCACGTCCGTGGAAACAAACGGGCATCCACTAAAACCAAAGTAAAGAAACAAAGTATCAACCGCCCGACAAAGGACCATCCACCCTTTTGACGGCAAAAAACAAGAACAGTTTATGAACAAGAACATCTTGAAAAACAGAAAAGCAATCCTCTCCGCGGCACTTGTCATCGCCGCAACCGCCTCCGCTTTCGCGCAGGGAAACGGCATCGCGGGCATCAACGAAGCCACCTCTATGGTGAGTTCTTATTTCGACCCCGGAACTAAACTGATATACGCCATCGGTGCAGTCGTCGGGCTTATCGGGGGCGTAAAAGTGTACGGCAAGTTTTCATCGGGCGACCCCGACACCAGCAAGACAGCCGCCTCGTGGTTCGGCGCGTGCATCTTCCTGATTGTTGCCGCCACCATCCTGCGCTCATTCTTCCTTTAATAAATAATGTATGGCTGAATACCCAATCAACAAGGGTATCGGCCGTCCGGTAGAGTTCAAGGGCTTGAAGGCACAGTACCTCTTCATCTTCTGCGGAGGTCTGCTGGCTCTCTTCGTCCTGTTCGTCATCCTCTACATGGTCGGTATCGACCAGTGGATATGTATCGGCTTCGGCGCGGCATCGTCCTCCCTCCTTGTATGGCAGACCTTCGCGCTGAACGCCCGGTACGGTGAACACGGGCTGATGAAATTAGGAGCGGCACGGAGCCATCCCCGATACCTTATCAACCGGCGGCGGATAACCCGTCTGTTCAAACGACAACGAAAGGAAGAAAGACAATGAGGAATACATCGAAAATGACAACACTGGAAAACAGGTTCCCACTTTTAGCGGTGGAGCATGGCTGCATCATCTCAAAGGACGCCGACATCACGGTGGCTTTCGAGGTGGAACTACCGGAACTTTACACCGTGACGGGTGCGGAGTACGAGGCGATACACAGTTGCTGGTGCAAGGCTATCAAGGTGCTGCCGGACTACTCCGTCGTCCACAAACAGGACTGGTTCATCAAGGAACGCTACAAACCGGAGCTTCAGAAGGACGACATGAGCTTTTTAAGCCGCTCTTTCGAGCGTCACTTCAACGAGCGTCCGTACCTGAAACACACCTGCTACCTCTACCTGACCAAGACAACAAAGGAGCGTAACCGGATGCAGAGCAATTTCAGCACGCTGTGCCGGGGACATATCATCCCGAGGAGCTGGACAGGGAAACCACGACCAAGTTCTTGGAAGCCTGCGAACAGTTCGAGCGCATCATGAACGACAGCGGGCTTGTCAGGCTGCGCCGCCTCTCCACCGATGAGATTGTGGGTACTGAGGGAAAGACGGGACTTATTGAACGCTACTTCTCGCTCATGCCGGAAGGTGACACCACCTTGCAGGACATCGAGCTTTCGGCAAGGGAGATGCGCATCGGCGACAACCGCCTGTGTCTGCACACCCTCTCCGACGCGGAAGACCTGCCGGGCAAGGTGGCTACCGACACCCGTTACGAGAAGCTCTCCACCGACCGGAGTGACTGCCGACTGTCATTCGCCTCCCCGGTGGGGCTTCTGCTCTCCTGCAACCATATCTACAACCAGTATGTGCTGATAGACAACAGTGAGGAAACCTTGCAGAAGTTCGAGAAGTCCGCCCGTAACATGCAGTCGCTATCTCGCTATTCAAGGAGCAACAGCATCAACCGCGAGTGGATAGACCAATACCTGAACGAAGCCCCATTCCTACGGACTGACCTCGGTACGGGCACACTTCAACGTCATGGCGTGGAGCGACGATGCGGAGGAACTGAAGCATATCAAGAACGACGTGGGCAGCCAGTTGGCAAGCATGGAATGCGTGCCGCGCCACAACACCATCGACTGCCCGACACTCTACTGGGCGGCGATACCCGGCAATGCGGCGGACTTCCCGGCGGAAGAGAGTTTCCACACCTTCATCGAACAGGCGGTGTGCCTGTTCACAGAGGAAACCAACTACCGCAGCTCGCTCTCGCCCTTCGGCATCAAGATGGTGGACAGGCTCACGGGAAAACCGCTGCACCTTGACATCTCCGACCTGCCCATGAAGCGAGGTATCACGACCAACCGCAACAAGTTCGTGCTGGGTCCTTCGGGCAGCGGCAAGTCTTTCTTCATGAACCACCTCGTGCGCCAATATTATGAGCAAGGCGCACATGTGGTATTGGTGGACACGGGAAACTCCTATCAGGGCTTGTGCGGCATGATCCGACGCAAGACAGGCGGAGCGGACGGTGTGTATTTCACCTACACGGAAGATAAGCCCATCAGCTTCAACCCGTTCTACACCGACGATTACATCTTCGACGTGGAGAAGAAGGACAGCATCAAGACCCTGTTGCTGACGCTCTGGAAGTCGGAGGACGACAAGGTGACAAAGACGGAGAGCGGCGAGCTGGGCAGTGCCGTGAGTGCCTATATTGAGCGCATCCAATCCGACCGTAGCATCGTGCCGTCGTTCAACACCTTCTACGAGTATATGCGTGACGACTACCGCAAGGAACTGGCACAGCGTGACATCAAGGTGGAGAAGTCCGACTTCAACATCGACAACATGCTCACCACCATGCGGCAGTATTACCGGGGCGGGCGTTACGATTTCCTGCTCAACTCCACGGAGAACATCGACCTGCTCGGCAAGCGGTTCATCGTCTTCGAGATAGATCGATTAAAGAAAACCGCGAACTGTTCCCCGTCGTGACCATCATCATCATGGAAGCCTTCATCAACAAGATGCGGCGGCTGAAAGGCGTGCGGAAACAGCTTATCGTGGAAGAGGCTTGGAAGGCCCTCTCATCGGCGAACATGGCTGAATATCTGCGCTATATGTATAAGACGGTCAGAAAATATTACGGCGAGGCAATCGTGGTGACGCAGGAGGTGGACGACATTATCAGTTCTCCGGTGGTCAAAGAGAGCATTATCAACAACTCGGATTGTAAAATCCTGCTTGACCAAAGGAAATATATGAACAAGTTCGACCAGATACAGGCGTTGCTCGGACTGACGGAAAAGGAGAAGTCGCAGATACTCTCCATCAACATGGCGAACAACCCTTCACGGCTCTACAAGGAGGTGTGGATAGGCTTGGGCGGCACGCAGTCGGCGGTCTATGCCACGGAGGTCAGCGCGGAAGAGTATCTGGTGCGCCCGTAAAGGGAATTTGACGAATGTCGCTTTTGGGCAAGCGACTGGGCAAGTGTTTTAAAATGCCCATTAACAACCGCTAACCGGAGGGGAAAACCCCACAAGGGAACATAGCACGTTGGTAAAGCCATAAGTCAGCCAACTGTCAGGCTGCGACCGAATGGCAAGTTAAAATGATAGATATGAGGATAAAGCCTGCATTGGTTGAACGATAGTCCGAGCAGTCGTATCCTTGGGCAATGACGGAAGACAGTTGAATAATTCTTCGGAATTATACCGTTATGTTGCGGTACTACACTGATGACACGTAGCAGGAGTAGCATAAACTTACCGCAAGGCAACTACCATAAGTAGTAAAGGACGAAAGTCGTATCCGACAATCTATCGAGCCCAAATAGTCGTCAAAATTTCTAAACGGGGATTGCCTAAACCGGAAAGCCAGTTGTAGGGCTATGGGGTCTGCCCCTGAATATCCGGCATGGCAACGGAGCTTCCATAGTAGTGCTGAGCAGGGTAACGCCCTGTACATGGCGAAGGGGAGCAGCTAATTAAGTTTAACAATTTAAAGGAAGATGTGAGAGACATGAGAAATCCAGAAAATGTGTTGAACAGTCTGAGTAAACACAGCGGTAACTTGAACTATAAGTTTGAGCGGCTGTATAGAGTGCTGTTTAACGAGGAAATGTTTTATGTAGCCTATCAGAATATTTACAGCAAGACAGGCAACATGACGGCAGGAGCCGATGGTAAAACCATTGACGGAATGAGTATTGACCGAGTTGAACAACTGATTGGCAGTCTTAAAAATGAGAGGGGGGGCTTATCAGCCTAATCCGTCCAAAAGGACGTACATACCTAAGAAAAACGGGAAAAAACGTCCGCTTGGCATACCCTCTTTTGATGATAAGCTGGTACAGGAAATAGTCAGAATGATACTTGAAGCAATCTATGAAGGTAGTTTTGAACATACTTCACATGGGTTTCGTCCCAAACGAAGTTGTCATACTGCTCTTATAGATATACAAAAGACATTCACTGCCGTGAAATGGTTTATTGAAGGCGATATTAAAGGATTCTTCGACAATATCAATCATGACGTACTGATTAATATTCTTCGGGAACGTATCGCCGACGAGAGATTTTTGCGGCTTATCAGAAAATTCCTGAATGCCGGATATGTGGAAGACTGGGTATTTCATAGAACGTACAGTGGAACTCCGCAAGGCGGGATTATCAGCCCAATACTGGCTAACATCTACCTTGACAAGTTCGACAAGTACATCAAGGAATACATCAATCGGTTCAATAAAGGGGGTAACAAGAAAAGGCGACGCTCGATACAAGCTCTACGAACAGCGAAGATACCGACTGGCAAAGAAACTAAAGAATGAGAAAGATGTAAAGGTAAGGAAACAGATGACCGCCGAAATTAAGCGGCTACGAGAAGAACGGAACAACTATCCGGCACGTAATGAAATGGACAGCAGTATCAAACGGTTAAAATACGTGAGATACGCAGATGACTTTCTGATTGGAATTACCGGTAGTCTTGAAGACTGCAAAACAGTAAAAGAGGATATTAAGAATTATTTGAATGAAGCTCTTAAACTGGAACTGTCAGACGAAAAGACACTGATAACCAATGCGCAGAAACCAGCGAAAATTTCTCGGATATGACGTATTTATACGTAGGTGTAACGATTTACGTAAGGATAAGTACGGTAAAACGGTTCGTGCATTCGGACACAAGCCTGTATTGTACCTGAATTTTGAAACGATGCGGAAGAAACTCTTTGATTATAAAGCCGCAAGAATCGCGGTCGTCAATGGCAAAGAGATTTGGAAATCCATCGTCAGAACGTACATGCTGAACTTGGATGACTTGGAAATAGTCAGTCAGTTCAATGCCGAAATCCGAGGGTTCTATAATTACTACTCAATAGCCAATAACAGCTATGTCATCAATTCTTTCTATCACATTATGTCATACAGCATGTATAAGGTATTTGCGAACAAATACAAACATCTGTAAAGAAAATACTTCTGAAATATAAAAAGAACAAGGTTTTCCAAGTGGCATATGAAAATAGCAAGGGTAAGACACTTTACCAATCATTTTATCATGATGGTTTCAAACGCAAAAAGGTTGCAGGGAATATTTACTGTGACACTATTCCACGGACAGTTTCCATAACAGGTGGACGTAACAGCCTTATGGAAAGGCTGAAGCTCCAAGTCTGCGAATTATGCGGTGCTACCGATAAACTCGAAATGCATCACGTTCGCAAACTTAAAGACCTGAAAGGTAAATCCGACTGGGAAAAGAAAATGATAGCTCGAAGACGAAAAACTTTGGCTGTCTGCTCAAAGTGTCATGCAAAAATAGACCCCGACCGAAGAATCAGACTGAATTAATTAGTGGAGAGCCGGATACAGGGAGACTTGTAAGTCCGGTTCGGAGGCGAGTACTCGGAAACCTACCATAGAAATATGACAAGGCGCTGGGTGCTTAGCCTACGTATATACCACGGAAGAGTCGGAAAAGCTGGAATTGCAGAAGCTGGCCAAGGAACTGGGCGGAAATCTGGAAATGGCCGTGAAACGCATTGCGGAAATGAGAAGGGAAAGGAAAAGGTCAAACGGTAAAGCATGACGGTTATGAATGACAGTTTTGAATCGGATGAAAGAAAGCGTAAGGAGACAATCGAATGTCTCTACTGGTCCCTGATGAACGGATGGGACATACCGAAGGATATCCGTGAATATTACGGATTTTCAGAAGACTATGAGCTGTATCACCGGCTTGAAAGTATGGAACCGGAAGATTACAGGGAAAGAAGGCTCAGAGGCGAGATACCTGATGCCGTGGAGGTCGATGTAAGACTGACACATGCTGTGGAGAAGGTCTTCGAGCGGCTTTGTTCCCCTCCTCCCGTACAGTATCTCGACAAGCTGTACGGGGAACTGGAAAAGCTGGGAGGTTTCATAGCCAACCCGAAGAATATTGACAGCCCTTTTATTAATTCCGGTTTTCTCATGAAATACGGCATTGACCGGAATTCTCCGGATGAAATCAGGCGGCAACAGGCAGAAAAGGCATATAAAGAACTTTATGCCAGGTTTGAAACCATGGTTGGCCTGAAGTCCCCAAACAAAAAGGACGATACCATTATCCGCAAGGAATGTCGGCAGCCAGCCTGTAAGGACAGACCGACCGGAAAAGTCCGCATCCCGGTCAGTCCGAAGCCAAAGAGACGCAAGATGGGACTTTGAGAGATTCAGTAAAACAAGAACAACATCATTAAAAAGACAATACATGAAAAACAGACAGTTGTACAGACTGGCCGCCTGCCTGATCGGGGCGGCATCATTGCTGCTACAGAGCTGTAGTGAAAGCAGGTTCAAGGACTGTGACCGCCTGTGCGGTTCATGGAGCAGTGTGGAAGGCAAGCCCGATGTCCTTATATATAAGGAAGGGGACGCCTACAAGATGACGGTCTTCGCACGCAGCGGAAAGACACGGAAGCTGAAGCCGGAAACCTATCTGCTGGTGGAAGAAAACGGTAACCTGTTCATCAATACCGGCTACCGCATAGACATCGCCTACAATGAGGCGGCTGACGTATTGACCTTTTCTCCGAACGGTGACTATGTAAGGAAGGAGGTACGTCCATGAGAAAAAGACTGCTGCTGCTTTGTGCAGGTAACCTTTTTCTTGCCGGACAGATACGGGCACAGTGGGTGGTGACCGATCCGGGAAACCTTGCCCAGAGTATCATCAACATGTCGGACAATATCGTGCATACCTCTTCAACTGCGACAAGTACCGCCCAGAATTTTGCGGAGACGGTGAAGATATACCAGCAGTACAAGAAATACTATGATGCCCTGAAGTCCGTCAACAATCTGGTGAAGGATGCCCGTAAGGTCAGTGAGATTATCCTGATGGTCGGTGATGTGTCGGAAATCTACGTGACCAATTTCCAGAAGATGCTGGGTGACGAGAACTTTTCTCCCGAAGAGCTGGATGCCATCGCTTTCGGTTATACCAAACTTCTGGAAGAGAGCAACGGGGTGTTGCAGGACCTCAGGCAGGTAATCAACGTCAGCACCCTTTCCATGACCGACAAGGACCGTATGGACGTGGTGGATGACTGTTATGCCAGTATGCGCCGTTACCGCAATCTCGTGAATTACTATACGAACAGGAATATAGCCGTGAGTTTCCTGCGTGCCCGCAAGAAGAATGACCTTGACCGTGTCCTGAAACTCTATGGCAATGACACCTCCAAATACTGGTAGCCTATGGTATTGTTATCTGTGGATTTCTCGAATCTCCATACCATTCTGGAGAGCCTTTACAATGAAATGATGCCCCTTTGCGGGGATATGCTGGAGGTGGCCAAGGGACTTGCCGGACTCGGTGCCCTGTTCTATGTGGCCGTCCGTGTCTGGCAGTCGCTTGCCCGTGCCGAACCGATTGACGTGTATCCGCTTCTGCGCCCGTTTGCGATAGGCATCTGCATCATGCTTTTCCCGACTCTGGTACTCGGAACGATGAATACGGTGCTGAGTCCGATTGTGCAGGGAACCCACAAGATGCTTGAGGGGCAGACGATGGACATGCAGCAGTACCGTGAACAGAAGGACAGGCTGGAACGTGAAGCCATGCTCCGTAATCCGGAAACGGCCTATCTGGTCAGCGATGAGGAGTTTGACCGTCAGCTGGACGAGCTCGGATGGTCGCCCGATGCCATGGCAACCCGTATGGGCATGTATATGGAAGTGGGCATGTACAATCTGGAAAAGAATATCCGTGACGCCTTCCGCAGTCTGCTGGAACTGCTTTTTGCCGCCGCATCCTTGCTGATAGATACGGTAAGGACCTTTTTTTCTGGTGGTATTGTCCATCCTTGGTCCCATTGCCTTTGCCTTCAGTGTGTGGGACGGTTTCCAGTCCACGCTCAGCCAGTGGTTCACACGTTACATTTCCGTCTATCTGTGGCTTCCCGTGAGTGACCTTTTCAGCTGTATGCTGGCCAAGGTTCAGGTACTTATGCTGCAGAACGACATCCTGGAGCTCCAGAACAATCCGAACTATTCGCTGGACAACTCCAATTCGGTATATGTGATCTTCATGCTGATAGGTATCATCGGATATTTTACCGTGCCGACCGTGGCCGGATGGATTGTGCAGGCAGGCGGTGGCGTAAACTATAACCGCAACATCAACCGTACCGCGACCAAGGCCGGAGGATTTGCAGCCGGTGCCGCAGGTTCCGGACTGGGAAATATCGGAGGGCGTCTGCGTGGAAAAATAAACAGAACAGGAACATAAAAATCATGAAAACAGATGGAATTCAAATCACTGACCAATATTGAAAGCAGTTTCAGACGGATACGTCTGATGCTTGCGGTCTTTGTCGGATGCTGTACGCTCGTTACCGTCTTTGCCCTGTGGAACTCATACCGCTTTGCGGAGAAACAGCGTGAGAAAATTTATGTACTCGATGGTGGCAAGTCACTGATGCTTGCCCTTTCACAGGATCTTTCACAGAACCGTCCGGCTGAAGCCAGGGAGCATGTAAGAGGTCCATGAGCTATTTTTTCGGGCTGTCGCCGCAGAAGGATGCCATAGAGCACAATATCAACCGTGCCTTGCAGCTGGCGGACAAAAGTGCCTATCATTACTATGTGGATTTTGCCGAGAAAGGATATTATAACCGTCTCATTTCCGGTAATATCAATCAGGTGGTACGGGTGGACAGCGTGGTCTGCGACTTTTCCGGCTACCCCTACAGGGCCAGGACGTATGCCCGCCAGATGATTATCCGTGAGAGTAACGTGACGGAACGTTCGCTGGTGACTGACTGCCAGCTTCAGAATACCTCCCGTTCCGATGACAATCCCAACGGCTTTATCATCGAACATCTGATCATACTGGAAAACAAGGACATAAGGAGTGTAGAGCGATGAAAAGGAACCTGACGAGACAGGCGGACCTTCAACTCAGGAGGTTCTGCCACAGACTTACCGTGAAACAGCGCAAGGCCGTTCTCTGGATACTGTTTGTCCCGTTTGCCGCCGCATGTGTCTATACGGCATGCAGACCGTTTATAGGCAGTAAGAACCGGGAGTCCGGAATGGAATTTATGGAAAAGGATTCACTCCGTATGGAGTTCATTCAATCTATTGTAAGAAATGGAGAAAGAAAAAGTCAAGAAAGTAATGGAACGGCTGATGAAACCGTTCAGGCTCCGGTCCTCAAAGGACAGGAAGCCGCTGAGTGAGGAACAGAAACGCAAACGCGCCGGATTTGTGGTGTATCCGCTGATGTTCCTGCTGTGTCTGGGAAGTTTCTATCTGATATTCTCACCTTCCGGGCAGGAACGGGGGCGGCAGGATAAAGGACAGGGATTCAATACGGAAATCCCTTCTCCCGAGGACAGCCGCCTGGAAGGGAACAAGAAGGATGCCTATGAAAAGGCTCTGATGGAACAGGAAAGCAGGAAAAGGAAGACATTCTTTGAAGCTGCGGAGTCCATGTTTGCCAAAGAGGAACGGAAAGACAGTGTCCGTCTTCCCGATAATATTCCACCGGAGAGGAAAACAAACACGGAAACGGAAACAGAAAAAGGCAATGCCGGACCGGTCAGTTCCTCAGCCGGAGCCTACCGTGAGATGAACCGTACGCTGGGAAGCATCTATGAACCGCGGACCGATCCGGAAAAGGAAAGGCTTCTGGAAAGGATTGAGGAACTGGAGCGTATGCAGCAACAGCAGCAGAAACAGGAGCCACTGTCAGGCATGGAGGAAAAGATGGCCTGATGGAAAAATCCTACGAACTGGCCGCCAAATACAATAACCGTCAGGCAGTGGAGACTCCTTCTCCCGTCAGAAAAGCGGAGGACAAAAAAGCCATACCGGTGAAACAGGTTCACAATGAGGTGGTATCCTCGCTTTCCAGACCTATGAGCGACGAAGAGTTCATATCCGCCTTTTCGGGAGAACGCAATGCCGGTTTCAATACGGCTGTTGACCGGAAGACCGTAACGGAAGGCAATACCATTGCTGCCTGTGTACACGGAACACAGACCGTATCCGACGGACAGGCCTTGCGCCTGCGGCTTACCGAGCCCATGTCCGTTGCCGGACGTTTCATACCGAAAGGGACCGTACTGGTAGGTGGCACACGCATACAGGGTGAACGGCTGGAAATCATGGTCAATGCCGTAGAATACAAGGGAACTATCCTGCCGGTGGAACTGGAAGTCTATGATCTGGACGGACAGCAGGGAATCCTGGTGCCGGGCTCACTGGAATATGACGCTGCCAGAGAGATTGCCGCCAACATGGGAACCTCGATGAACAGCAGCATCAACATTTCCACCGATGCCGGGGCGCAGATTGCCTCAGATTTGGGAAAAGGTGTGATACAGGGCGTTTCCCAGTACATATCCAAACGGATGCGTACGGTAAAGATTACTTTGAAGGCCGGACACCGGATACTGCTTCATTCACCGGAGAAATGAAATTACAGTAAACTATGAAAGAAAAGACAACCATTAAACAAAAGCACATGAAGAAGATTCTGATGATGTTTGCCCTTTTGCTGGGCGTATCGGCTGCCTGGGCGCAGCAGAGTAGCGGTGATTATTATGAGGGGCTGACCCGCAAGATCGGTTTCAGCCAGATGATTCCGCCGCACGGACTGGAAATAACGTATGACAAGACCGTCCATGTCATTTTCCCGGCTCCGGTCAAGTATGTGGATCTCGGTTCTACAAACCTGATAGCCGGCAAGGCCGACGGTGCCGAGAATGTAATCCGAGTAAAGGCCACGACACGCAATTTCAGGGAGGAGACCAATATGTCTGTAATAACCGAAGACGGGAACTTCTATACCTTCAACGTGAAGTATGCCGATGAGCCGCTGCTGCTGAATGTGGAGATGTGTGATTTTATCCATGACGGAGAATCGGTGAACCGTCCCAACAATGCCATGGAAATCTATCTGACCGAGCTGGATAACGAGTCACCCCGTCTGGTACGTCTTATCATGAAATCCGTGTATGAGAATGACAAGCGCCGTATCCGTCATATCGGCTGCAAGCGTTTCGGTATCCAGTATCTGCTCAAAGGGCTGTACACCCATAATGACCTGCTTTATTTCCATACCCAGGTAAAGAACTCCTCGAATGTGCCCTTTGACGTGGATTTCATTACGTTCAAGGTGGTGGACAAAAAGGTGATGAAGCGTACGGCCATGCAGGAGCAGGTGATTTATCCGCTGCGTGCCTATAATTATGTGACACGTGTAAACGGCAGGGATTCGGAATGCACGGTATTCGCCCTTCCCAAGTTTACGATACCGGACGACAAGAAACTGGTTGTGGAGATGTATGAGAAACAGGGCGGCCGTCACCAGAGTTTTGAGGTGGTCAACGAAGACTTGGTGCATGCGGAAACCATCAATGAACTGAAGGTACGATGAGAACGAAAGTATTGTATATGCTGGCATTGCTGCTTGTCCTTTCCGTGGGACAGGCAGAAGCCAGCGGATTCTGCCAAGGATGCAGGGTGTGGAAATGCGTGGAGGTATGGCTTCCGATAACGGATACTATATGGGAATGATATTTTTAAGCTATGCCAAAGGCGGGAACAAATGGGTATATGGAGCGGAATACCTGCATATGAAACACGGTTACCGTCATGTGACCATCCCTTTTGCGCAGTTTACGGCAGAAGGCGGTTATTACCTGAATTTCCTTTCCGATGCGGGGAAAAGTGTTCTTCCTCAATCTAGGAGGATCGGCACTGGCCGGATATGAGACGATAAACTGGTCCGATAAAAAAACTCTATGACGGAGCCACCCTGAAAAACGGCGATGCCTTTGTGTACGGCTGTGCCCTGACGCTGGAGATGGAACTGTACCTTGCCGACCGTGTGGCATTGACGGCTTCCTTGCGTGAGCGTTTCCTGTGGGGCGGAAGTCTCGGACATTGCCATCCCCAGTATGGAATCGGCATCCGTTTTATGATAAATTAGTGGGTTATGGAACTGGAACAGATTAGACAGATTTCCCTTGTCGGTTTTCTTGAAAATCTGGGGCATATGCCTGTATCCCGTAAAGGAAATGATGTCTGGTTCAGATCGCCTTTCAGAAATGAGAGAACCGCATCCTTCAAGGTGGATACGCAGCGGAATGTCTGGTTTGATTTTGGCCTCGGAAAGGGAGGTGACATCTTCCATCTTGCCGGAGAACTGACCGGAAGTACCGGTTTCATGGAACAGCTGGAGTTCCTTTCAGGGAAATCCGGCATCCTTCCCCTCCGGCCTTTACAGGAACGTAAGAAGATACCCCGCGTTTCCGGATTCGAGGACGTGAAAGTGACGGAACTGAGTCATGAGGCATTGAATAGCTACCTGAAAGAGAGAGGAATTGATCTGGCCATAGCCGGGAGATTCTGCAAGGAAGTGGCTTATGGAATACGGGGCAAACGGTATTTTGCCATAGGCTTCATGAACCGGAGCGGCGGTTATGAACTCCGTAACCCGATGTTCAAGGGATGCATCTCTCCCAAGGACATTTCCTGTGTGTCCCTGTCCGGAAAGAAACAGGATACGTGCTGCGTGTTTGAAGGATTTGTGGATTTCCTTTCGGCATTGGTATTGCGGACTGTGACGGACGAGGACTGCCTGGTGCTGAACTCTGTATCCAATCTGGAACGGTCGTATGCCGTACTGGAGGGTTACGGCAAAATCAGGTGCTTTCTTGACCGTGACCGGGGCCGGGATTACCGCACTGGAGACTTTGAACATACATTTCGGGAATAAGGTTACGGACTGTTCCGGTCTGTATGATGGATTTAAGGACTTGAATGAATATCTGAACAAAAACAAAGGAAAACAAATGAAGACAGGAAAGAATATAAGAAAAGGATTTGGGCTGGTAGGCAAGATTGCCATGTTCTGCATAGGTCTGGTCAGTCTTGTACTGACCTCGTGCGAATCCGAGCTGGAAATCCAGCAGAGTTATCCGTTTACCGTGGAAACAATGCCAGTTCCCAAGGAACTGAACAGGAATGAGACGGCGGAAATACGATGCGAGCTCAAAAGTGAGGGCGATTTTGACGGTACGGTCTATACGATCCGTTATTTCCAGTATGACGGGGAAGGTTCCCTGAAACTGGACAACGGTCTTGAATTCAAGCCGAATGACCGTTATCTGCTGGAGAACCGGAAGTTCAGGCTGTATTATACTTCACTATGTGACGAGGCGCAGAACTTCATTGTCGTTGTCGAGGACAACTGGGGAAACATGACGGAAATGGAATTTGACTTCAACAATGCAGGTGATGAAGAGACGGATGCCGTGGAAGATTCTTTGTCAGTTCAGGAAGGAGGTGCCCTATAATAACCGTTAGACTTCTAAGATCAGCACTGCCATTGGTGGTACTGGCCATGACGGTAACTTCCCTGCGTGCACAGGGGAATTTGGAAGACTCACGTTGGGAAACGGCTGTCAGGTGTATCAAGAAAATACGAAGGATGGCATGGTCCGGAACATTATCCGTATGTTGCATACGGTCACCGTATCAGAAAAGGGGAAAAGTTTCCTGCCAGACTGACTGAAAGTGAGGGAGACAGTATTCTGAGAAAAAGACCTGAAGGAAATGTGTGCATTGTTCCGACATCTGGGAAAGGATTCGTTGCTGATAGCCTGTCTTGCTTATCAGGTGGGACCATATAGGTTGCTCGGTTATGGTAGGATGCCCAAAAGCACGTTGATAAGGAAACTGGAAGCCGGTAACCGGGACATTTATGCGGACTTCATACGATATTGTCACTATAAAGGAAAGAAGATTCTGTCAATTGAAAGGAGAAGAAAAGAAGAATACAGATTACTGTTTATGCCATAGAGAACAAGACAGCCGTGAATTTGTCATGATTCGCGGCTGTCTTGTTATAATATCCTGTCTAAAAAAAGTGCCAGGGGATAAATGAATCGGTTATACTGTTTCATAGCATCCATATCCAGCTTCATGTTTTTGTAAGGATTTGAATCGTCTGTATAGAAATAGATGTCTGTTGTCTGGTTACCATTTTTTTATAATTTTCCCGTTCAATGGTATCGCGTCCACATCCTCAAACTTTTCAAGGGGAAGTCCTTCGATGGAACTGGTTTCCTGTTTTCCGAGACAGTTTGTATAGTGATTGAACAGTACAAACCCTTTCCGGTCATAATCTATGTGAATGCCGTATGGGCGGTTACGGTAAAAGTTTTCCCTGGCTTTTTCCTGATAATTTTCCATTATAATACCGGTTTGACAATTTCAATCTTCAATCCGAGCGCATCAATGATACGGCAGAACGTACTGATACCCGGATCTACAATACCTTTTTCAATTCTGGAGATATAGGACTTGTTGGTCCCGATTTTTTCAGCCAGTTCGGACTGGGTCATCTTTTCCTTCTTTCTGGCATCACATATAATCTGTCCCATGCAGTAGGCGTATGCCTCCTTACGGAACTCCTCACGTTCAGGCGTTCCCGGCTTGCCGAATTCCGCATCCATGATAGCATCGATGCTGGTCAGGTTTTCATTTCTTGCTTTCATAATACTCCTCCTTTATCTTTAATGCCTTTTCTATTTCAGAAGGCGGTGTCTTCTGTGTCTTTTTCTGAAATCCGTTGAACAGGATTACGATGTTCCCGTCATCAAATATGAAGAATACCCGGAAGATATTGCCTCCATATTCAGCACGGATTTCATAGAGCTCTTCACGCAGATACTTCACGAACTTGCTGTTTACCCTTTCCTGTACTTTCAGCATATCAAGAATATAGTATATCTTGCGGGCTTCCTCTTTTCTGAGAGATGAGATAAAGTCCATGAAATAATTCTTGTAGGCTGATATGGTCCTTTCCTGTTTCATGCTGCAAATATATATAAAGTTTACATATCAGGCAACCTTGAAAGATAAAAAAGATTTTATGTTTTATTTCCCAAGTCTGTGAAGTTGATGCAACCCGTTACTATGAAATCCTCTTTTCCGTAGTCAGCCAGTGATTTCAAATCAGAGAGGCTTTTACAGTAGAAAAATATCGTATTATCATATTCTTCAGGTATATCAGTAATTGCGATGTTTACGTATTCAGTATTAAGACTGTCTTTCCATATAATCTCGCACTCTGCAAGTTCAGGTTTTCTCCCGTATGTTTCGACAAATTTCTTGAAACCGTTTTCAATATCATTTTTTTACGGCTTCTATGTCGCAGAGAATGGTATAATTGTCACACTTCTCACACCATCCATATAGGAATGACTCATCATCATAATTATAGAACTGTTTTGTATTCGGATTGATGAAGGCATTGCAGATTACATGATTTGCTCCACATTTGCAACATATAACATTTTCTTCCAGTCCTGTATTTTTTATCTGAAAGATGTTAGTCATGGCTTCCAGTATCTCGTTAAGCCACACCGGATTGGCCAAAGCCGCCTCATGGCGGCTTGTGACCTTGTAATTTTCTCCGGTTATCTTATCATGGACTTCAAGTGTGATTCCTTCTCCGACGGCAGTTACCTTGTGTACGGAACATTCGCACGGATCACCTGTCTTGTCAAACAGGATTACGAAAACCGGATTGTCATTGTCTGTCAACATTACTTCGGAAACCGAGTTTGCCTGCATCAGTGCAAGTATCCTGCCGACGATTTCATCGCACAGGTTTTCAATTCTTTTTTGGAGAATATTCATATTCAGATAAGATTTAGATGTTGGACTTCTTTTTTGTATTTCTCCAGTGAAGGCTTGTATCCCTGTTCATGGATAACGTCCTTCAGCTCTTTCAGGGTATAGGTCCGGGCTATGTCCAGTCCGTAGTCTTCCGCAAAGGCTTCTATTCCAATCAGACAATACCCCATATTGCGGTGTACCGTTTCTGCATTGATTTCCATAGAGTCATCTGTTCCTTTGGGGAGTACAGCCTGCTCCTTCAATTGACAGATCTTGTATTGCAGGCCGGAGGCGAGCCTTTCCATGTTCCTGTCATGGTAGGTCAGTCCGTCCTTGCGGATACAGTATTCCACTGTCTGTCCCATGAAAGAGTTGCGGAATTATTTCGCATCCGAGGATGGTACGGATATGTTCCACCTCATAATACCGCATGGCCTGTACATCCTTCAAATCCTTTTGAATCTTCGGAATCCGGAATTGCGGGTCGTTGTCACATATTGTCTTTTCCAGCCATGTCCGGTGGAATGTAGTAATCTGTTTTCTGAACACTGTCTTGGCAGGCATATATCGGTTGGGATGGCGTGTCATGATAAGATAATATTCACTTTCCATGCCATCCGCGTTTACATTTTTTGTAAGGCGATGTAAGCGAGTCCTATACGGCAGTATCGGCGGCTGTCATCACGGTCTCTGATATGCTCGAAATCCGTTTCACATCCATAGAATTCGGCTGGAAGCCCTGTATATTTTTGGAATTCCATGACCCGTTCCTTGAAATACCGGATATTATCCTGGTCTTTTTGACATAACAACCTGGACATTTCAGGTGTGATGAATTCCATCCGCAGATAATGGAAGTATTGAGGCTTCTCCTTCAGAACCTTCTCGGCAAGTTTTCTGGTCTGTAGTTTCTTCGGCAGTTGAGGGAGCCAGCGCAGACTATGGCCGTATTCGGTGAAATATTCCACAAGTTCCCTGTTCCAGCGTTCCGATGGAATATCAGGGTAGAACGAATCCCTTCTGGCCAGTGCCATACAGACCTCTTTCGTCATCAGGTTCGGTTCAAGAATGAAGTTGTAACTGTTGATTTCTCTTTTTACTTCAAGTGTATGAATAAGTCTTTCCGGTGTCCGGAACCGTCTGGGAAGTTTGTTAAACAGGTTAGGTTCCAGCTCCATTGCTTTGTCAGCCATGGCATCATCCGCATGTTTGGAGAACCACTCGTAATGTCCGTATGAATCGAAAATGCCATGCAGGTTGCCTGTCTTGTGACAGATGGCCTTCCATACGGTGTCATAGTCAAGCCAGCGTGTATCCACTTCCTTGATACAGCGTATGGCCCATTCCTTGTAGTATGCTGCCTGTTTGAAACATTTAGGCATCATTTTGTCGATAGTCATGGTTGCGATACGTCCGTCATGGATCAGTTCTTTCCAAAGTCTGAAATCCTTGGCTTGTCGCGGAACGAAAGAAAGCATGACGCTTGTTTCATATAAGAACTGCTGTTCATACCTCTCTGAACAGTACCGGTAACCTCCGTTTTGCTGTACGTCACGGTAAAGGGAGTATATTGCATCACGGACTGTTCCGTTGTTCCATGAGGATGAAGGTATCAGATGCAGGTAGTGCATGAAATTCCTATGTGCGAACAGCGATTCAAGTATGTCACTGTTTCCTGTATTTTTCCGGTATGTCAGGAAAATTACTCTTTTCGGCCTTTATTGCCCTTAGACAAATCTGGCGATTACGTTTTTCTTCAGGTATCTTCGAAAGCTGCCAGGAACGCCATCCGTAATCATCTGTTTTGAATATACTGTCAAGTATTTCAGAAGTAATATATTTCTCCGGCAGATAGTTGACCAGTTCCGGACGGTGTTCGGTCGCGGCCAGTTCAACCATTTCCATTGTGATGAATTTGTCCGGCATACATGATATAGCCGTAAGTATTCGATAAACTCCCTCGTATAATGGGTAACGTATGTTCATAATATCGTTTATTCATTTTATCGTTCTATGATTTATTGTTACATCAATTCAACCAAAAGATGTGCAGGGTTCTATAGAAGTTGATATTTTTCCTACTAATGGAGCGGATAAAAGGGAGTTTCCCCCCTTTTCCCTTATTTTCCTGTGATAAATGGGATAAAGCGGTATTTTTATCCCTGCTTTCCCGCCATAATTGGTATAAAAGGGTATTCTTTCCCTTATTTTCCCTATTTATCGGGGATAATGAAGATAAAAACGGCACTTTATTCCCTATTTTCCCGTCTTGATTGGTTATAAAACGGTAGTTTTCCCGTTGTTTAGGCGGGATTTATGAAGGTATCAGGAGTCTTTCTTGGGAGATTCCGGTGGCGTAACGGATAATATCTTGCCACCGGATAACAGATTGTCAGGTAATAATTCGGCCAGATCCATCGAGTAGTCATCGTCATAATCATGTATATGTTCAAGGAAGTAGATCAGCACGTGCGGAAGTCAGCCCCCGGCAGCCTTAGCAGCAGCCGAAGAACGAGTAGAGCACCGCTGCATCTTCAGCGGCATCATTATTGCCACAGAACAGGTAATTACGTCTGCCGCACGCGACAGGCCGCACTTTATTTTCTATCTCGTTATTATCCGGTCTGTAGCGACCGTCAAGATGGTATCTGGAGAGTTTGTCGAACCTTCCGTATGTATATTTTATGGCTTTTCCGATAGGACTGCCTTTTCATCACTTTGGGATATTCATTGACCAGCCATTTCTCGAAGCGCACAAGTATGGGATATGCAAGACGTGTCCTAAGTTCAGCCCTCTGTTCATAGGTCAGGCGTTCATCGTCAGCCTTGCGCTCCACGTCATAAAGCAGCTGTATCTGTTCGAGCGCATAGTCGGCACGCTGCGTGTCATTCTTTCTTGCCTCCCCAAAAATATCTGCGCGCATGGGCCCAGCAGCCAAGAA
>ENA-OQAQ01000002-OQAQ01000002.1-human-gut-metagenome-genome-assembly--contig:-NODE-2-length-22926-cov-1.160533_pt1 | contig 22926 bp, 29 predicted proteins | sample MGYA00242739_ERZ504535 | MGnify/ENA primary metagenome ERZ504535 (study PRJEB26092, sample SAMD00036295) | human gut metagenome | host: Homo sapiens | study: EMG produced TPA metagenomics assembly of the...
TATAATATTTGTATATTTATTGTATGAATAAATTATATTGAAATATTCTTTTATTGAATATTTGTTTGTATATTTGCGGTGTGAAGTTATAAATATGGTAGTAGTAGTTTTAAAAAGCGGCAACTTCTTTCGCTGGTATTGATTATAATGAGCGAAAGAATGAGGAAGGCAAGAGTGAACTTCTTGTTGCAGAAAATTTTGCTATGAATCCAGATAATTTGAAGAAGTCGGATTATATAGCTTATATGGAATCTGTCTGTAGGACTAATCCAGCGGTCAAGGCAAAACAATTTCATGCAGTGATTTCATGTAAGGGGCGTGAATATTCGGCAGAGGATTTGAAAAATGTTGCTTTGCAATACATAAATAAAATGGGTTATGGAAATAATCCTTATATGATATATTTTCATTCTGATACAGAAAATAATCATGTACATATTGTTTCTACACGAGTACAGAAGAACGGACAGAAGGTAAAAGATAATATGGAAGCTGTGCGCTCACAGAAAGTCATAAATCAAATAATGAATATTGATTTAGCTTTGAAGGCTAAAGATGATATTTTAAAATACATGGAGTTTTCTTTTTCTACAGTGCAGCAGTATAAGTTGTTACTTGAACAATCAGGATGGAAATTAAGAGAAAAGGATGGATTATTAATTTTATATAAGGGTGGTGAAAAGCAGGCTTCAATTCAATTAGAACAGATAAAAGATAAAGCTAAACAATATACACCTGATGAAGAAAGAAGAAAACAGATAACAGCTCTTTTATTTAAATATAAGCAAGGACTTTCCTATACAGAACTTCAAACTTTGATGAAAGATAAGTTTGGTATAAATTTAGTCTTTCATACAGGAAAAGGACATACTAACCTTATGGATATACATTAATTGATTATAGAAATAAGAGAGTTTTGAAAGGTGGGGAAGTTATGGATTTGAAGGAACTTTTAGTAGAGCCTAATAAACAAGCAAAAGTTGAACACTGTAATAGTATAATTAATCTTCTTTTGAAAGATGGAACAAAATATACAATGGATAGTTTCAAGAAATTAATGTTAGATTACGGTTATAGGTTTTCAATGAATGGCACAATATTTATAAATGGTGATGATAAGGCTTTATTGGTTCTTGATAAAAAACTCTTGAAAGAACTTAGATATAATAGCAGAGTGTATGAAGCAAATAAATTTAATGTTGCTACAGTTAAAGAAGCCGAGTTGTTAAGTAGAATTTATCATGTGAAAAAAGATGATATTTTGATTCAAGAGTATATGGATAAAAAAAAATACTGTCTATACTGATATGATAAATAGTTATTTGGCTCATAGTTCAGATTTACATTCTACATTAAGAGAAAAAGGAATTCTTTTTGTTGAAGATGATAATTTAGTTTATCTAATAGATAAAAAAGAATAAAGTAATCGTAAGTACTGATGATTTAGGAATCAATATTATAAAAGATGGCTATAGTAAAGATAGGATTACTCTAGTTACTCTTGATAAGATGGAAAGAATAAATGTTGAACAAGATTCAGAACTGGCAAGGGGATTTAATCTGATTGATGCTATTTGTGATATTCTTAGCCAGCATATAAATGTACAGCAAGATAAATCTCCTAACAGGAAAAAGAAAAGAGGACAGCAACAAAATTAATTAATAAATATAATAAGATATGATAATATTATTTGGAAATCAGAAAGGCGGTTGTGGTAAAACGACTAATTGCATACAATTTGCCAACTATCTAGTAGAAAAAGGGAAAGAAGTTCTAGTATTGGATTTAGATTTTCAGCGTTCATTATCGGATAGAAGAAAAGAAGATATTGCGACCTATGATAATGAACCTAAATATGAGGTTATACAAACCGATATATCTAATGTTGCTAAAATTATTAGTGATTTTACTAAGGTTGAGCAAGGAAATCTATTAATAGATTTGCCCGGTAAGATTGATGATGATGCTTTAGGAACTATTCTTAAAGCTGCGGATATAATAATATGCCCATTTAAATACGATAAATTTACAATGGATAGCACAGGCTTTTTTATCCAAGTGTTACAGTATTTAAATGTGAAAGCTAAAATATTCTTTTTACCTAACAATATGAGAACTGCGGTAAGATATGAAACGAAAGAACAGGTAGTTGATATTCTTAAGCAAGTTGGTTTTGTTACAGATGAAATACCAGCTTCTGTTGCGATGGAACGTATAAATACATTAGCAATTAGTAATGAGTGTATTGATAAGGTGAAGAATGCTTATGATTATATCATTCAAGAAGGAGCAATAAAATAAAATATTCTTTTAATAGATAATTGTTATAAAGTTATTCATTTATTGTATATATTTGCACATGGCTGATAAATTAAGGAAAAAGCAAAATGAAGGTATTTCTAGTGTTCTGGAAATAGCTAAAATGATAAGAGGTGAAGAATCGCATGGGAGTAGTATAAATGAAACTCCTATTCAAGAAGTTAGATGTGAAGTTGAAGAGGAGAAAGAACCACTTCATGTAGAAATGGAAACAACTTCTTCGGAAGTTTTTAATTTTAATGGCTCTAGTGAAATGGATTTGACGGACTTATTAGAGTACATTAAAGGAAAAAATTATAATTGCAAGGAAGTTCTATATGTTGATACAGATGTAAAAGAGGTGTTTGGGTTGCTCAAAGCTAAAGCCAAAATACCTATTTCATCTTTAGTTTCGTTTATTTTGGAAGATTGGTTAACTAAACACCGTAGCGACATAAGTTCTTTGATTAAGCAAAAAAAAGAACCGTTTTCTTTAGTACAGAAAAAGGGTCGTTTTGTGAAACAAAAGATTTTTGGTTAGGCTATAGACCCGTCCAATGGGTTTTTCCTCATTGGACGGATATTTTAGATAGAAACAATAATTTCTTTAGGGATTCCTGTATAATATGCTATTTTTTCTACAGGAATATTATCTTCTCTCATTTTTATTATAATATCAATATTTTCTTTAGTAATAGAAGAAGGTATAAACGTAAATAAAATGTCTGACAATTTGCTTATAGCCTTAATAACTTTTTGTTTGTCAGATTCTTTTTTTTAAGTCTATTCCACTGAAAGTTGAAAGTTTATCATGCAAAATAAGATAATATATTCCTCCTATTATTAGTGCAGATATAGTTACAATGTCAATATCTGTATTGGAGAATATGTTTGAGAATTTTTGGCATAAAGGTAATGTATGCAATTCTCGTAATTGGGCAGTACGTTGACTAGTTTCATTGTTGCTAGCCAGTTCCCATTTTAGGAGTTCTTGCATGACCTTATTTCCCGATAGAGATTGAAATAAGCCTATGAGGATGTTTATATATAGTTCTTTATCGTTACTTGATTGTTTTTGCGATTTTACAATATCGCTAAACCAATAATCGTATTTTTTTACATACTCGTCAATAAACCTATTCAAATCATCGTATCTGTTATAGAATTGTACAGGCTCAATTTCAGCTTGTCGCATAATACCTGTAACTGTTAGATTAGAAAATCCTTCAGTTTCAATTAAATGGGTTGCCGCATTAATAATGCTTTCCTTTATGTCTTTGGCACTTCTTCGCTTTCTCCTTTCTTTCATTATTATTTTATTTTTATGTTCTTATTTATATCATTAAGAGTATTGACTAAAGATTCTAATTGTTCAAGTTTATGCGTGGCAAGAACGCTGACCCTTAATCTTGCTTCTTTGGTTCTTACAGCCGGATATACAATTCCAATTGTAAAGATACCTTTTTCTTGCAACATTTTAGCAATTTCGTAAACCTTTTTATTATCTCTTATCATAATAGGAAAAATAGGGGAAACAGATTTTCCTATGTCGAACCCTTCTTCTTTCAACCGTTTTCTAAGATAGTTCGTATTTTCCCAAAGTTTGGTTCTTATTTGTGGTTCTTTTTTTATAATCTCTAAAGCTTTTAGTATGGATGCTGTGACTTGTGGGGTAGGGGCTGCTGAAAACACATGCTGTCCGCATAAAATTTCAAGTATTGTATTATCTTCTTCGAGGCTGCTGCAAATCCCCCTACGCAACCAAATGACTTGCTGAATGTGCCAGTAATAATATCAATTTGACCTAAACAGTTATAGTATTCAGCTGTTCCTCTGCCATTGGCTCCCATTACTCCTATTCCATGTGCATCATCTAACATCAGCATGGCTTCATAAGTCTTGCAAAGAGTAATAATTTCCGGAAGTAAAGACAAATCCCCATCCTGGGAATATACACCATCTATTATTACAAGTTTAGTTTGATATTGCCCTTTGACTTCTTTTAGTACCTTTTCCAAATATTCTAGGTCGTTATGCCCAATTCGTTTTATATTTGTTCCTTTAGTCCAGCCATTGCGCTTGTGTGGATATAAGGGTCTATCAATGCAATATCATTTTGACCCAATAAGGCTCTTAGTATTCCGGCATTTGCTCCAAATCCGGAAGAAAATAAAATAGCTTCTTCTTGTCCTACAAAAGAAGCTATTTCTTTCTCTAGCTGTTGGTGTATGTCGAGATAACCACCTATTACTTGTGCAGCGCAAGCACCTGTTCCATATTTTTTTTATAGCATCTATACCTGCTTGTTTAGTTTCTTCTCTTTGTGACATACCTAAATAATCATTAGAAATAAATGCAATAACAGGTTCGTTGAAGCCTTCAATTGCCATTGTTGAACCGATACCTGTATGTGAAGTTATCCAATAGCTTTTACATCCGAAATCATTTAGTTGCTCAATGTACTGCTGGAAATCATTTGCTCTCTCAATAGCATTTTTCCCATAGGATAGTTCAAAGTCTTTTAATGAATGATAAGTTTTTTCCATATTAGTATAATTTAGATTGTATATTGCAAAAATAGCAAATATATTATGTTTTTAAGCATTAACAGTGGAAAAAACAATATAATTCTTATATTATATACAATTTATATTATATATTTGCGATATGCAAATGCATTTGCTGAATAATTACTAACTTAAAAATATCGCTTTATGAGAAAACAAATTTTAATTTTATTAGGTTTCTCTTTTAGTCTTATTGCTTGTCAGCAAAACGAAGAGATTGGTTCTGTGGAGGATAATGCCAATCCAAACGAACTTACTACTAGAGCTGCTTCTATGAGAAGGGTTCCTACACAAGCGGAAAAGGATAATCTTAAAAAGGATTTCCCAAATTTAGATGTAAATAATATTTCTGTAACAGGAGAAGCAACAGGTACATATAATTGTATTGCTTATTCTATGGGGATAACTAACAAATGGATTGACCCAGAATCTTTTTACAATGATTTTATAGAACAGTATAAAAATGCTAAAACTTTATATGGTTCGTCTTGTAATTATGAACAGACTAGTACAGAAGGTAGCAATGCTACTGTTGATGGTTGGGGAACAAGTAGTATAGATATGACTCATGGAAGTGTTGTATATAGTAGCGGTACTTGGGAGTCAAAACTTGGGCGTTATTTGCGTATTACCCATAAAAGGAGTGAGCTATCTGGCACTTTGTATGGTAGAATTTTGGTATCTTTTATCGAGAGTAGAACAAAGACTGATATGTCGGAGATAAAGGAACTTGCAAAACAGATAGCACAAGAAGATATTGAACTTTCTGATGCAGAAAAACAAGCTGTCATTGATAAAGCTGCAAATATTAATTGTGAGGTAAAGACTAAGTTTAACGATTTGTTTAATTCATGGAACGAAGAAATTTCAATAAATCCACAAACTAAATATAGTTCAAGTACTCTCGCTTATACAACATTACCACAGTTTAAAGAAATGCAAGCGATGGGTAAAAAATATTATTCCGTTAATAATGGAAAAACTTTTAGATGAAGATAATTTCTTTTTGCTTCCTCTATATGATGCTATACAGACTGATTCTCAATTAAAAATAAGCTATAAGAAAGGTGATGCAAAGATTCTAGAAGGAGAACAGAATAAGGCTAAAAGAACAGTTCGTCTTTGGCTAAGTCTTTCGGGAAATTAAGTAAAATATAACTGACTTTTTTGGGATAAATAGCTCTTAACGTAATATGCTGTAAGAGCTATTTATATATTTACCTAAAAGTTTTTGGCATCATGGATTTGTTTTCTCTTCGTCCTTTTGTATATGTGGCGTATTCGCGTGCGTCAGAAAGTAAATCTACGTGAACTCTATTGCGTATTTGTTTCTAAGGACATAATTTTAAAACTATATTTATGAAAAAAAAATTCTATTCTTTTTGGGGCGTAAGTCAATTATTGGTAGGAGCAATGACTATTGGTCTTGTCTCTTGTGAAAAAAGTTCTGAACTTTTATATGATTTTTCGGAAACATCAGAAAGTTCAATCCAGTCAAGAGCTATCTCTGTTGCTGACTCTGTGAGTCTGTTTTCTAATATAGATGAGTTTAAAAAAAAAGCCAGAAACGAAATCTTATTCTTATTATCCTGAGACAGATGAATTTTATTCATCAAATATGTATGCTGTTAGAGAGCTTCCTTTTGCGTTGAAAGTCAGAGGAGGTGGAGTGGTTGGACAGCCTTATCTTTCTACTCAAGGAATGAGAAAAGAATTGATACTTTCAGCTTATAGTTCTTCAAAATTCTATTTAAAGATTTTGCCACCTAGTAGTGGAATACCATATTTGATTTATTCAAAGTCTTATAATAAGCCATTGGTTTGTGGTCAATATAACAATGACCCAAACAATAAACTTGTTTTTGTTTGGGACTCGGAAGATATAAGTTCTGGAAGTTGGGACCTTATACCATCAACATATAAAGGATATTTTAATATTGAAAATCAGACATATTTAGGAACGGCAGACCCCAATAATCCTTGGAGTGTGTTTAATTATTCTATAGAAGTAAAGAGTAATGGGCAGGTAGGGTATGCAAAATATAATAAGCAACCACAGCAAGAGTTTCTATTAGAGTTTCAGGATAAATTTAAAGTAAAAGAAATAGCATTTGAACCTAAAGCTGTAGTGACGGAATTAGACCCTGTTGTTGTGTATTCAAATGGTCAGACAGGAGCAGTTGCTGGACCATCAAATATTACAATTTATGCAAAAAAAAGATGTAAAAGATACTTCTTGTTATACAGAAAAAGGAGCTTTGAAAATTCCAATGGCAAATGAAGAACAAATGTTTTTACGTCCTGCAATAATAGCCGGGCAATTTATTGCCCCTGGCAATTTTAGTAGTGGGGAAATGCCTGATTCAACAATATTTTTGCCTAGAGCTCCTTATACTTCCACAACGTATGAGATACCTAAAACATTATCGGTGACTATTCCGGTAGAAGTTGATGAGCCATCTTTAATTAAAGTAACGACTTATTTAAAGAAATATAGTGTAAAGGCTGACTATACTATTACTATGACTTATCGTAATGGAAATGAGGCTAATGATAGAGAAGTTAAATTTAAAGGTTCTTGGTATGGAATAATAAATACTACATCAAAGGCAAAACCAGACGAAATAGTAACAATTCCTTTAGAAGAATATATGAAAAGTTTATCTAATAATAATCTGCAATAAGAAAAGATTATGAAATCAATATTATATATAATAATTTTATCTGTTATAGCTCCATTGTTTATAGCTTGTTCAGAGGATTTGAACTTATGCGCACAGCAAAATACAGTGGTTGAAACTGATTATTCATGTGATGATGTGATTCTTCAAGAACGTAATCCATCTCTTCCAGATGTTATTACAGGACAACCTTCTTTTGATGAAGAGTTGACAAGAAGTGGTGAGATGATTGGGGGAACTGATAAATATCTAGGTTATGGTTATAAATTGCTTAAGGGGAATTATATACCAAGTGATTTTGATAACTTTACGCATTCCATACTTGATATTGAATCTCTAAAAGAATATGATGAATCATATATTGATGAAAATTATCCTAACTGGAACGACCAGTCATCGTTTGCTTATTATGATTTTAATAATTATACGCATTTTTCATCAATAAGTAAAACTGTGAAAAGTGGATTTTCTTTAAATCTAGGATTTTTTTCTATAGGGAAAAAGAAAACGACAACCGAAACATTTAGAACTTTTATTAATGAATCAAAAGAACAAGCTTATGGGGAAATGAATATATTGTTTGCTCATGGCAAATTTACCTTGTTAAGTTCCAATGGTTCTAATAAAGTGTTTGCAAGGCAGTTTTTAAGAAGGTCTTTTATTAATAATTTATATACCTCTCCTATATCATCTATCATTGATTCATATGGAGATTTTGTTGTTGTTGGTTATTATACAGGTGGAAGAGCTTTTGCGCAATATATGGGTAATGCGGATTCAAATACGAATGTTGAACAGAAAATTAAATCCTTAGAGAAAAATATTAATGCTTCACTTGTATATAAAGGTGATTCACTTAATGGGTCGTTCGGATTTAATGGAAAGGATGGTACTTTTGATTCTACAGTTTACAAAAGACAAGATATATTTATACGTGTAAAAACATTGGGTGGTATTCAAGATGAAACAGGTGTAGTGAATACTACAATGGCACTTAAAGACATAAATATAAACTTGCAATCTTGGAGAAAATCATTAAATGATTCAAAAAATCATACAGTGATTGATTTAATAGAAGAAGGATTATATCCAATGTCGGATTTTGTACTGGAAAGAAACTTTCAAAGACGTTTTGATGATACTTCTAAGGAAATTCTTCTTCCTGTTACAAGACTTTATACTCCGTCTATTACGATTGCAAGAGTATTGACAAAGACATCTGCTTCGGGAGAAAGTTTATATGATGTAGCTGCTGTGTTAACAACAAGACAGGGTGACCAAATAGTATTGAGTAAAAGTAATGCTACGGATGCGGAATTAAGGCAAAATGAAGATGATAATGTTTTTATCAAAAAAGCCCAAATTATATCGGCAGAAATATCAAGGTATTTCAGCTCTGATATTCAGATAAGTTATAATACTAGAAAGCGTATTAATCCTCAAATGCGTTCTCCGCTATGTATGGTTTTGGAGAACTTCAATGAAAAAGGTTTCTGTAAGTACTATCATGAGGCAACTAATATGGAATATTTATACGACCCAACTACCAAACTCTGTTTTTCATTTTTTGCAGATGAAAGAGATGAGAGTTTGCTGGAAGTATATGGTCTTAGTTCATGGGCTTCTAATTTAGTAGAAAAACAGATTTCAATAGCAACATTAGCAAATCTATACACAATTATAGGATTGTAATTTTGAAGTCTGGTATTTATATTAATATAATCTATTTTAATACATGGTACATTATTTTAAACAATCTTGCTTATTAATGCTTTGGGCATTATTTTTAGTAAACATAAGTTTTACAAGTTGTGATGATAAAAATCCAGAGGTACAAATAGGAGAACTTACTCCCCAAAAACTATATCAAACCTCATGGCGTGGTACAGGTCGTTGTGATGCTTGGGTAGTTCCCAATATGGGAGTAGGTATGCAATTTATAGATACTCAATCGGGGAAAGTAAATTGGGAAAGTTACGATGAAATTGATATTACTTACAAAATAGAAGGAAAATATATCATATTTAATAGCAATGCTTTATATTTAGGTGGTGCTCCTTGGGTTATTAAAAGCTATACCCAAAAACATATAACTCTTATACAAAATGAAGCAAGTCCAGATAAAGAGAAAGTAGCTATAATAGAATTAGATAGGATAGATTGATTTCGATTGTATTTTTAAAAGGTATGTATTTGGATGCTCTCTTTTCATATTATAAGTATTTGTTATTATACTGGTATCATTTTTATGAAATGGACATAGGGAAAAGAAGATTCTCGTGTTGCTCTTTCTGGGTTTCGGGGAGTGAAGGATATTAATCACATATTCATATTATTTATATATAATATGGCATTTTGTCCTTCTTCTTTTTCCCTATAGTTTTATGGTATCAATTCTTTGTGTCCGGCTTCCAGCAGCTTTTTGTATTTGGTATCAAAAAGGAGTTCTTCAGGGTGTACCAGGGACGATAATTCGGTATCATTTCATCATGCTATATACGCCCATCAGTGCCAGAACTCCAAAAGAATAGGTATCACAAATTCTTTAAAGTAATATTGGAAAATAAAAGAGAGTATTTTGTACTCTCTTTTATTTTATTAGGGCTGTAATAAATTGATGGCTTTTTGAAGATTAGCTTCTAGCTCTTTTTTTAGCGTTTGACATAGCATCATCATAGTTTTTTTTCTGATTGTCTTATAATTTCTATTATAACAGAATTATAATTGGCTTTTTGCGCTTCATCTTCTTCTGTATTAGAAATCAGATAAAAACTTTTCACTAAATATTAAATCTATAAAAACATAGTTAGAATAAAAATTCAGCACTTGAAATAAAAGTTTTAGGCTGCCCCCTTTTCCTAGTTCAAGATTTGAAATCGCATTTTGTTTACAGTTTAGCTGTTCTGCTAATTGAGCTTGGGAATATCCTATATGCTCTCGGATTTGCTTTAACCTTGTGCCTAAAATTGGTAATGTTATGTTATACATATTGTTCTATTACTGTTTCTACTTCGTCGTATATTCTCTTAAAGTTTTTTTGCAGTAATTTCTCTCTATTATCTGCTGTCCCAAAGTTATATACTTTTGGCAGTTCTTTGTAGGCTTCTTCTTCTTTCTTAATTTTTTTTTAAATCTAAATTGGTTTTGCAATGGTACATCGCTGTTGGAAAATTATCTTCTTGTCCAAAATCTAATGCAACTTGCCCTACTAATGTACCAGCTTGTAATGAAGATATTTTGGATGCCGGGATAACAAAAATCCATTTGTTCATTCATATTAATTGTTGTTTCGTTTCTTCTGATAGTAACACCTTCTTTTACTTGCTTAACTTTTCCAAATAGTTTTTGTAGCCAATCTAAAGTTTCAGGAGCTTTAGCTTGCCCGGATAAAGTGTTACCTATAATAGAAGTTATAGTTTTTGCGGTAGCTTTGCCGTATTGTTCTTCTAATTGCGGTAGTTCCTGTAATCCCAAACAAATTGAAACCTTATTGCTACGTGCAGTAGAAAGTAGTGTTGCAAGTTGATAAAAATATAATGTGGGACATTCATCTACTATGATTGAAGTAGGATAGTTACCTTTTGTATTGACAAGTCTAGTTAGTCGGTTAATGATAAGTGCATTTAAAGCACTATTCATGCTTTGTGTTTTAGGGTTATTTGCAATGATGAGATAACTAGGGTCTTTTTTATCTGATACTTTTAAATTGAATCATTGCCACTAAATACCCAAAAAGATTCTTTAGTTGCCAGTCTTGATAACTGTACTTTTAGACTTGCCATCTGTCCTTCTAATTGGTCCACGGCTCCTGATTTATATGCAGCTTCAAATGGGGAAACTAGTGATTTTAATTCAGGCTCGGAAAAGAGAACTTTAAAAAGTACGTCATATTCTTGATTAAGGAAAGCCAGTACATGCGGTAAATCTGAATATTTGCCATTCTCGTATCTAGACCAAAAATAAATAGAAGCTGCTAACAAGTTTACTGCTGATGTTTTAAAAAAATCGCTATTACCTCCACTTCCTTTGTCGCCTTTTTGTAAACTCTCATATAATGCTTCTGCCGTTTCTGTTGCATCTGCTAGGATTTCTATATATCTCGTTTCAATGGGTTTATTCTTCTACTATATTCAATATCAGAAAAATTAATGACATTGAACTTGAAATTACTTGGTATTTTTCCTAATTGCTTGTTCTTTTGATAATTATAATATGCAATTTTGGCAAGTTCAGGAAATTTGAAGTCGTAAACAACTTCTGCAAATCCTTTAGCTGAATGTTGTCTTATAAAAGAATTTATAACAGAAAAAGATTTACCACTTCCAGGCGTTCCTATTACAAAAGTTCCACGAAAACAGTTACATATATTCAGCCACCCATTATGCCACTTTCTATTGTAGAAAAACTTCATCGGAATATTGACAGAGAATTCTGTTTCTACCTTGTCTTTAGATTGTTCAAAGCTTTCATTCTCTATATTAAATCTATCTTTCATAAAGTTTGATTTAATACGTTTGGAAATGTTATCTAGAGCTGAATTTATTAATGTCGCTCCAATTATTGATAGTATAATGTAAGCTATATTATACCATTCTAAACTAGTTTTCTCCTTTTTCTTTAAAGAAAAGAAAGCATATACTTCCAAAGAACATTATGAATCCAAAGATTAAAGGAAAAATGATTTGTTTAGTCGGGTCTAATTCTAAATCCTTTTTTGAACGTGTTCCAATGCAAGTAACCATTATAATAAAGAATGTAAATAGTTTACTATAAAGAATATTAGAATAGATAGGAATTTTTGCCATTTTTGATAATAAGGGCATAATTTGTTCACTAAAGGGAAAATGAACAAATAGTAGAATCTCTATGCAAACAGTTATATAAATGAATGCTTGCATGAATCCATATAGTTTTTGTAATTCTTTGCTTTCTTCCATGATTTAATCGGGTATTTTAACTTTTTCAGGTTCCTCACATTGAAAAGCCTTGAAATCTTCTATAGCTAATTTCAAGTCTTCTAAAAAATTGCTATTGCAACCTTTTTCTACTGCTATCTGGTAATATGCTTCCATTGCTTGGACGGAACAAATATCTGTTCCGCATATTACAAAAGCTGGAATGTCTTCTAATAGGCACTTGTGTAATAATCTTTTTTTGGTCTTTCATTTTATTAATTCAAATGAAAATACCACTCTTTTATGCAGTGAGAGTGGTATTGGTTTTTATTTTTTTGGTATCATAATAATGTTCTCTTATCGCCCATGTCGGGTAGAACCCGGAAAAGTACGGTATCAAATACCTTCCCGGTTTCTCTCCAGTGCAGGCAGAAAAGGTATCAATTCTACTGGTAATTTTCCTGTCCGAATATATGTTGAACCATTGCATAATTTTCACCACTGTTAGACTTATGCAGCTTATCATCAATAAAAATTTTTACTTCGACTGTCTTAGGTAGCTGTAAATTTTCAAGGTTTTCTTCATCTTTAGGTATAGGGTAGGCAGATAGCCATAAATATGTTCCTTGTTTGGCTTCTTGCTCAAATGTGAATGGACTTTCTACAATAGTTTCTTTGGCAGCTTCTTCGGGAGCTTCGGAAGAAATATCTACTCCTACTGTATAATGTATTAGAAGTTTGAAATTTTCTGGGTCGCTTACGGTAGCTTCATACCGTACTTTTCCTGTATCTCCTGTAGGTGGAGTATCAGGGTCGTTGTTATCGTCTTTATTGCATCCAGACAACATAAGGCTTAAACCAATCATTACTAATGATAAATACTTTTTCATATTGTTTCTTTTAAATAGTTGATAATTCAATGTGTATCGTTCCATTTGCAGCATTATATGCTACTTCCTCAATATTGGTGAACCGTCTTATTGATTCTTTCCATTCTTCTGTTTGTGGATTGTGGTAATATTCTTCTTCTAATAGACTTATCAAATTATTTATTTGTTTGTCAGATAGATAAATCTTTTCTCCAACCCTTGGAACTACAGGTAATTGGATTGGTATAGAAATATTGTTCACACCATCTATAGGAATATGGATGTTTATTTCTATCATAGCCATTTCATGTTTAGTATATTTTTGGACGGCTTAAATTTAACAACTTCCTTTTCTGGAACTTCTACAGGTTCTCCAGTTGCCGGATTTCTAGCTATCCGAGCTGGCTGAATAATCTTTTTGAAAGTACCAAAATCTTTTATAGAAACATCTTTTTCTCTTAGATTTTGAGATAATTCTTTGAAAAAACTATCAATTATTTCTGCTACTTCTTTTGTTGGTTTATTTGCCTTTTCAGCAACCATTTTGATTAAATCAGTCTTATTCATTTGCATATCAATAATATTTAATTACTTAAATCACTTAAACAAATTTCAGGAATAATTTGGGTATAGTCTTCTGTATCTGGTCTATAATGTATTGATTCAACTATATTGACCTCACAGATAACATCATATACCCATGCTTTAAAATTTCCTTCTAAATCATCCTCACCATCATTGAATTTATTAAAATCACTTTTAGCTTCATCTGTTAGATATTCTAATAAAATTTTTGATAAGTAAATTCATTCTGAAACATTATAATGTGAGGTGAAATTTCTTCGCCTATCCTTGGAAGATGCGGAAAATTCCAATCACCCTTTACCTTCATTCCTCTCTCTTTAAAAAAATGGCTATAAATTATAAATTCTATTTTCATATTAGTTTTATTTTAAAATCATCGTTCAGTACAAGCTTTCTTTCCATCGGTTGCCCGTTTTTATCATGAAATCCAGTTAACACAGGTGTTTCTTTTTTCTCGCAAAGTTCTATTGCTTCTTCGGGAGTTATAGAACGTCCTGACATTTCACGCCAAATAACAAAATCACATTTTATGGCTTCATTTCTATAGTTGGAACAATTATAGGCTTTTTTGTTTATATATAAGTTTCCTCCACACTTAGGACACTTACACAATGTATTATCAAAAGAAATATCTAAGTTCTCTGTTAGAACCAGCCGTGAAGAAAAATCATTTCCTTCTCTTGATTTAAATCCAGTCATAAACGGTGTTTTTTTACCTTTGGCAAGTATTTCTGCTGCTTCCAATGGTATTTCTCTTTGTGCAATAGTTTTGGGTATATAGAGGTTACAAACTCTGTTGTTGTCCTTGTCCTTTTGTGAATACCCTTTACAAGCATATCCATTTAGTAAAATTTCAATTTCTCTACCACACACAGGACACGGAGTTTCTAATACTTCATTTACAAAAGAAGGAATAACGATTCCATTTTCGATAGTCAGATATGCAGAAAAAGGAACTCCTTTTTTATTATGGAAGTCATGAAATATATCTGTTTTCCCTGTTGTTATTAATTGCCTGGCTATTTCTTCTGTAATCTCTTTTCCCCAATATGAATGATAAATATTAAATGTACATTTGTCATTCATGTTTTTGAAGTAATTACAGGAATATCCTAAACTACCTTTCATTATGTGTCCTTTTTGGCAAATAGGGCATAAGCCTAAATCTTTGATTGTATCATTATCCATTTAATATCCTCCTTTACTAATCCATTTAATGCCGTTTAAAATATTATCTACTTTTTGTTTCCCACTATTTACATATTTAAAATGTCCGGGTACAAGTGTTTTTAGTACTCCAGCTCTTTTAGCGGATTTCATTTGTCGGCATACAGCGTATGCAAGTCCTCGCATTCGTCTAAGTTCATTGACCACATGAATACATAAATCTATCCTTTGCTTATTATCCATAAGATTTTTTTTCACCGCCTTGCAATGCTATATTGTTTATGTATATCATTAAATCTACACTTCGACTGATAAGCTCATACTCTGTTTTTGCAATTATGGTTAATAATTTAGGGTCTCCAACTGCATATTTAGCTGCTTCGGATTGGTATTTAGCTATGTCTCTAGCTAAGGTTGAAGCATAAATAATATCTTTTCCATTTTTCACAACTGCATTAACTGTAGAAAGATAGTTGTATGTCTTTTCCTGTAAGGATTGAATTTGACTCATTTTTTGTTGAATTAAAATTTGAAAGTTACGGATTTTTGTTTCCTCACTTTGTATATCTTTCAGTACACCTTGTTGCGCCTGATGGGAATAAACCAATGTTCCAATCATTGCCGGGTCAATGACAATAGATTGTGCTAGTCCTTTTATGTTGCCTAACAGTAACATTAGGGAAAAAAAATAAAAGCACTCTTTTCATATCATTATCTGTTTGTAAATTCATATATTCCTTTTTTCTTTTTTTGTTCTTCTACTCTATTTCTGATGGTTTGAATTATATCACTATTAGCTTTAAGACCATTCATCAGTAGTTCTGGTGTTGATTTATCGCCAGAATAAATGTAGATATTGGTGTTGTTTATTAAAGACTGGATAAAACTTTGCTTTTCTTCGTAATCATATACCCGATATAATTCTATGTAGTTAATCCTTTTTGAAAGTACTCCTTGATATATTTTTATTTGCTCTCTAGTTATAATCCATTTTGTACAAAGTAACATTGAAATATATCTGTAGAAAATTATAAATATCAACAATACTAATATCGTTCCACTGATAAATTTTAATAATTCATGTTCTCTTATATATTTACTAAAAATGAACACGAAAATCGCTAATGTAATTAAAAGGAAATTCTTCATTAACCAATATCGGAATTTAGGCTTTAATATAATATCATCAGAAGCTATGTTTGTTCCATCATTCATAACTTAATACTTTTTTTTTGTTCATGTTGTTTCATTAGAATTTCATTGAAATCTTTTGCTTTTTCTGCTTTATGAGAAATCATAGGAGCTATTATTTTGCTTTTTTCCCTAAAACTTTCTAGTGAAACGTCATTTTTGTTAATAGTGAATTCTCTACCCTTAGTTTTAAACAGCACATCATCTTTATTTTCTTTTATTGTCACTTCTGTATTACTAATGATTCCAGACACTTTAATGTCATACAAATTACCGTTTAAATCATTATCAAAACAGGTATGTACTTTAGCTTGTGGGTATCGCAATAAAGTGTTTTTTATTTGATTAACTGAAATGTACCCTCCTACACTACAAAAAACACTTTCTTCTAATTTGATTTTGTTAGCATTGAGCTGATAGAAGCTCATAGCATCTAAAGCGGATTCTGCAAAGTATATATGTTTTGCCATTTGGGGGTGTGGGCAAAAATCAGCAATCCAAAGCGAGTTACTTTTATCTCCTCCGGCAGCCATTCCTTTGAATCCATAGTTTCTTAATTCGTAATTTGTTACTTTGTTGTCTTTATCTTTTGGATTAATATAGGGAAAACCTATATTATAATAATTGCCGTTTCCTTGTAAGTCTTTAACCCTTGTGATAAATGGTAGAAACTTTTCTACGACTTGATGATTTATATTTCTTTCATTTGTGAGAATCTTAAATCAGCGAGTGTAGTAGGAAATTCTTTATATCTATCTCTGTCAAAAGATTTGTTTTCTGCTTTTACAACTTTGAATGCTTCATATTTAGGACTATAAGGCTCATTTGCGTAATGTCCTAAAATCATATTGATTCGCACAAATGTATTTTGATGTTGGAATTGTGGAAAGTCGTTAATATGATTTTTGATGAACTGAATTAAATCTCCACCTTTATAATTCCTATCATAGTAGTGTTCTTGTACACTATGAGGATTCTTGATGATGATTTCATCCAACTTGTTACCTGTTCCGTCTGTCAGTTTAAAAACAGGCGAAACCTTTCCTTTGCTAATGTCTTGTTTATATCCTAAATCTTCAAGTATTTGAATGATGGATATTTTAGCCTTATAATCGTCAAATGTTAGCATAATATTATAGTTTCATTGTTGGAGTATCATTATTTTTTCCGTAGGTTCTACCATATCCAAGAATAGATGCTTCTTGCTTCGCTGTTGCTTTAATAGAACTATCTATTTTATCCATTTGGGTAGATATTTGTTCTCCGACAGTTTGTTTAGTAGCTTCCCTAGAGTTGGAATATGTTTTTTCTACTTCCTTGTAAGAAGCATAATCTTTAGAAAGTTTATGTTTCTCTAAAAAGGCAGCCATTTCGGTGGGTTTATCTTTAAAAATTTCATCAATCCCTTTAGCTCCTTTTTGGGCTACAAACTCTAATCTTTCTTTATCAGATATATATCTTTCTTTCCCTATTGTTTGTTCTTTCTTTTCAGTCGCTTTAATTTCTATAGTATTTGCATCTTTGATTGATAATCCATTTCTGGCATTCAAATCTAGTTTTACTTTTGCAGCTTTGTTTAGTTCCTCGTTTACAATGGTAATTTCTTTTCCATTTTTGAGATTTTCTTGCTGCATAGGAGTAAGCTCTATTCCTCCAAGTTTTTGGGGAATATGAATGTCTTTTGCTTTTATTGATACTATCTCATTAGTATCTTTGTCACGTTGGTGCAATGTTCTTTCTCCTTTTGAATTAGTCTTTACTACGACATTATCAGCTTTTAGGGCTTTTATTTCATCCTTAGTAAAGGATAAATCATTTTTTTATTTCTTGTCGTTTAGGAATGAGCAAGATAGCAATCCCAGCGATTGGGTAAACTACTGTAATAGCTGCGATTGCTAGTTTTCTAGCATTGATACCATCAATTTTGATGCGTTTACCTTCTTCTTTGAAATCAATTTCGTTGGTTTTTAATTTAGATTTATTTTCAGGTGTATTCTCGGCTGTTATATATTTAAGAGTTGTTGCTTTCCCCTCAAAATGGAGTTTTCCATTTTCTGTTTTATAAGACACTTTTTCATTGTCTAGAAGTGTTCTATTACCGGGAGTATCTTCAATGGAAAAATTTAGCATACCTGTTTTTTTCCCATTTTTGATGTTTGCAATATCTTCGGGGCTTAAATTTTCCGGTTTAACTCCTACTTCATTAAACTTGTTCCAGTCTATATCAACATATGAACCTTTACCATCTAGGGTTTGGTTTTGTTCATAAGCATATCGATAAAGGTCTTCTCCTTTATATGCAATTTTATTTTCAAGGTCAATGACTGTAAATCCGTCTTTATATCCTTCATTCTTGTTAGTACCTTGTTTTATATCATCCCATTTTATAATTGCAACATTGTGGTTTTCTCGTAAATATTGGCTATATTCTTGGAAATTATTGCTAGCTTGTTCTTTATCAAAGAAACTGATTATTCTTTCTTTAGATTGCTCTAATAAAGATTCTCTATTATCTCCTAAATTGCCAAGTTTAAGTGTATTCAGTGGATAAGTATATGTTTCATTACCTTTGGAAAAGGTAATATCACCATTCCGATATTCTTCTGAATATCCAAGAATTGCTGCTATTGCTCGGAATTGTCCGGCATTTTCATAACTATATTGCAAAGCTTCAAATTTTTTCTTTTCTTCCATTTTATAATTTGAATTTATGTTCTACTTTAGATTGCGATTCATTTCCAAGTGCTGTTTTTTGTCCTTTCATGTATTCTATATATCATTTCTGTTTTTATCAGTATGAATAGTTCCTATAATTTGTGGGTTATGCCGGTCATAAGCTATTTTCTGTTGCTGCTCGAAGTCTAGGAATTTTATTCCTCTTGGATTATTTAAATCTAATCTTATGGCAATTTTTTTCTTTGTCAACATTCAAAATTAATTCCTTACCTGATTTTAGAGTTTCCTTTTGTTGCTTATCCAGCTCAACACCTTTTATGTTTGAAGGTATTGAAATACTTTTGATTTTTGTTTTAAGCAATTCGTTTGTTTCAGGGTCTAATTGTACGAGATATTTTTCATTGTTTAATAGTTTTTGTTATTATCTCGTTATCTTGAAGTCGTTCTAACTCCTTTGGTTTAAGGTTTATATCATTCATTATTTCTGGTCTGACTGGATGAATTTTAACGCCAGCATTGTTGCTGTCTTTCCAGTACAAACTTATTTTTCCTTTCATACTTATTTCTTCTCCATTGTTATCGTGAAAAGAAAGGTCTAGTAAACAGGTTCTCTTTCCAGATAATAGAGCTGTGATATTTGCCTTATCCAAAGACCATATCTGTTTTTTTGATATTCCTATTAGTTCTAATTCTTTATATGGAATATCATTTTCATTAAAAATAGCTTGCTTTTTATCCATGTAATGTATATTTTTGCTCAAAAGTAATAAAAATATCAATATGAAGAATAAATTTATCATGTTTTTTACTTATTCATTGTTTTTTTCAGTGAATGGCTACTGTCAGTTTAATACGGTATTACAGAAAAAGGATATTCCTAAAGCGGAACCTGTATTAGCAACGACAGAAAATAAATTGATAGAAGAAAAAGAAAAGGCTGTTGTCGTCAATGATGCTTTGACTACAGAACGACTTGCATACTGGAAGCAAAGAAGGTATTTATCTTTGCCCATTGATTCAATGGTGATAACTTCCCATTATGGTAAAAGAAAAGACCCATTTACTGGAAAAATAGCAAATCATAGAGGGATAGACCTTAAAGGCAACAACGACTATGTTTATTCGATAATGCCGGGAATGGTTGTAAAAACAGGAAAAAATAAAGGGTTGGGCAATTATGTAGAAGTGCGTCATGGTGATTTTACTTCTATCTATGGGCATTTATACAGTGTGCTTGTAAATGCGAAACAAGCTGTTGAGCTGGGCAACCAATAGGCATTAGTGGAAGTACCGGGCGCAGCACAGGAGAACACTTACATTTTCAAATGGAATACAAAGATAAGACTATAGACCCTAAGCCAATTCTTGATTATATTAATGAGGTAATCAGAACCGTTAAAGGACAAATTTCACAGCAAATAGATAATGAGTTAAGACGCAAATAAATAGAAAGAGAGGATTGGAAAAACCAGTCCTCTCTTTTTATTTGAATCAGAAAAAACCTTTTTTTTAATCCTTTTTTCTTGTCTTTGAACTTTTTCTAATGAAGATTGAAGTTGTGACAGAGCTTCTTTCATTCCTTTTTTTACTTCAGGATTCGTGACGGATTCAATAAGTTCTTTTCCTGTTTGAATGTTAGTCTTAAGTATTTCTTTATTCTTCATCTGTTTTGCACGACTTTCATCTATAAAAATAGATGGCATACTTTTACAACTCCATTCACCATTCACTAGGTTAAAATCTTTAATTCTTTCTTTCGCTAAGTAGGTGTGGATAGAAATCTTATCTACAGCCTTATCACTGTATAATTGATTTGCAGATTTCATTAGTCCATTTACGGCTTTGTTATGTGAATCAATATCGGCTAATCGTCCTTGTCCTTTACTTAGTACTTCTTCTTGATACCTGTTGTAAAGTCCTAGTTGGGTAAACTCCTTGGGGGCTGCAATAATATATGCTTCAACTCTAAATCCTGCATCTTTAAATTTTTGTGCTGTCTTTAAAGGTACATCTGGATTTCTCATAGTTCCTTCTATAATAATATTGCATTTCCGTTTAATGGCTTCTTCTATTAGTTTTTCTGTAAAAACGCTAGAAAAAATCTGGGTTTCAATGGGGTATTTAATAGGGTCTTTTATTAGTTCCTTATTGGGGTGAAACTGTCTGTAAAGGTCACCATTAACAGTGAGAAAATCTAAGTTAGGATGGTCTTTCTTTGCAACATTTATAAGAGTGCTTTTTCCGCAAGCTGGTTGTCCACCTAAGATTATAGCAATAGGCTTTTGTGATGATATATTGATGTCCTCAAATAAGCCATCTTTTTTTTTGTTCAAAGATGGCTTCTACTTCATAGCGTTGCATAATATGCTTTCAATTTAGGTGCGTAATAGTTTTGTATCTTATCCATGACTGATAAGCGCACATTTTCAGAAACTTCAAACTGCAACAATCCATTTGCTATTTTTTTCTTCTGTGTTGAGAACAGAAAGTTCTTTTTTTCAGTATTTTTTTTTCTGTTTTCATCCTTCTCTTCTGATATTTCATCTATCTTCATCATGCGGAGTGTCCCGATAATGTCGAGCGCAACATCCAAGCTCATTTCTTTATTCATGGTTCATTATAGTTTTATGATTTATACTTCAATAGATTCTGTGAATTTTAATAATGGAATAACTTTCACTGTATGAAATGAAAGTTGGTTAAAAAGCTTATGGGTCTTTAGCATTTCAATCGCTGCATCAGCCGTAACAACACCTTGTTCATAAAGCCGGATTGTTGCATATAACTGGTCATTGGCAACGGGTCCCATTATTAAATCATAGCTGTTTTTTCCTTTCCCTCTGCGGTTATTAACTACAAACTCCAGCCACTCTTTTGTAGCACCCTCAAACCGGAGGACTGAAAACTCTCTATCAAGAATATTATCGGGAACTTCATAAACTGAAACAACAGCTTTTTTACCATGTTCCCGATTCCTTTTGAGTATTGCCCACTTCTTAGCCTGTTCAAAATTAGTTGTCGTATAGAATCCTTTTCCAAAGTCAGTAGCTTTACGCCCTTTCTGTATATTAGGACATTTGACGGTAACTGTTGAGCCGTGATATAGTTTCATGCCTTTTTATTGATATAAGTTATTATAGTATCTAATATATACTCTGTATCTTGTGTGTGCAGCATTTCAAAATTTTCATATAAAAATTCAAAAACGCCATGATTGGAAAACAGTAAAAGAGTTTCTTTAGCACTTATATTTTTAGTTTCCCTATAATTTTCAGCACAAAACATTTGAAAAAGCAATATCTTTGGATTGTCCTTTTGTACTTTCTTCTGTTCTGTTTTCTCTTTTTCTAATGCTTCATAAAGTGATAATGTACTTGAATACCATAGTTTTGTGTTCTCGTCCAATAATGCCTTGTACAAATTGGAAGAATATATATAGTATAACGCATCTTCTAAAGGTAGCGTTTTTCTTTTCATGACTGTATCAACCAATTCTCTCATAACAAATGGGAGCATAGCCGAACCAAGTTCATTTTGATATGTTTGATTAGTTTCCATAACTATTTATTTTCTAATTTTATATAGCTATCTTGCTGATGTATTTAGCAAAGATAGAGAAAAAAATATCATAGACCTATTGTATTGATTAGTTTGTAAATAGGTTCTTTGTATTCTTTAGATTTTTAATTTGTATAACATACTTATTGATTCCTAGCTCATTAAAGATTTCTGCGTACATTTTTTATTATGGATTTTCTGTAGTAGATGGTTAATCCTAGTATTGCAATGCAAATAAAAATCAAATAGACTAGTTCACTATACGCATAGATTGCTAATACAAAAATTCCACCCATAGCCCATAAAAAGCTACTTAAAAGAAATCTTAAGATATTCATGATTTTGTTTGCTGTTCTTTATACTGGCAGCCAAACCAGCTTTAAAAGTTTATTTATCTCTTTATTTTCAATACTCAAAGATAGTAATTTTCTATAAATG
>ENA-OQAQ01000003-OQAQ01000003.1-human-gut-metagenome-genome-assembly--contig:-NODE-3-length-22222-cov-1.045576_pt1 | contig 22222 bp, 27 predicted proteins | sample MGYA00242739_ERZ504535 | MGnify/ENA primary metagenome ERZ504535 (study PRJEB26092, sample SAMD00036295) | human gut metagenome | host: Homo sapiens | study: EMG produced TPA metagenomics assembly of the...
ATTATTTATATATTTGCGCACATACTTAAAAACGTACATTATGGGACAAATATTACCAGGAGTAGTCGTAGCTTTTGAGAATCCCAAGGGCGGGGTAGGGAAGTCTACGCTGACAGCTTTGTTTGCAGGTTATATTCATTCGCAGTCAAACGAAGAGGGGGGCTTATCCATTGCCGTGGTGGATATCGACGACATGCAGAACACTATCGGAAAATTACGTGAGGACGAAGCCGAGGACGGAATCATGAAAAAGGAAGAAGAATATGAGGTTATCAATATCTCTTCCTCAGAGTTCATCAACCAACTGGATTTCCTTCAGGACAATTACGACATTATACTTGTCGATTTTCCGGGTAACCTGAAACAAAACGGTGTAGTTGAAACGCTGCACTTCGTTGACGTGATCATCATTCCCTTCGAACCGAACCAGACCGATTTAAGACCTACATTGACCTTTTACTATAACATCTATGAAGGGATTATCGAAAGCCGTCGAAAGATTGGTAAAAAGACTACCGTGCGTGGTGTTATGAACCGTGTTCTTCCGAATGTGCTGGAGTTCAAAGAAATTTTGAAAAATAAAAAAACCTTGCCTTTCGAGTTGATGCAAAACTACATCAAGGATTCAAGGGTTGACTATCAACGCAATTTAAGTACGCTGAGTAAAGCGTACCATCATCCCTGTGATGCTTTCTGTGAAGAGGTATTGGAATTAATCTGTAACCATATAGGAGAATAAAGCTATGGCAACCAACAAAGAAAGGACATCATCAGCCGCCATGAGAAAACTCTTGCTGCAAAGCGCCAGTAAGAAAGAGCAGGAAATCCAGCAGATCGGAAGTGTTGCGGAAAGCACTATCCCCCAACCTGCGATTGAGCACCCCATCCATGAAGAGGTGAAAGAATCGGCTCCAGTCAAAGAAACCGTCCAAGAACCTCAGCCGGAACAAATGGAAAAGCCGGAATCCAAACCTTCCGTGCAGTCTTCTCCAAAAACAGAAGAAAGCAAAGTCTGCGGAAAAAAAATTCTCGGAATATCTGGAAGAGCGAAAATTAAAGAACACCGAAGTAATCCGGATATCCAGCGAAACCCACAGAAAGCTGAAGCAGATTGCTATGGCCACTGGATTAGGAATGCACAACATCGCAAACAACATTCTTGAAGACATATTGACCAGCCATAACAAGGAGATTCAAGCGATACTGAAGAAGTATATGAGCATCTGATTCTACTTTCGGAAAAATATATACGCCTGTTCGACTGCATCCGTCGGGCAGGCGTTATTTTTGCACACCGTTTTAGTGAAGGCCGGCATTGAACCGGGACACTTTTACACAACTGCGGAAAAATCCCTTTGCCTATTATCCTGGACAATATGTTAAAGAATTCAAACCTCTACTTGTTTCCACCTCAAAATTTTTTCCGAAAGTAAGAATACGGTAACAAAATCATTTCTTCGTTTTATTTAGGTTTTTAGGGATTTAAGTATTTGTGGGACACTTTTACACAACTAATAAGGGAGGTTTTCCGTATAAATCAACTATATTATTGCAAGTTAGCACTTACTGGCATCTTCTCGTAACCGGGACACTTCTGCACAACTAACCGACTATTCGGGACACTTCTGCACAACTGAACAGGAAAGTCGGGATACTTTTACACAACTAGAATCTGCATTCGGGACACTTTTACACAACTAAATCAGGAATCCGGGACACTTCTGCACAACTAAACCGGCCATTCGGGACACTTTTACACAACTGGGGGATCGGAAACAGCCGTAGTCGGGACACTTTTACACAACTAAATCAAGAAACAGCACGAAAAAAATGCTTTGGAATCTTCATTTATAGGGAGTTAGATTCACTATCTCCGTAAAAAAACGTATCTTTGCATCAGTAAACAACAAGTGTCCGCCTATGAAGGAAAGTAATACACAAAAAGAGTTGAGCAGAGTCCCCAGGACTCTCAGCGAGTCTTCCAACACGAAAGTATTGGAAGTTCTATTTGATGCAGGCGGCACTGTCATGTCTGACATTATCATTTACGTGGCATCTTCACAAATGAAAGATCTGTTCGGCGACTGCTGGTTCTCCATCAACGATTTTTGTGAGGTCATGGGGTATGAACGAACCAAGTTGCAACGAAAACTGACCGAGAAGCAGCTTGATTTCCTGTTCAGCAACCAACGTCCGGTATATATCACCGAACAGAACGGCCAAAAGATAGAGCATCCGATAGAGAACACCTTTGAAGCGGCGTTATACCGTTTAGGGACATCCAACCTCAGTGTAGCATACGCCATGAACGGCAAGACGCAATATAAGTTCATTCAAATACTGGACCGCTTTGAGATAAAGGATAACTTCGGCACGAAAAAAGCGCACCAAGCGGAATTACAACGTGCATCTGAGCAAAGATCTGATGAATACTTTGCTTACCGAATACAATCTGCTGGAACTGAAAGACTACCGTAACCTGCCCAACCGCAAAGGCTACCGCAAGTTTTATCTGAACCTGGCGAAAATGATTTACCTGATCAAGTATAAGATTGACCAAGGACAAGCACCTTATTTCACCGTTACGGTTGACCAACTTGCCAAGGAATTTGATGTAACGGTAAAGGACAACCATGACCGGAAGAAGAAGGTGACCAGCATCTTAAACGGTATCAACAAAAAGCTGGAGAGAACCAAATTCCAATACCAGTACATCAAAGGAAAAGGGGAGAAGTGGCCCTACACCGTACAGTTTTTCTTTGACCAGGAAACATTGGAATATTTCGACGAAAAAGATAAAGGCGATACTGACCTCGCAATATCACGATGCGCTTAAATCATGCTTCTTGTTAAACAAGAAAGGCATTCCCGTGAGCAGACATTATCAATATAAGGATTTCTTTAAATTGGGAACCGGCGAATATTATCATGAATTTACCGCATGGCTTTATTCTGAAGAGGACAAGGAGATTAAGGAGAACATCTACCGGGATATCTATATAAAGGTAGTAGGCATTCGTCCAGAAGACCTTGCCGTCAACTTAAATCCCTAAAAGTTGGAACAAAAAACCATAAAATAGTATCTTTGCAGCGGATTGTCAGAAAATTGGCAGCCCGCTTTTTACATACGTCCGTCTGTCTAACAAAAGAGTGGCATCTATCGTTAAGGAATTAACAACAACAGGCGCATGCCTGTACCAGTATGAAACTGGTACGGGGCGTGCCTTTGTTGTTGGAACGCCACGTCCATGTTAGAGGGTACGTTTCCGTACCCTTATATAAACATAAAACAAATTCAATGGTTCAAACAATTGCCACCCTGATAGATGAGACGCTCATGGTAATGGGCGCCCATCTTCACGTGCGGATGACAGACGAAGAAAAGGCGTATCTTGATGCTCATTTCGAGCTTATCCATATCAAAAAAGGGAGAACACCTCGTCACCAGGGGCGAGGAAGTATGCTACCTCTATTATCTGGAATCCGGCATCGTCCGGTTATGGTTTCCGGACAAAGAGAATAGAGAGATTTCAGCACGGTTTATCCAAGCCAAAGAGTTCATCAATTTTTTCCTTTCACATGAAGAACACCATGCCCACTACAATATCAAGGCATTGGAGCCATGCAAGATCTGGAGATTGCCCAAAAAAGATCTTCATCAGCTATATGAGTTATCCATCAATTTCAACAAGCTGGCCAGAATACATTTGGTAAGATCCATCAACCGCAAAATAATAAGGGAAGAGGAGTTTTACACACTGGATGCCGAAGCGCGTTACAAAGCGCTTTTGGCCAATGAAAAATGGCTGTTACGTTCAATACCCTTAAAAGACATAGCAAGTTATATCGGCATCACGCCACAAGCATTGAGCAACATCCGAAAGCGCATATAAACCAAACCCTATAAGCCGGGCAGGACAGTTTTACACAACTAATCCTATCCGGCTTTTTTCTGTAGAATTATTCCACACCTGCCGGTTTACGGCACATGTATTTTTTTAATGCACATTAAATAAACACGAAAGGCCCTTTAAAAGCCCTTCATAAAATTTGTCCTCCCGTATATAATCTATATGTTTGGAGCGAAAACAACGCGATAAGCACCTTGATTCGGTTCTGCCGACAGGAATCCGCGTAAATTGGAAACACCGTATGAGACAAATAGAAAAATATATAACATTAATAACCTAAAGAGTAATTCCCATGGAACACATCAGACTGACTGCTATCAGCCTTAGCCTGCTGTTATGCACCGTAAGCGCTTTTGCGCAACGCCATTATGAGAACATCCCGGCACTTGAATTGAACTACGGCACTAACCTGTTCGGCAATGCAGGCAACTATTACAACCTGTCCTTTTCCAGATACATCAACCGGACAAGCTATTGGAAAGCCGGGTTTAGCTATTTTGAGAAACCTTACGAATATACAGCCAACCTACCGCAAGTCTCTACCTTGAACCCGGAAGAAACGATTCCCGAAACGATACATGACAAGGGTAAGGACTTTTTTTGTGGACGGCGGTTATTACAGAACCCTGGCCTGCAACCTGAAATCCGTTTACTGGGGCATCGGCCTGGGAGGATTCATCGGTACAGAATACGTCCGCCACCCCGATAAGGAATACAACTTCATCATCGGCCCGAAACTGGAAACGGAACTGGAAGTATTCATCCTGCCCCGAACGGCATTGCTTGCCCGCATACAACAACATTGGAATCCCCCTATCCATTGACAAGTGGAACACTGTCTGAACGTAGGAATAAAGATACTGCTCTACTAACCGACAAATCATATCACCATGCTTATTATCATATTGTTAGCCGATACAAATGTATCCGGCCTGATCTCCTTATACCGTGAAATAGGCGCCATGCTGATAGGGGTAGGCTTTCTATGTGCCGGACTAGCGGTACTTAAAAAGCTGATAAGCAACCACGAGCGCACCAAAGAGGCCATCATCACCTATATCACGGCATTGGTCACTTGGCTCATTATCTGGCAACTCTTATGAACGTAGTGGATTTGATACTGGTTGCCATACTCGCCTGTGTCACGCTTCACTTTTACTTTCGGAAAAAGAAGAAAGCACTTTCTTCCGGAAAGGAGAAAGAGAAGCCGATAAGGGAGGCGGTGCGCAAGGAAGGGCAGGAGAGAGCCTGTCCGGTCATCTGCGTGGTATTTCAGCCTGAGCTGGAAGAAGAGGAATTGGCTGCCGAGATAGCCGATATGTACCTGCATGGAAGAGCCTACTACTACTCAGGCAAACCACTGCCGGAACAGCCGAAAGAAGAGCCCATATCCATCAAGTATAAGGATGTGCAATGGGAGAGACTGAAAACGATTCATGTTTAATTAAAAATAGGAACAAAATGAAAGCAATCGAAAATGTAAGAGAAAAAAGCGAACCAAGTCATTAACCGCTATGGAAAGGTTATCTTCACCTTTCTCATATTCTTCACGCTGTTGGGAACGGCACAAGTGGCGGAGGCACAAAGCGGCCTGAAGATTAACAGCCTATCCGAAGTGACAGACAAAGCCAAAGAGGGTGCGGACACCATTCTGGACGTAGCCAAATACATTTTGGCGGCGGTACTCGGCATCGCTCTGGTCTTTGTCATCTATTCGCTTGCCACGAACAATCCCCATGCCAAGGAATACCTGCTCGGCTGGATCATCGCCGTGGTAGTCATCATGGTAGCCTTCCTGATTATCTAAAAACGAAGAGCCATGAGAACCATGCGTAAAATCAACAAGCCGATCAAGTTCTTCGGTCTGTCATCGGGACAGTTCGCCATCTTCATGCTGCTGACGGCCATCATCATCATCGTGAGCATATTCAAGCAGCTGCACCCGATACTCATCATCGGAATCATTTCCGCCATTCTGTTTCTATCCGGTCTGCTGTTCCAAACCTTGAAAAAGGAACACAAGGCCGGTAACCCGGACTACCTGACCGGCCTCCGGATCAAGAACGCCACCCCCCGGCACGATAACGGACAAAACGGCAGATTTTCAAATTCATCCTAAAACAGCAAACCATGATAGGAATCATCATACTCATATCCCTGCTAATCTGTGCGCTGTGCCTGCTGATTGCTCTGCTGTATATCCGGCAGACAGAGATAGAGGTGAAGGACAAATCCGTGGATCTGGAAAGTGTCTTGCCTATCCAGACCATCACGGAGAACGCCGTCATCAACGGGAACGGTGACATCACCGTCGGCTACCGGCTGCTTCTGCCCGAAGTGTTCACCTTGTCGGAAAGCGAGGCGCAATACATCCATGAGCGGTTGGAGGCTCTTTTGAAGCTGCTTCCGGCAGGCACGGTCATCCATCAGCAGAATTTCTACTATACGGGGCGATACCATCATGCAGAATACTCTTCCAATGCCCTGATAGCGGAGAACAACCGTCATTTCAACGGCAAGGAGATACTGAACAGTTACACCAACCTGTATGTGACGTTCACGAACGGCAGCCGAAACGGTAAGATACGCAAAAGCGCATCGGGCACCTCGCTGATGCGAAAGCTGCACTACCCGTTCAAGCAACCTTATAAGGAATATCAGCAACGGCTGACAGAAATGGAAGCCTTTCTGATGAACTTTGAGAACGGTTTGTCGTCCATCCAGCAGTTTGAGATACGCAAGATGGATGATACGGAACTGAACAACGCCATCTACGACTACGTCAACCTCTCTTACGAGACACCGGAAAACGATGCCACGCAGAAGAGCGTCAACCCTATGGCTGTCAGTGAAAGCGGAAGCATGAAAATAGGGCAGCAGCACGTTTCCATCCTTTCGCTGACCAACGAAGGCGAGCATCTTCAGGAACTGGCCGTGCCGCACACCGGCAAGTCGAAGGCATACGGGGGAAACATAGAGATACCGGACAGCATACGGAGCAAATGCTCGATGCTGTACCCCGTAGGACTTGGCCTGCCGTTCAACCACATCGTAAACATCGTGATAGAGATAACCGATCCAGATGCCACCGTAACGGCCATCGGTGCGGAGAAAGACGCGCTGAACTACATCACCAACTTCTACCCTCCGGCGGCAGAGAAGCAACGCGAGCAGGCAGCCTTCTGCGATGAGATTACCCAGTTCGACTACCAGACCGCCTATACCGCCTTCAATGTCGTGCTGAACGATACAGACCGCACCTCGCTCATGCGGAAAACCGCACTGGTACAGCAAGGCTTCAGCTTTATGAACCAAAGTTCGTGCTATGTGGAGAACGCCGAGCTGTGCAACCTGTTCTTCTGCAACATACCCGGCAATGCCAGGGCCAATTACCGGGGCTTCGTCAACACGACCAAGCAGGCCATCTGCTATCTGCAAAAAGAGGGGATGTACCTTTCGGACGAGAAAGGGCATATCTACCATGACCGTTTCGGTACTCCCGCCAAGATAAACCTCTGGGATTATCCGGCGCTGAACAACAAGAACCGCATCGTTATCGGCCCGTCCGGTTCCGGTAAATCTTTCTGGCTGAACAATTACATCCTGCAAAGCTATGAGCTGGGCCGGGATGTGATGATCATTGACATCGGCGGCTCTTACCGCTCGATGATAGCCTTGAACCGGGGCAAATACTTCGACTCTACCGAGCAGAAGAAATTTGCGTTCAACCCCTTCTTGTGTGACCGTGACAAGAACGGCAAATACCTGTACATCGACACCACGGATGCCGAGTCTGCCGATGACCAGATAAAGACCATCGTCGCCATTATCAGCTACATTTGGAAGGTACGTGAACCCATGCTGCCTGCCGAAAACGCCATTCTCAGGAAATCCGTCATCGGATTTTACGACTATGTGAACAATTCTTCAATAGGAGAGAAGCATGAGCGTATCTTCCCGACGCTGATAACTTACCGGGCTTATCTGAAGGAAGTGTTCAGCAAACGGATGACCGAGTTTGAGAAACAGAAATTCGAGATAGAGGAGCTGTTGCTTTTACTGGAACCCTATACGGACGGAGAGCTGTCATTCCTGCTGAACGCTACCGAGAACGTGGATATCGTGCATGACCGGCTGATAGCCTTCGATATGGAAGATGCCTCTAAGAAAGAGTACTTTCCACTCGTTGCCATCATCACCCTGCAAATGATCGTGGATAAAATCAAGAAACGCCAGGGGTTTGCCAAAGAGCTAATCATCGACGAAGCACTCGACTTCCTGCAAGACGAGAAATTCGGAGACTTCATCGCCTACCTGTACCGAACCTTCCGTAAAAAGGAGGGAAGCATCACGCTGGCCGCACAGAACATCCTGTTTTTGAAAAACATGCCGTCCAGTATCAAGGACTCCATCATCATCAACTGCGCGACCAAGATTATCCTCGACCATTCAGAACACCGGCAGAACCTGCCGGAAGTGAAAGCCGTGCTTTCCATCACGGACGAAGAGGCCTATATGATCGAGTCGTTGCAGCGCACGGAACGCTGGAGAGAGTTTTTCATCAAGATGTCGAACGATGCCTTCATCTTCCGCAACGAGGTGTCCGACTTCGCCGCCGTAGCCTTCGATTCGCGCCAGGCGACAGTAGTACGACTGAAGCAGTTGTTCAACGAAAGCGGCTCGACCTATACGGCCATCAACCGCTATCTGGAGGAAAGGAGGAAAAAGTATGGATGACGCCACCCAAGGGCTGACCGCCCTTCTAGCTGGTCAACCGACTTCAACGGCAGCGCATACAATCTTGCCGGAAGCATTGCCGCCGCACTTTTGGGCGTTGCGCTCATTTTCGTGGTATGGGCACTCGCCACGAAAAAGGAAATGCCAAGAGCTATCTGACAGCCTGGCTGGTATGTGTCATATTCACCCTATTATTCATCACCAACAAATAACCGTCATGAAAAGAATCATTCTCATACTCGGACTTGCCGCCTCGATAGCTGATGGGAACCGGCAGTGTTCATGCCCAGTTCGTCGTGCATGATCCCGGCCACACCCTGCTGAACTCAACGGAATGGATCGCCAATGTCAAGAAATGGGTTACACAAATCAATGAAATGATCGATGCCCAGGAACTGCGGCTCGGCCTGCAAAAGATCGACCAGTTGAAGGAACTCAAATCATTGAAAGAGCTTGCCGACCTGCTGGACGACGTAGCCTGCCTGAGCAGCGACTACAGCTTTTACCTGAACGTAGGATCGAATTACCACTGCCTGAAATTTCTCAACTTTCAGCGTGTGACCGTCAATCTGAGCCTGAGTACCGACCTGCTGTTCAAGGTGGCCACCGTGACCAGTTACTTCTCGATGAACTCGGAAGGGCGCATGTCCTTTATCGAGCAGGTGAAGGAATCGGTGGAAAAAGCCGCCGAAGAGATGCGTGAGTTTAACGAATCCGTGCGTTCCACGGTCATTTACAAATCCATGAAGGGGCATAACCGGAAGACCTATTACCAGGGACGGTTGGCCGCTTTCACACGACACACCAATTAAAGCGTTATGAATCAAGATAATTTTCTCTGGGGACTTCAGATCACGGACGGTCTGACGATGGAACTCGTTTCGCAAATGACAGTCATCGCCTTCGGTGTTGGTGTCATCTGCTTTATCTGCAACCTAGCATACAACTATCTCTATCACGGAGCCAGCCAGCTGTTAAGCCCGAATGAGGACAAATTTCCCGACATGATGGAAATCGCCCGTTGCCTGGTACTGTTCTTCTGCCTAAGCATATACACCCCCCATCGCCCAAACCATCGTAGGCACGATGGAAGTAATCAACGAAGCCACCTCGCTGACCTCCGAGCGTGCGCAGGAATTTGCCCAGTTCATGGCACAATCAGCCATCGAACAAGGAGAGATGATTGCCGAATACGACAAACACAGCCTCCAGTCGGAGGTAGCAGCCGGAGAAGACAGCACCGGCGCCATGCGCACGAACTGGATAAAAGATGGAAGAGGACGAAATGACCGGTGTACGCTCCAGCGTGGAGAAGATTGTGCAGCTGCTCAACCCCGCCAACCTCGCCACCCTTGTGCTTCATGGCATTTCCGCCCTATTGGTAGGAATCATACAAGTAGTCATCTTGGGTATCGGCGTGGTCATTGTCAAGCTACTGGTCATTCTCGGCCCGTTTGTCTTTGCCGTAAGCATGTTGCCGGTCTTTCAGAAACAGTTGAGTATCTGGTTCGGTACGCTCTGCTCCGCCTGTATGGTATTCACCGTCATCAATATTCTGAACCAAATCATATGGCAGACCTTCAAGGCCATCTATACGGAAAGTGCCGACATGGTGGACGCAGCTACGCAGCAGATACAATATTTAGGAATGGATCTCGCCCTGATTGGTGCTTATTGCAGCTGTTTCTGGCTATCCTCCAAAATCGTAGGACACAGCGATGCCGGGAAAATCATTTCGAAAACCGTGTCAATCGTCACCACGGCGGCCACCATCGCCTGATGGGAGGCGCAGCGGCAGGCGGCAAGCTGACCAACGTAGGCGGTGCCGCCTCTATCGGGGCAAGTTTCATAAACGACAACAATAAAAAAATAGAACTATGAATCTGATGAAATTCAAAGGAGCAGATGATGCGGTCAAGCTGACTATCCGGCTTTCAGCCGGGTACTGCATCATTCTGACTATCGCTTTTGCCAGCAGTATCATCTTCCTTATCAACAAAATAGAAAAAGCATACGGCCAGGCTCTCGTCATCGACAGGCAGGGAGAAGTCTATGAGGCAAGCAGCCTGTCTGCCAGCGATATGCGGCAATACGAATACATGAACCATGTAAAGACCTTCGTAACCCACTGGTATGCCTTTGACGAGAGCAGCTACGAGAAGAACATTTCGCTTGCGCTCAACCTCATAGGCAACAAGGGGAAGGAGCTGTTGAACGAGTACAACGATGTGAATATGCTGAACTCACTCATACAAAAGAATATCCGTTACGGGGTACGCATCAAGGATGTAGAGATTAACACACAAACGATACCCGTTTCCGGAAAGATAATCTTCACGCAGACCGGGTACCGGGCACGGGGAAGCATCTCACGTAATATCGAAGCGGAGTTCACCATCTATGATATGCTGTCCCGCAGCGAGGAAAATGCGCACGGAGCCAAGATAGAAGATTGGATTGTCCGCTATTCCGAACCCGTGGAAAGCAACGGCACCAACACATCGCAGGCAGCTTCTCCGGGCAAGAATGAAAACCAGTCAGAAACCTCTAAACCAACCGACCATGGAACCGAATAAACTTATCAAAGACAAGAACAAGCTGTTGATGGCCATCCCGGTAATCCTGGGCATCCTCTTCCTTTATGTATTCTTCATCCGTGAGGACGGGAACGTGCCGTCAGGGAGTGACAGACAGGCCGCCTCGCAAGCCTTTTTGGAACCACAGTCGGAAATGGCCGACAAGGTGAACGACAAGATGGAAGCCTATAAGCAGGACAAACTGGAAGAGCAGGAGAAGGCACGCATCCTGAAAGAGTCTCAGGTCAAAGGATCTGATTTTTTACTTCGAGCTGCAAAACCAGCAGGAGCGGTATGACCGTGCCACACTGGAGCGCATCCGCCGTATGCAGAACGATCCGTACAGCGAAGTCATGGCAGAATACGGAGGTGGCCGGAACGGACGCTTCTCTCATCAGCTGGAAAGCCAACTGGACGGACTGGAGGACGAGCAGGCGCTCAACGAGATTATCCGGGAAGCCAAGAAGAACTCACGCATCCGCAAGGAACTGGAAGAATCCGACAAATACCGCAAGCGCATGTATGAACGGATTGTCAATTATGACCAAGAGGGAAAAACGGAGAAAGCCGCTGCCAACCCTTCCGGCCATCCATCCGCCGACAGCCTGATGCAAAAAGGCCCGATCTACCATGCCGAAAACGGCAAGCGGGTACGCCGCCAACCGACCTCCGCACCGGGGAAACAGCAACCTCTTCAGGCTTGCATCCACGGCGACCAGACCGTAGTCACGGGCAGTACGGTACGGATGCGGTTGCTTCAGGACGTAACCCTATCCGGCATGAAGATACCGGCCAACACGCTGTTTTACGGTATCGCCACTTTGGGAGCCAACCGCCTCGATGTGGTAGTCAGCAACCTGAAGGTAGGAGACAACCTCAATCCCGTATCGGTGGTTGTCTTCGACAATGATGCCATGGAAGGTTTGAACCTGCCCAATAACCTGAAAGCCAGTGCAGCCAAGCGTATGGAACAAGGTCTTGTACAGAACATTGACATGCCGCTCTCTTCCATCGGCACGATGGCCAGCGAAGTGACCAGCGTAGTCAACGCCACCACCCAGGTAGCCAAGCAAATCTTGAACATGAGCCTCTCACAAGTGAAGGTACATCTCAAGTCCAACTACGAAATGTATATCCAAGAAGAGAGTCAGGAATCGAAGTTGCGTAGGCAAGCCGTGCAAGCGGAGTTACAGAAGCTCTATGAGCAAATGGAACAAGAGAAAACGAACAAGAAAAATCATCCCCTTCAAACATTGATAGACAAATTATGATAGACATTCTCAATTACCTGCTTGCGCTGTCAGCGGTCTTTTTCGGCTATCGGATCTACGTATCACGCCGGAACGGACGAGCCTTTAAAGAAATCCGTCCGCTGACCGTTTCTTTCGGCATTACCCTGCTTCTTCTATGGGGCATTACCGTATTCACCGCCTTTTTTTCAAGAACCGTTTAACATATCGACAACATGAAGAAATATATTTATCTACTGTTTTACTGCTTTGTGTGCAGTCTGCCGCTCTTCGCTCAGGAAAACGGCACTCCCCGGAAACAAGCCATCAGCCAAAAAGACATCTTTATCTCTTTCGACTGTGTGAAACACCTGGTATTTCCTGTGCAAGTATCTGATATCGCCATCGGCGAACAGGAGCTTGTCATGGCCAGCCGGTAGAAGAGGCGCCCCATATCGTCAGGCTCTCGGCGCAAGCGGAAGGATTCACCGAAGAGACCAACCTGACCGTAGTCTGCATCGACGGAAGCGTTTACACCTATCACATCCGCTACCTTCCCGAAGGCGGCACGGATTCGTACCCGAACATTTACGAGGACAACGGGAAATGGCAGCACCATGACTATCAGGCAGAAGTCAGCGACCTCCATCTGGCCGAGTTCTTCTTTCCGGAGGACATCGCTTACGGAACGCCCGGCAACGAGGTGTCCTTCACTCTGGCCGCCTACAACAACCAGTTGAAAGTATCAACCGCCAAAGATGCCGTGGCATATTCCAACCTGTTTGTGGTGGATAAGGCCATGAACACTTACCACATCACCATCAAACGGGGGCAATACCTCCGTATTCACCTACAATTTTGATGACCAGCGCAAATATACCGCCCATGTGGATGTGAACAGCGAGGAAATGGAAAGATGCATCCAAGAGCTGCGCACCAAGAAGCGCAACATCTACAGCCTGGGGGTCATCGAGAACAAGTTTGAGTTGTCAATGGCCAATCTGTATGTGCATGAGGACTTCATGTTTTTCATCTTTGACCTGAAAAACAAATCATACATCGACTACGACATCGAGTTTGTCAAATGTTTCCAGCGTGACCAAAAGAAGAGCAAGAACGCCATCCAGCAAGAAACGACCATCGAACCTATCTATCAGAAAGATTTTGATACGAAAATCAAGGGCAAGAGCCGGAACCGGCTGATACTTGGTTTCGACAAATTCACGATACCCGATGATAAGGTATTCGAGATCGAGATTTACGAGCGAAACGGCGGGCGGCACATCAAGCTGGCCGTGTTGAACGAATACATCCTTTCCGCAGAACCCTTATACAAGCCACAGCCATGAAACTGAGAGAAGCATTAGACACCTATATGTTCGACAACGTGGGACAGTTCGGCGGCATCGCCGAATCACTGGGCTATCAGACCGAATACCGGGACGGATATTTCCGGTTCCGCAAAGACGGGGAAGAGCTGAGCATGAGCGTAAGCGAAATCAGGGAAAAAGCCGGAGCAAAGTACGATGAAAGCCTCGTGACCAATCAAAAAGAACGTGTATCCGCCCTTTTTGACAAGGAACGTGCCAATGATCCTAAATATGTCGCCGAGCTGGAGAAGGATGGCATCAGCATCAAGCGGTGGGAGAACCTGAAGGGACATGACAAGGACGGCTTTACCGTCATCGACCATCGCCTGAAGGTATGCTACACCGGACAGTCGCTCTATGAATACGCCTACAAGCAAGGGAACATCCTCGACGGGAAAGGCACCAAGCTGGAAAAGGGTGTCATGTCTGATTTGATGGAGATACACGGCAAACCGGGGAAGCTCCGTTTCAACGATGACGGAATCTCCGTATTCTACCGCAAAGAGGCGTTGGTTATCCCGGACAAGGTGCTGGGAAAGAAGTTGGGCAAGAAAGAGAAAGAACAGCTGCTTGCCGGTGACATCGTACCCATCACCGTAAATAAGAAGGACATCCTGCTGCAAGTTGACCGGGATCTGAACTCCGTCATCCTGCGCACCAACCAGGAAATCAAGATTCCCGACATCATCGGGCAGACCAGCGAATATGGCGGCTACAAGTTAACCAAAGCCGACAAATACCTGCTCGCCAACGGCCATGCACTGGAGAACAAGCTGCTGCACAGTCCGGAAGGCTACTTCATTGCCGACATCCAACTGACGGATGACAGGAAAGGAGTCATGATACAGAACATACAGAGTATCACTCCCGGCAAGGCACAAGAGCTGATCAAGCCATGACCCCCAAACTGGAAGCCCATGCGGCCAACATAGAAGCTGCAAAAGAGCAAAAACACGAAGAGGGGCGCAATATGGAAGCCGAGTTTAAGGAAGCGGTGGGCAAACATGACTTTGAAAAAATCGGGAAGCTCAAAGAGGAAGGATATAAACCCAGTGAAGAGTTTATCAAAGGAATCGGTAAGGAACACGGTCTGGATGAAAGGCAAACCCATGAAGTCATCCAGCTGTTCGGCACCAAGCCGGAAGAACAGGGCGAACATGAAAGGCAGGCCGCACGTCTGTTGGATGCCGCACAGACCGACAACTTTCATGTCATCCAAGAGATACAGAAAGAAGGGTACCGGCTCACTCAAGAAGACCTTACCCGGATGCGTGAAACGGGTGTGCAAGCCAACACACTGATAGCCGTACAAAAGATTTTCGGGATGGAAGGCAGCACAAAGACACTGGGAGATGTCAAACTGGCCAGCACACCCAAACCCGACAACAGCAAGGAAATGGCCCGTCCGATAGCCAGCACCATCAACCGGGCTTTCAATGACTTATAACCTAAAAAATCAGGAATTATGGATTACGATGAATTAGTACAGAAAAACATTGCAGGAGAAATCAGTGACTTAGAGTTTCTACTTGCACAGGAAGAGCTTGCACAAGCCTATCAAGAAGAGATGGCTGCCAAGCAGCAAGAGACAAACAACCAAACGGCCAGAGAATGGCTGCTTGATTACGAGAACAGAAATCTATACCAATAAATCATGGATACAGCAAGTGATAAAGCATTACAGCGTTTCGCCGAACTGATGATCGAAAAGATAAAGCAGGTGGAAGACAACTGGCAAAAGCCTTGGTTCGGGATAAAGGGTGGGGGACTTCCGCAAAATATCGAGGGAAGAACCTACAACGGAGTAAATTCCTTCATGTTGTTTCTACTTTCGGAAAAAGAGCAGTACAGCCTGCCGGTCTATATGACCTTCATGCAAGCCAAAGACAACGGCCTTAACATACTGAAAGGAGAAAAGTCATTCCCAGTCATTTACTGGAATTTCTCAGTAAGAGACAAGAACGGAAAGAAAATACCTTTCGACGTATATAAGAACCTGGATAAAAAACGAGCAGCAGGAATATAAGGTCACGCCGTTTCTGAAGACATACAATGTGTTCAACGTACAGCAGACCAATCTTCAGGAAACGAAACCGGAGAAATGGGAAGCATTGAAGGAGCAATTCAAGATACCGGCCATCAAGGACGAGCAAGGGATGCTCACCGTGCCTCTGATTGATGCGATGGTACGGGAACAGCAATGGATCTGCCCCATTTATTCCAAGGAAGGAAATAGTGCTTACCATGCAAGGGGAGAAGATAACCATATCGTCGTACCCCTGAAGGGGCAGTTTAAGGACGGAGAGAATTTCTACTCCACACTACTGCATGAGATGGCGCACTCGACTGGAGAACCTGAGCATCTGAACCGGGAAAAAGGCGTGATTTTCGGAGACAAGCAATATGCCAAAGAGGAACTGGTTGCCGAACTCACCTCCGCTACCGTCGGGCAAAGCCTGGGAATATCCACCCATATCCGGGAAGAAAATGCCATGTATCTAAAAAACTGGCTGGGAGCCTTGAAAGAAGATCCCAAATTCATCTACAACATCCTTGCCGATGTAGGAAAAGCCAGCAATATGATTCAGGAACATACCGCACGGATGGAACAGTACCTCACACCGGAGGAACGGTTCACGCAGGCCGTCCTGCAAGACAACCGTCCGGTATTGGAGCAGATGAAAAACGAAGGTTTTACCCCTTCATCACGGTTATTGGAAAGTGTTGCGGCAAACCATCCTACAGCCGACAACCTTGAAACGCTACACAGCACTTTCGGCATTTCGCTGCCTTCCATGGAAGCGGAGCCAGCCATGAAAAATATGAATGAGCCACAGCTCGGATTATAAACTTTTAAAAACCATCATTATGTTTACAGGACAAATTATCGGTTATGTCGGTGCGGATGCCCGGCAGAACAAGAACGGAAAAGGATTCAACTTCCATGTATCCACCAAGTACAAGAACGTGAACAACGAGGAACAGACCCTATGGGTATGCTGTTTCGTGAATTACGAGAGTAAAGTCTTTGAGTAATCTGAAAAAAGGGACACAGGTATATGTCTGCGGCGATGTGTATGCCGATGTATTCCAGAAGGATGACGGTAGCCACATCCCATCCGTCAGCCTGACCGTCTCACGCATTGAGTTACTGGGAAAGGCAGAGAAAAAAAGAGAGCGGTGACGGAACGGCATCCGGACAACCCCAATAACAGCAACGGCCATGGAAAGAGAGAAGAAAGACCTGTCATTCATCCTGATCCTGCTATCCACGCTCATCGGGACAGCCGTACTGTTTCAGTGGGCTATCGTTACGGGATTATACGCTCCACTACGTAATCCGGCCATGTGGGAAAGGCTGATGGAGAAGGATATCCTATTCCGGTTTCTCTACGTTATCCTGATCGGAGGCCTCGCTTTTCTCTTTCCGGTTGGCAAAGTGAAAGACGAAAACAAGAAATGGGTTTACACCAGTATGACACTGGTTACGGCATCCATGCTGGTTGTCGGATTCAGCCGGTTATCAGCGTGGTATAACCTATTTGTATTTCCCATTCTATTCGTAGCGTACACGCTGCTTGTCATCAAGACTCTGCCTTATTTCATCCGGCGTCATGCCCAATCCGATGATAGCATTTTCGGGTTAAGCCGGGAAGAATCGGCTTTCTACTTCCGCTTTGAAACCGCCTCCGGGCCGCTGGTCATCCATAAGCCGCAGCAGAATGTCTATATCGACGGCGGTCCGGGAAGCGGTAAATCAGAGAGCTGGATCAAGGGAATCATCTACCAGTGCGCCGAGCGCAACTATGCCGGATTCGTGTACGATTGGGAGGGTGATCCCACCAAGGACAAGTCACCCATCCTCTCACGTATCGCATACGGAAGCATCGAACATTTCCGGAACAAGGGGATGGAAACACCCCGTTTCGCCTATATCAACTTTGTGGATATGTCACGCACGGTCAGGGTGAACGTACTTTCTCCGCAATACATGTCAAAGGGAAACGAATCGCTATTCATCCGCAATATCATCATGACACTGATGAAGAATCTGGAAGCAAGCTGGAAGGAAAAGACCGACTTTTGGGCCAACAATGCCATCAACTACGTCTATTCAATCGCCTATAAATGTTTCAAGGAAAGGAAGCTTGGTATCTGTACGCTGCCCCATGTGATAGCCCTTGCCCTTTCTGACAGCAACCTAGTATTCCACTGGCTGTCGGAAGATCCTGAAATCGCATTGAACATGTCCTCCATGCTGACCGCCTGGAAACTGGGTGCACAACAGCAGACAGCCGGAGCCGTATCATCCGCACAGACTCCGTTGGTACTCCTGAACAACAAATACATCTTCTGGGTGTTGTCGCCACTTCCCGAAGAAGAGTTCTCTTTGGATATAACCAACAAGGAACACCCAACGCTGTTATGCGTAGGCAATGCGCCCACCATCAAGGAAGCCGTTTCCCCTGCTATTTCCTGCATCGGCAGCGTCTTGATGTCACAGATGAACAATCCCGGCAAAGCGACCAGCATATTCATGGTAGATGAATTTCCGACCATCCTGTTGCAAGGCATTGACACTTTCATCGGAACCGCCCGGAAGCACAATGTCGCTACCATTCTCGCCGTTCAGGACTTCAACCAAGCGGTCAGGGACTATGGAGAGAAAAGTGCCAACATCCTGAAAGCCTCCTGCGGAACGCAGGCTTACGGTATGACCGGAAATGAGAAGACCGCCAAAGACATCGAGAACTTGCTTGGGGAGAAGAAAGAAGCGCAAGAATCTTATTCACACCAAGCCGGTGGCAATAACAGTGTCACGGAGAGCCTGCAAAAAGAAAAAAGTCTTAAAGGCAAGGGACATTGCCGGACAAGCAGCCGGACACTTCATTGGCAAGATTGCCGGAGGCAAGCCGCCATTCTTCAGCGTGCAGATGGATATGTGCCGTTTTGAAGAGAAGGAGATACCCCGTTTCTCCTTACCGGTCAAACTGGGCAACGGCAAAGAAGAGATGGAACTGGAAATCCTGGAAGAGATTATCCAGCAGAACTACATCAAAATCATTGAAGATGTCAACGCCATCCTCAAAAAGATAGAGGACAAATTAAAAGAAAAGTCAGCAGTTCCGCCAACCGGGACACACAAGACAGAACAAAAAATCATCCGATAACATTCAACAAAAGAATCCTACCATGAGAAAAATTCATTCATTATTAGCGGCAGCCTGCTTATTGGCCGCTTCATGCAACAAAGAGGAAATCCAATCGGAAACAGACAAAGCCGGCATGTATCACATCACCGTAGCCGTAACCGGTTCCTCACCCAAAGGCAGTGTGCATATATATAATCTTGACGGCGTGAGATTCAGGAACGAACGCACCGGTACCTCCGCAGCTTCCGTAGATGAGAGTTTCACCGATAAAGCGGAATACAGCACGGAAAAGCCTGTCAGCCAAATTACCGTGCAAGGCATTCTCTATTCAAAAGAGAGTGCTATCATCACCATGCAGATTAAAAAAAAGACGGGGAAAGCGTATTCAACCAGAGCAAACAGTTGGAGGCCGTTCCCGGTATAGACACTACTGTTGATTTGGTTTACAGTACCTTGAAATAAAAATGCAGACGAATCAAAAAACATATACTTTCTCTTCCATATTTAGATGATATTTCTTATCTTTATGAAAGATAATCTTTCTCATTTATAATCTAAGCTCAGATAAAATGAGATTCAACTAATCCAGTCAACGTTATGAAAGTCGATTTCAATCAGATAAAAAACAACCATTTCTCTGCCCGATTTCCTGCTGGAACTAGGATGGAAAATCGTGGAAGGCTCTTCCAACTCCTGTCCCAAAATGAGCAACGGAACGCATACCATCGTCATCAAGCGGAACTCGCAGAACCAATACACCTATTGGGACGTGCATAGTGACAGCGTGCGTGGCCGCAGTATCATGGATCTGATGCAGGAACATCTATTTGAAACAACCGGAAAAATGCCGTCCTTGCGCGAGGTGGGGGGAGATCCTTCAGAACTACATCAACACCAACCGCATCACGACACCCGAAAAAAGCCGGTATGAAGTAGGTAACACAAGCATGAGAGCGGACGAACTTCAATTCTACTTGAGCCAGCTACAACCCTACAAGGGCAATTATCTCCAGAAAAGAGGTATCCTGAAAGAAAGCATTGAAAGCCGGTTCTTCAAAGACACTTTCTTTATCCGGGAGGTAAAGAACAAAGGGAGTGTTTACCGCAACGTGTGCATCAAGATGTACAATGAAAACGGTGTGCAAGCCATTTCTCAACGAAATGAAACATTCAAAGGGATTATCGGTGGCAAGTTCGACTGTCTGGCGACCAGCAACCATGACAAAAGCCGCCCGATAGACATTCTCTACATTGGGGAGTCATTTATAGACTGTATCTCCCACTATCAATTACGCCATTCCGGAAACGACCTCAATCTTGTATATGTATCTACGGAAGGGACATTCACGGAAGGACAAATGAGGCTATTACGCCTGATTCTTGACAAGAACCAGGTAAAGGAGCTCCGGAGCATCTTTGACAACGACAAACAAGGGCACAAGTACACTCTATGGCTGCATCGTTACTTTCATGGCGATACGACTGATGTCGAGAGCCTGAGTAACGATGAACTCCGCAACAAGGTACGGAAACTGAAGAACGTCGAACTTTCGGAAAACAAGGATTGGAACGATGATCTGAAAATCTCGTGTGGCATCTGTTCCTCCACGGAGGACGGCCAGTAACCTCATAGATTTGCTCCATCACATAATACGACAACCTATAAAATCAGATCAATATGAATATCAAGCATTTATTTTTTTGTATGCTGCTCATTGCCTTTTCCTCATGCAGCAAACCCGGCTATGAGAAGGCCATTGCGGAATGGGTTCAGACAGATTCTCACGGCACCTGGACGGATTTAAAAGTTCGAACTACTGGAAGTGTTGGAAACAGAAGACGTCACCGTATCGGACAGCCTGTGCTACCTGAACAACAAAAGCGCACAATTATCCGCTGTCATACAGAAAGCGGAAAGTCCCCGTGCCTTATTCAAACCGTCCTTTTCCGCCTATATGGAAGCCGAAAAAAGCCTGAAAGCAACGGATGCCATGAAAGCCATGTACCTGCACCGTGACAGTACGGAAGTTATCGGCAAGATATTAAAATGCAGGTATGCCATCGTCCAGCCACACTCAGGGGTGCAGCAGAAAAAGACGGCTTCTTTCCTATTGTCCCCCGACATGGAAAAATGTATCGGCAAACTAAAGCCGACAAGCAAATAATCCGAGCGTAACGATGTGTAGCGACAACGTTTTTTGGGGTTCTTTTTTTGGGCGTCTTCCAAAAAAAGAACTCCCACACATTTAGATGTGTGGGCTATTCATTACACTACCATCCTTTCCCTTATCAACGGTATATTATCCCGTACCAAATTCAGAATCCGGTCATGATAGGCTGATAATTGGTTAGACTTTCCACGACACTGGCACACCTCCATCCTGCTAAGTGAAAACTCCACCGTTTCCATGCGCCTTCCATCCACCGTTGCCGACATTATCAACGAATCTTCTCTCTTATAATAGGCGTTGCTGAATACACAATGATGCAGCAACTTTCCCTCTTTGTAAAAGTCCGAAAGGCTTTCCAATACCCGAACCATAATATTTCCATCCGCAAACGAAAGATTAAAGAAACGTGATTTGGCAGCAATATAGTCTTTTTCATCCTTTTCAGAATATTTTTTCTTACATTTCCCCATCACCCAATCATGCGCTTCTTCTACATTCAACGGACACAAATAATGAGGATTTCTCGCATCCAATTTATTTTCTATCAGCATATCCACATAGTCCAGCCACAAGTCCGCATCATGTATCACATAGTCATGTCTTAAACAGATTTTTACATACGTCCAATACTTATCTATACCGTATTTTCTCTCTAAAAATCTCAAGAACAAATTCATTTGCCCTGCCTTATATAATATCTCCATCCGATTATCAGTTAATAATGTCATAAAGAAGGAACTCGGACAAATATCATAAAAGGCACCCTTAAATCCATTCCTCGTAAGTTCGGGTATCACTTTCATTCTCGGATAGATAACTGCCGGGCAAATATCATAAATACGGTCATGATGCACATTCCGCTTACGCAATTCCAAAGAACTTCCATATATCCATGCATCGTAATAAAATATAGACATGCCCCGCAGCAAAGACAGCGTTTCTGTCTTGCCCTCTTTATTCATCCAACACTGTACCGCCTCAATTATAAAGTAATTAGCCGGAGACCCTTTTTTTCAGCCGGCAGTCCACCATAAAAAAACGGATAACTTGATATTGCTTGTATGTAGTAATCACA
>ENA-OQAQ01000004-OQAQ01000004.1-human-gut-metagenome-genome-assembly--contig:-NODE-4-length-17115-cov-0.996939_pt1 | contig 17115 bp, 21 predicted proteins | sample MGYA00242739_ERZ504535 | MGnify/ENA primary metagenome ERZ504535 (study PRJEB26092, sample SAMD00036295) | human gut metagenome | host: Homo sapiens | study: EMG produced TPA metagenomics assembly of the...
TATGTTTTTTTCTTTGGTTTCCCCCATTTGAGTATATTCGTTTAATAATCAGCGTTGATGGGCATCTTGAAATTCCTGTATTTCTTTCGGAGTTCCTCATTTTGCGCCTTCATTTCCTCATACATATCATTCAGTGCGTCAGGAAATCCCCATCCACAAGGGCTTGCCCAACGAAGGCATTGCTTGATTCGGGAATCATACTTGTCCCAAAGGTCATAAAGCACGATGTGGCGCAATGTCTTGTCGAAATTACTCTCAACAGAATCATAGAATTGCTCCCACATGTCTCCATAGTCATAAGTGAACTGACAGGCATTCTCCATATAGAACACCATCAATTCTGCGACTGAATCTTCCGAAGGCTTCAGTTTCTTGAAGTCGGACAATGCCTTGCGGCACACTGAGAAGCGTGTCTTTGGCTCTCTGTTTCTGCTCGGATAGAACTCTTCCCGTATGATGTGCTTATACTCTTCCAGCTTCTGGCCCTCATTCGGCTCTGCATAGAAGTCAAGATATTCCTTTGCCTCTTTCCGTGCAGAATAAAGTTCCAATACCATTTTTATTATTTCACTCTTGTCCATGGACATGAGGACAGACTTTAATTTAGATTTTGACATTTCTGCTCTTTTATCTTAAAAACGGGTCAATCGTTGCCAGCAACTCTGATTTCTGCATCACACCGCTCGTCCTCCACAACACTTCGCCGCGTCTGAACAGCATCAATGTGGGCACAGACTGTATGCCATACTGACTTGCAGTCACCCCATACTTGTCCACATCTACCTTGATGATGCGGATTCTGTCACCCAACACTTCCTTCACCTGCTCAAGGATGGGGTGCATCATCTTGCATGGCTGGCACCAGGTGGCGAAGAAATCGACCAAGACAAGTTGGTCACTTGATATAACGTCTTTGAATGTTTCCATTACGATTTTCTGTAAAATTATGCTATTTTCTTTCCTGTTATCTTACAATACTGCCCTGCAAATGTTAAAATCGAGAAGAATTCAATGAAAAACCTTCGTTATTTTCAAAGAATATTCGTACCTTTGCAGCGCTCATCTATAGATAGAAGGAGTTTCGAGACCCGGTTGCCTTTGATGCAATTCGGGTCTTGCGTTTTATAGTGGTGTCTGCAATCTCTTTTTCATCTTCTTTTCCAAAGCCTTTAGTCCATACTCTTTGTTAAGATGGTATGCTGTCAACAGATAGAATCCGTTGCTACGTTGTTGTTCCAAGACAATAACATACTTTTCCACTTTATCATAGATGTATGTTTTCTTGACCTTACGCTTTTTGCCGTCCCTCTCTTCTATGGTAAATACATCCAGATTGTCTGGTGTCAATTCTCTCACATGGTGATTTATCCAATGAAGCCTTTGTGAACGAGCCATCTCGAATACTCGCTTTGGATAAGTCGTACCGTCTTCGTTCTCAACCATGATTTCTTCACAGGTAAGATGCTTGAACAATCTTGCCATGTCAATCTCGCCATCTGTCTTTATAGGATAGATGCGCCACCCTCTGAATGAGAATTGACAGTTATCTTCTATATCACGCTTGAATATTGCATGAAGATCATGCTCTCTTTCTCGTTCACTGAGATATGCCAGTTCCAGCAGCTCAGGGTATTTCTTGATAATATTCAAACTGCTCATTGGCTATTTCAGTGCGATAAAAAACAAAATTAAACTTCTTTCTAAATTTGGGAGTTGTGGTGTTGAGACTGATATTACTGTGTTTTTTTTATCTTTTCAATCAGCTTCATTTTGGCTCTCACCCTTCCTTCAACTTCTCCCTTTTCATATCTAAGGTTGTAGTTGATGGCTCCCATTAGAACATCTGCCAATTGGATGAAGACACTTTCGTGTGAACGTATAAACTGAAACCTGCCAATGGAAGAGTTGTATTCCATTATTTTTCTGAGCCTCTCCAGCTTATCGCTACTGCATGTGTCCTTGATATCCATATATATGTTATATGTATAATCCATGTCCATCTTGTGATGCAGCAATTGGTAGTACATGCGAAAGTAGAAATCATTAAACGTATAGTCTTCTCGTTTCTCGTCAATCTGACTCTTGTCAACAACCACAGCCCTAAATTCCATGTCATTCATAAAGAACCAGTCTATAAGCTCTGCATAGACTTTATACGTGGCCTCGTGGACATTTGTCCATTTCAGCTCATCACTATAGCCGTGCTTCTTCTTAATATCTTTTATGGCATCTTTTGCCATGCGGATTTGTGTGTATGCTATACTTGTACATCCCAAAAGCATGTAGGGATGACCGTCATGCACCATGTGGGTGCTTTCATCACAGTAGATGTTGAATGTCTTATTCATTGTATCTGTTTTTTGTTTATTCTTTATTCCTTTTCTTCAGCGGTCCACTATGAGGTCCACGGTTCAGCGTCACACCATGCTTGTTGAGTATGCGGAACACGGAACTTCGGCTTGTGAAGCCGCTGATGGCAAAGATGTCATCTATGCTGTGCCCCTCGTTGTACATGTTCACGATATTCTTCTCACGCTCCAGTTTCGACAGTGCCCTTTCCGACTTCTTGGGCGGCCGGATATTCTGTTGCAGATGGATGATGTGTGCCGATGCCTTGCGCAGCACGGCACACTCCTCAGAGAGTGACCCGAACATACGGATGACCTGTGAGGGCTTGGTGTCGGGGAAAAGTTCGTCAAACGTATCGATGCGGTCTTGGATGGAGATGATGCGAACCACCTTCACACGGCAGTATTCTATGAATGTAGCCAGTTCACGGTGCCACGCAGTGCGTTACTGAACCTCGAACACCACCAGCTCGTCGCCGCGCTCCAGACGTCGATATGAGCTGCTTCCACATCGGGCGCAGCCTCTCGTGTTCGGACAGTTCCTCTATCACCTGAACACAGCCGTATTGCTGCATCCAAGCCTTGTCTTCTGCATACTCTTCGCCATTGGTGGCGATAAAGATGTACCTACTTTTGCCATACTGTTGTACGCTATTAAATGAAATCAAGTGCAAAGGTACACTATTTTTCCGAGAAACAATCATACTTGAACGAAAAATCATACTTAAACACGATAATTTGCCATTTTCTTTTCACTTGATTTCATTGAAAATCATACTCGCAAGTATGATACACAAATAAGATTAAACTTACTGTCATTCTTGCAAATATATCGCTGAAACGCATTAACTTTGCACCGTCAATTTCAAAATCAGACTCAAAATAATGACAACAATGAAATATGAAACCCAACTTTTCGGAGGACAAACCAACCTCCATTGCATGAAGCAAATATTGCATAATGCAAAATCAAACTCGCATGGCTGTATCAGACTTGCCATTTGTATTGCCACTGCGTTTGCCGTAGTCATGCTGACAGCATGTTCAGACGGAAACGGCACGAAGTCGTTCCATTCGAGCGATGAAGCCATCAGAGAGTATCATGGCTTTCTGACCACTCTTCGACAGAACGGCAAGGTCTCAATTCAGACATTAGTTAAGATTGTCAACGAATGGCGCGTGTTGGACGATTCCGTGACATCGTGCATCTCACGTGACACTGTCAGGAAAGCCCACTCATACCCGTTCACGGTATATCATGAGTTGAACGACTCCATCCACATCGAGCTGTGCCGTATGGCGATGTCTAAGCAACGCACCTTTCACGACCTGCTCTATCTCAGAGAACAGACCTCTTCCCATGTTGGTGATGAGGAACTACAGCAAGCCGTGAAGGAAGCACAGCCATTCTTCGCTTCCTTGGATAGCCTGCCTATATATAATAAAGGTGGTAAACAGGCGGTACTGAAGCGTTACCTGCTGTTCCTGCAAAAATCCGCCAAGCAAGGCATTCACGGCAAGGAAGACCTGCTCGCTTTCATCAAGGAAGAGCATTTGTATTTCAAATCCTTCCTGCAATACCTGCCGGATTTTGCTGACGATGACATCGGTGACATCAGACGAAACACCGAACACTGCTGTCGGGAGATACTCCGTGCCGCCGACCGCAAGGATTTGTCCCACAAGGATGCAATGATATACCTCTCCATGCGCACCAACCACCGTCTGCTGCGCAACGCACAAGCGGCTATCGAGGATCTGAATAGTGGCAGGGTAAAGGACGAGCACACCATGCACGCCTACCTCCTGATGATGATGCAGCCGTTCATGACGATGGATGACCTTTCCGTGAGCGTGCTCTCCGACAAGGACAAGGCAGACCTCTACAAAATAGCCGATGCGCTCCCCAAGGAGATGGACGGTCTGGCCAAGAAACTGCACCTCGACAAGCAACGCCTGTCGGATATGCCCATGCTCATGATGAAGATTTATGTCACAAGATTATAAACACCCCAAACAGAGAATACGATTATGTTAGAACAGTTTTGCGATGATTTCCTTGCCGTCGTGCCTTTGCAGTTGCCAGAACTGCTGGACAAGCGCAAGATGGAGAAGCCTGTCAAGTATGACGATTACGTGCTTCTTACTTTCCAGTTGAACACCCCTTTCACGATAGAGGAGGTGATGGATATGCTCGAAGACGAGATGGAAATGATAATCCTCTATCACCACATTCCAAGCCGTCATACGGAGTTCGGACACAGCTGCTGTGCCTATTCCAACCCTTCTTTCGGACGGATGTTCAAGGTCAACGGCTCCACAGATGAGCGTGGCATGGTCAGCCAGATAAAAGTGACCATCTATGACTCGCTGGAGCACATGTCGGCAGATGTATGCCTCGACCTCAGTCTGCATTGCAAGAACGGGTTCTTCAAATACATGAAGCCCAAGGAGGAAGTCCTGCTCGACTTCATTTGAAAGTTACATTTGCCAGATGACAGTCCTGTTCTACCGCAACAACGCTCCATTCTGTTGTCCACAACAAAGGCCAAAGTCATGCCACAAGCTCCCGACCATCTGATGAAGGAAACGCTTTACATGAAGATTATCCATCTTCTCGACCGTCACCGCACATGGCTGGAGATTGAGAGCATCGCCACTGTCCGCAACCACACGATAGTCAGGAACGGCAGAATGACCGACATCCTCAGCCGTGTGCTTGTGGTCAAGGCCATCCACCATCATTTCCCCTACACGAGAGGGCAAGTGTGGCAGATAGCCGAGTACGACTTGGAACAGGCTATCAAGAGCCTTCGGACAACCGACGGAGCTTTCCGTCAGAGAATAATCAAGGGAGAACTGACACTGGAGGATGTGGAGCGTATCATATCCACTGCCACACACGGTGTCGTCCAGCCCGACCTGAGTCCACTTCCATTATTCACATGCTATACATATTATGACAAGTAAGATACTGTTTCTCATCCTGATGTCAGCGTTCTTCTTTGTGACGATGATTCTGCACAGAAGCCGCAGACAGTTTATGACACGGTTCTATCTGCGCATGACCGCGCTTGTGACAGCAAGGAAGCTCTACCGGTTGATGCTGCTCATCCTGCTGTACGTGTTCCACTTCCTCTACCTCTGTGTACACTATAACGACATAGGCGTAGTGGCTTCCACCATAGCGTTTGCCATATTCTTTGTCTTTATGGATGTGGAGAGGTGGCTACAGCGTCTGCACGAGGAGCGGACACCCTTCTGCATCGCCGCGTTGGCGGCAGTGGTGTTTGTCTTCACTCCTCATCTGTTCACGCTTGCTGTCACCATCTCCTTTGTCCTTCTGGCATCACTGTTCTATCCCTCGCGCATAGTCATATCGCTGTGGAAGAACAAGGCTGACCGCAAGATGCTCCTCGAAGACACAGAAATGCTCATCATATACTACTATTAAGTATCACCTGTATCATGCCGTTCCTTTTGTATAATGGAGCTGGCGACAAACAACAGTATTCACCAAACAGATTATTGAAATGAAGAAACAGAAACATAGAACGAGTTCCGGCAAGATGTCTGAACGGATGTCCCTGTTGGAGTTCTTGAAAGAGAGGTCCGGGATAAGGCTGTCGAAGCTCGAAGCCTACCTTGACCTTGTAGACAAGGCTTCTGTACAGTACATCCCCAAGGATCTGTGCAAGCAGGAGTTCAGCCTGTCCAACGGGCAGTTTGTAATCACCATTACCGAACTGGCAGGATGCTGGCATTGGCACCGCGCCACTGTCCGCACCTTCATCGAGCAGTTGGAGAAGATGAACCAGATTTCCGTCACCCGTCTCACGAAGAGCCAAATCATCACCATCCCGATGTTGGCTGAGACACCTGCCGTTTCTCCGATTGACGCAGCCTTGGATGTGTTCCGCCAGAAGATGTGTACCGCATTGGACGAATGGCGAAGCGGCAAGATGTCCGCATCGGCTTGCGCCTCGGAATGTGAACAACTCTACGAAGATGCAACAGAGGAAGTAGCCATTATCTTGCAGAAAGCCGACAATGGCAATTCAATTGGCAAGGTGCCATGCGGAAGAAACATTCCCGAATCTGTAGGACACGCCTTTTGTATGACTGCACTCACAGCTGTCTGCGAAGCCACCTTCCATCAGGTGCTTTCGCAGGAAACAGATAACGCCCTCGTTACCTCCCTTCTTCCCTCTTTTACAAAGACCTGGGAGGAGACTGGCTCTCATTCATCGAGGCGGCAAAGGCAATATCAGAATTGGCATTGGATGGCAGCTCACCAGCCTTGCATCAGGAAAGCGCAGCCATCAAGTCACAGTTTCAGTCACTCTGCCGACCGTTCCTTGCCATTGTAGCCAACCAAGAGGGCTCCTGTCCATCAAAAGGCTGTATTAACCTCTAATAATCACCGTACAACGCTTCTTCTTTTCTACTGGCACAGTGTTTACACGTCTGCCATTGCTGTAAAATAATCGGGCTTGCCCGTTGGTCGGAAATGAGGGAATTTGGGTAGCCTAATACCCCTCTTGGTCTCCGACCATCGGGAGGCTGTCCTTACAAGCAGCAAGCTGGAGACAGGAGAGTTGTACACACATAAAAGGAAATAGGTTATGGCAACACCAAAACAGGTTATGGATTTCCGACCATCTAAGGGAATCACCACAGCACAGAGCAACGAGCACCAACGCCGTTGGACGGAAAAGGGTTGGGGATCCGCTGAATCAACAGGCAACTACGACCGCAGCCGTGAGCGGCTCAACTTCGAGGTTCGGGGCGGCAAGGTTTGTCCTATAGACAAGAGCCGAAGCATCCCGGAGCGCATGGCAGACATCCTGCGGAGCCGTGGAATCAAAGACCCCAACGAGGGACTGGCAGAGCCACGCTTCCGCACAGTGGTCAATTTCATCTTCGGAGGCTCACGAGAACGTATGACAGAATTGGCATTCGGTGACCAGAAGGTGAATCTCACTCACGGAGCGGACAATTCGCATCTAACCCGATGCAAGGACATTGAGGAATGGGCAAAGGATGTTTACCGCTTTGTTGCGGACAAATACGGTGAGGAGAACATCGTCGCTTTCATCTTACACTTGGACGAAACCAATCCGCACGTTCACTGCACCCTCTTGCCAATCAAGGACGGCAAGTTTGCATACAAACAGATATTCGCCGGAAAGGACAAGTACGAGTTTTTCTGCCAGGATGAAAGCCCTGGCACAGCGAATTTGCCGATGTCAACAAGCGTTGGGGCATGGAGCGCGGAACTTCCGTCTCAGAGACGGGAGCACGCCACCGCACCACCGAAGAATACCGCCGCCAGCTGTCAGAACAGTGCACCACCATTGAGCAGTCCGTCGCCACCCATCAGCGGACACTCGCCTCGCTCCAATCGGACATCCGTCTGGCAGAGCGGAGAGTAAAAGGACTCACCTCAATGGTCAACAACCTCTTGCAGGAGAAGGCTGAGAAGGAGGCGGCACTTGCTGAATTGCATCGGCAGATTCTTGCAGGTCACGACAATCCTGATGCTCTCCGTCAGCAAGTCCAAGAGCTGGAGCAGGAACTGTCCGCTATCCAGTCGAACTGGACGACAAGCAGGAGAAGCTCTCAGAGGCTGACCGCAAGCTCGATGCCCTGCGTGAGGAGATGACCGCCATGAAGGAGCGCACGGAGGAGTTGCGGCAGGAGGCACACAGATATTCCGATACTATCCGACAAGGTGCGGACACCGTTCTCAGAAATGCCCTTCTCGAAAACATGGTCAGCGAGTTCTCCGAACGTGTGGCACGGCTTTCCAATGAGGGCAAGGACGTGTTTGACGGTTCCCTGCTTCAGGCCTTTGCGGAGAATGGAACGGAGGTGATGTACTGTGCCACGCTTCTATTCCTCGGCTACGTCGATGATGCCACCACCTTTGCCGAAGGTCATGGCGGTGGCGGCAGTTCGTCCGACCTCAAATGGGGGACGTGACGATGACGAGGATGAACGCGCTTGGGCACGCCGTTGCATGATGAAAGCTGCACGCATGATGCGCCCCTCTTCCGGCAAAAGGAAGAAACGATAAGCGGCACTGTCACGTATCACCTGTTATAGTATTCACCAGATTAAATTGAACAACATGAGAAAAATACTTATTCTATCCCTTGGCTTCGCCCTTTCATTGGGTGCGCAAGCCAAAGACTATCACCGCACGGCGGACACCACCACCGTTGTATGCAGACTTTCGGCAGACGGTATGCTTCGTCCGCTTAAACCTTCCTACATGAAAGGGGCATTGGTAGCTTCGCCATGGACGGACAACTGGTTTGTCCAAGCGGCAGGAGGAACTACGGTCTTCCTCGGCAAACCGCTCGGATGCAACGACCTATTCGGTCGCATGAAACCGGCATTCTCCGTGTCGATCGGCAAATGGTTCACACCTTCCGTCGGCGGTCGTCTGAACTATGGCGGTATGCAGTTCAACGACTGCAACAACTCCTCGCAGGACTACCAGTACCTGCGTGCTGATTTCATGTGGAATGTCCTCGGCAACCTCTACAAGGACGATGTACACACTCTTGCCAGATGGAGTGTCATTCCATACGTGGGCGTGGGTATGCTGCACAACAAGGTGAATGCCCACAAGCCCTTTGCCATTTCCTACGGCATACAGGGGCAGTATCATCTCTCCCCACGCATTGCTGTTACGGCAGAGATAGGCAACATGACCACCATGCAGGATTTTGACGGCTATGGCAAGGCACACCGCCTTGGCGACCATCTGCTGTCCGCATCCCTCGGCCTCTCTGTCCGCATCGGCAAGACTGGCTGGAAGCGAGTGATAGACGCTCGCCCGTACATCGCACAGAACGAATGGCTTTCGGCCATACGCCTCATCCCTTTCTGACAGCAACAGCCGCTATCACGCCCAGCACGATCGAGATTGTCAGACTCTGGAGCAGCTGCGCAAGATTCTTGCCATCGAGGGACTTCTGGACAAGTACGGCCACCTCTTTTCTGACGATGCCGCTTCTTCCGTCACAAATGGCTATCCTCGAAACGACTACAGCGGTCTCAACTCGCTGCGTGCAAGAATGAGAGACAAGTATGGTAATGGTCAAAAGACAAAGGTCATGGAGTCCGCCTCTTGTACAGAAGAATATGGCAATGCTGAAGGTGAGCCGGAAGACGATTACCTATCGCTCATCCACTCAGGAAAGGCTTGCATAGGTGCGCCCATCTATTTCTTCTTTGAACTTGGCACTGACAGGTTGCTCAACAGGTCACAGCTCGTCAATCTCGACGAAGTAGCACGCATCGCCAAGAAATATGGCTTGAAAGTTAAGGTCATCGGCGCTGCCGACAGTGCCACAGGCAGTGAAGCCATCAATGATAACCTCAGCCGTTCCCGTGCCAGATTCATTGCAGAGGAACTGATGAAACGTGGTATGGAAAATGGCACCATCTCTCAGATTTTCGATGGCGGCATTGACGATTACTCGCCCAATGAGGCGAACCGCCATACCAGAATCCTGCTGTATCTATAGCCAGACATACAGCTCCGAACAAGAGCACTAAAACTTTTTTTTTCATTGATAAATTTTAGAAAGGGAGGGCTTGTCCGTGATGGATAGGCCCTCCCTTAATCATATATGTATTAACGCATATTCTATGCGCATATCTTTTTTTTTATCCGTGTTTCTCAGTACTTGACCAGTCAAGCAGGAAGTCATATATACTCATTATCTGTATGCCGTTTTCGTCGCTCCACTGCTTGGTATGTTCTCCCACGATCAGCAGTTTGCGGAAAGAGTCATCTACAAGACGCAACGACCGTTTCTCCTGTTCCATCTTTTCTGCATCGGGCATACGCCACGCCGACTGGATGTAGATCCGCTCGCTCCCTTTGTTGCAGACAAAATCCACTTCCAATGTCACCCTCTGCTGCTTTCCTTCCGTATTCCTCACTCGATGATAGACGTTACCCACATCCACGAGCCATCCTCGCATACGCATCTCATTGTAGATGACGTTCTCCATGATATGTGTCGGCTCGCTCTGACGGAACGACAGAATAGCATTCCTCAGACCTACGTCCTGGTAATAATACTTGGACAACGAACCTATGTATTTCCGTCCTTTGATGTCGAACCTTTCGGATTTTTCGATAAGGAAAGCATCCTGCATATATTCCAGATAAGCCGACACTGTCTTGTCGGTTATGCTCTGCACATTGCTTACGGACTTGAACGTATTGGCTATATTCAGTGCATTGACAGGTGCTCCTATACTGGATGCTACGTCTTCGACAATTCTTCAAATTCAGGTCTCAGTTCTATGTTGTTCCGCTCGTAGATGTCACGTAGATATACCGTGCGATAAAGGCGACGCAGGAAATCAGCCTTCTTCTCATCCCCAACCTGTGTAAGTAGTTGCGGCAAACCTCCGTACAGTCTGTATTCAGCCCAACCGTCTTCTTCGAACCATCATACACCGTCATGAACTCCTTGAAGGATAGTGGCCACACATGTATCTCGTCACCTCTGCCTCGGAATTCCGTCACCAGGTCAGAGGACAGGAAACGCGAGTTGGAGCCTGTGACATACACATCCGCCCCTTCGGTAACTGACAAGGAAGAGAGCACCTCTACAAAGTCTTCCACCTCCTGCACCTCGTCGATGATGATATAATAAGTCTCATAGTCAATCATCATCTTTTCCACCCAGTCCAACAGGTAGTCCGGGTTCTTGAACTCTCTGTTCTTCCTACTCTCCATGTCGATGACGAGAATATGGTCTTCTCTCACGCCCTCATCCAATAGATGCTGATGAAAGAGTTTCTTCAGAAGGAACGACTTGCCTGAACGTCGCAATCCTGTGATTATCTTTATGAGCCGTTGTTCTTTGAACGGCTCAACTGTTCTATGTATCTATATCTGTTTACTATCATATTTTACGAAAAACTGTCACTTGTGACACTTTTTTCGGAGGCAAAGTTATATATTTTATCCTAAATCAAAGAAAGAAATAAAGAAAAATGCACTAAAAATCAATGATTTTCCTGTTTTGTAGTGTCTATTCCACTTGCCGATGCCCATTTTTTCTTTGCAAAGTTACTGCCCGGGCGAATGGATCAAGTACCGCCATGCTAACAGGCAGAGGACTGAACGACAGCTTTCCGCAAATCAAAGATTTGGGTATTTCATTAACTCCTCCGTCTGTTTTCTTGCCTTATCGCCCTCATTCCGCAGTCTTTTGATGCACGAAAAATCAGTTCCCGACAAGAGGAGCCGAAAGGCTTCAAAAGGAGGGAAGAAAAACAAGTTGAACAAATAATTTCTTTGCGTATGGAATTACACAGATTATCAGAAAACGAGCAGGCATTTGTCGAGTGCTTCTCACGGTTCGTAAACGGTCAGATGGGGTCAGCCGCCAAGGTAGGCAATGCCCTTGCAGATGACCATCGCTATCTTATCAACGAAAAGGGCAAGGTGGTGTTTGCCTTCTTGGAACGCCTTGCCAACGACTATCAAAAAGGTCGTTATGACCAGCGTGACGAGTGGGTGTGCCGATTGGCAGCAGAGGCCATCGAACACCTTGTAGAGAACAGAATGTATTACAGAACACTTAACAACGATTGACTATGGCAAGCAGATTGATTACACCCGTATTGGAGGAGATACTGAAATCCTATCCTCTGTATTCACAGGACGGCAAAGGCAAGGATGCCGTTTGTGTGGCAATATTCTTCATCGGACACGTCCGTTGGTTCGTACTTGAAGGACAGCCGGAAGGTAACGACACCACGTTGTTCACCATCGTATGCGGTCTGCATGAAACGGAGTATGGCTATACCTCCGTCAATGAAATGGAGAGCGTAAAGGTGGATGGCTCCAAATATGGAGTGGACGAGATATTTCAAGTGGAGCAGTTGGACGGCTTCAAGCCGGTGAAACTGAAGAGCATTCCAGACGAGGATTTACAAGCATTCCTTCATAATATGGAATGACCCCAAATTAAATCAGCCGCAGGGACATTACTCCTTGCGGCTGACTATTGTTAGTACCTACTATGAGTAGTAAAGCCTACGATTAGTATATACTACGATACTACTCTCATCTTCGGAAAGCGGACTTGGCAACGTGCTCCTCTTGTACCTCTTCCTTCTGGTACTCCTCCATGTCAAGCAGTTGCTCATACGCAGAGCTGATGTTTGCGTCCATAGAATGGTTGTGGCTGAAAGGGAAGGTATGCTTCACAGAGAGTCCTGCATTGGTCACAGTCCCCACATCCAGGCTATCCTTATCCTTGTTATATTGCAGGTTCAGCAAACCACCATTCGGCATTTGGAATATCGGCATTTTTCGCTGCGCCAATTCCGAAAACTCTTCGGCGGTCATCTCCCTCGCCACAGCCTTCACGTCCTCACTGGCACGTCCTATGCCATAGCGAGTGATATGGTCACGCACTTCTTGCTCCGTATGCTTCAGGAACACCTCATACGTACCGCCGACACTCCCGTTATAGACCACTGCAAAGTCCTTGTCCTCTATTAGCAGGTCATCGCCTCTGTTCTGGCACGGCTTCCTGTAGGTCTGCTCCTCGTCCATGCCGTTCCCGTCATAGTATTCCTTGGCAAGCGTCAGCAGTCCTTGATAGTCACCTTTCTCCTTTAGCTTATCCAGTTCCGATGTGTCATCCGTTGATTGGAGATAGGCGATGGAGGCATAATAGACGTTTTCTTTCGATTGTGAAGGCTCTGTCAGGCTTTTGTACTGGGCAAAAGCCTCCTGATAATTGGTGTCAAGGTCTTTGCCGTGGTCGTAAGGAACAGAGAGTTTCACTTCCAGACCGTTACTCGTCGGCACAGCAATCTTTACAGAGTCCTCCTTCTCATGATGCTGGATATATACAGCAGAACCATTATATGCCAAGACTGCATGGTCGCCGTCATCTATGGATAGATAACTTTTCCCTTGCCCGTTTTCCTGCTCAGCCTTTTTCTCCTGGTCTATCTCCATAGCAATCTTGTCGATATGCTGCGTGAGCATTGAGGTAGCTTTTTTCACATCGAGTAGCGTGGTCTTGATGAACTGCGGCGACTCCTTCAGCGAATCCAGCCAAGACTTCAAATAGGCAGCCGAATCTCCTTTCAGATGCTTTGTCATGCCATACCGCTGAGCGGTCAGCGCAGCCGTCAGTTCTGCCACCAGTTCCTCGCGTGCATACTCTGCCGAGCCGAAGGTAGCGGGCTTGATGCGGTCTAACTGTCCCTCCGCACCCGTGGAGTGTCCCATCTCGTGGAAAAGGTTCGAGTAGAAAGACTCCCCATCCTTGAACTGCCTTTTCTCAGGCATCACAATCTCATTCTTGCTGATGGAGAAATAGGCGGAATCACCGAACATCGGTTTGATGGGACATATCCAACGGTTGTCCGCTATCATCCTATCCACGGGTTCAAAGGCAAACTGCTCGTCCTTCTCTACCTTGGGCATCGAGTATTCCTGTTCCAGTTTCTCCCAAAACTCTGGTCTGACCTCCTTCAGGTTGGTCTGCGCCACATTGAAGACATGGTAAGTCTGAAGCTTTGGATATACATTGTACTTTTCGCGCTCTTCCTGAGAGAGCAGTTTGTAGTCCTCCCACTTGATGTGTTCCTTTGTTTCCTTATTGACCACCGTAAACGTGGTGAGCATCACGGGGAAAGAATGCTCACCTTTCAGTACTGACACACGGGGCTTCTGTTCCTCGTCTTTCTTGCCAGTTTTGTTAAACTGCTGTATGCGGTCGAAGGTACAGAAGCGAGGAATCTTGTAACCCTCCTTCTCGCAATGCAGGAGCAACATCATAGCGTTCATGCCATTATATTCTCGTCCGTTCAGGTTTTTCGGCCATTGCAACGCACCTTCAGTAAACCAGGGCTTTTTCCATCCGTCTTTGCCCGACAGCGACTGAATACGCTCAATCATCATATCGGCAAACAGGTCGAGTGCCTTGTCTTCGGCACTCGGACCTTCCTTAGCATAAGGCTTTCCCATAGTCAATTAACCATTATAGGGCTGCGGAACATATTCGCTCATTTCAGACACTCGGCAGGAGAAGTCCAGTTTGTCATTGAAGACACTGACAGACAATGCCCCTTTGATGTTCGCTTTCACGCCTGGTTGCAGCCATGCCTCGCATTTGCCATCGAATAGGAAGAAACTTACCCAGATGTATTCAAATCCGTCCTGTACTTTCTCTGCGCTGAAAGCGGAGAACTGGCAGTACGGCACACCATTCTTGTCCGTCTTGTCCTCAATGCTCTTGCCCACCTTGCCGCGGAACTCCATCACGCCCTTGATGCAGTCCTCTGCCTCGTCAGGCTGGTGGCTGATGCTGCTTGCCGACAGGTTGAAATAAAGGACATCGCCCCATTTTCTTGGTACCAATACACCGGCTACCTCAATGCGTTCGCCGATGTTGCAGCTGCCCACCTCCGTCAGTGTCCCATCTTTGATGACCGACACCTCGATGGTCTTGTTAATCCCGCTCTTCGCTGGAATGACTACGTTCATGGCAAAGCTCACGAATGCCTTGCCCTCCTTGTTCGTGCGGCAGGTCGCAGCCTTGCTGACCGTTCCGCACACTGTTACATTACATTTGATCATTGCTCGATACTATTTGAATTATACATATCCATCGTCCAAGTGAAATGTCTTAGCAATGACAATAATCTCTTTTCAATCATCATATACTAGCGCACGTATCAGTTCATAGACTATCCACGCTGCTATGATAAGTTGGAAGCCGAGATAGATGATGGCCACGGTCTGACCGAAAAGCCATTGGGTAAGCATGAAGTGTCCTGCCACAGCTACCATACCCACCAGCAATGTACACAGATGACTTGCTATCCTTTTCATTTCCTTTGCAGATTTTGTTGTTGACTCTCAGCCTCCATCCCTTGCTCGAAGTTCTGCGAAGCCTGCTGTGTCGCCACGATGCCTGTCACCATTCCCGCAATCTTCGTCCGTTTGCTTTCTTCCGACAGATTGGCATTGCCCAAAATGAGCGACAGGCGGTTCATCTCCGAGGAGGTCAGTTCACGGTCAATCTTCACCGTACCGCTCTCTGCATGAAGCACAGTCTTGCCGTTCTCACCCACAGTAATGGTGCATTGCCTCATGCCTGGAACAAGCGAGGTCAAATCTACGAGCCGGTTGGCTGCCATGGCAGAGATAAGTCCTTTTTGTCGTTCCTCATCATTGCTGTCAATCTGCGCTGCCAACATCATCAGCGACATGAAGGTGGTCATCGCCATGTCGAGTATAGGGTCATTCGTTCCCCGAAATGCCCACGCCGCTGTCCTCCGAGGAAAGGATTTTCTTCATCCAGTCCTCCGACGAAACCTTCTGCTCCTGTGGCGCATTGCTCTTGTATTTTGCCAACAGGTCATTGCCGTTATGCAGGGCCTGTAGCTTGATGTTGCCTTTCTGTCCGATTTCTGCCAGATAAGCGGCTGGATCCATATCCCTTTTTGAGCCGTCAGCCGATACACTCTTCACTCCGAAATGCAGATGCTCGCCAGTGGTTCTGGTGCCGGTATTTCCCGACACCCCCAACTTCTGACTGGCATTAACCACGTCACCTACCTTTACTGCTATGTCAGACAGATGCAGGTAGGAGCATTGCACCTTGCTGCCATCCTCACGGCTGTATTCCACGGTGACGGATTTCCCTCCTGCCGTGTTCGCATTATGGTTCACCGCCACCACCTTGCCGCCGTTCTCCGTGGCCAACACCGCCTCATGGTTCGTCTTGATGTCAATGCCCTTGTGCATCTGCTGCTTGGTGGCATCCATCGGATCCTGGCGATTGCCGAAAGGCGAGGTGATGAAGAGAAACTCCTCTCGCTCCACAGGAAAGGAATACCCGGCAGACTGCGGTACATGGGCAGCAGGCATTTCTCTACGAGGATTATTCTCCACCCCGAACGACCGACCTTCTGCCCGCATCTCAGCCATCACCTCACTGTCATACTTGTCCAGTCCGTTGGCTTCAATGATGCGCTGCAGACTTGCAGCATAACCGCCGCCCCGTGGCATAGCCGGCACGCTCAATGCCCTTCGTCCATCCCTTGTAGTCGTCAGGCGACAGCGTGAAGCACTGCGCATAACGCTTGTTCTGCTTCAGGAACTGCGAGTGATGCTCATAACTGTCACCCACGCTTTTGTACTTACAGAATTTCTCGTTGGGCCTATCATCCGTATAGACTCCATACTCTCCGCCATTCTTCAACCACGATGCCGTAGCCTTGATGCCAAAGTGGTTGTTGCATTCGCGCGACAGTTGGCTCTGTCCGTTGCTGCTCTCCAGTATGGCTTGCGCCAAGATGACGGAGGCAGGAATCCCATACATCCGCATCTGTTCTTTGGCTTCCTCCGCATATTGTGCGGCATACGCTGCGTTCTTTCCCATAAGCCTATCTCCTTAGACTGGTGTGTTGTTCTGTTTCTTGACTTTCCTGTGCCATCTGCTTTCCTGTCTCTTTTCCAGGTGACACCATCTCCGTAATTCCACGCTTCGATGATGTTGTCTGCTTCGGCATTTCCAACTGGTCACAGATGGCCACCCGTTCACCAGCACGAATGAGCTTCGGCAGATAGGTGTCGAGGGCATGATATGGGAATCCTGCCATTGCCAACGGCTTGCCTTCATCATCCTTGCGCCCATTGCTCTTTGTCAGCGTAATACCCAATATTTTGGATGCCTTCACCGCATCATCCTTGTAG
>ENA-OQAQ01000006-OQAQ01000006.1-human-gut-metagenome-genome-assembly--contig:-NODE-6-length-15629-cov-0.754999_pt1 | contig 15629 bp, 22 predicted proteins | sample MGYA00242739_ERZ504535 | MGnify/ENA primary metagenome ERZ504535 (study PRJEB26092, sample SAMD00036295) | human gut metagenome | host: Homo sapiens | study: EMG produced TPA metagenomics assembly of the...
CGGGCATTCTTGTAGACAAGCAGCTTTTTTCAGTTCTTCGCTGAAATAGTAAACGAGGTCTACTCCCAGGTGGTCCACACGGTCGTCATTATTGCCGAAGCAGGGGAATGAACCTTCAGTGTCGAAACCTTCGGTCAGGCCGATTTCGTTGCGGCGTGCAGTGACTTTGGCATATTTGATGGCGGACAGTGAGTCTATGGCGATGGAAAGGCCGGCAACACCGTATGCCAGATTGATGCGTGGGTCGGTATCGATGAATGCCATCTGGGCTTTCTCATAATAATACTTATCATGCATGTAGTGGATGATATTCATGGCCTCGTTGTAGACACGGGCTATTTCAGTCAGTACCTTCTTGTAGTTGGCCATAACTTCCTCAAACTTCAATGTCTCACCGGTCAATACGGGAATACCTTTCACCATGACAGTTCCGGTATTTTCGCAACGTCCACCGTTGATGGCGAGCAGCAGGGCCTTGGCAAGGTTGGCACGTGCGCCGAAGAACTGGATTTGCTTACCGATGGCCTGGTAGGATACGCAGCAGGCGATACCGTAGTCGTCGCAGTTGCGTACCTCGCGCATCAGGTTGTCGTTCTCGTACTGGATAGAGCTGGTATCTACGGATACTTTGGCACAGAATTCCTTGAAACCTTCCGGCAGTTCCGGACTCCACAGCACGGTCAAGTTCGGTTCTGGTGAAGGACCGAGGTTGTACAATGTCTGCAAGAAACGGAATGAAGTCTTGGTTACTTTTGTACGTCCATCGTTGAAGCGTCCGCCAATAGACTCAGTCACCCATGTCGGATCGCCGGCAAAGATGTCAGTATAAGCCTGCATACGCAAGTGGCGTACCATACGCAGTTTGATGACAAACTGGTCAATCAACTCCTGTGCATGTGCTTCATCAATCAGGCCATGAGCCATATCATATTCAATATAGATATCCAGGAAAGACGATACGTTACCCAATGACATGGCAGCACCATCCTGTTCTTTACGGCAGCCAGGTAAGCCATGTATACCCACTGAACAGCTTCCTGTGCATTGTGAGCCCGGACGTCCCAGTTCAAGACCGTATTGTTCTCCCATGATCTTGATTTCCTTCAGGGCCTTGATCTGCTCTGCCGCTTCTTCACGAAGACGGATACGGGCATCGGTCATCGGACCAGTCAGGTGACGCAAATCATTCTGTTTTAGCTTCAATCAGTCTGTCCAGACCATACAATGCCAGACGACGGTAATCACCGATGATTCGTCCGCGTGCATAGTTGTCAGGAAGTCCTGTCAAGAAACCAAGTGAGCGGAAAGAACGGATTTCTTCTGTGTATGCATCGAAGACCCCGTCGTTATGAGTTTTGCGATAATGAGTGAAAAATATCTTTAACCTCGGGTCAACTTCTACTCCGTTTTTCACGGCAAGCTTTTTTCTACTACCTTGATACCTCCAAAAGGTTTGATTGCGCGGCGCAACACTTCGTCAGTCTGCAAGCCGACAATGACTTCATTTTCCTTATCAATATATCCCGGTGCGAAAGAAGTGATGGTTGATACTGTGGACGGATCGAGCGAGCGTACACCATTGTTTGCGCGTTCTTCAGCCAAAGCTTCCAAACATTTGTTCCAAACAGCTTTTGTACGTTCAGTAGGACCGGACAGGAATGAAGCGTCGCCCTCGTAAGGCGTAATGTTTGTCTTTACGAAATCGGTGACGTTGATTTCATGGTTCCAACGGCCTTCTTTAAAATTCATTGCCATAAATTTGAAATATTAAAAAAGTTATGTAAATGTGGTTCTCTAAACCGAATGCAAAGGTAGTGAAAAAACCTTGTGTTGTACAATACCTATTTTGTGGTATATTATTATTTTGCATTAATTACAAAGTAGTACAGGCTATAGAAACAGGTTCTGGGAAAGGTGTGTTTGCGAAAAAATCTTTGCAAAAGTTTGCACAACTCAAAAAGTCGCTCTATATTTGCACCGCATTTGGGAGAAGATGCGTTCCCAAAGAAGATTGGAAGTTTGGGTGAGTGGCTGAAACCACCAGTTTGCTAAACTGACGTACGGGTAACCGTACCGGGGGTTCGAATCCCCCCAGCTTCCGCAAGGAACTGAAAGCATCGGTCTGAAAGAACCGGTGCTTTTCTAAAAAAAAACTTGTTGGTGGATTCGTCTAACGGTTAGGACACATGCCTCTCACGCATGCAATACGAGTTCGATTCTCGTATCCACTACAGTAAATTTGTTTATGCACTCTTAGCTCAGTTGGTAGAGCAACTGACTCTTAATCAGTGGGTCCAGGGTTCGAATCCCTGAGGGTGTACGAATTAGAAAAGTAAATTGAAGAAAAGCGGCTCAGCGGAAATATCTGGTTGGTAAGTTTTAAAATTAGCTATCTTTGCTACCTTTGTTTCATGAAACCCGAACGACTCCTTCGTGCCATCCTTCCGGATGTGCTTATAGACAACTTTGATATTGTCAATTTCGACAGAGTGCTGACCGTTTTGATATTTATCTTGATGAAAAAAAAAGTTCAACTAAAAGAAGATAAGATCAATCCGGATATCATATCCTATGGTTTTGGTGAGTATCGTACAATCCAAGACTATCCTATTCGTGGTCGCGCCACTTATCTCCATGTTCGTAAACGTAAATGGCTTGACAAGTCTTCCAATGAAATCTTCAGTTATGACTGGGATTTATCCGAATTTGACGGTACACGGCTCAATTCTGAGTTCGTTTCTTTTTTAAAAGAAGGAGATTGATCTACTCCTGTGAGCATCAGTGTGCTTGCGGAACGTTATGGCGTAAAAGGGCAGACTCTTCGTAAACAATACAAGGAGAAAATCAGTGATTACCGGAACTGGGATCAGCTCGAACATGCGCATGACTACCTCCTTTATCCTGAAAACATTGGAGAAAACCTTTCTTTGGATGAAACTTGCCTGAGCAATGGAGATGTTTATACGATTCTGACCAATAAAGCAGCTAAAGGTCGTAAGGGTGCTTTAGTTGCAATAGTTCGTGGAGTGGCCACAGATGCGGTAAGCGGAATCTTGCGCAGGCTTCCGCACCGGAAACGGCTGTCTGTCAAGACTGTCACTACAGATTTATCTTCAGCCATGATGCTGACAGTCAGAAAGGTGTTTCCTGCCGCAAAGCTGATCAATGACCGTTTTCATGTACAGCAGCTCATGTCTGAAGCTGTTGACCAGTTAAGAATACGCTATCGGTGGAAAGTACTTGATGCGGAAAATCAGGCTATCAGGGAGCATCGCCAAAAGAAGAAAGAAACAAAGAGTAAGGCGGAAAGGGAAAGAATAGGGAAATGGGAACCTGAAAGAATGGAGAACGGAGAAACCCTGCCACAGATAGTAAGCAGAAGCAAGCACATTATACTGAAACACTGGAGCAAATGGAATGAACAGCAAAAGACCAGGGCTGCCATTCTCTTTGATAAATTCCCCAAGCTTCTGGAAGGATACAGCCTTAGCATGAAACTGACAGACATCTTCAACAAGAAGTCAGGTCCCGATGAAGCAAGGCTAAATCTCGCAAGATGGTACAATGAAGTGGAAAAGTTTGACTATATGGAGTTCAACAAGGTACTTGATACGTTTTCAAACCATAGTACGACCATCATAAATTATTTTGAAGAACGATTGACAAATGCTTCAGCGGAGTCGTTCAATGCTAAAATCAAAGCTTTTCGAAGCCAGTTAAGAGGGGTGGCTGATCTGAAATTCTTCATGTTCAGACTGGCTAGGCTATACGCTTAAAGGAAAGCTTGCCAACCGGAAAAATCCGCTGCCCCTGGAAAAAGCAGCATAGCCAAAAGAAAATATAGCAGAACTGTAAAATATAAAAGAGTTTGTGCCAACGTTTTGACACAAACTTAGCAGATTACTATTCAGCTGATACCTATTCTGAAAGATGTAAACAACTTGTTTCTTAGATAGCCTTATAAATATTCTACTACTTATTACAGTTCATTTAGAAATGTTATTCTCACTTTTATTCCTCCGCTTTTTCACTTGCTCCACTGCTTCAGATATGATTCCCTTGTTTTCAAAACGCTGCGTGTAATTGGTGTAATCCGGGTGAATACGTTCGTAAGTTGGGTCAGTGAATAAGGGACTCGTAATAATGTGGTCCGCAGTCGAACGGTTACAGCAGAAAACAATATTTTCAACTCCAGCCAGTCTGGTCAATGCTTTCACATCCGTATCATGCGGCTGTAGTGTCATCGGATCTGTAAAAAAGAACAGATAGTCTATTTCTCCTTCTACGATCCGCGAACCAATTTGCTGGTCACCTCCTAAAGGACCAGATTTCAGGATTGTGATATCCCATTTGATTTCAGGATGTTTTTCTTCAAGGGCTTTTTTAATTAGTGTACCGGTTGTACCCGTACAATAGAATTTATGTCCTATCAGACGTTCCGAGTTCCAGAGAACCCACTCTATCATGTCTTTTTTCATTGCATCGTGTGCAACAAGCCCAATTCTTCGAACAATTGTTTTCATTAAGCTAAATTATTTTTATATGATAAATTATAATAACAAGAAAAAACTAATTCTATTGAAGGCCGGAGGATGACCGGATAAGTCTGAGCAATTCTTTGTTTGCCCGGCTATCCATGATGGTTTCCCGTTTTTCTTCAAAAAGATTGAGTGTTGTGGAGCATTCCCCACAGATGTCAATGCCCACTACCTGTTCTTTCTGAAGAATAACAGCCAGCAGTTTCTCCAATTCCCATAAGCTGAGAGAACCTTGATCCCAGTTTGTTGCTGCCGAAGCCGGATTCAAGACATCCTTGTCTATGGAAATGTAAACCGGTCCGTTGATATGTCCGGAAGAAAAGTTCTGCCAACCCTCTTCGTGCATGAGCGTAGTTTCACTGTAAAACCGAACTTGTCTTTCATATCCTTTCGGCACAGCTGTATCAGTTTGTCTGAAGCACCTACGATAATTACTTTCTTGCAGTTGTTGTTATGGTCCAATATATCCTTTACCCAACTTCCGCAAGAAAGTATGTTGTCAAACAACGGTGGCTGCATATCGGGATGGTGGTCGAACACAATCAGCGAAAACGGAGTTTCGAGTTTGTCTGTCCAGAATTTAGTCAAATAATGATAATTGCCTGAATCGATGAAATGGACTCCCTCCGCCGGATAATCAGCAATCATCCCCTTCAAAGCCAAAGCCCCCTCCCTGTCACAGTAGCCATCTGTACCATAAAGATGACGACAATCCAGCCATATAAATTTATTGTTCCAGGCAAACGCCTCGTAGTCATACACTCCCGTGAAGTTCATGATGATGATCGGCCATGCTATCCGTTTATCTGTTTTTTGATTTTGCCCGCTCATACGTTGTTTTTGCATATCCTTTTACTGTTCATTAAAACCATCGTACATAACAGAAATCTTGTCGGTGAGGTAACAAAGCATTCTTGGGATACATACGGAAGGCCTGCTTGAAGCTTCCAGCGTTGAAAATGCCGGATGTCGCCTTAAAGGTATATAAATTCCCATTCTTGGAAACCGGCAAAAGGGGAATAACCTCATATATGTGATCCTGACCGTCTTCACGCCTGATAATGACCGATTCTATTCCGATTGCGTCATCCAGGCCTTTCTCATCAACGACAACCGTCACCTCATATTCCTTTCCGGCTTCAACCGTGGCATTCAGCCCATTCCCTGCCTCTATGGATTTGATTTCTATGGCATCCCATCTGCTCCGGACGTTTGCTTTCCAGTCAGCCATCATTTTCGCCTTCGCAAAGTTGTCGGCTGCCAGAATGTGGAAATGCTCTGACAGTTTGTTATAGAACCTGTCATAGTAGTCGTCCAACTGTCTTTTCATGGTAAAATGGGGAGCGATTTGTGCGATTGAGTTCTTGATATACTTGACCCAGTTTTCCGAATAGTTCTTCCCCCCATGCTCGTAATATAGTGGCAGGATGTCATGCTCCAACAAATAATAGATGGCTTCGGCATCCAGCTGGTTTTGGTACTGTTCATTCTGATAAGTACTTTTATCGGTCAGTGCCCATCCGGCATCCTTGCGGTATCCTTCATACCACCAACCGTCCAGCACGGAGAAATTAAGCACACCGTTCATCAATGCCTTCTCGCCCGACGTACCCGAAGCTTCTGCCAACCGCGTAGGGGTATTCATCCAGATATCCACACCCGAGATAAGATGGCGCGCCAGGTCCATGTCGTAATTCTCCAAGAATATGATTTTACCTAAAAATTCCGGACGCCGGGATATTTCCACGATTTGCTTGATCAGCCCCTGCCCGGCACCGTCATTGGGATGGGCTTTGCCTGCAAAGATGAACTGTACCGGATATTTCGGATTATTCACGATCCTAGCAAGTCGGTCTATATCCGTGAACAGAAGATGAGCCCTCTTATATGTAGCAAAACGGCGTCCGAAACCTATTAGAAGGGCATCGGGATTGAATCTCTCAAAAATGGAAACGCTCAATGCCGGATCAACCTGACTCCTGAGCCAGTCCTTGCTGCATTTGCTTTTGATATAGTCCAGCAATTTTGCTTTCTGTTTTAACCGGGTATTCCATATCTCTTCATCCGGGATGCCATAGACGGCCTCCCAGATTTTCTGATTGGACTGGTCGCAGAAAAAATTCTCATCAAAATTGTCCTTGAAAAGCTTTTTCCATTCTGCCGCACACCAGGTAGGCAGATGTACCCCGTTGGTTACATAACCCACATGGTTCTCTTCCGGGAAGTATCCCTTCCAGATCGGCGCAAACATTTGCTGAGATACCGATTTATGTAACTTGCTGACGCCGTTTACCTCCTGGCAGGTCTTGCAGGCGAAGACAGACATGCAGAAACGTTCCTCCTTGTCTCCCGGATTGTGACGCCCGAGATCCATCAGGTTATCCCAGGTTATACCCAACTTGCCAGGATATCCCTTCATATATTTATTGAAAAGCCCTTCGTCAAAATAATCATGACCAGCGGGTACGGGAGTATGTACGGTATAAAGTGAGGAAGCACGTACCAGCTCCATGGCCTGCCCAAAATTCAAGCCGCCATTTATGTAATCACAAAGCCGCTGGATATTGATCAATGCGGCATGCCCCTCATTACAGTGATATACATCCTTCGTTATACCCAAAGCTTTCAGCGTCATCATCCCGCCCTATGCCAAGCAGAATTTCCTGTTTTAGCCGATTCTCCCAGTCGCCTCCATACAGATGGTGAGTGATAGGGCGGTCAAACTCGCTGTTGAGTTCATTGTCCGTATCCAGCAGATAAAGGGGAATACGCCCCACACTGGCTTTCCAGACATTGGCATGTACCACAAAACTGTCGGCATAGGGGACGTGGATTACCAGTTGTTTCCCATCCGGTTGCATTACCTTTTCAATCGGGAGCTGCCCGAAATTCTGCGCTTTATAATTGACTGTCTGCTGGCCGTCCATGGAAAGCGACTGGTCAAAATAACCGTAACGGTACAAAAGTCCTATGGCACAAAGGTCCACATTGCTGTCCGACGCCTCTTTCAGGTAATCCCCCGCCAACATTCCCAAACCGCCGGAATATATCTTAAGGACTTCATCCAAGCCGTATTCCATGCTGAAATAAGCTATTGACGGGCGCTGGTGATCCGGTTCCACATCTACGTATTTTTTGAAGGCGGAATAGACGGCATCCATTTTATAGACAAAGTTCTCATCATGTGCCAGCGCTACCAGCTTTCATAATTTATCCGCTCCAGAAACAATACCGGATTCTGTTCCACCTCTTTCCAAAGTCCCGGGTCCAAATCACAATACAGTTTCTTTACGTCATCATTCCATGTCCACCAGAGATTATGTGCGATTTCTGCAAGCTTCCGCAGTTCTGCAGGAAGATGTGAACCTACTGTAATCTCCCTCCATTGAGGGGTATTTACATTATAACTTGAATATTCCATGACATTTTATATTAAATAAGTTCTAATCTTTATTCAGTCCTTTTATTATTTTTCGTTTACCGACAATCCATACCGTATCATTCTCCTTGAAAATTGTATCAGGGTCTGGATTCATAATATTCACGGTACTCCTCTCTATTCCGATAATGATGCTATCCGATATGTCCGCCTCCCGGATCGTCTTTCCGATCAATGGTGAACCTCTTTCGACAGGGAATTGCCCTATTTCCATCTCATCCTGCAAGGATGTTTCGTTCCCGTTCCTTTCTACCTCCTTTTGTTCCATGGATGTCCGGAAGCTTTCCAACTGCCGGTCCGTACCTACGACCGTAACCTTGTCATATGGATAGAGATGTTCTTCCCCTTGTGGTATATCTAGGCGTTTTTCTCCACGGGTGATTGAAATCACATTTATCTGAAACAAGGTGCGCAAGCTGCTTTCTTTTAATGTTCTGCCCACATATATGGAATCAGGGGATACTGTGAAATCCGCCAAATGTAATTCCTTGAACGGGATATTGCTGCCAAGGGTGGAGCCTGTATCACTTTCTGTAGAAAGTCCATTCCCGTCCGTCCCCTGAAAGTTTGCCATAAATTGTCTCTCTATAGTCAGCGACCGTTTCTTGATCCGCTTGGAAAAATAAATGACGGCAATGATAATGGAAGAGACTACCAACCGGCTCCCAAGGCAACATTGAAAAGATGGGTAATGATACTCATCATGATAATCGTGCAGATCAGTATTTTGACAAGTACTATTGATACCAAAGGCCCTCTGTTGAACTTGTTGTCCGTCCAGAGTTTACGGAACTCGGTTGAATTGTTCTTTTTCATGATGATGGCCCACAGAAACGGGGATATGACAAGAAAGATGATGACGAAGCCCAACAAGTTCCCTTCCATTCCCGGCAGACTTTTCCTAATCAAAGGATGTACATAGGAAAAATATAAAGTGATGAAAAAAAACGCATACGACCAGATAGAGTGTGACAGACACCAGCATAGACCGGATCAGTTTATGCCAAGTACCCTGGTGTTTTACAGTCATTGCCCCGGACGTATAGTGTACGAGATAATCTTTCAGGGATTCAGGCATGTGGATGTCTATAAACCGGTATGCTGGTTCCGAAAGCCGTATCATATAGGGGGTAAGAAAAGTCGTTATGACAGATACTGCCACTATGACCGGATAGAGATACTTGTCCGTAACATTCAGACTGACGCCTAAAGATGCGATGATGAATGCGAATTCACCGACCTGTGTCAGTGAAAAGCCGGACTGTATGGCAATTTTCAACGGCTGGCCGGAAAGCAAGACACCAAAGCTCCCGAACAGTACCTGACCGGACAGTACCAGCAATGTCAGGATGAAAATAGGGACGGCATATTCCCACATCATGGCAGGATCGATCATCATTCCTACCGACACGAAAAAATATGGAAGCGAACAGGTCTTTTACCGGCTGTACGATATGTGCGATTTTTCCCGCTTCAACGGTCTCTGCCAGCAGGGACCCCATGACAAAGGCTCCTAATGCGGCAGAAAATCCCGCTTTTGTCGCAATCATCACCATTCCCAGGCAAAGTCCCAGAGAGGTTATCAATAAATCTCGTTGCTGGTAGAAACGGCGTATCTTCTTCAGCAGGTAGGTATCAGATAGATACCCAATGCCGACCAGAAAATCAGGAAAGCGGCCAGCTTCAATATACTTTCCAGCATCTCCTTCCCTTCAAAATGTTTGCCTACCGCCAACGTGGAAAGAATAACCATCATCACTACCGCCACCAGATCTTCGATGACAAGAATCCCCAAGACATGCCGGTGAATTTCTGTTGGAGAAGTCCCATGTCATTGAAGGCCTTGAATACGATGGCCGTGGACGACATGGACAACATTCCACCCAGAAAAATACTGCTCATGTGGGAGAACCCCATTGCATTCCCCGCTGTATAGCCTATGAACATCATGCCACATACAATAGTGACAGTGGCAACGATAGCCGTAATGCCCACATTTATCAATTTCTTGAACGAAAAGTCCAGTCCCATCGCGAACAGCAGAAAAATGACACCGATGTCCGCCCATATTTTGATATTGGCAGGATCGGAAACAGTCGGGACCAGGGAAACGGAAGGACCCGCCATAATACCGGCTACAATGTAGCCCAATATGACCGGTTGCTTCAGCCACTTGAAAATGACGGTTACAATACCGGCAATAATCAGAATTATGGCAAGATCCGATATTAAAGGAGCAACTTCTGACATATTAACGGTTATTTTAGATCGATAATTCGTTAAGGACCCGGATCAGGCTTTTGTCAATAGGCTTGTCCTTTTTGATTGCCTGGACAAAAGGAACATAAACAATCTCGTTGTTCCGTATGCCTATCATAACATTTCGCTGGCCTTCCATTAAGGCCTGGATTGCGGCTTCACCCAGCCGGCTTGCCAGTATGCGGTCATTGGCACTCGGAGCGCCACCCCGTTGCAGATGGCCCAGGATAGAAACCCTGACATCATACCCGGGATATTCCTTCTTTACCCGGTCGGCGTAATACATGGCACCTCCATTCTTGTTTTCAGGACTTTCGGTCACAATTACGATGCTGCTGTTTTTCGTCTTTCTGAATCCACGTCCGATGAATGTTTCCAACTGGTCCACGTCCGTCCGGTCTTCCGGAATGATGGCCGCTTCAGCACCGGAGCTATTGCGCTGTTTTGTGCCAGGAAGCCCGCATCACGCCCCATCACCTCGACAAAGAAAATGCGGTCGTGCGAGGTGGCCGTATCCCGGATTTTGTCCACACACTCCACGATGGTGTTCAGGGCCGTATCATATCCTATGGTAAAATCGGTGCCGTACAGATCATTGTCAATGGTGCCGGGCAATCCTATGCACGTCACATCATACTCCTCCGCAAAGATACGGGCTCCCGTCAGGGAACCGTCTCCACCGATAATTATCAAAGCATTGATGTTCTCTTTCTGTATGACCTTATAAGCTTTCTTGCGTCCTTCGGGAGTGGTGAAAGTCTCGGAGCGAGCTGTTTTCAGTATGGTGCCTCCCCTCTGGATAATGCTACTTACATCTTCCGTCGTGAGTTCTTTCACTTCACCGGCAATCAGCCCCTCGTAACCTCTATAAATTCCTTTCACTTTAAATCCGTTAAAAATGGCGGCGCGGGTCACGGCACGGATAGCCGCGTTCATTCCTGAAGCATCCCCTCCGGAAGTCAGAATTCCAATATACTTGTTATCCATAATTTGTTTTTTTATATTTTAATTAATCAGGCAAAAATTAGAAAGCAACTGTTTTAGCCTTTTTCTGCTATAAAAGATACGGCTTTTTTATCGTACTCAGTGACACTCCTATCTTTGCGGCTATTTCCCGATATTTGACTCCGGTACAACATAAAAACGACATAATGTGCTTTAGGCAATGTTTTAAGGGCTTCCCTTATCTCTTTTGCATCATGCCCGTTATCCACGAAAATGAAAGAGTCGTCCCTTAACAGGAAATGATATTCAGGTTCTGATAATACATATAAATTCCCTCGTATTTTCTTTGTCCGGCAATTATTGATAAATGCATTGCGCATGATGGTATACATCCAGCCTTTAAAATTCGTACCGGAATCAAACTTATCCTTATTATCCAACGTCCTCAACATTGTTTCCTGCAACAAGTTTTCTGCTTCATCCTTGTCAGCAGTCAGTTTATATGCAAAACAATGCAGTTCATTCTGAAGGGCTACCAGCGCTTTATCGAAATCAAATCCTCTCATTATATTTATTTTGGAATTCAAATATCCGGGTGAAGGCATTCCCTGATAATAAGAAATGCCTTCTGTAGAGTCTCATCAAGATATCTTATTTGACATCAATAGTTTTGGTGGTTTCCTGAACCTTCTTATCTACGACTTTGGGAATATCGATAAACAGGACCCCGTGTTCCATTTGGCCGAAATTTTATCTTTTTCCACATTATCCGGCAGCAGGATACTCTGCTGGAATCGGGAATAGGAGAATTCACGGCGCAAGTATTTTCCGTCTTTCTTCTCCTCCTTTTTCTCGTCCTTTTTTTTCCATGCAGATTACCAGATTGTTGCTTTCATCCACACTTACCTTAAAATCATTCTTGGTCATTCCCGGAGCTGCCAGTTCTACCTTGTAGTCCTTTTCATTCTCAATCACATTGATGGCTGGAGCCGTAGCGTTTGCTCTTGCCATCCATTCATTGTCAAAGAAATCGTTAAAAAATACTCGGTAACCAATTCTGGTTTGTTTTTACAGGTACCATTTTTACCTCCTTTTTTAAATTGTTAATAAATAAAATATTCAAAAAGACAATACAATCCAGTCTGATTGACTGACTTTTATCGTCTGATCATACCTTGTTCAGCTACAGCCTTTGTCCGTTTCCGTATCTCTTCCGGGTTTCCAAGGTAGTAGTCCTTGACAAGAACCAGTCTGTCGTCAAATTCAAAGACATAAGGAACCGCCGTAGGCAGGTTCAGGTTGGAAATATCCGTATCGGAAATCCCTTTGAGATGCTTGATGATTCCGCGCAGGCTGTTGCCATGGGCGACTACTAGCAGGCTGTCCTTATACATCAATGCGGGAAAGATGATGCATTCCCAGTAAGGCATGACACGCCCAATAGCATCTTTCAGGGATTCCGTACGGGGAAGTTCCCTATCTGGCACACCGGCATAGCGGATATCCATGCCCGGATTACGGGGATCATCTTTGCCTACCGGAGCGGGAGCCACGTCATAGCTTCTTCGCCAGATGTGTACTTGTTCTTCACCATATTGGACCGCCGTCTCACTCTTATTCAGTCCTTGAAGCATGCCGTAATGCTTCTCGTTCAGCCGCCAGGTCTTTTCAACCGGAATCCAGTCTTTATCCAGCCGGTCCAAGACACAGTTCAACGTTTTTACGGCACGTTTCAAGTAAGAAGTGTAAGCTGCCTCAAAAGAAAATCCGGCCTCCCGTAATGCATCGCCTGCCTTGCAGGCTTCTTCGACTCCTTTCTCGCTTAAATCCACGTCCGTCCATCCGGTAAAACGGTTTTCTTTGTTCCATAGACTTTCGCCATGACGTAATAACACTATTCTTTTCATGGATACTTCTTCTTTATGCAATGGTTATTGAAGAATCCAGATATACGTCCTGAATGGTGTTCAGAAGTTGAATTCCGTCTTTCATCGGTTTCTGGAAAGCCTTACGACCGCTGATCAGCCCCATACCACCTGCACGCTTATTTACTACTGCCGTTACGACAGCATCATGCAGGTCGGATTCCCCATGGGATTCACCGCCCGAGTTAATCAATCCGACACGTCCCATATAGCCATTCGCCACCTGATAACGGCAAAGGTCTATCGGATGGTCAGTGGTCAGTTCCGAATACATACACTCGTTTGTCTTTCCGAATCCGATAGCCTTGAAACCGCCGTTATTGGATGGGAGCTTCTGCTTCACGATATCGGCTTTAATGGTAACCCCGATATGGTTGGCTTGTCCTGTCAAGTCGGCAGCGGCATGATAGTCGGTACCATCCTTTTTGAAGCTGCTGTTTCTCAAATAGCACCACAGAATAGTAGCCATTCCCAGTTCGTGGGCATATTCAAAAGCCTGTGACACTTCCACTATCTGGCGGCGGCTTTGTCCGAACCGAAATAAATGGTAGCACCGACAGCTACGGCTCCCATGTTCCATGCCTCTTTCACCGTACCGAACATTACCTGGTCGTAGCTGTTCGGATAAGTCAGCAACTCATTATGGTTCAGCTTGACGATAAAAGGTATCTTGTGTGCATATTTGCGTGCCACGGGCGCCCAACACACCCGAATGTGGATGCCACGGCATTACACCCTCCTTCAATGGCCAGCTTTATGATGTTTTCGGGATCGAAATAAAGCGGATTGGGGGCGAAAGACGCTCCTGCAGAATGTTCTATGCCCTGGTCTACAGGCAGAATGGATACATAGCCCGTATTGGCCAGACGTCCATGTCCGTATAAAGCCTGCAAACTTTCCAATGTACGGATATTCCTGTCGGAATTCATCCATACCTTATCTATCATATCCGGTCCCGGAATATGGATAAGTTGTTTGTCTATCGTCTTACATGTATGGTTCAGGTAGTACTCAGCCTGTCCTCCCAATAAATCTACTATTTTCATCTTATTTATTTTTATTGATTATTCTGGTTTATGACTCCCGTTCACCCAGTTTTGCATCCATAAAAAGGATAGCACTGTCTCCGGCTTTCCTTAGCCGACTAACAATATTGAGTACATTCGCTTCTTCTTCTACCTGCTCACGAACAAATTGCCACAAGAAGTTCTGAGTGGCATTGTCTTTCTCTTCGGATGCTACCTGTACCAATTCATCAATCAGTTTGGAAACATGTTTTTCATGCTCCAAAGCATGCTCGAATACTTCAACAGGGTTACCCCAACCTTGTGGAACCACATCGACCTTGTCCACTTTCGGGGTTGCCTCACGCTTAATCATGTACTCAGCAATGGCATATGCATGCCCGATCTCTTCTGCAGATTGTTTCTGCATCCAGCGAGCCATTCCGGAAAAGCCCTCTCTTTCCAGATAAAAAGACATCGATAAATACAGGTTGGCAGACCATAATTCTGCTGTGATTTGCTCATTCAGGGCATTTTGCAATTTTTCAGTCATGACGAATCAAACTTTTAATGTTAATAATAAATCCAAATTATCTCTCTTCTTTAAGAACAAGCATGGGCTTGTTTCAAGATTTCAATTAATACCGGACGTATCCCGCTGATAAAACATTCCACGGCGATCACCATTAGAATAAGTCCCATCAGTCTCATCATCACATTGTTTCCCGTCTCTCCCAAGATTTTTAAAAGCTGGGTGGACGCGCACAGAATAAAGAATGAAAGAATGCAGACCAAAGCGATTACGCCAAGCAATACTATTTTGAAAGTATATTCCGAAGCATCTTCCATCAATGTTATTCCACTGGAAATCGCTCCCGGACCGCATAACATCGGAATGGCAAGAGGTGTGATGGTTATATCTTTGGAATATTCTTTTCGTTCAGTTTCATTCAGTTTCACATGGGTGAAATGTGCCTGCAACATATCATATCCGATTTTAAAGATGATGATACCTCCCACAATCCGGAATCCGTCTGTTGAGATGCCGAAAAAATGAAACAGAAACCTGCCCGATAATGTAAAAAGGACTAATATGATAAATGCAATGGTACATGCTTTCAAGGCGATATATCTGCGTTCTTTCGTATCCATTCCATCAGTCATTTGCAGGAATACCGGCATCACTCCAAGAGGGTCCATCAAGGTGAATAGCGAAGTGAAACACAATGTTAAATATACAAATATATCCATGATGACATATAGTTTATTATCGATTATTATATCGCAAAAAACATACCAGATAGCATTCTGCAATATTAAATTTTGCATAACATCAATCTTAAATCCATACCGTCAAAAATAAGGTAGTTTCCGTTCGTTTTCCTTGGCGAGGATACGTAACAATTCCATAAATGCCGTACTTACATATATACGGTCTGCATACAGCCCGCTGATGAAAGAATGGAAGGACATGCTACATTCCAGCATAATATGAGAAATGTGTTTACCTGACGTGATA
>ENA-OQAQ01000007-OQAQ01000007.1-human-gut-metagenome-genome-assembly--contig:-NODE-7-length-14994-cov-1.121141_pt1 | contig 14994 bp, 14 predicted proteins | sample MGYA00242739_ERZ504535 | MGnify/ENA primary metagenome ERZ504535 (study PRJEB26092, sample SAMD00036295) | human gut metagenome | host: Homo sapiens | study: EMG produced TPA metagenomics assembly of the...
CTCATTTTTTTTCAACTCGTCACTCAGCATCTGGTGAAATCCGGGATAATATTTTTCAGCCTGCAAAATCAGACTCATATACGCACGCGTACCATTAATATTAGCTTCCGGCATGACAAACTGAGAAAGTCTATCCATTGCTTTTGCAATGTTGTCAACATATTGATTGAAGTATTCGAATAAAGACAAACCTGACAGATTATCTGACGCATGTTTTACCCGCTGCACGTCTAAAATATAAACGTTGATGACATCTATAAACAATTCCTGTTTTGTCGGATAATGATAAGAAGTACAGCCTCTTGACAGATTAAGGCTTTTCTCTATATCCTTTAGGGGGACCATGCTGTAATCTTTTGTCAGAAACTGTTTGAATGCAGTCTCCCTTATTAAAGCTTTTGTTTCTGAACCTTTTGTTCCTTTCATGATAATCTTTTTTAGTATCACACAAAAGTAGTTTTTTTAGATGAAAATACATTTGGTTTTTTAATATTATTAAATATGTATGCATTTTCAGATAAACTAAATGAACCAAAGGCTTTTATAAATCAATAAACACTTTCATGATACCTTATCGCAACATATTTTTATCCATAATTTCCTGTACCATCATAATTTTGGCTATATTTGTTTTCAAATAAGCCGATTAGTCGGTTTGTTCGGCATAGAGGAACCCAAACAGAAAGTGGAATTTCAAAACAGAGATGTTCCTCTATGTCTTTGTTATTCCATCTTCCGGCAACCGGATTCTATCCCTGTTCCACCATATCCCTAAAAAATACCGACCGGATGGTATTTTTTTACGGCAAAAGTATAAATATATACCATAAAAACAAAGGGAAAGGCCAATTATGCATTCTATCGGCAAAGAAATGCCTATGAAATATACATAATCCGCTTTTCCCTATGAGAAACATTATGTTACCGGCTTATCTTGAAGGCATCTTCATCTTAACCTGTACTCCCTGTGAGTTTAAAACACGAACCGGTGTTTTTTCTCCGGCTTTCAAATAGAACAGAAGATAATCTTTCGCACGCTGGGACTCGAAGAGACCTTTTTCACGGTATTCGGCAATCCACTTTTGGATCATCGGAATCTGCCAGCGGTTCATCAAAATATAGTAGCCGAAATAATACTCCAAAATCGCTCAGGAAAATATTGAGTTTCAGGTAATCCCACCAGAACTGTTCTTTCTTTTTGCTTTTGGCATTGAGTATGATAACCTGATGTTCATAAGTGTCACGAGGATTTTCCCAATCCTGTTGCGAAACAAATACATCGGGAACCACATTATCGGCATGGTCTTTTGCCGGAATGAAGTGAGACAAGGATTCGATGGAATCCTTTATCTTTTCATATAAGGATGGTTCGTACTCTTTGTTGTACAGTATAACATCCCGCAAACGGGTGGAAGTGAGATGGGTCACCACGGAACGTCCTATCATACAGTGATCCGGAACAGTCATTACCGATGCCAGCCTTTTCATGAATCTGATTTCCGCTTTTGCCTGTTCTTCCTTATCCGATTTTTTGAAAGGATAATCTGACCAAGCAATCTTCCGCATTCCCCGATGCAGGTCCGTAAGCTGCAAGCCCGCATAAGCGCAGAAAATAGAAGCACGAATAATCTTGAAGATAGGGGTACGGTCACTCTCGTGTGCCACGTAAGGCAGATTTTCCACTCCAAAAAGCATTTCATTTTCCGCTATCAAGTCGGCAGAGATTGTCTTGCCTTCTTCCAACCGTCCCTTAATCTTGAAATTACGTTTTTTGATATCCCCAGGTGTGAACAGGCCGCGTAGCTATCAGCGTCACACAATAATTGCCATTTTGCGGCGTGAAATCTACATTTTGCGGCGTTGCATTGAGCATCAGTTCGTTCAGCAACTTAATCTTTTGGGTATAGTCCATAAACTATTGGTTTTAAGTGAAACATTTTGTTAACAGTGCAAATGTAGGCATCAAGTTTCGTACCGGAGTTCCGTTTTTCGCCGAAAATCACTGCAACCTCAATAATATATTCTATTTTCATTCGAGCAAACACTTTCCGTTCGGCAACAAACCGATTAACGGGTCTGTTTTTGCAAATATATCTTTTTCCTTTTAAACAAGAGGAAAATACAGGATTTATTTTTCAGAAAACAATACATAAACAGGCTATGCAATCAATCCGCAATAAAAAGGGAGCATAAAAGAACGGTGGCAAAGGATACCAGAATCTGACGGGAGACTATAAGAACGAGATTTCCGTATCCGGCAATACATCGGAAATATTTTCAACCGGATTGATGGAAATTTTAGCGGCATGTAACCAAGACAACTTTTGCTTTAGTTTTTGCATCCAAATACTCATACGAACCTTATGTCCTTTTTCATCTGCCACATCCAGTTCTATACAGGCAATAATGACTATCTTTTTCTGCCCGTCAAGCAGCAACCGGTTAATCCGGGTGAAAAAATCTTCATCGTTGGTTGAGAAACGTGCCGCATTGGTTGCCGTAGCAATTGTGTCCCTGACTTTGACTGCAATCCTGCGCATCAACTCGTCGCCTTTTGCCTAAAACTTCCTGAGTCTCCGCATCGTGCGTATGCCCCCTGTAATTCTTCACCTCGACCAGAAACAGCTGTCTGTTATCGTGAATGCCCAAGAAGTCCACCGCCTTGGTAGGTTGCAAGGCATTGCTTACCTTTTTGTGTGCCAAATGTTCATCGTACTTGACTACAGCCCATTGGGGAGAGCTGAACTTGAAGCTTATACCGCTTTCCTGAAAATTACTCATATCTGTTGATGAATTGCTGTTCCAAATCGTAAAAAGCCGCATATTCCTCCAATATCGGATTGTTCTGTATGCCTGCCAAGGTGTCGCTTTCCTCTACCATGATTCCCTTATCTTCCTTTTTCAAGCCGAAGAACTTGACGGATATGTTCGTGTGCTCCTTGTATTCGGAATAGAGAGAAAGCGTATGTGTAAGCAGGTAGTCGTGAGTGGCAACGAAAATCTGCAAGCCGCATTTCTGAAGCATACGGATAAACTTTGCCACGACTTTCACAAGAGCCGGATTCAGGTTGGCTTCGGGCTCGTCCCAGAACAGGATGGTGTCCGCATTGATTTCCCCATTCAGTATGAGGTACAAGATGGAAGCCAGCTTGCGGAGTCCTTCCGCCACCAAGTGCGCTTCCATGTTCCCTTTTTCTGTCTGTATATAGAAACGTCCGTTCATCTGCAAGACCTTGAACTGCAATTCCTGCTCCAGCAACTCGATAGCCGGTTTCAACGGATTGTCTTCCGACTCACGCAATATGGGGAGTGACAACGCGTGTGCCAGGTTGATATACGTTTGGTCAAATGAGATTTCACGTTTACTGCTCAAACCGATAAAGCCTTCGAACAAAGAGAACATCTCACGTGGGGGAATATAGATAAAGTGGCGGTCGTCCCACTTTTCGTCCGTTTCTAATTTTACAGTTGTTTTGGATGTGGATGAGAAGCTGTATTGCAACAGTTTGCCGTCTATCGTGACTGTAATGTTTGCCCTGCCTGAAGGCACTCCCTTGTTGACCAGGTTGCCTATGACATCCGGCTTGAAATAAAATATCATGTCTTCCGCCAAGATATACTCAAACTGTTCCTTGGAAGCTGAGTTCTTGCCGAGGAAGTCATGGCGTGCCTGCAAAGTTGCCGCCAAGCATTTGAGAACGTGCGTCTTGCCCGTACCATTCTTGCCAATAAGGACGTTTATCCCTTTGGTGAAATCAAACCGGGTATTTGCAAAGCCTGTAAAATCAGTTAATAATATGCTGTTAATCATTGAATATGTTTCATTTATACTAAGTAACTACAAAGGTAATTTAAAAAACGGAAGCGACAAACCCGGTTTTAAAAAAGTTATGATTATTAGGCTTATGTTTTAGAACTATCAATGATTTGCCGATAGCACCGGAAGCCCGTATCATAGACGAAGCGAAACGGTGCAAGAGTACATTGGCACATGCCATCTGTAATCCGTTTTGGGATGATGCACCCCAACAGGAACCGAATGCGCATTATCCGGCAGATAAAGCGGATGTGTCCGGCAGTTCAGTTGCCGAAGCCACCACCCGTGTGGCCTGTCTTCTGTCGTTTATACGCTCCTTGTATGAGAAGCATCCGGTTGTTGTAACCAAAGACGGAGTTGCTGGGAATATATGGAAGGAGAAGCAATTGTATTCCATCTTGTTTGAAAGGGGAGAATTGCCTCTCGAGAAGTATATCACGACCCGTTTCAGCGGAGGGAAACTTGATCCAGCCTTATAGATGACACTCATGGATTTTCCCTTATTGACAATGAGAACCAAAACGAGTTTATTGATTCGTTCCGCAAATTTGAAGAATTGGATTGGACTGCCGTTGCAACGGACGATGGGTTAGACTACAAAACCTATAATAAGAATAGGAGAAGTAAGCATTACTTTTCAGATGACCTATGGAAGAAAGGCATTAAGAAATTCAGAATCACTCAGCGGAACAGGTGTTTCGGCTATGTGGAGAATGGTGTTTTTTATGTGTTGAGGTTTGATTTGGACCATGAGTTGAGCGATGTGGGGTGATGCTTTGTACAGTCTTGGTGTTATTTTTAATAAGGATAGTAGGCTGTCCAAAAACTTATATCCTGTTATGTGCATTATGCTATGATAAAAGTTCTTGGACAGCTTGATTATACCTTTTCTATTTTAAGTCCTTTTACTAATTAACAAACAATCGTAGATTTATAAAGATTGGCATCTTACTTATTTTCATATACTTTCAGAGGAAAATTTAAGGATTACAAATCCTAATACGCATAATCGGCTGATTATAAATCCGCTGGGAGGATAACATATTTTGCTTTACTTTTTAGTAGTTTGTCTCTACGACAATTCCATTTCCAATAAATTGATATATCGTTTTTCCTCATTTCTTAGTATTATCCCAAATGCATCAAATGCATTCGATTTAAGGAATTGTATATCAACACTATTCCCATTTAATAATGTTATTTTGTTATTTTCGTCAAAATGAAACTCATCTTCAAAATCTATACTGGAATTAGCCCAAATAAAAACTTCGAACAAATGACCTTCTCTTTTATATTTTTTTATTTTTGATTTTTGGAAATATTCTACTTTTTCAATTAATAATGGAGTGTATCCATATAGTTCTTCATCAAATAAGACAATCTTTTCATTGTATCCTTGCCTTTTTGCATAAACCCTTAAAGGTGATTTATCCGTACTTGCAATTGAACCATCTTCGCATAATACCCCTTCAAAATAAACAGAAAATAAAGAGCAATCATCTATAGATAATTGTCCCTTCCAGGATAAATCACTAAACCAATTTTGGTATTTGAAACCAGGAAGATTGTCTATCTCTTTTGTATATTTCTTTAAATAAATAGGTGCATCCATAATCAATGAACTTTTTTAATCAAATCATCCATTTGAGTTTTTATTTTATCAGCATCATAAGGTTTTTTTTATAACAATAACCTCGCCTTGCATTTTAGGAGGTAATTGCCCTTGAGCAACAACATTCCTAGCACTTAACTCATTTAATTTTGCTTCCGTTTTCATATCATAGTCAGAGGCTATTTCAATAGCATGAACTCTACCATATTTGTCAATAGCAGTCACGTCAGGACTTCTTTTGGGTGTCGTTGATATCCCAGTAATAGCCTCATAAGACCTATTTAAATGAATTTCAGTAAATTCTCCAGACATAGCTAGTTTGTCAGCTATTTCTTCTGACAATTGAGCATGCCCAGGACCAGTTGTTTGCCCTTTTCCAAAAATTGAAATCCCATTCACTTTTCTTTCTGGAGCTAATCCTAAAACATCAGTCCAATTATTTATATTTTTTACATATGCATAAAGTGTCGGGTTATTTCCTGTCAAACCTATTGGATCTTGACTAATATAGTTCCAATACTGCTATCGTAGAAACGGAATCGATTATAATATAATCCTGTTTCTTCATCCTCATATTGTCCTTGAAATCTGAATGGACAATCACTCAAAGAACGCCCCTCAAAGGAAGTTACTTTTCCATAAACATCCAATGTACAATCCCAAGTCTTATTCCCATGTTCGTCGAACATCTGGAAGGGTGTACCCAAATAGTCGGACACTATGGAGTATTGCTTGCCGTCCTGTATCTTCGCCGTTGGCACAAACGTGCCTACTTCGAACACCCAGGTGGTAACATATTCTGCCAGTTCTTTTGGAAGGGTGCCTGCTTCGTTCGATTGTAAGCCAACGGCTTTATAGCTCCACTCATGTATAGGTACGTTTCCGTCCCATACCCAGCGTGTAACCTTTCCGAAATACTGCTTGGCGGTGCGTCGTCCCAATGCATCGTAACGGAACTCCACCGGTCTTCCGTCCGGTCGTATGACCTTCTTCAGCATTCCGTTGGAAGCCCACTCGTAGAGCCATCCCGTACCTGTAGCCAGACAGCGGATGCCACGTTCCTTCTCCATGCGCTTCCGGTCGTACCTTACGCCCGTTTCCTGCAACCGCTTGAACTCACGGAAAATGAGGTTTCCCTCATCGTCGTAGTGGTAGAAACAATCCGGGTCCTCCAAAAGTTTTCCACCGGCACCGTATTTGCGGTCCTTTCTGTCCGAAGTCCCGAAGAGGTTACCCACGAAGTCCGGCACGCGGTAAATCACGTCCGTTTCCGAGCCTTGGGTGGTTTCCTGCCGGATAAGGAAGTCGAAACGGTCGTAGTCGTAGCGCATGACCATTCCGGTCAGCTCGTTCTCCTTGGAAAGCAGTCGGTTGGCAATGCCCCACCCATAGCGATACGCTCCACGTTCGATGCCGCCCGACCTACCGACTTGCGCACCTCGCGCCCGAAACCGTCGCGCTCGGTGCAGACTGTTACGCCACCGGAGAAGGTGCGCTGCACCTCCAACCCCGTGTTGTCACGCACCCATGATGCCTGCCAGCCTTCGCCCGCCTGCATGGTCTGCAGGTTGCCTTCCCGGTCATAGGTATGACGGATGTCCGCTCCCAGACTGCTGGTGATGCGGGTACAGTTGCCTTCGCCGTCATAAGTCCGGCTGACGGTGTATTCTCCCTGTTTTTCCCCGATGACCTGTCCCGTCTTCCTGTCACGGGTGAACTCCAGCAGATTCTCGCTGTTCTTCGCCTTGACAAGCATGCCGTCCTTGTCGTACGTGTAGAGGGAGACCTCCCCGTCATACTGTTCCTCCTTCAGGATATTGTCCAGTCCATCATACTGGTATTCCGTCCATTTTCCTCCGGGACGGTTCACACGGGTGACACGGCCCGCACCGTCGCGCTCGTATTCACGCCGCAGGCCGTCGAAGCCGGTTTCCGTAACGACCTGTCCCAGCCCGTCCAGCTCGAAGAAATAGTTGTCGCCCGCCTCATTGCCGATGCGCCGGAGCTGCAACTCGCTGTTGTAGCCGAATGTAATCCAGTGTCTGTCCTGCTCGCGGCTTTTCAACACCCCCAGCGCCCCATAGGTGAACCTGACCTCGCGGATGTTGTCGCTGGCATGTATCATGTTTCCCATGGCATCGTACTCAAACCGGTGCACGTTGCCGTCCGGCTCTTCCAGCCGTATCAGGTTGTCCGCCCGGTCGTAGGCATAACGGGTCACGTTGCCTTTCACATCCACCGCCTGCACAAGCCTTCCCCTGCCGTCGTACTCCCACCGGCGGAACAGCCCGTTGGGAAACTGCAGCAGCTCCAGGTCGTACCTGTCGTTGAACGTGAGCGTGTAAACCCGGCCCTGTCCGTCCGTTATGGTACGCAATACCCCTCCCTCGTAGGTATATTTCACAGTTTCTCCGCCCGGTGTGGTCCGGCTGACGACGCGGTCCAGTCCGTCATAGTCCCATGAAAGCCTCTTTCCGCCAGGAGTGTAGAGCGAGACGAGGTTGCGGTTGTTGTCATAGTCCAGGAAGGTGTCCTCCCCGTTCTCGTCCGTTATCCGGACCGGCTGGCCGAACTCGTTGTAGGCGGTCTTACGGGTATAGCCTTCGGGATTGACCGTGACCTCCAGCTCCTGAAAGCTGTTGTATTGGTGACGGGTAATTCCTCTGTTGGCATCCACTATCTTGTAGATGAGTTTGTCCTCACCGTAATAATATTCGGTTTCGGCATTTTCCCCGTTACGGATATGGGTATATCCCTTGCCGTAACGGATGAAATATTCCATCACGCCTCCATCGCCCCATGTATGCACACAGCGGGCATTCTCCCCCTTACCTTCATATTCCCAATGGAAGGACATACCCCCTTGGTTGGTGAGCCGTACCAGCAGGTGTCCGCCGGAATAGACGAAATGCTTGCTGACATCCAGCGCATCCAGCGTTTCCACCATGTCGCCCCGGTCATCGTAACGGTAACGGACCAACTTCACCTCCTCGCCATCCTGATTCACGGAAACGCAGAGTACCCGTCCCGACTCGTCGGTTTCCACTTTCAGGAATTCTCCCCGTGAGGATATGATTCCTGCCAGCCTTCCCCCCGAAGCGTATTCGAAGCGGATCCGGAATCCGTCCTTCGTGGAAATGCCTGACACCATGCGGTAACCGAAACGGTTTTCAGGACCGTCAAAGCGGTATTGCAGTCCCCGGATGTCCGTAAGCAGGTAACCCCGGCCATCGAGTGTCCAAGACAACTGTTCCTTGCGGTCAAAATAGGAATCTCCGGGTTTCAGTACGGGCAGGAAAGACTCCCGTCCGTCAGCATGGCGGAATGCGAACGCCCCTTCCTCCAGCTGCCGTATTCCCAGATTGTAGCTGTGGTGCCAGTTGTATCCCAACGGACCGTCCACGGCGGCATCACTGTAATAGGTACGTTCCCATACGACGGGAATCGGACCCGGAAGCTCAAAGTCTGCATTGGTGTGATAGACCCTGCCCGTAGCAGCGTCCACCGGCTCACCGAAAGTCTTGCACTTGATGGGCTGGAGAATGTCCGCCAGCCTGTTCATGCCTTTTTTCCTCAGCCTGTCGATCAGGTTCTGGAAGCGGTCGCCTATCTTCTTCCACATCTTGCCCAAGCCTTTCAGTCCGAACTTCATCGCCAGCGCAAATACATCAATGGTAGGCGGTCCTCCCACAAGCACGGGATTTCCTACGGATGTGATGGTGGAGAGCATGGAAGTGGGGGCAAGCAGGGCCTTGCTCACCTTCCTGGGCTTTCCCTTGCGGGGAATCGTCGGTATTCCCACAATGTTGCATGAGAGTGCCGGATGTGTGAGGGAGGAACATGGCGCACCGTCCGCCAGGACAGTGGAACTGCCCATCCACATCTCGGACTCGGACATACCGCTGACCAACGGGGCCGGATGCAATACAAATGCCGGCAGATGCACGATGCCGATACCTGCCTGCGCAATCCACTGGTTATGCACCTTGACCGACGGAGCCATGCTCTTGAGGATGTTGCACGCCACTCCGGCCACTCCATCAACCGCAGGCGGCATGGCAGCCGCCATGCCGGCCATGAGGTCTGCCATGAGGTCGTACACCTTGCCTACATGAGGCACAGGCATGATGGGAGAGGGAGGGGTAACGGTAGGATGCATGTCTATCCCGATGGACAGGTCGCCGAACTTGGCGACAGGCATACCCGGCATGGAAGGAAGGATTCCGCCCAGACCCGTCTGAATCTCGTCCAAAGCCGCCTTGGAGGCTGAAAAAAGGTCGGCAAAGCCCCGTCTGACGCTGCTGTTACCGGCGGCGTCAGCTATATTCTTGAACACATCTGACATGGTGAGAATTTTTTAGAATGTGAAAAAGAGACAACCGGGCGTTCCAACCGGCACACTCCGGCTGTCCCTGCAAGGACTTACCTATGCATCCTGTGCATAGTCGCTGTTCCAGTCGTTCTCGTCATCCCCTTTTGTACCTTCCAACTTGATGACAAAACTCTTTGCCGGGAAATAAGGAGTCAGGTGAATGTCGAGGAAAATACGGTCTTTCTGCTTCGGATCGCGCTCGAAACGAAGAATCTTGAATTTCTCAATCAAGCGTCCGGGACCCTGTATGCTATCCAAAAAACTTGCTGATCTGACCACGCAAATCCCTTTCCGCCTTGCTGTTCCAGTTCTCAAAGGCACGGCGGTTGAGGAAATCCATCAGCACTTTCGTTACCCAATCGAACACACGGACTACGGAATAGGTCTGCAATCCCAAGTTGTCCCCGTTGAACAATGTCTTGGCAGAGAAAGCCATCACCTTGCCGTATTCCTTCACCATCGGAATCAGGCCAATCTTCTCGATTTCGGAAATCTCGCTTTTTTTCAGGTTGAAAGCAACCCCGTCCACCTCGCTCATGGAACCATACTTCTTACCGGCGGTAACCTGTGCCATTACCGTCTTGTACACACTGCCGGCCAATGCCGCAGAAGGAGGAATCAGCAAGTCTTCGGTTTCGCCCAGTTCCGCATAGCATCCCCGTCCTACCAGATAGTTGCAGGTCATACATACGTTGGACTTGTACACATCGCCTCCCGAAAGATTGGAATCAAAGAACATTTCAATGACATCATCCGGTTTTTCCAGATCAGCGAAATCCGTGTAAATCATCACCTTGTTGTCATGCGCAATCTTTGCCCATTTTTCAACAACCTTGTTGGAACCCAAATATCCCGGGATAACCAGCAGGGAATAGTTGGTACGCAAGTCCAAACGGTCATAATTCGCACGAAGCTCGTTAGCAATGGCATCGATAAAGAAGGAGTTGTCCAAATCGGTAAGCTGGCTCATCGAAGCGTTCACAATGGAGATATTCTTGATCTTGTCGGAATCCGTATTCTTGTAGAAGAGCATGACCGTGCGGTAGGACTTCTCCAACTGCCTGACCTCTTCCACCGCTTTCAGCTGGTTCTGGGATAGCAGACCGGACACCGCCGCAGACTTCTTCTGGCACAGTTCCACCATCTCGCTGATGGATTTGTTGCCTTTCAGCATATCGACCCACATCTCAAGCCGTTTTTCCAGTTCCTTGCGCTCAGCCGCCCGTTCGGGGTCGGAAGGAATATGTTCCGCCGTGCCTTGCGCTCCGGATTCATGTTCTGTATGCCGTCCACGGAAGATTCCAAGACATTGAAACCGCCAAACTTAGCCAGAATCTGCAATTCAGCGTTCAGATTTCTGGACTGCGCCACAGCCTGTTGCTGCTGTACGGCTGCTTCTCTTTGTGTATTCTGTTCGCTCATAACTATCATTCATTAGTGGGGTTAGACTTCTCATTGTTCTTCAAATCATCCAAAATGGCAGAAATCGCATTGACAAACGCTCCACGTGTTTCCGGATTTTCCAGCACCCGTTGCAGCACCTTGTTGGAACGCAACGACTTCTCCATCCTGTCCGCAAACTGCTTTTCCGCATTCAGGCCGGACAAGAATGAACTCTGCTCCGTCATTTTCCTGACAGAAAAATCACCGACATTGTGGAAACGGAAATTTTCCTCTACGGGAGCACCGTCCGCATCCGCGAACTCGATATCTATTTCGGCCGGAAATGTGCAAAGACTTCGTCAATGTTGGTCAGACCGGCAACCACTTCGGGAGCCACCGGCTCATCCTTCGTCAGCTGTTCCACCAATAAGGTTCGATTTTGTGGAATTTCCGCAATACCTTCGGAAGCGTCAATCTTCACTTCGTTTCCGCCGATTCCATAATTACCAAGATCCATACTTATTCAATTTTAAATTTAAAATATATATTAATTAAATCTCGCTCAACTGAAAAAACTTCCCCTTCTTCTGGCCTTCGCCTGCTGCATATCCGGATTGTCCACCAGTTCCTTCCAATCCTCCCCAATCCATTCGCAGAGCTGCCGTTCCAATATCCCGACATCAATCGGAGCGCGAACCAGCCTTCCCGTATGAAGAGCCAGATACGCCGCATAAACGAACGTGGAACTCCGCCTGATTTCGGCAGAAAGGTAGCTGCCTCCTGCCAGGGCAAGCAAAAAATATTCGAAAGCCTGTTCCATCTTTCCATCCTCATAGCGCAGGAAACCACACATGCGATAGCCTTCCATGACATAATAAGGGTCCTTCTGCATGACGGCTTTTTTAGCCATCATGTCATACAAGGCAACCGCTTCCTCCCGTTTTTTCCCGGCTGTCAGAATGGCCGCTTTCATGGAAACAGCCATTTTCCAATAACTATATCCTGCCGTTTCACCGCCCTGCATCGCCTTTTCCGCCTCCCGGACGGTTTCGTCGCTGTATTTCATGCTATGCTTATATTCCCTGATAGCATAACATGCCTCGGATGCGATAAGCAGAGCGGAAATCCGGATATTCGTATCCTTTATTTCCTGTGCAATATCCAACAGTTTTCGGATTTCCCTGTCCAATAATTTCCAATCCTGCTTTTGTGTAGAATCCATGACAACCGTAACCTGCTGCTTGAACCGATTTTCAGGTGCAATCAGGTCGTTACCGCTATCCGACCGTGCCATCCGGTTATGCAAAGCCGCCGCCATATCGAACTGCGGGCGTATGCAAACCACTTCCCGAGACTCACCCAGCCGGATACTCCTGTTCTTTTTCAAGTCAATAGTTGTCATCCGGATTCCCTGCGGAACACCTTCTTTCAGCACATTGCCGAACCATCCTGCCCGGGAATACCCCCTTCCTGTTCCGGAGGAAAGTACAGACAGAAAAAGGCATCATCCAACCGGGAGATACATGCCTTGAAACGCAACATCTCTCTCCACAAGTTGCCCGCCGTATGCTCAACCGACACATCAGGAATGTATTCTTCCTTCAGCAGCCCGTCGTGCCGCAGAGCCTTGAGAATATCATACTTCTCCTCAACCTTTTCTGAAAACCAACCCGCATATTCCTGCCAGAGCTGTTCAGTGTATTCCTCGTCATCCCCCCTGTACGGCGTATCAAAACGAAAGAATATGTCATCGAACTGCCCTACCGGAGAACGCTCTATTTCCAGAAACCTGTCCACCAAGTCCACATCATTCTGCCCGACAATCCATACAGACAGTTTCCAGTCCCTGTTGCCGACTATGTCCGCCCAGTAATCGACCGCTTTGTAATATTCCTGTATCACAGATGCAGATGCTCCCATGGCCAACCGAATTATGAGTTAAACTTTACTATTCCTCCCGAAACCGTTACGTTTCCCTTTCCCTCTATCATCAGATTTACACCGTTGACCGTTCCGTTCTTTGCAGCAACATCGTAATCCTTTGCCGCCTCCTGTTTGATATTGGTACCGCTGCTGCTAATTATACTCTTTTCGCTGCTGAGCACCATACATTCGTTGCCGGACAGCAATGTTACACTTTTCCTGCCTTCGAGAGCAATGGTATCGGCCTGCAAGCCTATCGACTTATCATCCATTACGATGACCGATTCCGCCTCGTTGGTAAGGGTAATGCTCTTTTTCGCCATGACGGTAATGGCATCCGTGCCATCCAACATGATCAGCTGTTTTCCCGTCTGGTCAGTAATAACGATGCTTCCCGTCTCATCATCGAAAACGATGGCATTGCCGCTGCGTGTGATAATGCTCTTGACCTTGTTGTCCTTGTCCCCTCCTTTACCTGAACCGGAATGGAACACCGATCCCGTAACATAGGGGCGGTCCGGGTTGCCATGCTCGTAGCTTACCATAACCTGATCGCCGACTTCCGGAACAAATACCCATCCGCGATTCTTGGGAACCGCACCACTTACTCCCGCATTAGGAGTCTGCACCCTGATCCAATTGGTTGTCTTGCCGTTTTTCTGCCAGTCGAAAGCCACCTTCACACGTCCCTGTCCCTTGTCGTCGTTGTTTTCCTTCACCGTAGCCAGTTCCGGCAACGCCAACGGCCGCTTCACATCGGGAACAGGAATATGTACCGTACCGTCCGGCACACCGACAAAACTATTGGAGTAATGTCCGTCACGGCGTACCTCATGCTCAATCCCGACAATACGGAACTTGCCTAAAGGAGGCAGTTTCATCCTGTCGGGGAAAGAAACATCGATGATTTCACCAATCCTTATCCGGCAAGTCTTTCCTATGCCTTTGATGTTCAGAAGATTGGCACCAGACGCATTCTTTACAATCCTCATCTGTTCGTCCAGTTCCGCCTTGTCTGTTACATGGGGGTCGGCAGCCGAGGTCGTTTTTGCGGTATATGCCTTCTCAGAGCAGCTGTGTGCAATAGACTGAAGGTCGTTCATGCCATCCGGTTTGGCAGGCGTATCCGCATTATGCTGTTTGTTCTCCTGCGCTACATAATCGTATCTTGCGGATTTACCCGGTACCAGATTGGCAACCAGACGTACTTCCTCCAAATCCATGTCATAAACAATCTTCTCCGTATTGTCCCTGTCAGGCTTGCCGAAATAAACTTTCGTCCCGTCATAATAGAACCACTCCCCATAAAGAGCCGAAAGGCGATTCATAAAGTCAAAGACACTCTCGTTATACTGCGCCATGTAGGGTATGGGCGCCGCATACTTGGGATTGGAAACCAGATTGACCTTTCCATACTCCTGCGTCGCCTCCTTTATTATGGTAGAGAGGGACTGATCCATCCAGAATCGAGTGTCCTGTTGTTCTCATACAGTATCGTAGGGCTTGTTCCGTGAATGGCCACTCCGCCTGTCTCGCCCATGCTTCCAACCATTTCCACTTGAGTGATGATTCCCTCGAAGTCATAACTTTCACCCGTCTGCCTATGGACAAATGAAATGCTGGCAGTCTCCCCGATGTAGTCGATGAATTTTTCCGGGGTCTGTTGGAACGTATTGTTAGGCGACAGATAATTCACCACCACAGTGAAGGTGTGATGCCGGTTGAAACCCTGACGGAGATGCAGTGAAACGAATTTCTGTTCTTCTCCTTTCACGGTTACTTTAGTAGCCACCAAATTCAGAAAACTTGCTCCCATACTATCTTAAACTATGATTTTAAATAAATAATCCGACTGGTCGGTATGTTTTTTGGTGCCGAAATAACCGG
>ENA-OQAQ01000008-OQAQ01000008.1-human-gut-metagenome-genome-assembly--contig:-NODE-8-length-13661-cov-1.235629_pt1 | contig 13661 bp, 15 predicted proteins | sample MGYA00242739_ERZ504535 | MGnify/ENA primary metagenome ERZ504535 (study PRJEB26092, sample SAMD00036295) | human gut metagenome | host: Homo sapiens | study: EMG produced TPA metagenomics assembly of the...
TCAAGCTCCACCACTATCCGATAGAAGAACTGGAACATATCGTCACCAGCCAGCCTGTACTGGACAGCATTGATACGGCCTCTACCGACCCGATTCCGGTTATCTACCAGAGCGGCTACCTCACCATCAAGGGTTACAACAAGATGTTCGAGAACTACACGTTAGGCTTCCCCAACCGGGAAGTGGAACAGGGGTTCTTCAAGTTCCTGCTGCCCAACTACGCATCAGTGAGCGTAAGCAAGTCACCCTACCAGATTCAGTGCTTTGTGGAAGAAGTAATGGCGGGCAAAGTAGATGATTTCTTCGAACGGTTGAAGACTATGTTTGCCGACATTCCATACGAGCTGGCGCGTGACCGCGAAGTGCACTACCAGAATATCCTCTACATCATCTTCAAGCTGATGGGTTTCTACGTGCAGGTGGAATACCACACCAGTCGCGGTCGGATTGACTTGGTACTCCCAGACACAAGACTACGTGTACATTATGGAATTCAAGTTGAACGGCAGCGCGGACGAAGCCCTGGCCCAGATTCGGGAGAAAGGCTATGCCGCACCTTTTGCCAAGGACAGCCGTACGGTCTACAAGATTGGCGTCAACTTCAGTGATGAGCTTCGAAACATTCAGGAAGTGAAGGTGGAAGTGGAGTCTTGAGCATCCTATCAGTTTATTTCAATGGTATAAGAAACTACAACCGCTTTTACGCCTGCTTCCGGGTATTTGCTCTTATAGTGTGCTGTCCCTAATACACTGATGTCATCTTTTATTGCGAGCCATTTTGGTCCTTCACTGTGGGCATAATAGAAATAGTGATACTCCAATGGCAGAATAGAGTTATTCTTCAAATCCTCTTCAATCACCTCTTTGTTATTTTTAATGATTGTTGCAATAACTATCAATATAACAGCTGCAAATAAAAGTATCACTTTATGTTTCAGGTCCGAGTCAATATCGCAAATATAGTGCTTATAATAAAGGTTTAGAGATAAATCTTGCTTTTTTATATACAATAGTTCGTTAAAAATTAGCCCAGCCTAAGCGGCTCTGGCAGTAAATAAAATGAGTTCTTTGAAAAGTTTGTCAATTAATTGCGTGTTTGGTTCAATCCCAGACACGCAAATAAATCGTTCAAGCATGTAAGCATTGTGTATGACTGACTTGCATGATGATATGGAATATTTTATTCCCATCTTCTTACAGGCAGCCTTGGCGAGATTTATAGCTGCAAGTGATGCATTAAAGTGGAATGCCAGTTTCCTGAAGTATGTAGACTGACAGTTTGTTATTCCGGCATGTTGCTTGGCATCCCGAAAGCAGAATTCGAGTTGGAAACGTGTTCTGTAAAAGTCCAGGACATCCTGTGCGTTCTGTATTTCGTTTGTAGAGAAATACAGCTGCCATTTGTCCGTTCTTCCATCCATGGGATACCATACAGCCAGGCTCACAAAACGTTTGAGTGCTTTGGAGTATGCTTTCAGTCCGTAAAGTTTACCCTTGTTCACTTTATACTCGGTACATCTTGTGATGTCCAGATTTTCAAAATCAATCTTTCCGTCATACAATTTTGGACGTCCGCGTTTTCCTGTCCTATTTTCTAAGGTGGGATAAAACAACACTGCATCATTTCTGAAGCGGCTTATAACGTGGAATCCGTTCTCACACAATGGTTTGATGAAAGTTGCCTTTGAAAAGAACGCATCACATACGACAGTGCCAGAAATACGTTTCAGATGTTCCTGTATGCTGATAAGGTAAGAACTGTACCAGTCTACAAGATTCTTCCCGCAGCTTTCCAACGTTGCGTTGTCAGGTGTCTGTACAGAGCCCAAAGTCATACATTCATGGTTGTCAACGTCTATAACTCCAATACCGGTTATTTCCAGTCCGCGTTTGTATTCACCGGCACAACCGGACCAGAAATAGCCAATCCACGGCGTTTTGCTGCCTGATTTTGGAATGAAAGACGGATCAACGGCTATCGCCTTGCGACCACCTTTAAGGTGTTCCCTGATGATGGCTTCATTGAAGGAAAACCAGTCAAAGCCGTCGTTCTCAAAATTGTTACGGTATGTCTGTTCCGAGAAACATCCATACCGTCCCATTTGCAGGAAATTGATGCGGTCAGGTATAGCCATGAATAATTTCATTGCATCCATGAATACTTTCTGAAAAGATTTGCTTATATTTACAGCTGATTCGAGAGCGTTTCTGCACTCGGATTGGTATTGCATAAGGAGTGATTCTTTAGTCATAATTAAAAGTGGTGAAGTACTTCTAATTTACTAAAAATAAGTGAATTATGCAATACTTTTCCCCTTTATTATCAGCTGTTTAGCATGTGTTTTCCATCACTTTTCTTACTACTTAACGATTCATTCTTGACAGTATTTCAATGATCTCTTTAATGTAATTTTGAACCGGCTAACACCGATTCTATTGTTTTAATTTTAATTTATCGGTAAAAATTTACCGAAGTATTGATAATATCATTTGACACAAAAAACCACTTCTGTCTCAAAAGGATGATAATTATAATGATGTTGTAGCCAAAAAAAAACATTGTAAAAACAAAGGCTTTATTGCTATACCATTTATATCTTCCCAATCAGAGCCATACCAATCCTTTATATGCATTTTTGTTTTTAAAAGGAACTTATGCTGGGAAAACTGAATTACCTCTATATCTACTACAATCTTTTGGGTTCCCCCAAATATACCATAGTAATCATAAGAATAGATTTCACTTTTAACTGAGAAGTTAGGTGTTCCTGTTTTGATTACCTCTAATAATAAATTCTTTTTTTTATTTGTTCACCATTAACAACTTCAAGTTTATTTTTTACTATTTAATCCTTTTATTACATTTAAATACATTTGAAAATATGGTTGAAAACTTGGAACAGAATGAAGCTTTTTTGAAAGAATAGAATGTTCATCAAAGCTCAAAGTAGTTTGTTTTCCTGTTATAAAATTATTTGTAACGACTTGTTCTATATTATCGTTATCAGAAAGAACTAAATTATTTATACATTTTATAATGGTCTAAAACAGCTTTTTCTGTTAGTTTATCCAAATCCCTCATTCTACTTTTAGCCCAAAAATCAGCATTCTTATTTTTTAATAAATCTTGAAGAGATAATTTATGACCATGTGCAGAAAATTGTGAATTTTCATCTTTTCTTTCCGATTGTAATTTTCCCCACTCTTTTCTTCCTTTGTAGTAATACAAAGGATTTACATACACACTACATTTTCCTCCCATATTTTTGTCTGCTATATAGGCATAAAACGTAATTATAGTACCTATTAAATCTTCGTTGGATACTTTAAAGTCAATAAGTTCACCTCTATTGTGTTCTTTTTCAAATGTGCCAATAACGACATCTCCATTATTGGAAATATAACTATACTCCCATTTTATTTCATGCTTTGATTCAGGAACTCCATTTGTATAACTTTTAACTCTCAGTTTATAGGATTGACTATATTCCAATCCTTTTTTGTTTGTGTATTTATTAATTAATAATGGGGTTACAATTTCTATTTCTGCAACTTCTGTTTTAAGTGTTATTGCGCTTTGAGCTGGGGAATATATTATATTTTCCTCCTTATATTCCTCCCACCAGAATCCGTCTGTAGTATTTATCCGCCTATCTAGCCGAATAGTTCTGTTAATATCCAACCGTGTAGGAGATATGAGGAAACGAGTAATCATAGGAGCTTTTCCCTCCGCACTCATACTCTCCTCATGATAATAAAGATACGCTTCATCAAAAGCAAGTTCACGAAACATCATATCGTCTATGCTATGCAGTATCTTCCCCCAAACCGGAAAAGGTTCTGCATGAGAAAAGAAAGCGGAACGCTGCCGGTCCGTATCAACAAGCATCATATCCAAAATACAATTGCTGCCATTAGATTCCATTTCTATATATATGTTTCCTCCTAACACTCCTGTTACAGGTCTTCCTTCACGGTCTATATTACGGGAAAAACAGTATTTATACTTTAGTAGATTGCATTTGTAGCCATTTATTTCCAATATTATTTCTGAATTCATGACGACTTGTTTTTATGCATTTGATATTACATCTCAAACTTAGCAAAAAAATCAAGAAAGACAATGTTCAAGGAGCATTTTTTTATGCACCATATGCTCAATAACACATTTTATGTCTTTCGGTTACATTAAAATACAACACCTGTTCAGGATGTAACATGCCGGACAAATAAAAAAAGGTTCGGTCGTCTCGTAACAACCAAACCTTTATCAGCAAGCAATCTACGGAATATAGAACAGTTCAAACTCCTCTTTTCTTCTTCTCTCTATGCTTGGAATGACTTTCCCCCGATAACAGCGGAACGATACATATTCCCTGTAAATATCCCGGTTGCCGCTGTCCAGTTTCTGAATCAGTTTGCTTTTAGGTATCTTGCCGTTGCCGATCAGACGGTAACAGCCTACATTAAAGCCTAACAGACTTAAAAGAAGCGAGTCTTTCCCATATTTTCGGAATACCTTCAAACACCGTTCAAGGTCGCATCTCAAAAGTGAGTCTGCCTGTGCCTCACTCAGGTTCTCGGTCAGCGTCTCGTGGGGAAGCAGGCGGTGTCCGTAACCGATGTAAGGCATTTTCCCCCGGTGCCAGCCTTCCCACCGCTTGATGCAGGCTACCGCCTTATCTTTGTCAGACGGGGGATTTTCCGCCTTGCCGTACAAGACAAGTAACAGAAAGATCATAACAGCCGGTATTCTTTTCATGCAGCCTCCTTGTTATTTTCTTCATCCGTATCCTTTCCATTAAAATCATATGTCAATTGTTGCAGATTCCCCCAATTATCTTCAAGATAGAGGTCTATGGTCTGGGATTCCTTGCCGCTTTGCGAAGTATAGTAAAGACGGAATTTCCATTCGTTCAGCAGATAACGGTCATTGGGCTTCAGTACCGTTCCGTCCTCCATCTTCAGACTGCCCTTGCCGTCCGGCTGGAAATACCTTAGCGTATAGACGGTTCCGGCAAAGTTCCCTTCCGGCTTGATTTCCAGCCGGATTTCCACAGTCTCCCCATCGGTAATCTCATCCGCTACCGGCATGGTTTCTACCGTAAACGGGTATTCCTGTCTGATATCCAGCTCATTGTCACAAGCAACAAGACCAAGAAAGGAGAATGCCATACAGCAGGCTGTCAGCATAAAATCAAGGATTTTTCTTTTCATGGGTATGTATTCTTTTTAAGGTTAGAAAATGTATTTTACTCCGATTCCATACTGGAAGTGGCAGATCCCCGAGCACTGCCCCACACGAAACGCTCACGCAGACGCACCAGTAGGACAACCCTGTCGGACAGGTAGCCTTCCGCTTCCAGCGTTACCGCGCCGCCATAGATGAAAGATTCGCATTGCTGCAAAACGGCTCCGTCATCCAGCAGCCGGTCTCCTTCGTTCACGGTCTCATAGCCCAACAGGGCGGAAGCGCCGAGGTTCAGGAAGAAGGACTTGCCGGGGGTGGAAAAGAACGTATGGTAGTAACCGCCTTCCCCCGTATATTGCGACAAGGGTATATGCGTACTCCGGTAAGGGATGTTACGTTTCAGCATCTCACCGCCAAACATCCACTGGTTTCCGCTCCCGGTACAGGTGGATACAGCCAGCGAGAAGGCATAGCCTGCATCGTGACGGTTTGCCCGGCTGTAAAATCCGTCGGCCATTTCAGTGGTGAAGCGGACGGCTTTCATTCCCGGCAGACGGCGTTGGGCTTCTGCCTGCCCCGTAAAGAGGGCAAGCAGGAGGATAATAAAGAGGGAGTTTCTTTTCATGGCGTTCATCTGACTTTCAGTTCATTGACGGTTTCTGCGCGTACCAGGTCCTCATTCTCCACATCAAAGGACTGATGCCGGCCGCCTTGCTTCTCATACATTTCCACTATCAGCTTCTTGTCGTCAGGAATGGTGAACTTGGGCAGGGCAAACACCGTCCGCTCGTTCTTCTTTCCGTCCACACGGGTCACATAGTTGAAGGCACGAAGCGGATAGATGACCTGTTCCTGCATGGCGGTACGTTTCATGATTTTCTTGTCCACGATCTTGAAGGTCACGAAGTCCACGTCGAAAGGCACGTTCGTGGCGTTCTTCACTTCGGTATGGAAATAGATCAGTTCGCCGTGCGCATAAAGTCCTTTAAGCAGATATTGCACTCCGAACCGTTTGCAGCCGATGTGCTTGACCTTGCGTTTGTTCTGTTCATACACGGATTTCATGATCAGCCGTACCAGACGGGGAGACTCCCCGGCGAGTTCCTGCAAGTAGATTTCCATTGCATTGTTCGGACGGTTCACGGCCTCTCCGTCATGGATGAAGTCGCACATTTCCACATTCAGCAGCAAAGGCTCGTCGGCATACTTGACGTTGAATGTATAGAAGTTGCCGTCTTCGGTAATTACGCTCATGTTTGTCTCGCTCCGGAAATGTTTCCGGGTTGCCTTCACACGGATCACATTTTCCGCACCGTCCGCCTTGCCCGCTATCAGATTGGGCGAACCCAGGTCCACATATCTCACGGGAGAGGGAAAAATAATATGTACGGTCTTGTCATATGTGATTTCCAGACCGTGTGGGGGAATCATCCGGCTGAATCCGATCTTGCGGCTCAGTCCTTCATAATAATCCCCGCTGCTCTGCTGCGCGTATGCAGCCACTGTGCCCGCAATCAGGGCAAGCATCATCAGAATCTTCTTCATGTGTGTTTCTTGGTTGATTGGTGAATAAATGGTTGATTTCCTTTCCTCCTTCATTTTTCAGGAGAATGCAGCAACAGCCGGTGCCCGGCCTTCAGGGTAATTTTCACCGTGCGCATCTTCTTGCCCACATATTGTGACACACCCCGTATCACCCCCTTGCCCACATCCGAGGCAATCTGCGCTCCGGCATCCGTTGAGATATTGATGCTGCTTCCTATAGAGGTGCCCATGCCGGCGGCAATCTCACGTGCGGCATCATACTCCATCGAGTTCGGTACAAGGATTCCCTGCTGCCCGTCAGCGTCATACACTTCGAGTTCCACCGGGAACAGCGTGCCCCTGTACTCCACTGTCTCGATCAGGATTCCCATCCGTTCCCCCTCGACACGTGTGCCGCCGACCAGTACCGTACCTTTTGGGATAAGGAGATCGTCCACTGCCATCGGCTCAAGCAGGCGGATACGCAGTGCCTGTCCGTCAGATACGGTCTGCGTGCCATGCACACAGGCGGCGATGGTATTCCTGCCGGAAGATGGCATTTTGCCTACCGGGGTGTGGAAACCGGTATTTCTCTCGCCTGCATATCCGGAAGCAATGTCTTCATTGCCTGCAGGCTGGGCCAGTGATGACACCATCCGGTTCTGTACCCGTTTTACAGGCCGGACAGCCGTCCGTTCTTTCCGGCTGTTTGGGGCATTTGTTGTAGAGGAAGCATCCGGCTCTTTCCCATTGTAGCGGGCAGCCAGCTCGTAGGACTTTTCCAGCAGAGCCATCTTTTCTTCCAGGGTCTGGCCTTCCGCCTGTTCTTCCGCCGGCTTCCTTTCTTTTTCCAGATCCTCAATACGTCGGAGCAGATCGGCGTTTGGCTGATTTTCATTCCGGGTATATACAGTGCCCAGCGAACGGTTCATATTCCGGTAGGCTTCTGCAGAGGAACGGATGGAGCCGGGGGCTTTCCCCTTTTCCGGTTCCGGCGGAAGTTCCATGTTTGCTTTTCCTGCGGTAAGACCGGCAGTATCCTGACCGTCCTTGTTGAGCAGTTCGGACATTTCCTGGAAGGTTCCCCTGCGCCATTTTTCCTTTTTTGCCAGTGCTTCCTGCTCATAGGCGCTTACCTTGTTGCCCTCCATTTCCGAATCTTCCGGTGAAGGCATCTCCACGTTGAAACCCTTGCCTTTTTCCATTTCCGCCTTCTCCTTTTCCGACGGGCTGAATACCAGCAGGAGGAACCCCATGCACAGCAGGCAGAAAAACGGATAGACAATATACTTTGCGCGCCGGCGCTTCTCTTCGGGAGTCAGCGGCTTGTCATTTGACACTCCGAGCCGTTCCCTGATTTTCTGAAAGTCCATTTTCATGTTTATGGATGTTTGAATGAATGTTTCTTGTTCTTTCCGGCCGGAACACGACGGAACGGATATGTCCCATTGCCGGTCTTTGGCCCGGCTCCCCGAAACGGGATACACAGGAGAGAATCGAGTACAGGCAGGAGGCAGCAAGCAGGAACGAGGCCGTGCCTACCAGAAGGATGCGCTGCTTTCCTGTCAGCCGCCGGCAGAACAGCCGTACCCGGCTGTCCGCATGGCCGAAGAATCCGCGTTTTCCCCTCATCGTTCCGCACTTCTTATGTCCTTATTCTCCAGCACGGTAAACTGCTCGATAATGAATCCGTTGGGATTGTCATCCGAACGTCCTGTGTTTTGAAGCGAGCAGGAAGTTACGAGGCTGCGCTCGGTCACGTTGCTTTCACGGATAATCAGCTGCCGGGCGTATGTCCGCACCTTGTAAGGGTAGGCGGCAAAGTCGCACACCACGCTGTCCACATGCACCACCTGGTTGATGTTGCCTGAAATCAAGCGGTTGTAATACCCTCTTTCGGCAAAATCCACATAGTAGTGATAGGCACTCTTGTCTGCCAGTTGCAGGGCACGGTTGATATTGTGCTCGATGGCATCCTTCTGGGGTGAGAGCGAGAAAAACAGTTCGTGAAAGCGCCTTACATGTTCCCGCGCCTCGGCAGGCCTGTTCTGTGAGAGGTCCTGCGAAAGGGCCATCATCAGCGATTTGCCCCCGTCAAGCACATAGATTTTCTCGCGTTGCTTCTCGGCAAAGCGGTATGAGCTCCACAGCGCATATCCGGTAACGAGCGCACAGCAGCAGGCAAAGACCGCCAGCATCAGGCGGATGCGCTTGAAGCTGCTCTCAATGTTTGTCAATGACTTGAATTCCATTTTTTTTGATGTCTAGTTTGAATGAATAAATATTTCCGGTATGACGGGACATCCCGTTCCGACAAGTCACCGGACCCGTCATCTTGGGTTGCCCGACTCATGGGAAGGAGGCTCCGCAGGGTTTATTTGCCCCTCAGCCTGCCTCCGATATTCCCCAATACGGCACCGCCTGCTCCGGCTGCAAGACCGCCTGTCTTGGTGGCCGTACGGTTCAGGTTACGGCTGAAGTTTCCGGCACCGCCTGCCTGCACTATCCAGCCTGCTACCGTAGGCACGGTGAAGTATCCGATAATCCCGATCAGCATAAAGATGATGTAGACACTGTTCGAGTTGTCTATCGAGTAGTCCGGATTGTTCTGCAGTTCCTGAATGTCATTCTGAAGCATCAGTACCTGAAGCTTGGCAAGCAGGGTGCTGAACAGGTCGCTGACCGGAAGCCACAGGTAAACGGAAATATATCTCGTGAACCACTGTCCGAGCGTGGACTGGAATCCGTCCCATACACTGAAGGCGAACGCTACCGGTCCCAGTATCGAGAGTACGACCAGGAAAAAAGTCCTCACGGTGTCTATCAGCAGCGATGCCGCTGCGAATATCAGCTCCAGCAGGCTGCGGAATGCGTCCCGGATTTTCTTTTCCAGATTATACATCCCGACTTCCACATACATGCCCAGCCGGGAGGCGGTATCTATGGTTGACCAGCCCAGTTCATCCAGCTGACGGTCAAACTCCTCGTCACTTACCAGATATGCTGTTTCGGGATTGCGGAGCATGGCCTCCTTTTCCAGTTCCTCCTTTTGGATCCGGTACTGTTCCATATCCATCGTCTGTCCTTCGAGCATCTTGTGTGTGCCCTGCACGATGGGACTGAGAATATTGTTCAGCGTGCCGAGCACCAGCGTGGGAAAGAGCAGGATGCAGATGCCTATGGCAAAGGGACGCAGCAGGGGATAGACATCTATCGGTTCGGCACGTGCCATCGACTGCCATACACGGACGGCAACGTAGAACAACGCACCCAGTCCGGCAAGTCCCTTGCCCACGTCCATCATGTCCTCGCAAAGGGGAAGCATCTCGTCATACAGGGTTGCCAGTATGGTGTGCAGGTTGGCAAAATCTATCGACAACGGCATCATGGCTACCAGTATTTGGAGGTTTCATTCCCGTAGAGCCGCATCACACGTTCCAGGTCGTTCTTCTTTCTGGCCCTGAGGTAGCTTACGGCTATGTTCTTGTTCGTATAATAGCTCACAAGGTTGCGGTAACGGCGCATCTCGTAATAGCAGTTGTCCACCACGTCCATACGGTCCTTGTCGGTCATGGACAGGGTACTGACATTGATAACCTGTTTCAGGTCCTGCAACACGCCGTTGCTCTCTTCCAGCAGGCGGGTGTAACCGAAGGCGATGGCGTCCAGCTCGCGGGACGAGAAGTTGTCGTCGTTCATCATCTTTTTGAAGTTCGTCACATAGATGTCGGACACGTCACCTACCATCAGGATGATGTCACGCACCTTGCGGGCATCCTGTATCAGGTTGTTGACCGATTTCAGCTGGTCGTAATATTTCTTGGCCTGCTCATAGATCTTTACTGTCTCGGCAAAGCTTTCTGCCGTATTGACTGCCGTCTTTGAGGTATGGGCGATATTGTCCGACATGTTTATGATGCTTTGGGCCAGATTGCCGGGATCTGTCACCACCCATTGGGCGCGTGCTCCGGTAACGCCCAGTACAAATGCCGTTCCGATCAGAAGCGTTCTTGCCTTCATGCCCGTTCCTCCTTCCTTACATAGTCTCCGCCCGGTGAGAATGTCAGCACGTCGGCTGCCTCATTGTAGGACACATCGACACGGTAGCCCGTATTGACAAACAGGTTTCCGTTTTCTTCCACCAGCAGGTAAGTCTGCGGCTTCAGCCTTCGGGTTCTCCCGCTACGGGAAAACACCGTCACCTTATAGCATTCTCCTTCCTTGTATACCAGCACGTCAGGTCTGCCTTCCACGCTGGTCCACGTTCCGCAGATCTTGTCGCGGTCGATACCGCTTTCCGAACAGCTCTGCAATATCATGGCGGCCATGCTTATCAGACATACCGCCAGCCTCATAAGGGGTCTGTTTCTCATAATCGTTTTCATTTCGGGTTTGATACCTGTTTCTGTTCCTCTCGCTTTTTCTCCGCCAGACGGCGGATGGCTCCTTCCAGACTGCCCTCCGGCCCTCCGGCAATCCGTTGTACTTCCAGTTTCTCCGACTCCTCGGTCGTGAACGTGAAGTATTCTTCCTCGCTCACTTCCGTGGCATATACTGCCGAGCAGGTTCCTCCAAGCCCTATCCATACTTCCCGGTAGAAGCGCCCGGGATGGTTCGCCTGGTTGATGGAAAGAATCTGCCCTTTCTCTTTCTCGGTCAGACCGAGCAGCCGCTGGATGTGCTCGAACTTGTTTATGTATTTCCGCTGGTCAAGCAGTATCTTGCAGTCAGAGTTGTTGATGATGGCCTCTTTCACAATCGGGGAGCTGATGATGTCGTCCACCTCCTGTGTCACCACCACAGCCTCGCCGAAATATTTTCTGACGGTCTTAAAAAGGTACTTGATGTATTCACTCATATTGGCGGACATCAGGGCTTTCCAGCATTCCTCTATCAATATCATCTTACGGATACCTTTGAGCCTGCGCATCTTGGCGATGAAAGTTTCCATAATGATCAGTGTCACCACCGGAAGAAGCACTTTGTTGCTGCTGATATTGTCCAGTTCGAATACGATGAACCGTTTGCCTGTCAGGTCCAGTTCCTTGTCGGAGTTCAGCAGGAAGTCATAGTCTCCGCCCTTGTAAAAAGGTGCCAGCACGTTCAGGAAACCGTCGATGTCAAAATCCTTCTCACGGACTTTCTTCTCCTCAATCATTCTCCTGTAGTCATCGGCGACAAACTCATAGAAACCGTTGAAGTCCGGTCTGATGTTCCGGTTCTCCGAAATCTTTCGGATATAGGCGTTCACTGCTCCGGAAAGAGCGACCTCCTCCGAACGTTTCGGCGACTCGTCCTCCCGTTTCCACAAGGTCAGTATCAGTGTATTGATACTGTCACGCTTCTCCACATCGAATTTTCCGGATTCGGTGTAGAACGGGTTGAAGGATATCGGATTGTCCTCTTCATACGTGATGTAAATCCCGTCCTTCCCGTTGGTACGGTCATGGATCATCCTGCACAACCCCTGGTAACTGTTTCCAGTGTCCACCAGCAGGATATGCGCTCCCTGTTCGTAGTATTGGCGGACAAGGTGGTTGGTGAAAAAGGATTTTCCGCTGCCCGAAGGCCCGAGGATGAACTTATTTCTGTTGGTAATGATGCCTTTTTTCATGGGCAGGTCGGAAATATCCACATGCACCGGTATCCCGTTCTGGCGGTCTGCCAGCCGGATGCCGAACGGACTGGGCGAGCTCCTGTAATTGGTCTCTCCGGCAAAGAGGCATACGGCCTGTTCCAGGAAGGTATAAAAGGATTCTTCGGATGGAAAGTCGCCTGCATTTCCGGGGATTCCCGCCCAATAGATGACCGGTGTGTCAATGGTGTTATACCTTGGCGTGCATTCCATCATGGCCAGCTGGCTGCCCGTGTCATTCCTGATGCGGCGGAACTCTTCCGCATCCTCCGCCCAGGCGATGACGTTGCAGTGGCATCTGACGGGAAGCACTCCTTTGGTATGTGCCTCATCAAGATACATCTCCGTCCACTCCTGGTTAACGGCATTGCTCCGGCTGTATTTTGACAACGAGAGCATATTGCGCGAGTTTTTCTCCATCATCTGCAGGATTTCCTGTGCGTCGTCGATGAACACGTATTGCGAATAGATGTGGTTGCATGACAGCAGCAGTCCTACGGGTGCGGCAAAGGAGAGGCGGCAGTCGCTGCGGTCCGTGGACATCCTCTCGTAGCGCATGTCCGTGGAAAGTCTGCCGGGCAGGTCTTCCGTATCGGAAGGGTATGCAGGCAGAGGCGTTTGTCGCCGATGCGCATCCTGCCGGGCTTGAGGCAGATGTCCTGCAATACGGTGGTCTCATCCTCCAGCGAAAGGGAAAAGTATTTTTCCACCAGTCCGGGACGTTCCTTCGTACCGGTGATTTCGTCTGTTTCCAGACGGCGAAGCCTTATATGTCCGGAATCATTCATAATACGCTCGAACTGTTCCACCGCCTCAAGAAAGCGGGCGGCAGCATCCTTGTCGGTTATCTCTTTGGGCAACAGGAATCCCCGGCAAAGGGTATTGAAGTCACTCTTCCGGCGGCTGCGTTCGCGGGTTGTCTTCGTCAGGAACAGGTAGCATTTGTGATTCAGGTAAGGTCTTTCATTGAAATGCAGCTCATAGCTGCGTGTCAGGAAGCTCTGTTCTCCGTCATCGGTCTTCGGACGGTAGGTTTCCTTGACGAACCAGTCCTGCTTGTACACGACCGAATAATTGGGAAGCACCTTCATGGCCTTTACCCAGGTACCGTGAATGCTTCATATTCCGCCGCCGTCACCGTGTACAGTTCAGGCAGCTCGACCTCGAAGGCTACCGTAATGTCCGCATCCTTGCTTACGATGCAGTTGTTTTCCACGGCCAGAATCGGGAATCTGTCTTCCAGATCACAGGCCTTCAATACACTTCTCATTTCTTTCTCTTCTTTTTGGTTAATGCTCTGAATATTCTGCG
>ENA-OQAQ01000009-OQAQ01000009.1-human-gut-metagenome-genome-assembly--contig:-NODE-9-length-13216-cov-1.141493_pt1 | contig 13216 bp, 18 predicted proteins | sample MGYA00242739_ERZ504535 | MGnify/ENA primary metagenome ERZ504535 (study PRJEB26092, sample SAMD00036295) | human gut metagenome | host: Homo sapiens | study: EMG produced TPA metagenomics assembly of the...
CTTGAACGATTTATTTGCGTGTCTGGGATTGAACCAAACACGCAATTAATTGACAAACTTTTCAAAGAACTCATTTTTATTTACTGCCAGAGCCGCTTAGGCTGGCTAATTTTTAACGAATTATTGATTATTGAAATAAAGTAAAATGCGAAAAAAAAATATTTTTTATTAATTGCAATCATTCTTATTGGATTTATTGTTATTGAAAAAATATCCAAATGACCAATAATATTAAGATATATAATGTAGGTGTAGATAGTTGCTGCACCTACTTGATAAATAATTTTGTTGATAATGAAAAGCTCTTGCATTCGATATTAGAAGAATTGAATAATAGTAAATATCCTGTCAATTCTTTTATAACGAACGAAGAATCTGCAAGTTATTCAGATGGATTAGTTTATACTGATGGGACAAGTGATTTATTGTATTTTAAAAAGCACCATGATAAAACAGATAAATTCTTATTTGTCAGTTTGTTTTTGTTAGAAAGAAATAACTTTGATTTGCAGATGAAATTTTATACAGACAGTTGTGCTATTTATCGTGGTACTTTTGAAGAATTAAGTGTTAATGTGTTAAGATGCTCTCTAAATAAAATAGAGTTGGATAAATTTGAAAGAAATCATAACAATTTTCTATATAAGTTTTGCAATACAAAGGGAAAGTGTTTAGAAGTATCATATATGAATTGGGGGGAATGTTTTAGCTTGCATTTTAGTTGATAACAATAAATAGTATGAGCCAATACAATAATATTTTTATAAGCAGAGAAGATTTTCTGGATTATAAAACAAAAGGAATTCCGTATACTGGATTTGTAATAGGAGAAGGGTATGCTTTTGTGCAATATCAGGATTATTACGAGGATACAGATGGAACAGTCATAGATATGAATGACAATATATTGCCATACCAAATATGCATACCTAACATTGTTCAAATCCAATGCATTGATACCTCAAAGGAAATGATAAAAAAAAAGCCTCAGAGGGCTATTTAGCAAAAATGGATGCGCAAGATATGTAGTGTGTGAAGGAGATACCTTAGCATATATTGCAGAAATGTTTGATGTTACCGTTGAAGAATTAAAAAGATGGAATGATCTGTCAAGTGAGTATTCTATATCCGCAGGACAAAGATTATTAATAATTGACATAACGGAAAGAAGGATTATAGATATACCACACACAATAGATAATGGAGAAATTAAAAAAGCTGGAGCCTTGACTTCTCTTGAATTTTGGTTGGATTCACCATCCGACACTTTTCTTGAAGGCATAGGTAAAATTCTTGTCAATACAGCTTATAGTAAAATAAACTCACCATTAGTTTTTTTTTACGGGGCGTACTTTAGCAGGAGCAAGTCAATTATCGGAAGAACGGTTTGGGGCTTTTTTTGGATATAATATCGCTTCCTCTTTTTGGAGGGGTTAAAGCCATTGGCTTTTGTGGCAAAGTAGGAAAAGGGTTGATAAATGGATATAATCCGTTTTTAAAAAACGAAACAATATAAGATGTATAAACCTTCAGGCAAAGGTTGGCAAAAAGAAGCAAGCAAAAAAATTCAAGCAGGCAAGAGAACATTACATAATGCATGTCGAAAGTAAAAAATTTTGGAACGATATGGGTTATGGAGTCAGTATATGGAATGAATATTCAAAAGACAATAATAATGATTGATATTGTAGGACTGGAAAGTATAGGCAAATATATTATTTGGCTATGGAGTAAATATGTAAAACGAAAACATATACCTTATATGGACCTTGAGTTTCATTATCCCAACTATCTCTTTATAGTACTGGGAAGTATTGTATGTGCCATTATATTGGGCATAGCAATTGCCTATTTTTCAATTAAATAAGGAAATGACCCCAATTGCCATATTAGATGCAGATTTCCAAAGCGGGCAGAATCAAGAATCGGGAAGTGGCTAAAACAGAAACGCCACAGGTATGATGTGATATACATCCCCTTGTGACGTTTCTGTTTTTTAAGATGTAGTTGTCTGCTGTTCTTACTTTTGAAGCAAGTATTCCCCTATTGAATGATACCGGTCTTTGATTGTGGCATTTTCATTGAATCCATTCAGACAATGGAGCAAGGCTTTCTCCAAAGTGGTGTATCTGCGGTTAAAACATTGCGGATTGTCCAGGCAATAGGCATTCAAGGCATATCTGTATGGGGCATATTCAGGATTATCCTCTTTTGTGATTTTCACATGCCAAGGAAAGTGTATCCGCAGAGTGAATGACCGTGTTTCCCCTTTGTAATCCGTTCCTCTTCCTCCAGCATTTTTTTCACGAGGGACCTGTCCAGCAACGGATATCCATATTCCCTGTAATGTTTGATATGGCAGCAATACTCCGTTGCGTATTGCTTCAATTCTTCCGGTCTTATACCATAGTGCTCCCCATAGAAAAGCAGCACTTCCCGGCCTGTTACGATAACGGGCTTTCCGTCCGCTTCATGTTTAAATACCTGCCGTTCCATCTTTTCCCTGTCTGTCAGCAAGGCAAAACCGAAACATTCCGTAAGGGTGAAACTTTCCCTGCCGGGAACGGACAGCCCAATAAGCCTTTCCAATGTGTGGCAGTAAAAGAAAATACCGTCATCGGCCATACCGGTGTCCGGTGAAAGCATAATTCTTACATCCTTGACCTGACCGCTGTCCCTTTGGACAATCCGGCAATTCGCGTAATGTGGCTCACAAGCATTCTCTTTCTTGAACCTGTGGTATTTCTCCAAAATTTCGTTCCGGATTTCCTCCTTGTCGGTCAGGGCAACTCCCAATCCGCAGTTTTCGCACCACCCGTAATAAAAAGCTTCGTCCGTGAAGTGGTCGAACCCTTTTGTGTTGGGGTTTACCATTGCCTCACACCTGACATTGGCCGATCCGCATCTGCTGCACACTATATTATTTCCCATTGTTCTTCTGCTTTACGGGCGACTCACGACCGCCCTTGTCATACAATTCGGTTGTTATTCTCTCAATTTATCTTTACCCGGTTCATCAGCTGTCCCGAAATTTCATGCAGTTCCCGGCAGCGTTCCGGCTGCTGTTCCCTTGCAAAGGCGGTGATTCCCTGTGTCAGTTTCCATAGCGTGGCCCCGCCTGTAACTCCGTCGTCAGGATTGTTGTTCATCAGCAGTTTCTCGACCTCACGTCCCTCGTTTTTCAACAAGGCTCCTTTCTGCACCAGATTTTTCAGTTCCTTGTCGAAATCCACGTCTATCTCCGATGCTCCTTGAATTTCGATGGCCTCTGCATGATGGTGTCTTTGCTGTACAGTCCTTTGGTCAGGTCGGAAACAGCCGATACGGTGGTCTGCGTGTCCAGTTCGTAGGTCTTTTGGGAGAGGGACAGGGATTCCGGCAGTCGGCCTCCAAGGTGTATCTGCCGCATGACGGACTCCCTGACCATCCCGTTCAGGCACGCCCCGTTGAGCAGGAACGACCGCATATCGACCGATCCGTTGCCATAGTCGGATGTGGAGAAGCGTGCTCCTGCGAAGATGATGACCGTTCCGTTCTTACGGGTGGGTATCTCTATCGGAGTGGGCAGGATTGTCTCACACCATACTTTCGTGTCGTTCATATAGGCATCGGACACGACCGCTCCCTGTCCTCCCGCCTCACGGATGAAAGCGGTCAGGATATCCACCGAGTTCAGCCGACGGTAGGAGTCCGACAATACGCCCCGGACTTCCATTCCTACCGCCCGTATCAGTACCCGTGTACGCTCGGTCCATCCCGAATGCTCGTTCAGGATGGTGGCGCACAACTGTTTCTGCCAAACATCCCCGGCAGAAAGCTCGCGCAGGTATTTGGCGGGAATGCCCATCTTCTCCGAAATCTGGCTTATGGCGTTGCCGTGCAGGTTGAAGTTCCCTTCGGGCATTGCCATCTGTACCCTTCCTTCCGCTTTGAAAGAGATAACGGGGCGTTCCTTGCTACGTTGGCTTACCCCGATGGGAGCGATGAAATCCTGCGCGATCCGTCCCTCACTGAGCAGACGGTTGATGGTGTCCATGACACCACCTTGCCTGCCTTCTATCATCCGCTGTACCTTGTTAATGACTACCTGGTTGAGGCCCTGCTGTTTCTGTACCGATACAGCTGCCGGCATTACTGTTGTTTCCATAATACTATGTTTTTAATGTTGATGAATCAGAATTTATTCTTAGAGCTTGTCTTGGTTGTTTTAGTATGTCCCATGTATTTTTCTTCTGACAAACGGATATAATCCTCTTCGCTATATCCGGTCAGCCCGAACAGTTCATAATATCCGGGGAAAGTTTTTTTTCCCGCTTCCGGTATATGCATGCTGGTTCCCTTGTGGCAGCAGATGATATGCCGGACAAAGCGGTAACACTTGCAAAGATCAGCCACGACGGTATATTCGTTGTCCGTATGAGGTTCGTAATATCCACAGGAAAGATTGATACAGGATACTTCCAGACCGTTTCTTTTCAAAGCCGCCACATCTGTATTCAGTCCCTGTGCCGGCTTGTAGCCGTACTTCCGGACATCTATAGCTGAAATGAACTCGTTGGAGCAGAGCTTCATCCCATTGATTTGTGTTACCATATCCCCGTTCCCTTTCCGGTCACACTGAATCACGAAACGGCAATCGGAAAAGAAGGACATATCGGCATGGCTGCTGCCTATGCATCCCACCTCCTCCTGTACGAAGAAGGCACATTTCACCGTCTTGCAATCCTCCAGGCATTTCAGGCAGATCCAGATGCCGTTCTTGTCATCCGCACCGATTCCGGTCATCCGTTTACGCTTGTGATCATAGCCGACAATCATCGAGTCCGCCACAAGATGGGCTGCATAAGAGCCTGTCTTGCGCCGGTGTACCTCATCCATGTGCGCCACGACACAGGGGTAGCTTTCCCGGTTGCCTTTGACCGCATAGATGTTTCCGTACCTGTCTTGCCGGAAAGGAATCTCCATCTTTTTGAGTTCCTCTATGATGAATTTAGCCATCTTCCCCTCTCTGCCAGAGGGGGAAGAAATGCCGTAAAGAGCCATTAGTTTTTCCATGATAATGATATTTTAGGAAATGAACAATTTTTCGATTTGCAGGTATCGTCTGAATTCCGGTACGGGACGCCCTTTACGAAAGAGAAAAGACGGATATTTCTTTCCTTTATATTCCACTGATAATCCTTTCAGGACTTTCCCAAATACGGTAGATACATAGTACATATCCTGACAGTTCTTGCAGAATGCCGCATCCGGGAAGATATGTATCTTCCCGCATTTGGGACATACATATTTTTTCCTGTTTGCACACCCTTCCGTGCTCCGGCAGGTGGCTATGCTCGTGTCGCCCTCCGTATTTCTCAGTTCCAGGTTACCGTCCGTCAGATGGAGGCTGTAGAACGTGTCGAGGTAAGGCACCCCTTTCTTGTGCCACCTGCAGGCGGGCACTTTCACCGTCAAAGAAACCTGTATATTATCTCCGGCCGCCCATTCCTGCCCCTCAATGGGATTCAGTACGGTGAAATCCGTTGTATGTGTATAATCGTTGTATCTGCGTCGCAACAGGATACCTGCCTCCTGCGCCTGCTTGCGGATCAGTTCGATGACGAATGCGTGTGAGGATAGATACGATCCAGCAGGGAGGCGGCAATCGGTGTGTTTATTGATTTCCACAATGTTATCTCGTTCCATACAATGGCCCGTCCGACCACATTGCTGCTGTCATCCCTTGCCACGAGTATTTTGGCTCCTGCGAAATTGGCATAGAAATCCGCTGCATTACGGGCCTTGTCTTCATATCTCATACAGGAGTTGTGCAGGCTGGATTCGCTACCGTCAGATATGGGACTATAGTTGCTTTCCAGATAAGCCTCCATAAAATCGTTCATACTGTCATGCAGTCTGATTGTGACCTTGCTGTCCAGTGAGATGGCGCTGCAGAAATAGTTGATTTCATCGGGCTGGTACGGTCCTAGATTTTTGAACAGCTCGATAAACGTGGACGGTTCCAGATCTGTCCGGTTCTCCGGAAACCAGGGCGCCTGCGGATTGTTCCGGTCCGGGAAATTGGGATGGCCCAAGTCTTTGTTGCATGCCGTGAACACGATCCGGATTTCTTGAACGTGCCGGCTTCCGTCCGTTTGCGTTTGGTGGAGAAAAAATTGTAGGACCCCCGTATGACTTCTTCCACCGGTACGTTCTTTTTTACTTCCGAAAGGATATCTTTGGCTATCACACTTCCGTTTTCCGCCGCATGGGTCAGGCGGGATTTCAATTCGTTGCTAACATTCAGTTTCATAATCATTCGGTTTATTGTTTATAAATTCTGTTGTTTATATGGCAATTGTTTCTTGCCAGGCTGCATTTGGCGCAATTTCTCTTTCCGCTTTCTGAGCAGGTCAACGGACATGTTCCTGCTTGTCCGATATTCCTCCTCACTCATCCGGCGAATGGAGGGAATGCCCGTCCGGGTCAGTGTATGGTTTACCATCCAGCCGTCCATGAAGTTTTCGGGGCAGAGGCTGTCATGGTGGATGACCTCACCTATGCAGCCATGTACGAGCATGTTGCAAACGGTCATCAGGCAACAGGTACGGCTGACATCCTCTGCAACCAGATAATTACCCAGGTGGCGTACATGATATGCCAGCAGCAGCCTTCCGCTTCCGCATGTCGGGTCACAGATACGTTTCCCTGTCGCTGTCTCCCCCGAATCGGTACATAAGACCATCAGGTCGCAGATATCCGGCGGAGTGAAGAACTGTCCGTTCACCTGCCGACCGCTTTTGGAGGATATTGCCATGAAGAGGTCACCGAACGCATCAAACCATCCGCCGGATTGCAATTCCCGCTGCATGAGCCGTATCCATCCGGTAAGCATTTCCATAAAATGCCTGTTCTGCTGCCGTTTGTATTTCCAGTCCATAAGGGGCGGTGCGCCGGGAGAGAACCCGTGAATGACATAACGCAGGAAATCGTTGAAAACGGATATCGGATCGTAGCCGTTCGAATAGGCGAAATCACAGACCATTTTCTCAAGCGGACGTATCGTCTGCGGTGTGTTGTATGGTACCATATTACTCTGATTTTTTATAGATTGTTACTATATGTCTTTTATGGTCAGTCTGTATCCTGACGGGAGAAATGCCAAGGAAAGAGAGATGGGTGTCCGCTTTCAGCATGTTCCATTCCCATGCAGGAAGTTCCTTCCATTCCATACGGTATGCCCAGAGTATGAACAGACCGGGACGGAATCCGTTGAAAAGCTTTCCGTGCAGAATCCCGGCCAGCCGTTCCAGTTCTTCCCGCGAGTAAAGGGTGAATGCCTCATTCCGATAGACAAAGGCATCAGCCGGTTCAATATCCGGCTGACACTCGATGAGGTATCTCGTCCATTCTTTTGTGGTGTACTTTTCGTACAGAGGATCGGGTTCCGTGTATTTCCATGCCCTGACGAATGTGTGGAAGAGGACGGCACCGTTCCTGTGCCTTCCGGTATGCCCCCACATCCGGAACTGTTTGCTGCGTATGCCATCGGGAATCAGCAATTCCGGACCGGTTGTAACCCAAGGGCCTCCTTCGGTATTGTAACCGGTACACTTTTCATTTTCATGGCAAAAAGGTGTCTGTGGGAGAAGGCAGATATGAACTTCCCGGTCATCGCCCCTTTCAATGTGTGCCTGCGGATAATAGTCACCGCCACGGGTGATATAAGTGACAACGTCTCCTGCAGTCGGTAAACCGACTCTTTCCCTGTCCTCCCGCATCCTTGAAATCAGCCGGTTCACCTTCTCCACATCACATTCCTTTATGGAGCAGGCACACCCTTCATGCCTGTTGAGCAGAGTCAGACTTTCCAGGTCATAAAAATTACCGTACTTCATATTGAGATCGTTTTTGTTGATACAATTTGACCTGACGGGTAACCATGTCGCAGAACTTCTGTCCGTTCTCCTTCTCGCTTCTGAAATAGGCAATCATGTCCCAGAGATTCCGATTGAAGTAGCCGGTCCATTTTTCGTAATAGTGACTTCCATAGACCTTTCCGAACGTTTCCTCGAAAAGTGCAGGAGTCAGCCCTTCATCCCCGTGGTGGTTGTATTGCCACAGGGAGACAAGCAGCAGCTGGTTATAATCCAGTGTTTCCATATCTGTTCTTTTTTAAGTAAAACATCGGCCTACATGGGTAGGCATTTTTATTTCTTGATGTCTTTCCAGTCTGTTTTCTGGGGATTGCGGCAAGGCTTGGCGAAAGAAAATACCGCAGCGAAGCGAGGATGATTTTCTTTCAGCCAACCCAGCCCCTGAAAGGGGCCGCCTTGCACAATCAGCCCGGAAAACGGCTATCTTTACAGCAAGAAATGAAAAAGCAGACCTCGGATTCTCTGTTCTGAAGTCTGCTTTTCGTCCATTGTCGAGTCTCATGTTTTTCAGGTATGTATCTGCCATCCGTGGAACGGCTGCAATGTTACGGCAAACGACCTGTCAGGTATTCCATGATAGAGCAGACCTCCCACGATACCTGTCCTTCCGTCGGGATAGTGCTGTGTGAAGCCGAACGAGTACGGGGCATGGTCATAGTAGAGTGAGATTTCGCAGGGATAATCAGGATTCCCTTCCCAACTCTTCAACCGTTCCAAGCACTTTTGAAGTGAGGTGTCACCAATGGATTCGGCATAGCGCTTTACGTTCTCGAAATGTTCTTCATTCAGGATTTTCATAACTTTGGTGTTTTATCTGTTAAACAATGAAAAAGCGAACTCCGGCTTTTCAGCACTGGAGTTCGCTTTTCGGTCATACTTGAATTCCATGTTGTCAAATAAAGGGTAAGTCGGTATCTTCCAGCATGGGCGCGAGCATCTGGCACATTTCGTAAGACGCTTGATTTCGGCTGTCAATCCGGCACGACTCACGTTTTGCCATGGCGATGATACATGCCTTTATTGTTTTGAAAAATGTCTGTTCCAAGGTCTTATGGAAAAACGGGAGTGTCTCTGCAAAACGTTCGGGACTGAATCCCGTATCATTCAGTGCCTGTTCCAGTGCCTTTGCCGCCTTATACTCCCGGCTTTGTTCCAACCGTTCCGGTAAACCTCCGGACTGCGCTATATGGAGCTGGCGTTCCAGTTCGGTAACGGCTGCCGAGAGCAACAGCTTGATGGCATCCGGATTTCCGATGCCGAATTTCCGGTTGTCGGTTGTGTGAAATTCGATCAGGTTTACAGAGCCGTTCTCCTGAAGATTTCTGTAGTGCGTCAGGTTCTCACCCGGCATCTTTGTTCTTTGATTATCCATAGTTTTATTCATTTTCAAGATGTGTAAAAGACTCGTCTGTTTTCAGTCAATCCAAAACGTGCCGCAATGCGGACATTTGGTACCGCATGGGAAGCTGTTTATATAATAGGTATCTCTGTGACGTTTATGGTTCATGTCTCCAAAAGTACATCCGCCTTCCCGAAACCTTTTTTCATAAAGAGCTTCCTGCTTCTGATATTCATTTATGTGACTCTTCTGCAAAGTGACTTCCAGAGGCATCATTCCGGTTTCCCAACGGGTGGAATCACACCAGCTGTTCAACAACCCGCAAATTTCATTCGCATAGGAATAATGTACCTGAGAATCCACAAAAAAGATTGTCTCTGTAGAACGGAAGGGGTGATGTCAGTCTGAAGACTTACATGATACCCCGCACCATTCCGGCTGTCTACAATAGCAACAATGACACCTCCATAGAATCGGATGCGCTTGAAATCATGTGAAGTATCTCCCGTAATCAGTCTGGAGAATATGGCATTGAAATAGATGCGGAGTTCGCCACCGTACGGAGCATTGACCAGAAGTTCATGGAGTTCATCGGTAAACAGCCCTTCCTTCAGTTGAAGCGCCCGTCTGATTTTACGAAGAGAGACCGTTTCGGATTCTCCGCGCCCACAGCCTCCGTACACATAGCCCTCGATTTCGACTCCAAGGGAGTAGAACATATTGGTTACAGCGGAATTGTCTATCAGTTCTTCTGCCGGATCGGTATTGTTCCGTTCGTAAAGCAGGTCTTTTTATCTTCTCCTCATGTCGGATATATTCGGCGGATTTCCCGTCCGCTTCCATCTCATTCCGTATCTCCGAGAGATACCCTTGCAGGTTGTCATGTTCCTGATCGGCATACCACTCCAGGATTTGTTCTTCCAACGGACCGAGACTGTTCCGACGGATGCACTGCTCCTGCAAATCATCATGGCTGTCCAAATTCTCCCGGTAGTCCACGTAATAGAGGCTGACCGAATGAGGAACATAGTCCGTCCAGGATTGTTTTTTTCCTTCTTCATACCGCTTCCTCCTCTGTCTTTAATGTTGTCACATCATCCACTCCGTTGACGGGCGGCAAACAATCTATGATATATGACAGATGTCCGGCAAAGGCTTCATCCGGCTGGAAGTTTACCTCATTCCCGTATTCATTCTCCACACCATAGAGGCGCAAGTTGCCGTTCTCGATGGTAACCCTGCAAATCAGCACATCAGCCGGAGCCGATTGTACGCTGCCTGTATTGACAGCAATGACGGGGCATTCCCCATCATTGCTGTTCCATTCATAGGAAGCTCCATGCAGTTCTATGGCTGCATACAATTCCCTGTATTCCATTTCTTTGATAGCCCTTATCCGGGCGTAAAAGTCTGTATGGTTCATATTGCGTTTTTTTTGTTGGATTTCTGATACATGTGCAGGATGGAAACCCTGCCGGGAACCCATCCTGCATACTGATTCAAGCCTGCACTTCCTTCTTTTCCATTCTGATGCTCCGCAGCTTGTACAGCAGGTAATGGAACAGTTCCAGGTCGTAGATGCGGTAAAAGAACTTTTCCCCTGTTTCTTTGACCGTTCCGGCGAAAGACACAGACTCTCGGTTGGTGGGATATTGCAGAAAATCCCCGTTTGCTGACAGGGTATGTCTGTTTTGCACCACTCTTTCCAGGAATCTGCCCATATCGTCGTTTCCCTCATAGCCGGAGAAGTAGAGGAAATGATGGCGGCGCAAGCTTTGGAGAACCCTGGCTGTTTCCTGTCTTGCATCCTTGCCGGAGGATTCGTCCGTACCTTTCACCAGGTTGCAGATGAATTTCTTCTCTCCATTTTTGTCAAGGAACAGATATGGGACTATAACTGTGAAACTATGCCGTGTATGGTCAAATATTCCCATTGGTTTTTCTTTGAGGATGCCGCCTTTGAATGTGACCTTCCGGTAATGTCTGTCCATTTGCTGTTCCAAATCCTTTCTTGGTGTGTTCACGGAACGCAGCCCCGTAAAATACCGTCCGTCTGTCCGGAAGCAGAATCGGTGAATGCCGGCATGATACGGCTCGCTCATGAAAAAGAAATTCCGGGTGTGCCGGATGGGTGGCTGGGTGTCCATATAGTCAAAATAGTCCTCTTCCGTAATTTCACAGAACGGGGCGCAGAGAGACTGCAGGTGGATCTGCATTTTTTTTGCAGATGGCATTTCCGGGCACGGCAATGAGGTTGGGGTTATTTTCCCTTTCCCTCAATTCTTCCAGTGTTTCGTGACCATAATCACTATGTATCCCATCAGACATGACGGTCACGCAACTGCCGTCAAAGCAACGTGAATCAATGATGAATCTCAAATTGTCGTTTTTCATGGCTCAGATGTTTTGAAGGTCCAACAATCTTTTTGCGGCACCGAGGGCATTGGAGGTAAGCTGCCGTTGCCATGCCTTGTTTTTGGGTGACCAGCGGAATCCGGAGGATTTCAGTTCCTTTCGTCTGCTGTCTTCGGGAATCCTGTCAAACAGGATCTGAAGGCGGTCTTCCCCCATAGTTCCATACAAGTGTCCCGCCCTCGAACGGCACTTCCTTGTTTTCCCGGCTTTGCATCGCTTTCAGCTTTTCGCGCATCCGTTCCGCCAGTTCCGGCAATTGGAAGAATTTGTTTCTCGGTGTGATGACGGGTTTCTTCACCCTTGCGTTATATTCGGAAATGAAGTCCACGGCCCTACGGACGATTTCCACTTCCCCGTGATTGGCCAGGGTGGATACCTTGTTCAGGATGCTGCTGACAAACAGGGCACGGCTATAGCCCCGGCATTGTCCGGTATCAATCCCGTGGATGGTATCGGCACTGCTCTTGATGTCGCGTTTGAGCGTCTGCCATGCCTTTTCCTGTTTCTCTTCCTCCGGTCGTGCGGCTTCCTTTTTCCGTCTGACGGCTTCAAGAACTTTTTTCCGCCAATTGCGGAATTCTTCGTAACGGTTCTGATAGCTTCTGTTCGTTTTTTCCTGCCTGTAGTAATCAAATCCGCTCCGTCCCGTCACCATCGGGTTGGCACAGCGGGAGAGGGCCGAGAGCTGGGCGGCCAGCTTTTGCCGGTAGGCGGCGATGTATGTATCCCGTTCCTCTTCCGGCATGAGTTGCAGGTCGTTGTGCAGCTCTTCTCCGTAGATCATGATGTCCGTCTCGCCGCGAATCTCCGGATTGAAGGAACTCCAGGCGTATGCGTCGCAAGCCTGTTTCCACATAGCATCCAGATAGCCCGGATGTTTGAATGCTACGGCTTGCCAGTCTTTGAAATCCCTGGAATGCAATTCATTGCGATCTTCCGGATTTCCGTACAGGTGTACATAGTTGCCCGTTCCATGATGCTCCTTTCTGAAAAGGAACGGTACGGGGGGATAGTCCGTATCTTTTTTCCGGATCATCGTGACCCTGTGTGCATTCTCTATGGTAAGGTCTGCTACTTGCTCTTCGCAGACCTTTGCTGTTGTTTCATTCATAATCATTACTTTTTTAAATGTCAGCCGTAAATCATTTCTTCCAGTTCATCGTCCGTCAACAGGCGGATCTCTTCGTCCGAACAATAGTAAGCGATTTCTTCGTCCAAATCGAATGCTGCCGGATCAAGGCTTCTGATGCCATCCAGCAGTTCCTGTTCCAGTCTTTCTACGGAAACCAGATAGTTCCCATCTTTGCCTTGCACTTCCCCGTGCAGGATAGCTCATTTCCCGATAAACCAACATCGTCATTTCCGGATTGGCTTCCTGCTGTCCTTTGCTTGTCGTCTTTCTGTTCATACCTTTATTTTTTTAAGTTTGACATGATCGGCTCCATGGAGCCGGATTTTCGTTTTCTTACTTGCCGGGCTGTCCTTTGTCGGGGATTGCGCAAGGTTGGCAAAAGAAAATACCGCAGCGAAGCGAGGATGATTT
>ENA-OQAQ01000010-OQAQ01000010.1-human-gut-metagenome-genome-assembly--contig:-NODE-10-length-11605-cov-0.841871_pt1 | contig 11605 bp, 19 predicted proteins | sample MGYA00242739_ERZ504535 | MGnify/ENA primary metagenome ERZ504535 (study PRJEB26092, sample SAMD00036295) | human gut metagenome | host: Homo sapiens | study: EMG produced TPA metagenomics assembly of...
CTGTTTCTTTTGCAGGAAGTCTGCTGCCTTTTCTATGGAAGAGAAGACCGCCTTTGGCTCGAATGAACTGTATTCGTGCCATGCGTTGCAGCTGAAAAGGATATACATTTCAGCCTTTATTCTGTTACTTGCTGCCATATCTTATCTGATTATTCGGGTTGATAAATGACAAAACCCGATTCCGCTGGTGACGGAACCGGGCCTGTCGTATTCGGTTTCAGGTTCTAATTCTGGTTATATGAAAGCAGGAAATCGGCCATTGCTCCGTTCTGTGGAATCATGGCAGGAAAATCAGTCTTTCCCGGTTTATAGATTTCTGTCGCTACATTGTAGACATCCCACGCTGTAATGCGTGGCTGTTCAAGTGAGAGTTTGAGCAGTTCTTCCGTAAACACGGAAATCTGTCCCTGGTTAAGCGGATAGGTGTCCACCTGTGATGCCAGTCTTTTGTCTGCACTGTCATGGGATACACGCAGAGCCGTCAGCATACCGATGATCATGTACAATTCACCGGGTGTCAACACCTTTTCCTTGAGCCTTTGGATTCGGCTTCTGTCCGCATCCATGTCACGCTCAAAATTGCGCATCCAGTCATCCACCTTCCCGAGCAGTTCCTCGGTAGTCACCTTGTCCTTACCGTAGTTGGCAACGCTTCGTTCGGGTGAAAGGATACACTGGTTGTGGCAGATACGTACGCAGGGACCTATTGCCGCCTGGATACCGTCCTGATGGTAGGCTACCACGAGTGTGGTTGTCAGTTCGTCGGTATCCCCGTTCAGAATACGGATGGTGGTGAATATTCTGCGCAGTACATGTGCCTCTACCGCCTTCTCTCCATAGGTCTGTTCCACCTGTGGCAGGATGACCACTCCGGGCTGTGTCCGGTTCTTGTTCTGGGCGGCGAAGATTTCCTCCACCTCGTAGTTCAGGTTGTGACGGCGGCAGATGTCCGTCATGCGCTGGATGACCTGGTAGTGGTAGATTCCCCTTACCGGATTGCCGTAGATGTCGTTCTCCTTGTAGGTACGCTGTAGTGTTTCAAGGTCCATTACTTCGATTCCGTTGTTCTGGAAATCAAACTGTCTCTGATTGTTCAATGTTGCTAAAGCTCCATAATTATATTTTTAAATGGTTGGTAATTATTTGTCCAATAGGTTGATGATACGGACTGCCTCTTTGAAGCGTCCGATATTTTCCGGAAGAGGATTCCTGTATTCCTCTTCCTTCATGCGTCTTATAGAAGGTATTCCCGTCAAGGGCAGAGCCTGGTTGACTTTCCATCCGTCGGTGAATGCCTCGGCTGGAGACTGTCATGACAGATCACTTCCCCGATACATCCGTGGATGAGCATGTTGCATACGGTCATCATGCAGCAGGTCCGGCTGATGTCTTCTCCGACCAGATAGTTTCCCGGATTGTGCGCATGGTATGCCAGCAGGAGCCTTCCGCTGCCGCATGTAGGGTCTCCCATCCTCTGTCCGGTCTCTTTTTTACCTGCCGCGCACATGACCATGAGTTCACAGATATGTGACGGCGTGAAGAACTGTCCGTTTGCCTGCTGTCCCGGTTTTGAGCAGTAGGCCATGTGGAGTTCACCGAAAGCGTCGAACCAGCCCGACCTGCCGATTTGTTTCTGCATGATACGTGTCCATTCGGCTGTCATTTCCATGAACGAGGCGTTTTGCTGACGCTTGTATTTCCAGTTGCTTATTGGCGGTGCTCCCGGAGAGAAGCCGTGGATGATGAAACGCAGCAGGTCGTTGAATACGGTCTGTATTTCATAGCCGCATGAGGAGGCAAAGCCTGTGATGAGCCTGTCGAGCGGCCTGACTTCGTTGGAGATTTCATATCGTGCCATATTCCTTTATTTTATAATTGGTTATAGACTGTTGTTGATTCTGTATACTGTTACGGTATGGTTTTCATTGTCCGTGTGGATTCTGACCGGACCGTATCCCATGAATTTCATGCGGATTTGTCCGTGCTGTCCCATACCGTTCCACTGCTCACGTGATATTTCCTTAATATCCATGCGGTATCCCCAAAGTACAAGAGAGTCAGGCAGGATTCCCTTGTAGAGTCTGCCTTTCAGGATTGCGGCCAGCTCGTCCAGCTCGCTCCGGCTGTATAGCGTAAATGAAACGCTGCGGAAGGTGTATTCGCCTGTCCTTTCCCTGTCCTGGTGTTTCATGATATGATAGCGGAACCAGTTACGGGTGGTGTAACCGTCATACAACGGATTCGGTTCTCTGTATTCCCATTTCCTGACCGGAGCATCGAACCTTAGACTGCCCGTATTGCTGCGCTTCCCGAATCCCCATGTCCTGAATATGCGGATTTCAGTACCTGCGGGTTTCATGTTCCGGATATTGACCTGCGCCCAGGGACTTCCGGTGGTATCATAGGCGGCTTTTCCCATGTCATCGAAACAGAATACCGTTTCCGGTATCAGGCATATATCCGCATATTTTCCTGTTATCCGTTCTATATGAGCTTTTCCGAAATAGTCACCAGAACGTGAGACAAATTCCACGCAGTCTCCTTCTGTCGGGCACATCTGCCTGCTTCGGACATTCTCCATCAGTTCCAGCATACGGTTCACTTTCCGTACTTCCTTTTCTGTAATGGGATACCCGAAGTCACCGTTTGCCAGTTCAAGACTGTCAAGGTCATATCGTATCTTTGTATTCATCCTGTTCTCCTCCTGTTTTGTGTATAGCGTTCAACCTGTCGGGTGACCATATCACAGAATTTCTGGCCGTTTTTCTTCCTCACCCCTGAAATAGGCGGCCATCATCAGCAGGTTCTTGTTGTAATAATGCACCCATTTGTCATGGAAATGTGCGCCGGGAACCTGTCCGAATGTTTCCTGAAACAGTTCCAGGGTCAGATTCTCGTCCTGTCTCCTGTTGTATTCCCATATTGCCAGAAGCAGCATGTCATTGTAATTCAGTCTCATATTGCGTTGGTATTTGAAATGGCCATTATGATGTTGCAGCAACCGATTTCCCGGACATTCTCCTTCAGCTTTCCGTTGTTTACCAGTCTGTCGTATGCCTCATGCACAAACCTGTATGCAGGCGAATCATATCCGATACCGTGCAGATGTGATGTCGTCGCCACATTTATCCGTGATGCCATCATGGAAAGTATGTCCTCTTTTCCTGCCCGGCGGTTGCTGAAGGCATCCAGTATATTCCTGTGGATGCACGTTCCGTATCTGGCACGGTAATATTCCATTTCTTCTTCATCGGTGAAGGAATACACCTCTTCCGCTATCGTATCCTTTACAAGACGGAATGTACGGCCTCCTTTTTTCAGTATGGCTGTAATCTGTGGAATATGCAGTGTTTCACAGTAGCCGCTTATTTCCATCGGATGCACGTACAGGCGTGTCTTTCCTTTTATAAGATACATGGCCTGTGATGTACAGCCGGTTCTGTCCGTGTCGAATCCCTCTCCATGAAATTTCTCTTTTTATTTCCTTGTAGAATGCGTCCGTTTTCTCATGGGAAAGACCTTTTCCCCATTCATATCCGCTTTCCAGACTGAAAAGCAGATGGAAGAGGGTTGTCCGTCCGGTCTTGCTTTCCCAGTAGCCGTAAAGGTCAGTCGTGCCGGATTTCGGTCCGAACCTGTATCCGTCCGGAGTATAGCTTTCCATCACTTCCAGGAGTGAGTTCATGAAATTTTCCGATTCTTCCGATTTCCACCATTCTGACGTATCGTCATCCATGGCATAAGCCGGTATATGGTTCATAACCTGCAGGTATTCCGGAGTCTCTTTCAGAATGTCCAGCATCCTTGTGACGGCTTCCTTCCTTTGTCTGATGGAGAACAGTTCCGTTCCGGTATCCGCGTGAAGCCTGTTCTGTGTCTTCTGGTCTGTAATCATGACTTCTGATATTTATTGTTATACATTGTCTGCCTGTAAGGTACAGGCATTCTTATTTCTTGTTGTCCCTGTTGTCTGTTTGCCCGCATCCCTGCAAGGCTTGGCGGAAAAAAATACCGGAGCGAAGCGAGGATGATTTTTTTCCAGACAACCAGCCCGGCAGGGCCGCCTTGCGGGAGTTGCGCGGCAAACAGCTATTTTTGCAGCAAGAAATGAGGATGCTGTCATCATGTCTGCGGCATAAAAAAAGGGAACCCCATATTGCATGAGGCTCCCCGATACAGACTGTCGCATATATGTCAGGTATGTATGCTCCATCCGTGGAAACGTTCCATGGTGACGGCAAAGGACTCGTCCGGATTTCCATGATACAGCAGTCCTCCGACAATGCCTGTATTCCCGTCCGGATAACGTTCGCAGAATCCGAACGAATACGGCGCATGGTCGTAATAGAGTTCGATTTCGCATGGACGGTTCTCGTTCTTCTCCCATTGCTTGAGACGTTCAAGACAGTTTTCCAGTGTCTTGTCATTGATGGATTTTGCATACTGTACGACCTTGTCGTAATGCTCTTGTGAACAGCAGATTTTCATATCGTTTGAATTTATTGGTTGGTAAATGTTTTTTCAGTCAATCCAGAAAGTACCGCAATGAGGGCATCTGCATCCGGCAGGATATTCATTCGAATACCGCACGTCACGGTGGCGTTTGTAGTTCATGTCACCGAAGGTGCATTTCCCGCTTCGGAATGTCTGCTCGTAAGCGGCTTCCTGTTTTCTTGTATTCAGCCATCCGGCTTTTTCGGACAGATCCGGTAAAAGGTATCATGCCCGTTTCCCATTTTGTGGAATCACACCAGTCATTGGTCATGCCGCAGACTTCATTGGCATAGGAATAGTGTACCTGTGAATCGACAAACAGGTTCTCCCTTCGGAAAGGAAAAGTGATATCCAGCGGAATCCGTACATGATGTCCGGAACCGTTCCGGCTGTCGGCAATGGCCACCACTACATTCCCGTGGAAACGGATGCTCTTGAAATCGTTCTCAGGGTCTTTGCTGATGAGCCTGTCAAACATGGCGTTGAAGTAGATGCGCAGTTCTCCGCCGTATGTGGCATTCCCTACCAATTCCTCTATCTTCTCGTCAAACTGCCCCTTTTTCAGATGCAGTGCGCGGCGTACCTTATGGCAGGCCATGGCGACTGATTCTCCCCGCAGTGAACAACCGGTCAGATATCCGCTGATTTCCACTCCGAGCGAATAGAAGAAATTAGTGACGGACGAGTTGCGTATCAGGTCCTTTACCGGGTCGGAATCGTTCCGGTCGTAGATAAGTTCCCTGATTTCATCTTCATGCTCTTCAAACTCTCCGGCAAGATTGTCCGCTTCCATATTCTTTCTTGTCTCCTCTAGATAGTCGTGCATGTTTGAGCTTTCCTGTTCCTCATACCATTCGTATGCCTTTTCATAGAGTTTTTCCATATTGTTGGAACGGATGCATTCCTCCTGGATGTCTTCATGTTCATCAAGGTCATCCCGGTAGTCCACGTAGTAGAGGCTTACATACTGTGGAATATAGTCTGTAAGTTGTAATGTCTGGTTCATGATTCCTGATTTTAAGAGTTATACAAAACGAAAAAAGCCCTGCTTGTCGTGCAGGGCCTGATTCTTGTGGAACTGAAACCTTTGGAATGTCTGTTTGTATGGTATCTCCATGTCTCAAGCAGATAATCCTTGGTTCCCTTGATACTTCCGTGTACCATACATCCTTTTTCATCATACAGGTAGCAGGTGTTAAGTAGAACCGGTATGCCGTCATGCACCTTGTACATGTGCAGCTCAATATCATTCTTTATGGCGGCAGACTTTTCCTTTTCCACTTTTCTGTGTATGGCTTTTCTGACCTCGCCGATATGGGGAGAGGTATAGCCGATTATTTCCGAATGGAATGCAAACTGATATTTTTCCATAACACTTTATCCGTATTAAAATTCTGATATAAGTTCATCTTCATATACCTCCAGTTCAAGACCGCTCTCGACAATCCTGACCAGCCAGCGGCATTCCAGTCTTTCCATCAGTTCGACGGCACGGTATCCCTTATAGGGACGTCTCAGAAATACAATGTCTCCGGTTTTCATATTTGTTCCTCCTTTTTATTGTGCGTAGATTGTTTCTATCAGTTCTGCATCCGTAAGATAGCGCAGTTCCTGTGTGGAGCAGAACAGGCAGATGCCATCCAGCAGTTCATATGCCGCAGCATCCAGGTTCCGTACTCCTTCGATCAGAGATTCTTCCAGTTCCTTGCTTGAAACAAGATATATTCCGTGAATGTCTTGAACAGTTCTCAAAGGGAAACGTCTTTCCTGATAGATGATGTCCTTTATCATGTCATCCTGTGGTGGCAGTTTGGCGCTGATTGTCTTGAACTGTTCGGGTGCGAGTTCCTTCAACCTGTCAGGATTGAAGCGGAACATTCTGAATCCCTGATATTCAAATCCGGCAGGTTCTGCTATTCTGTTACTGGTCAGAAAATCATGCACATGTCTGTTGCAGTCCCGGTTGTCCACATAGGCATGGAACGGGGGAAGGGAATTGAGGTTGACGGTGATGTCCGTGTAGGATTCCCAGCATTCCGGATTCTCCTTAGACCGGGATTCAAGTCCTACATACAGATTATCATTGTCGATATAACTGTTCAGGACGAGTCTGACCTCAATGCGTTCAGCTGGATCTGTGGCTGTTTTCCAGTATAGAGTGTTCGATTTGTTCATACTTGTATTGTTTTTATGAGGGAATACGGCAGTTCATTTTACCGCATTCCCCGAATGTTATAATTTGATATTTGTTATATCCTGTGCGGACTCCTTTTTCACGGTCCTCAATCTTTTTAGGAGATACAGGAAATATTCACGGTCATAGATCCGGAAAAGAAATTCCTCTGATGTCTCCTTGATGTGTCCGATGAAAGTTGCGGATTCCCTGCCGGGAGGATATTGAAAGAAATGTCCGTCGGAAACAAGGGTGAGCTTCTTTCCGGATACATGGTCTATCAGTTCGTCCGGAGTTTCGTAATGTTCCTTTTCCTTTATAGAACTGATAATGGTTCCGGCGAAGACTTTTCAGGGTATTCGCCATGTCCGTCCTTGCTTGTCTGGAATCTGATTGGATGACAAGGTTGCAGATGAATACGGGCTGTTTTCCGTCCAGTGAAAAATAATAGGGAATGAGTCTGGTTCCGCTGATTGTTTTTGCTTGTTTCCTCTTTTGAAATCACGGCTTTCCGGTTGATGATTTCCATGTGACGGTCTATCTGACTGTCCAGTTCGGATTGCGGAGTAAGTACGGAGCGTAGGCCCTTGAAATATCTTCCTTGACGAGTAAAGCAGAAAGAGTACATATTTCCGTAATACGGTTCTCCTACAAAGAACGAGTTTTGTCTCATGCGCAAGGGTGGCAGTACATCCAGCAGGTCATAGTATTCTTCTTCAGTGATTTCCTTGAACGGTTCGGACAGGGACTGATTGTATAGCCGCAGCTCTTGTCCATATCAGAAGGTGTTACGGCTTTCAGATAGGGATTGTTTTCCCGTATGCGCAGTTCTTCGATTGTCTCCCCACCATAGTCATTGTGGAATCCGTCACTCATACTCGTCAGGCATGTTCCGTCGAAGTAGCGGGAATCGATTACATATTTCAATCGGTCTTTCATGTCTTATAGGTTTTGAAGGTTCAACACTCTTTTGACTGCATATACGGCATTCTGTGTAAGTTGCCGTTGCCATGCCTGGTATCTCGGCGACCATTTGAAACCGTATGATTTCAGTTCCTTGCGCCTCTGGTCATCCGGAATACTGTCAAATAAGATTTGCAGGCGGTCTGCCTCATAGTTCCATACCAGCGTTCCGCCTTCAAATTTCAGTTCACGGTTTTCCCGTTCTCTGATTTCCTGAAGTTTCAGTCTGGCCTGGCGTGCCATTTCCGGCAGTTGGAAGAAACGGTTCCGCGGAGTGATAACCGGTTTCTTGCATTGCGCATTGAAGTCTGTAATGAAGTCCACCGCTTTCTGTACGATTTCCACTTCTCCTTTTCCTGCATAGGTGCTTACCTTATTAAGGATACTGCTGACAAACAAGGCACGGCTGTATCCTCTTGCTTTACCGGTATCAATATCATGAATGGTCTGTGCGCTGCTTGCAATGTCACGCTTCAGGCGGTTCCATGCCTCCTCTTGCTTCTGTTCTTCCGGTTTGGCAGCCTCTTTCATCCTTTCCATGGCAGCTTGAAGCGGTTACGCCAATCATGAAATTCATCAAATCTGTTCTGGTATGCATCCAAGGCTTTGTTGTTGCGCTGGCAGTTGAATTTGGCAGGCCCTGTCACCATCGGACTGGCACATCGTGAGAGACAGCCCAGCAAGGCAGAGAACTTGCTATGGTATGCACTGACATACTCGTTCTGCTTTTCTTCCGGAATCTGTTTCAGATCCTCTACAAGTTGTTTTTCATATTGCATGATGTCTGTTTCCGCCCTTGCTTCAGGTTCGAAAGAACTCCATCTGTACGCGTTGTATGCAGCATCAAGCAGGTCTTCCAGATAGCCGGGATACAGGAATTCCACAGCTTCCCATTTTTCAAATTCAGACGGATGAAGTTCTGTTTCTCCGTCTGCCGCTTCGATTGTGTGTACATAGGAGCCCATTCCCGTACAGCGTTTACGGAAATGAAAAAGGACGGCTTCGTCATCCGTCCCTTGTTCTCTGATTTTCTTCACTCGGTAAGCATTCTTTCTTGTCAACGTGATAACCGTCTGTTTTCCGGTCTTGTCCTTCATGAGGTCTGCTACTGTACCTTCACATACCTTCTTTCCAACTTCTTCAGTCATATTCTTTTATTTAAATTAGACATGACCGGCTCCGTGGAGCCAGTATTTCAATTTCTTACTGGCCCGGCTGTTCTTTGCCAATGACCGGTGCAAGGCTTGGCGGAAAAAAATACCGGAGCGAAGCGAGGATGATTTTTTTCCAGCCAACCAGCCCGACAGGGCCGCCTTGCACAGTCAGTGGCAAAGGGCGATATTTGCTGTAAGAAATGAAATAATGGTTGAAAATTATATTGCGAACTTGTTTTGCAGTACTTTCATTTCATTGGCAATGGTAGAATTCATTATTTTGGCATAAATACGAGTTGTACGAATGTCTGTGTGTCCTAACATTTTGGCAATGGATTCCAAGGAAACCTTATTTGCAATAGCCAGTGATGCAAATGTATGTCTTGCAATATGTGTGGAAAGATTCTTCTGAATACCACATACATCAGCTATTTCTTTCAAATAACTGTTCATTCGTTGGTTGCTGGGAACAGGAAGTAATAATCCTTTTTCATTGCAGATTGGATTTGACTGATATTTCTCTAAAATAAGTCTTGGTATATCCAACAATGGAATGTCGCACATATTATCGGTCTTTTCCCTTGCTTTTCTTATCCACCATTCACCATTATCAGCCTGTACAAGGTGTTCCTTTTTCAGATTCTTTACGTCTGTGAAAGCCAAACCGGTGAAGCAACAGAAGATGAATATGTCCCTTACGGTTTGTAATCGTTGAATATCAAAATCTTTATTGATGATTTTGCGAAGTTCCATTTCGTTTAAGAATTCACGGTTACACTTGGTCTGTTTGAAGTGTATTTCTGCAAACGGATCATCAGTTATCCACTTCTTTATCAATGCAGTTTTGATGATTTTCTTTAAATTCTTCAGATATTTTCACTGTTGCATTTTGCGCACAGTTTTTCTGTATTTTAATGAAATGTTCGAATTTGGTTATAAATTCATAGTTGATTGATTTTAATGGAATATCAGCCAGTTTATACTGTTCACTGATAAATTCCTTCAAATATCTTGCTGTACGTTCGTATCGAAGTACAGTACCTTCGGCATATTCCTTGTTCATTAATTCCCGATATTCCGAATTGTGTTCCTGGAATACTTCAAGCAGCATTTTGGGAGTAGAGTGTTCTCCATAATAGATATTTTTTTATAATATCTGCTGTAATAGGTTTACCGTCCTGCTCAAGTTCACGGTGAATTTGAAGGATTTTAGTTCTTATCGTATCAAGATAGTGGTTTATTTCTTGATACTTCTTTTCCCTGCCAATCGCGCATTCTTTTTGCGTATTCCATTTTGTAACATCTATACTTCGCTTGATTTGTACCTCTGCACGTTTTCCGTTTATTGTGATACGCATACAGATTGGTGCTTCTCCATTTTTAAGCAGCTTTGATTTCTTCAGGAAAAACAATACCGTAAAATAGTTTCTTTGCATTGCCATACTCTTCTTTTTTTTGATGGTGTAAAAATACATGTTTTGAAAAGAGTTTGTTTTTATGCAAAACGCAGAGAATCAGTGAAATATAATCCAATCAGGTGGACTTGTTTTTTATGTGGAAATTAAGTCCACCTATTTTCACCTCCAGTAAGATGCGGTATTCTGCTTCAATTTGCGGTATGGATAAAAAGAAAAACCGCTGATAATGATTGATTATCAGCGGTTTTCATTGTTTTGCTTTTTTGTTTGAGTGATCCGCCTGGGGCTCGAACCCAGGACCCCAACATTAAAAGTGTTGTGCTCTACCTGCTGAGCTAGCGAATCAATCCTTTGTTGCATCGGTTATTTCCCGATTGCGAGTGCAAAGGTAGATGTTTTTATAGTAACTACCAAATATTATTGGAATATTTTTTCAATAAATTTAAACATAGCCTAATTATCAACTACTTAGACACATCTTCTTTTAACGCTTTCTGATAACAGCAACGGCACAAAGGTTCATATTCCTCCTTTTCACCCAGCAACACCCTCTTGTCATTCAGCACGGTACGATGCGAAACATAGGCCAAGTTGCCACACTTCACACAAATGGCATGCACCTTAGTTACTTCGTCTGCAATGGCACACAATGCAGGAATCGGCCCAACGGAATCCTTTAAATCCATATCAAGCCCTGCGATAATAACCCGCACGCCGCGATTGGCCAGTTCGTTACACACTTCGGGTAATCCATCATCAAAAAACTGAGCCTCATCAATACCTACCACATCTATCTCCGACGTAAACAAAAGGATACTAGCGGAAGAATCAATCGGAGTAGATTTGATACTGTTATTATCGTGTGACACTACTTCTTCCTCTGAATAACGGGTATCGATAGACGGCTTGAATATCTCTACACGCTGATGCGCAAAAGTAGCCCTGCGCAAACGCCGTATCAACTCTTCCGTTTTACCGGAAAACATAGAACCACATATCACTTCAATCCTTCCTCTGCGGCAGGTCTCCTCCCGATGATCTTCTGAATATACTACCATATTTTCTTTCATGACATAAAAAACAATTGCAAAATTACAACGACGAATCGAAATCCACGAAAATCGACGTATTTTTATTAATAGGGACGAAAACAGCATGTAAAGAGAAAACTTCTGTTAAATGTTTGACAAATAGAACACGTAAATACGAAAACTTTTTACCTTTGCTTTTATAACATGAAGTACAAAGTATGGGAAAACTATATGTCGTACCTACTCCGGTAGGTAATATGGAAGACATGACTTTTCGAGCTATCCGCATATTGAAAGAAGCGGATTTGATATTAGCTGAAGATACACGTACATCGGGTATCCTCTTGAAACATTATGAAATCAAGAATGCAA
>ENA-OQAQ01000013-OQAQ01000013.1-human-gut-metagenome-genome-assembly--contig:-NODE-13-length-10209-cov-0.990676_pt1 | contig 10209 bp, 11 predicted proteins | sample MGYA00242739_ERZ504535 | MGnify/ENA primary metagenome ERZ504535 (study PRJEB26092, sample SAMD00036295) | human gut metagenome | host: Homo sapiens | study: EMG produced TPA metagenomics assembly of...
CGGCATCCAGTTTGAACTCAATTCCATTCTCGTTGAGAAATGGGAAGGCAAGTGCTATCGTCTTGTCATTCAGAGACAAAAGCGCATGGATGGAGAGCTTTGACTTGTGGGAAGGTGAATACACCTACAGATGCATTCTTACCAACGAATTACGACTCATCAACAAGAGACATCGTTCGAATTTACAACAAGCGTGGGGGCAAAGAGCGTATATTCGATGATATGAACAACGGATTCGGCTGGAACAGGCTCCCCAAGTCGTTCATGGCAGAGAACACCGTATTCCTTCTGCTTACGGCATTGATATACAATTTCTATAAGACCATCATTAGCAAGCTTGACACCAAGGCTTTCGGGCTCAAGGAAACGAGTCGCATAAAGGCTTTTGTCTTCAGCTTCATCTCCGTACCTGCCAAGTGGATCATGACAGCAAGGCAATACGTGCTGAATATCTATACTGAAAACCGGGCTTATGCAAGACCTTTCAAAACTGGATTCGGATAAAGTCCGTTCCTTATGGTTTTAATCTGCGTATTGCCTCAAGTCGCATTGTGGGGTAAGGGGAAGGTATGCACAAATCGGACAAAATTCACGCTCATACTATCATGATGCATAGTGTTCAAGCTCTTTACTGCAATTGAGATTGCCATTGAGATTGCTTGCGGATTTTAGGATATATAGGGGCATGTTCTTCAACTCCCGGACAATCCTCTCTACGGTTGCATCATCCACAGTACCACGCATCTGTCCCACGCAGAGGGCAAGCAGCATCAGCACCGTTACCTGTCCTGTAAAAGCCTTGGTAGAAGCCACACCTATCTCAGGTCCTACATGGATGTATGTCCCGGAATCCGTATTTCTTGGGATAGAGGCACCCACGACGTTGCAGATGCCATACACAAAAGCCCCCCTTGCTCCGTGCCAACTGTATGGCGGCAACGGTTCCGAGCGGTCATACTTCCTTTGTAACTCCATACACTTCTCAAAGGAGAAGTCGGATGCCTCAAAAAGAGGCTGGATAAGGTGGGCGCATTCGTTCAGCAGTCCCTTGACGATGTGGATGTTCATCTCGTGGCAGTTTCGGCAAATTGCACTGTTGCAGTTGATATACCGATGACTGTTGATGAAGTCATCCACATAGCGGTCATACCGCTTGCCATTCAAAATCACATCCTGAAGATAGAGTTCTCTCGCTTCTAAGAGTAACTCAAACAATTCTTCTGCTACATCCTGTTCGGTAGCGAAGTGGGTCAGGTGTTGCTTCTCTTCAAAAAAAGAGAAGACTTTTTTAATTTGTTTTTGCATACTAAATTACTTATTTATAAGTTTATGACGACTGAAATATAAAAATTACACAACATGGTTCAGTATTAGGTTATAATTCTTGTAAAGTTACATTCCTCCTCCCAACGCATGGTAAAGTTTAATTATACTTTGTATGCGTTCAAAACGAGTTTGTAACTGTTGCACTTCCGCTTCGAGAAGAGACTGTTTGGCGGTCAGCACTTCCAGATAGGTGGTATTGGAATGACGCATCAGCGATTCTGTCTTTCGCACAGCGTCGCATAATGTTTCAACCTGCCGAGCATTGATTTCAATTTGCGATTTTGCCGTCTGCCATGCGGTCAGAGCATCGTTCACTTCCTTTCCTGCGTTCAGTAATGATTGCCGGAACAACAGTTTGGCTTCTTCCTGACGGCTTTTGGCTATCTTCAAGTTGGCGATGTTTACGCCCCGGTTGAATAACGGCTGTGTCAGGGAACCGATGGCATTAAGTAACCATTGTCCGGGATTTACGATTACGCCACCGCCGTTATTAGTCCATCCAAGAATTCCCGAGAGGGTAATATTGGGATAGAAGGCGGCACGGGCCGCATTGGTGGCGTAGAATGCTTGCGCCAGTTCCATTTCAGCCTGACGCACGTCGGGACGGTTGGAAAGCAGTTGCAAAGGGACTCCGATCGAGACAGTATCGGGGAAAGCAGCCTCGGCCAGATCACTTCGTCCAATCGAGTGTGACGGCATGGCAAGTATCGCAGACAGGGCGTTTTCTGTTTCGGAAATACTCTTGCGTATGGATAACAGGGATGCTTCGAGTCGCATCACGTTCGCCTTTGCCTGCAATACGCCAGCCTCGTTTGATTTCCCCACTTTTTTCAACGCTTCAAGAGTGCGTACGGTAGTCCGCCAGTTCTCCAAAGTCCGGTTACTTATTGTCATTTGTGCGTCAAGCATGGCAAGGGTGTAGTAACTGTCTGCAATAGTGGCGACAAGCTGTGTCTGTAAGGCCTGCCGGTAGGCACGGCTTCCTTGTAATGCGGCGGCTGCGCCACGCTTTGCCGCCGTAAGTTTGCCGAAGATGTCCAGTTCCCAGCTTGCCGACGCTCCCACATTATATGTCTTTGCCGTTGCTCCGTCATGTTTATTGGCATTACCTTCGGCAGTCAGTCCCAGTGATGGAAGATATGATAGTCTGGCAGTCATCAGGACGGCTTCTGCCGCTTCCACGCGTAACCGTGCCACATTGAGGTCTGCGTTCCGTTCAAGTCCGGTTTCAATCAAGGACTGGAGTTTCGGGCGGTAACATTTCCCGCCACGACAGGGACGCGATGGTCATTGTATCAATGTCCGCCGGCATGTCCCGATACAGATTCTCCGTTGAGAGGTCAGGGCGATGATACCGGCTGTATGTGCCACAGCCGGCAAGCATCCATCCCGACAATATGATATATATTACTGTCTTCTTCATTTAATTATGCTTAACACGTTCTTGGATATATTGGAATACAATAAACAATGACGGCACAAGGAACAACAGAGCCAAAGTACCTACAATCATTCCACCGATTACACCTGTGGCAAGCGAACGGCTGCCGTTGGCACCCACTCCGTGCGCCATCATCAGCGGGACAAGACCGAACACCATGGACAACACAGTCATCAATATGGGGCGCAGGCGGACTTTTGCCGCACTGTATGCCGCCTGTGCCAGCGTCATGCCTTCCGACCGCCGTTTACCGGCGTATTCGGTAAGCAGGATCGCTGTCTTGGCAAGCAGGCCTATAATCATGATAAGTCCGGTCTGCATGTAGATGTTGTTCTCCAGACCGAAGAGCCACGCAAACAGGAAACTGCCCATCAGTCCGCAAGGCACCGACAACAGAACCGCGAAGGGTATGAACACGCTCTCATACAAGGCGCACAGAATCAGATAGACCAGAACCATGCAGAGCAGGAATATAAGCGTGGCATTGTTGGTCGTCTTGCTTTCCTCACGCGAAATGCCGCCAAACTCGTATGTGTAATTTGACGGAAGCACTTCACGTGCCGTCTCGCCGATGGCTTCGAGCACCTGCCCGAACTGTAGCCCTGAGCCGGAGACCCGCTAATCGAGAATGGCGTTGAACAGGTTGAAACGGGTGAGGTCTGACGGGCCGTTGGTCTTGGTCAGGCGCACGAACCGGCTCAAAGGCGACATGCCGCCATCGGTGGCACGCACATACATGTGGTGCAGGGATTCCGCATTCACACGATATTCCGCCGGAGCCTGCATGGTCACATGGTAGAGCTTGGAGAACCGGTTGAAGTCGGAAACATATTGTCCGGTATAATAGCCCGACAATGTGGAAAGCACATCTGCGGGCGACACACCCGACTGTTCGCATTTGGCGGCATCGATATCCACCCAGTATTGCGGATAATCCGTGGCAAAGGAGGAATAGACTTCGCCGATTTCGGGTCGCTGCGACAAGGCTTCGACAAACTTGTCTGCCTCTTCCTTGAAGGCGGCGATGTTTCCGCCCGCCTTGTCCTGCAAATAAAGCTCGAAACCGTTTCCCATGCCGTACCCGGCAATCATCGGAGGCGACATGGCGAACACCGTGGCATCGGGAATATCCGAAGTGGCGGCATAAATCTTTCCGATGACATCATTGACCGACTGCCCCTCTCCCTTACGCTGCTCCCAGTCTTTGAGTGTCACGAAATACATCGCCTGCGAGGGACCGGAACCGCTGAAAGAGAAACCGGCGACCGCACCGCTGTATTCAATCTCGCCGATGCTGTCGAGACGGCTGTTGATACGCTCCATCACCTTACTTGTCTGAGCCATGGATGTGCCGGGCTTCGTGTTCATGCTCACCATGACCGTCCCGGTGTCCTCTTCGGGAATAAGTCCCGTCTTTGTGACATTGACCAGCAGCACCAGCAAACCCGAAAGAAATGCCTATGATGCTCCCACAACAGCCATCGGCGATGGATAATGAACATCACTCCACGTACATAGCGTCGGCTCAGACGGTCGAAGACGGCATTGAACGCTTTACGGAAACGGGCTGCAAAATTGTTCTTGGTGTTGCCCTGCTCATCGATATAGGGTTTCAGCAGCAGCGCGCAAAGTGCCGGTGAGAGTGTGAAGGCATTGACTGCCGAGATTCCCACGGCAACAGCCATCGTGATACCGAACTGCGTGTAGAACGCTCCCGAAGTCCCGCCCATCATGCAACGGGGAAAAACACTGCCATAAAGATGATGGTAGAGGTCAGGATAGCCGACGAAAACGCCTTTCATGGCATCATCAGCCGCGAGAACCGCAGACTGATAGCCCTCGTCGAACTTCGCCTGCACCGCTTCCACCACCACAATGGCATCATCGACACAGTTCCGATGGCAAGCACAAGCGCGAACAGGGTGAGCAGGTTGACGGAGAAGCCGATCATGGACATCACGGCGAACGTACCGATAATGGAGACGAAAATGGATATCGTAGGAATAAGCGTGGACTTAATATCTTGCAAAAATACATATACCACCACGATAACCAGAAGTATCGCTTCAATAAGTGTCCGGATAACAGAATTGATGGAAGCATACAGGAACTTGTTGGTATCGGTAAGCACCACGAATTCCGTCCCTTCGGGCAAGTCCCGGCTGAGGTCGTCAAGCACTTCGTGAATCTCCTTGATGGTGCTTGAAGCATTGGACCCGGCTTTCTGGTTGATGAGCATCATGGCTGCCGGATGCCCGTTCACTTCGGAGGAATAGTTGTAGTATTCATCGCCCAGTTCCCACATCGGCAACCTCCTTCAGCCGAAGCACATTGCCGCCCGGCAGTGACTTGATGACCAACTCACCGAACTCTTCCGCGCCGGACAAGCGTCCGCGGTATTTCATCGTGTATTCATTGGCGGTAGGATGATTGGCACCGAAGGAGCCGGTGGCGGCCTCGATGTTCTGTCGTGCGAGTACGGTGGATATGTCATCGGGGATAAGCCGTATTGCGCCATCTTGTCGGGACGCAGCCAAAGTCGCATGCTGTAGTTGGAACCGAACAACTGTGCCTTTCCCACGCCGCTGATACGTTTCAGCCTCGGCTCGACATTGATTTTCACGTAATTGTTCAGGAAGGTCTGGTCGAAGCGGTCATCGGGCGAATAGAGCGCGAAAGTCATCAGTTCGGCATTCTGCTGCTTTTCAGTGGTGACACCGGTCTTGGTGGCTTCCGCCCGGAAGCTGGCTCAGCGCGCCGTTCACGCGGTTCTGCACGTTTACCGCCGCCATGTCCGCGTTGGTTCCCTGCTTGAAATAGATGTTGATGGAAGCATCGCCCGTATTCGATGCCGTGGAAGTCATATAGGTCATGTCTTCCACGCCGTTGATGGCTTCTTCCAGAGGGGTTATCACTGCCTTCTGCACAGTTTCAGCGTTTGCTCCAGGATAAGTTGCGAATACGTTGATGGTCGGAGGTGCGATGTCGGGGTATTGTTCCACCGGCAAGGAAAACATGGAAATCATGCCCAACAGTACAATCACCACCGAGATAACGCCCGAAAACACCGGGCGGTCTATAAAAAATCGCAGGTTCATTTCGTTTCGTTTTTTAGGGGTTATGCTCATGCCTTCTCTCACCAGTCCCACGCCTTCGGCGACAATGGTGTCACCGACCGAAAGACCTTCTTTTACGATAAACCGGTTGCCGTCGTTCAGGCGGTCCACCGTGAGATAGGCGGCTTCCGCCTGTCCGTTTTTCAGACGGTAAGCGATAATCTTGTCCTGCAGTTCCACGGTGGCGGTCATGGGAATGGTTACGGCCTCCGTTTTCGGGTTTTGAAGGATGACATTGCCGATGCTGCCACTCAACAGTTCGCGGTCGGGATTGGGGAACAGGCTTTGATTTGTACCGTTCCGGTAACAGGATCCACCACGCCGCTTACGGTTTCAATACGTCCTTTCGCCTTGTACAGGCTGCCGTCGTTGAGTTGCAGGCCCACTTCCGGCATCCCGGCTATCATGCTGTCAATCGAGCCATAGCGAGCCAAATATCGCCGTAGCATATTCTCCGAAATGGAGAAATAGGCATACATCTCCGCATTGTCGGACACGACCGTGAAAGGCTGTGCCATATTGGGACCGACAAGCGCACCGATGCGATAGGGCAATGTGCCTACTACTCCGTTGCTCGGGCTTTTGATTTCCGTATAGGAGAGATTGTTGCGTGCATCCGATTCTTGTGCCTTTGCCTGTTCGAGTTCAGCACACGCCACTGCCAGTTGGTTCCGGGCGAGAGAAAGCTCGTAGTCGGATATGACCTTCTCGTCAAACAATGCCTGCTTGCCCCGCAGCTCGATTCTTGCCGTTTCCACTTTTGCCTGTGCCGCGCTGACATTGGCCTGCGCCGTGCGTAATGCCGCCCGATAGGCACTTGGTCAATTACAGCCAATACTTGACCGGTCTTCACCCGTTCACCCTCTTTCACTTTCAGACGGATAATGCGCCCGGATATTTGCGGCAGGATGTCCACATCCTGCCGTCCGCGTATGGCGGCGGAATAGGACTCGGAGATTTCCACCGGACTTGCCGCGACCTTTATGACCCGATAACTCTGCACCGCATCCTGCTTGCCGTCCGCCTGCCTGCATCCGGTCGGCAGGAACAGCATGAGAGCAAATGCGGCGAAATTCGTGATAATGAATTGCTTGTTCATATTTTCTTCTTGTTTTGTATTAATTCATAATAGGTTTGGTGTGTCACCACTGACGGATGGTATTCCACTCTTTTTCGAGAATGGCATAAACACAGGTATCTTCATATTTTGGGGAGCCGTCAGGATTGTTTACGAATGTCACAAACTCTTTGAAACATCCTTCGCGGCGCATACCAAGACGTTCGCATAAGCGTTTGGAGCGGATATTGTCATCTTCCACAAATCCATAGATACGCCGTGCGCCCGCCTCTCGGAAAAGATAATCCAACAATCCGGCTGCCGCTTCACAAGCGAATCCTTTGCCTTCAAAACGTTTGTTGAAATGCCACCCCACATTATAAGTGTCTTCATTCTCACGCAAAGCGAACACGTCACCGATAATAAAGTCATCTTTTTTCAGACTCACCGCATAGCGCAGCATGTCTTTCGGGGAATACTGCATATATGCCCATGCCGCCTCTCTGGAACAAAGGCGGTCTCCGGCAAAGCAATTCACACGCGGATGGGAAAGATACTCCAACAACCCTTCGGCATCCTTCTGTTTGAAATTTCGAATGATAATTCGTTCGGTTTCGATATATATTTCCTTGTAATAATAAAATGGTATGAGTACGCCCAAAGTAGCGAAGGCAAGCATGGCATAGAGATACTGGTGGAACCAGATGAAGGTCATCCCGTAGAACAGGAAGGCAATGCTGCACAGCCCAGAGGCCAGTCCGTCGATGCCGTCGATGAGGTTGATGGCATTGATGATGAAAACCGTAACGAAAACGGTGAGAGGGATGCTAATCCACGACGGCATGGAATGGATGAACAGCATTCCGTGAAGGTCGGACAGTTCCACTCCGCCAGCCACCAGCATGATGCCGCAGACTATCTGGATAAAGAACTTGGCACGGTAGCGCACACCGATAAGGTCATCGGCAATGCCGACAAGGTACAACATGATGATGGCGCAGAAGGCGTATGCCAATGGCAACGCTTCTGCGCCTATTTCCTTAAGCAGCTCATCATGTCCGGTTGAGACATTGACCGCCAAAAGCAGGACAAAGGAGAAGGACACTACGGGCTTGAAGGCCATACCGCCAAGGCGAGGCACTACACACTGATGTATCTTCCGCTCGTCCGGCTCGTCGAACAGTCGCCTGCGGAAGGCGATGAGCAGAATCTGCGGTATCACGATTCCTGCGAAAAACACGCACAGGAAGAATACCGACAGGATGTTGACAATCCAAATTAAACTCATTCTCTATCTAACTTTAATAGGCCGTTTGTGTCGGTCTGTCCTGTACTAATCCCTCTGTATCAATCAATCGGGGGGGGGTAATTCGTGTTTCCATAATCTCAGTCTATGATTTGAATATATTCCGGCTTCACCTCAGCTGAAACCGCCAGTAGGTCGGGAATAATGACGACAAGCTGCCGACCTCTCTTTTTTGCCACTTTTTATGAAGTAGCCCTCCACCTGGTCGAACGGTCCGCCATGTACCCTTACTCTTTTACCTTTTTCAATGTTGATTTTATCTTTTTCCTTGTTGATTTCGCTGATTTTTGTAGAAGTGTACCTCTTCATCTGCCTGCTTGCACACCTTGATGAAGTTGGTCATGTCTTCATCAGGTACAGTCAGATAGACAAGTTCTCCGCCACTTTTCCATGTGACAAACTGTAGGTCGTAATAATAATTGTGTTTGAAATCAACAATCTTCTGATGACTTGCATGCACAAACACCAGACTATGGATGACGGGTACCATGAAAAAGACTTTCTTGCCCTTGACAGTGCGAAGGACTTTCTGCTTGGGTATGAAATACTCTAAGCCATACGTTTCATTAGAGAGCCGATCTTCGGCAGTATTCTCGTTCTTGTAGGCCCGCATGACATACCACAGTATCTTATCCTTGTCCAATACATTCACCATACTGTTTTGACATGTGTTTTTTGAGAAAAGAACGTACTCATGGTTCATCCCGATATGCGTATCGGTCTGTATATCAGCAACTTTCTATGTGTTTCAACTACAATAGTCATCTATTCTCATCTTTCTGAGTCCACCCCCTGCAAAGCCCCTCTTTACGACATAAAAATTCGGTCGGAAAAGGTATGCAAAAGATGTTTCTCTCTTTAAGAGAAATATCGTTTTGCTAAACAGTTGATATTGAGGTATCATTTTATCGTAAAAGACATATTTGCTCAACAATTGCTTGACGGAAATCAACAAATTTTAGCATTTTTGTAAAAAAGTCGCTATATAATTTGGTGAATTGGAGTTATTTTCATACTTTTGCATCCCGAAGAGTTTCTCTTAAAGAGAGAAACACCTTTTTGCTCAACAATCCCCGACTTTTTTATTATAGTTGCGGTATCACACCGCAATACAATAGTTATAAATATTGAAATAAAGGTGCAGTGAGACGCTGCACCTCCTAAAGAGAATTGATGATGAGATTGTTGGCGTTGTCAACGACAGAGGTGTCCAATGAGGAGAGGTATATCTGTGTGGTTTTCTCGGAGTCATGCCCCAATGCCTCGCTGATAGTAGATACGGGCACGTTCTTGCTCTTGGCTATGCTTGCCCAGGAGTGGCGGGCTACGTAGGTGGTCAGGGGTACGGACAGGCCTATCATTTCTCCGATTTTCTTCAACTGCTTGGTGATACGGCTATAGGCATTCTTGTACTGTCTCCAGAATATGGCTCCCTCTCCTTTTGCTATAGGGAGCAGGTAGGGAGAATCATCTGTTTTGTACTTCGCCACTATCTCCTGCATGGCAGGTTCCCATTTGATGTGCAACTGTTGTGAGGTCTTCTGACGGCGGTAAATGAGCGTACTGCCATGCAGATTGCTTGGTGTAAGTTGTGCCATATCGATGAACGACATCCCACGGGTATAGAAACTGAACAGGAACATATCCCTTGCAAGCTCCAAACGGGGGTTCAGACTCAAGTCCAGCTCTTTCAGTTGCTTGATGATTTCCAAGGGGAGTGCCCGCTTGACGGTCTTGTCGATGCCGGTATATACATGCTTGAACGGTGAGGAAGAGATGACCAGTCCGTCATCTACGGCATGATTGTAGATGGTGCGCAGGTTGCGGATGTAGAAAGAGGTGGTGTTGCGGCACAGTCCGCTGTCTTTCAGCCACTGTTCATAGCCTTGTATCGTTGTCCCATCGACTTCCTCCAATGGCACATCGCCTCCTTTCAGGTAACGCTGGAGGCTGTTGAGGGTGG
>ENA-OQAQ01000014-OQAQ01000014.1-human-gut-metagenome-genome-assembly--contig:-NODE-14-length-9956-cov-0.935497_pt1 | contig 9956 bp, 11 predicted proteins | sample MGYA00242739_ERZ504535 | MGnify/ENA primary metagenome ERZ504535 (study PRJEB26092, sample SAMD00036295) | human gut metagenome | host: Homo sapiens | study: EMG produced TPA metagenomics assembly of the...
GTTGGTTCGTCTTCGCTCAAAGTCTCATAGCAAACGTCCTTTTCGACTTTATCTTGATAAATAGCTAACATATAACTCCATCCATATTTTATGATCTTTGCTATATGCCCATTTCCAAACGCACAATGCAATAAGAACTGGCAGTGCAGCTATGATAATAGACAATAAAGAAAACCACCATGTTGTGGGTGTAGGTTTTACTGCATACGCAATAAATGTAAATATCGGAGTTAAAACTGCAACCAAAAAATGCCGCAACCATACCATTACTGATAAGGGGATATTTTTTCGGTTACGGTCTCCGTTTTACGGGCTAATAAATATTTCAGCTTTTCAGACCATGATACGGTTTTCGTACCTCCACCTTTGACTTTTATTGTTGCATTTCCAGATAGGATACCATCATCAATAAGTTTGCTTGTAAGCAATTCCAATATAGAGCGGCGTTGCAAGTCCTCTTGATGTCCCCATGCGTCATACTCAAAAAAGTAATAGTCGTCTGATAATTCACGTTCCAACATTTTAACCACGTTGGATTTTCCAGATCCCCAAATACCTTCGATGCCGATAATTCGAGGTAAAGTACATTCCTCATCCAATGAATCATTCTGACAAAAATGGCGAGCAATAGTTTTTGCCAACCTTTCTTGCGAACCTCCATCGAATTTGTCAATACCACACGGTTTATTTTGGATAAACCGCGGATATTGCTGTTTGGATTGTAGTTTTGTTTCCATATACGTAATTTATTGATTATACGAACTCCAAATAATTCTCCCGATTTACCACATGAAACTCGGCATAGGGATAGGCTTCTTGGAAGGCTTTCGGTGCGGCCGGCATTTTATTTCCCCACTTGAACTCCAAGGCGGTAAGACTGTCGGCACTCTCCTCAATCAGGTCGATTTCCTGTTTGTCGTAGGTGCGCCAGAAATAGAACTCCCTGTGCAGTCCCTCATTGAAGTTCGCTTTGCGCCGCTCTCCGATGATGTAGTTCTCCCACAGCGCACCGACATCCTGCCGAATGGCCAGCGGTGAGAAAGCCCCGATAATGGCATTGCGAATGCCGTTGTCGTAGAAGTACCACTTGCCAGCTTTTTGTAACCTCCTTGCGTAGGTTACGCGAATAAGCCCCCAGACGATAGATAACGAAGACCTTTTCCAATAGGTCGAGGTATTTTTCAACGGTCGTCTTGCTCATGCCGAGTTGTTTACCTAACTCTTCGTAAGAAACTTCGCTGCCCAACTGAAAAGCTATCAATCGCAGTAGATCGCGCATCTTGCTCGAATTTTTTTAAGCCGTCAATTGCTAAGATATCTTTAAGCAGGTATGCACCGACAATATCACGTAGGTAGTCTGTTTTACGTTCATAGTTCTCCATCATTACTACTTCGGGATAGGAACCGTAAATCAAGCGCGCTTCGAGGTTCTGGCGGGTTTCAAGTGCCGTTTCCGTCTGTGCGATTTCCCGTTGCGAGAATGGTGTAAGGAGAAATTGCGTACTGCGGCCGACCAACGGTTCACCAGTCTTATTCAGCAAATCGAATGACGAAGAACCACTTGCCAAGACACTTATTCCCGGTATTTCATCAACTATCAACTTCAGAATACTACCGATTTGTGGTATGTTCTGTGCCTCATCAATAGCCAGCAAATCAATACCATCCAATAAATGCCGATAATTGGCTATTGAGCGATTCTCCAATAGTGCTAATGTGTCGTAGTCTTCGCCGTTGAGCATCATCGTCCTACCTGAATAGTTGTCCACAATTTTACGCATCATTACCGTTTTACCAACACGGCGAGCACCAAAAATCAGTACTGCTTTATTGGGCGCGATTCGTGCTGTAATCTTCTCTTGAAGTATTCTATTTACTGTTTCCATACCTTATAAAATATAATGCAAAGATAATCATATTTTTTTTAATTGGCGAATTTTACAAAAAAAAACGGGCTATTAAATGGCGATTTTTACAACCACAATCTTATGGAAGTTGTTTCATTGTTTTTAGTAATGATATATGTTCATACTATGATGACTCAATAATTTACCAGACATACGTTTCTGAAATTTGTCCTTATAGGAATGAAAAACTCACATATTATTGTGCTAATTAATATATAATTAAATGAAAATAAAAAGACAGGATACGAGTATTCCTGTCTTCTCATATGTAATGGATATTTTTTTTATTTTCTCATCCGCTCCAACTCCTCATCACGCAACATTCTCTCGTTCAGTTTTTCCTGCATCCTGTCAATGAAATAGGTGCGGCTTTCGTTCTTCCGGCGTTTGATATCAGTGTAGAAGCGGTAGCAGTCTTTAGAATCAACCCCGAATATCTTATAGAGAAGTGGGGCGAGCTGTTTGAGCGGCATATTGCCGTTGTTGATGCAGCCCATCACGTCTATGCCGTAGATAAGTTCCACGAGGTCGATGGCATTGCCCGTCCATTGAAGAAGGCTGGCGGTGGTTTCTGTTGCGTTGTTGGCGGATATTAGTGGTGGCACTTGGGGCGTGGCAAGGAATTTCTGCATCTTTCTTACGAAAGACAGAGCCTTGCTGACGTAGGCGGCAATCTCTCTTCTTTCTTCTGACAGATTACGCACGGGATGGTGCTGCAACTCGATTTCGATGTAGGCAAGCGCGATGACGGTAAGGTTCATGTCCATGCCGCCGTTGCACAGTTCGATCACTTGGGTGGCGAAAGCCGTGTATGCCGTTTCCATATTGCAGTCGCCGGCTTCGTTTATCAGGCGGAAAAAGTCGGTTTCCGCCAGCAAGAAATAATTCATGGTTCTGTCAATTTTGAAAATTACACTTTGTTTTCTGCGTGCGCACATGAATATAATTGGCAAAAAACGCGGCAGAAAATAAAAAATCCAACACTCAATTTTACAAAGTGCTGGATTTCAGAGGTATAAAATTCAGTATTTTTTCACAAGGACAAATTATCTCCGACTTAAATTGTTTGTAATCGGAACATTTATTCTATTCCTGAAAATAGAAATGTATGCTTGCCGCACATTTTGGCTATCTTGCTTTTTTATCAAGGATATAGATAATGCGACATACACCGTTGGGATAGCTTTTCAAAGAGGAAAGCGTCCAGTGTTGCTCTGGCAGAGCCGACTTAAAAAAATGTCGTCCGCTTCCGGATATGAAAGGAACGGTGTATAGTATGATTTCATCCACAGCGTGCATCCGCAGCAGTCCGTTTATATAGTCTGCCGTGTCCGGTGTGGCTTCCGCGAGGTAACGGATGTTTGTGCAGTCTTTTCTCCATTCGTGCAGCATTGAAATGGAATAGTCCGGTGTCACACGGTAAAAGGCTTTCTTCCTGATTTCATCAAGACCGCAACGGTCAAGGCACAAATCCTGATGTGCTTTATCATATAACTCTGAAGAAAGACATCCGTCCATCGTCAGTACGGCGAGAATCTGAACTTTACCCATAATCGTTTCCTTTCGTTAGGCAAGGGTAAAAAAGTAGCGTGCAATTCACACTACCTTCAAGCGATGGCTCTGGTAAAGCCTTTACGGAGAGTACGTGAATGCACGCTATGCGTAAGCATAGCATAAGCATCACGCAATCGTCTCCGTAGTTCCAATTTACCAGATTTTCGCTTGAAACGCCTTGCGGTCTTATCCTATATGTTGGCGGCGAAAAGCTCCTGCCAATCGCCGTTTTTCTCAAATGTTATGCAAAGATAGCCAAATTCAGTGAATTACAGGCTATGATTGCTTGAATTTATATTTAAGTCCATACTCTTCAAGTTTGCTGTATAGTGTTGTCCTGCCTATGCCGAGCAGTTCTGCGGCGACACTCCGGTTGCCGTTTGCCTGTTTCAACGCACGCAATATCCGCTCCTTATCCTCCGCGTCATTGCGCAAGGCGAAGCTGACAGTAGAGGTCGGTTTCGTCACGGCAAGTTCCAGATGCTCTTTCATGACAACACCTTCCTGCGCCTGCAATACAGCACCCATAACTTTCTGCCGAAGTTCCCGCACGTTGCCCGGCCATGCGTGTGTCAGCAACGCTTTACGTGCTTCGGAACTGAACCCGCTCACGCTACACTCCAGCTCTCTGTTTGCCATATCACGGAAGAACTCTGCCAGCGGCATAATGTCTTCTTGACAGTCACGCAACGGAGGAACGGTTATCCCGAAGTCGTGCAGGCGGTACAGAAGATCCTGCCGAAAACGCTTTTCATTCACCGATACCTCCAAATCTTCATTGGTAGCAGCGATGATGCGGACATTGAAATTCCGGTCTGCCTTGTCTCCGACCGGGCGATACCGCCTCTCCTGTATGGCACGGAGCAACATCTGTTGGGTTTCCAACGCGAGGTTTCCTACCTCGTCCAGAAACAACGTGCCGCCTTCCGCCTCATGGAAATATCCTTTCTTGGCATTGTCCGCACCTGTAAATGCACCTTTGACGTGTCCGAAGAAAGCCGACGGTGCAAGCTCTTTGGAGAGTGAACCGCAGTCCACCGCCACAAATGGCTTGCCTGCACGTTTGCTCTTGTCATGCAACAGGTGGGCAATATGCTCCTTGCCCGTGCCGTTCTCACCAAATATCATCACGCTCATATCGGTGGCGGCTACCAGCCTTATGCGGTGCATGATTTTCTGAAAGGCGGAACCTTCACGGGCGAATATAGGCATACGGCGTTGTCCTGCCTGACGTTCTTTCAGTATGGAACGGATCAGGGGGACAAGTTTATCCTCCACAAGCTGTTTGGGAATATAGTCTATCGAGCCGAGTTTCATGCTTTCCACGGCGGTATTAACTTCGGCGTAGTCGGTCATAATGATGAAGGGCTGCATCTTTCCCTCCTTTCGCATCCAGCACAAAAGGTCTATGCCACTGCCGTCAGGCAGACGCAGGTCGGCAACCACGATATCATTATCTGTTGCCTGTTGCAGATGTTTCTTCGCGGTTGAGAGGTGGTAAGCCTTCATATTGCGGTAGCCCTCCCGTGACAGCATATTGCAGACATATTCGCAATACACGATGTTGTCTTCCACCACAATTATTTTTGTCTTATTCATCTTCGTATTTTCTCCTTTCCTCTTCTGCCAACCGTATTATTTCCACTCCCTTATCCAGCACGGCAGTCACGGCATGGCTTAACGCTTCACCATCCGGGAGAGCATCGCCACGAAGCAATCCGTAAAGTACATTCAGCGGTTGGTCGGCACGGAGCACCTCCCACGAACTGCGCAGGTGGTGGATCAGGGAATCCAGCTTTTGCAGGTCTTTTTCTTTTGCTGCATCCCGTACCGCCTGCATTTCCTTTTCTGTTTCAGTTATCAACTTTTCCAGCATGACGGCTTCATTGCCATAGGACAATAAGGCGGAAAAGTCCGGTTTCCCGTCCGGTGTCGCTTTTATGGCACACCTGTCGGAAACCTCCATCAGTTCCGATATGGAGAACGGTTTGAACAGGCATCCGGCAAAGCCTTTTGCCAATAGTTCCCCTTTGTTACAACTGCCCGAAGCGGTTGCCACAACCACCGGGATTGTTGGTGAATTGCCCACGTTGGACGAACGCAACAGTTCCAGCAATTCGAAACCGTTTATATCGGGCATATTCAAGTCTGTCAGCAACAGGCTGTATTCTTTCTGGCGTATCATTTCCATCAGTGCCGCAGCATCGGTGCAAGTGTCGCAGTGTATTCCTTCTTGGGAATACATCTCTTTCAGCATCAGAAGTAATACCTCATCATTGTCAATGGCGACAACATCATGGAATTTATTGTTATGATAAACAGGTGTATTGCTTGTATATCCAAGCTGTTCTTCAGCTTCCTGCATAGAAATTTCAACTGTGAAACGACTGCCTTTCCCTTTCTTGCTGTCTAAACGGATTGTTCCGCCAAGCATCGACACAATATTACGCATTATGGCAAGCCCAAGCCCGAAACCCTCCTTTGCGGCGGCATTTGATAGACGTTCAAACGCACCGAACGCTTGTTTCTGTTCCTCTTCTGTCATGCCTGTACCTGTATCTTCAACGACCAGTGTCAGAACTCCATTATCATATTCAGTAATCAAAGAAACACCGCCTTCTTCTGTGAACTTGACAGCGTTTGACAGCAGGTTATTCCCGATTTGTATTATTCGCTCTTTGTCGGTCAATACAATGGCATCGTGTCCAGTCTTCACGGACAAGGACAGCCCTTTGTTCACGGCAACAGGCATGAACTCCGTTTCAAGTGTGTGCGTGATTGCAGAAATCCGGCAGGGTGACAGACGGGGCTGTTCCTTGCCGTTGTCCAGGCGGAAGAAGTCAAGCAAAGTGTTGAGCATATCCCGCATACGGTCGGAGGATTGCAGTATATTTCGGATATATTGCCCATTATTACCGCTATTGCATTCTTTCCGCAAAGTTCGGTATAGCCAGTTATTGCCGTCAGTGGTGTACGCAACTCATGGGTAATAGTATGTACCGCTTTCTTTCGGGAGGTTATGAGTACCTCATTTTGTTGCACGGACTGTTCCAATTGCTCGATCAAATCCGTTGTCTTGCGTTTGTATCGTTTAATGTTCTTTGCATCACGGTGTATGATGATATAGGAAATGACCAACAGCAAAAGAACAAATCCCATCAAGCCGCCTATCTGCATAAATGATTTTTTACGCATCGCTGTTATCTCGCTTTCTCTATTTTGTAAATCAGATTGTACCTTCTTTTCGATTTGGCAAATCAATCCTTGCAGTTGTCTGTTAAGTTCTGCATTACGGGCAGCAAGACTATCGGCTTGTTCTGACAATCGACGGCTCTGCGCTTTCTGTTCGTTGACCATGTTTCTATTGGATGAACGGAGCGTAGTTGTTGTTGTCGTTGGCTTCGTTCCCTCTTTTTTGCCGAAGATGCTCAAGAAACCTTTTCGTTTTGGCTTTTTGGACTGTTCCTGCACACTTTTCTGCACAATAACCGGAATTTGATTGGCTATCTTCTTGTTAATAGATTGTTGTTCATCCATTAACCGGACTATCTGGAACATCTGTCGTTCCTTATCCTCTAAAAGACTGCGCACACTATCGATGCGCTCTGCTGGATAGGTGACCTTGAAACGGCAGAGCATACTGTCCATTGCCATACGCCGTGCATGGTAATGCTCGATATCTTTATCGTTCCATTCCAGTATCGTTTCACCCAATAGAGAAAATTTTATCATTTGAATATTGATATTGTTTATTTCTTTTCGGAGCTCGTCTATTTTTTTATTGCCAAGTTCTAATGCTTCTATCTCCTGCCATTCATAGAGCTATTATATGCCATACATCCGATAAGAATGGAGATAAGTATATATCCCAACCGTATTGCCTTATAGAAATTTCCTGACCGCTCCATTATTTTGATGACATTGATTTTTGGAACATGAATAAAAGTTTATCTTTTTCGTTCATGCGGATATTATCAGAATAACCGTCTTTTGTTATTTGATACCCACATGGCTTAACCATAAAAAATGCCTAAGCCCTTAGTGTACGAACTTACTTCTGAGGCATAGTCTTTACTTGTATTTAATGGAACTTTCCCTTTAATATGACACCACTCATTATTACAACTGATGTCTTCAATCTCAGACATCAGTTTTTGCAAATCTGTAATAGCTTTGGAACTCGCTACTTGGGGTATCTGCAACTCAAAACAGAGCATCGGTTCGAGAATGTCCACACCTGACTGTTGCAAAGCCAGCCTGAAGACATAAGGGGTCAGCTGTCTGAAATCAGCAGGTGTACTTACCGGGCTATAATACTCGGCTTGAGTAAAAGTTACTTTCAGATCTGTCACTTCCCATCCATGTAAACCAGATTGGCAAGACATACGAATCCCTTCAAAAACGGCATTTTGAAAAGAATGGTTCAGATAACCATAGGAGATGTCACTTTCGATTTGCAACCCTGCCCCTAACGGTAAGGGTTCAAGAGTCAGCCCTATTGTGGCCCAGTAAGGGTTGGGTGGTACTTCGATCTGAATAATCTTATTGACCTTTTTTTATAGGTCGTTCTTTGTAGATAGTCTTGATCTCATCAAAATGGACCTTTACGGAAAATCGTTCTTCCAGCAATGTCTGTATGATTTCCTTTTGGGTCAAACCATATAACGAGATTTCCAATTCATCACTATATGAGTTTATGGAAAAGGACAAAGACGGGTCTTCAATCCACAATGTATTCAGAGCGGATATCACCTTGCTTCTCTCTTCGGGCTTATTTGGCCGGACGGAGGATTTGAGAGCGGGATGCTGATGAGATAATCCTTGAATCAAACAAGGTTTAGCACCTAAATAATCTCCGATTCGAAAATCTTCCATATCCTCTACAATCGCGATATCATTGGCACCCACTTCATCAACATTTATCTCTCTGCCCTGATAAATAGTCTTTAGATTTTTAATCTTGATGAATTTTTCCGAATCGTTGATTCTTACAACGTCTCGAAGTCTCAGACTTCCGTCAATTATTTTAAGAAAACTTCTTTTATGCCCTTTGGGGTCATGCTCTATCTTATAGAGATAAGCTGAAAGTCTGTTTGAGACTGATGCCGGAGGAAGTATAAAAGAAAGAAATGGCGTCCAACAACTCATTGATACCGATATTGAACATTGCTGATCCATGTAGCAACCGGATAGACTTTTGGCTTTTGCCACAAGAGCGATTATCGTATTCCAATAATCAGCCGGTGAAATTTCGCTATCCGCCAAATATCGTTCTAATATATCGTCGTCATGGTTGCATACAAATTCTTTGTATTCTTCCTTTATATATGTTTGGGAGCAAACCGGATAAACCGATCCATCGACAACAGTTTGCATAAACAGGACATCTTGCGACAGATTTGTTTTTATATCCATATACAAACGCTCCAAATTCACACCGGCACGGTCAATCTTATTGATAAATATAATTGTCGGGATTTGCAGCTTTTGTAAAGTACTGAACAGCAACTTTGTCTGCGCTTGTATGCCTTCCTTTGCGGATAAGATGAGGACTGCTCCATCAAGCATTTTGAATGTCCGCTCCACTTCCGCAATAAAATCCATGTGTCCCGGAGTGTCAATGATATTGCATTTCACTCCATTCCAGATAATAGATGTCGTAGAAGCCCGAACAGTAATTCCTCTACGTTTCTCTATATCCATAGAGTCTGTTATGGTGTCACCATTATCCACACGGCCGCACTTTTCCGTTGCTCCACTGGCAAACAGCAGATTCTCGGTTACGGAAGTTTTTCCTGCATCAATGTGAGCAAGAATTCCTAAATTTATAATATTCATTTGGATTAAGCAATAATATACTACAGTAGATGCATTGTCGAAACGCACCTTTTAATACCTCCTCGTAGCATATGAGAACTACAGGATTACTAACTCGTATTAATATGTATATTATTACTGCCGCATAACGATTACAAAATTACACAAAAAAAATATATCTAACAAAAGTGGGAGGATTTTTTAACTTTTTACCATAGACATTTTATTAGGGAAGCGTAGGTTCAACTGGTAAGTACAAATAAGTAGAAATGTTTGAACAACACCGTTTTAGGAAGTTGAAAAATCAAGTTTCTCTCTCGGTATAGCGTTTATTTTGGCCAATATCTTCTTTAGTTTGGCATTTGAGTATTTCCCATTCGTGTTCTATTTAGCTCCTTTTTATGAGTATGTAGCAAGTTGCTTATCAAATTCAGCCTCTTTGAGGGTCAAATATGGTTTTGCAAATGGTGACTGACAAGACATAAACAAGGTCAGCAGGAATTTTTTACATAAATGGACATGAATGTATATAACCTAAAATAAGAATAAATTTTAATAAGGGCTGCCCAAAAAGAAAAAATGCAGTTACCATCCTACAGATACTTGCAGAGAGGATAAAATTTACTTTTAGACCTTTTGGGATAGCCCCTATTAATACTTCAGATAAAATTCCTAAGT
>ENA-OQAQ01000015-OQAQ01000015.1-human-gut-metagenome-genome-assembly--contig:-NODE-15-length-9254-cov-0.871042_pt1 | contig 9254 bp, 13 predicted proteins | sample MGYA00242739_ERZ504535 | MGnify/ENA primary metagenome ERZ504535 (study PRJEB26092, sample SAMD00036295) | human gut metagenome | host: Homo sapiens | study: EMG produced TPA metagenomics assembly of the...
CATTCTTATATGTATGTATATGAACTTCCATACGTTCAGAATGAAAATCCACATCAGGGCAGGGGTGTTTTTTATCTCTGCCGATGCATCGTAAGCCGTCATTCCTTGGAGGTACAAATCTTTTATGGTGCTTTTTTTTAGAAAAAGCCTTGGAATGCTCTACTTTGTGTCAAGCTGGAATAGTTTATAAAAAATAGAGTATATGATTGATAAACAGTATGCTATGTGAAATTTTCCTTGAAAATGTAGTGAGGGCATGAGGGTATGAGTGAGAGCAAGTATTTTTACCATTGGCGCATAAAATGGTTTATAGTTAGCTTGTTATGTTTGTAGTGAGGGCATGAGGGCATAAATGCTTCGTAACTTTCTAGTGGGAGCTGAAGGGAAAGGCTGATAGCAAGAATATTTTGGAAAACTGATCCGGAAAATCCATTCTTGGTTTAACTCTCGGTTTAACTGAACCATGTAAACCGGCGCGTTTAAGGCATAAAAAAAGAGAGTTACTTTGGTGTAACTCTCTGATTCTTTGGTGATCCGCCTGGGGGCGGAACCTTATATTTTTTTATCGCTAATAATCAATTACTTATCTTGTAGCTTACCATTTAGTCCACCTATTTCACCTCGATTGAACTTCTTTGTTCTGCACTGAGATACAACTCTTTGTCAGTAATGCAAAGATACTGATTTTTCTTTTGAAAATCAAACGAATACCACAAGAAATGTTTACTGGAATGCCTCTTGCCTGTTTTTTCAAGAAGTTCTTTTATATCAGATTCACGATAAAGTATTTTACCTCCAATCTGATAATAGGATAAAATTCCATTATTCCTATATTCTTGTAAAGTGCGTCTTGATACTTTAAGGTAATTAGCCAGTTCCGAATCATTCATATATCTATGCCCATTGAGTGTTGGGGTATTGTCTTTCAGAATACTTTCAAGTCTCATAAGCGTTTCTTTGAGTCTATTGTATATCTGAAGAATTTGTTCATTATCTTGTGTGATTACTTTGCTCATGACTGTTATGCTTTTCTATAAATTTCTGAATATCTTCTTTTTTTATAATAAATCTTTTTCCCAATTTGAGAATAAGAGATTTGGTCTGTATCTCTAAGATTCTGTAACGTTCGGGGAGCGATTTTAAGAATCAGGCAAACTTCTTGATTATCCAACCATTCTCCTATCGTTTTATGTGAAGAAGCAGTTATCAATTTATCAATAGTATCAAGGAAATTTTCGATTTCCTTTAATGTCTTTTCATATGTGGCCGTTTCAATTCCAATGATTTCCATATCCAAAAGATTTTTGAGTTTGTACAAATGTATTTTGAATATGTATAAAGTACAAAATGTTGTCATCAGATGTCTTCAGGTAGCATCAAATATCAAGACTTGTATTTGTGTTAACCTGTTTTCAATTTCGTATTACATAGTTTACACTTTTGGTTTACATCAACATAAAATAGTAAAATTTTATATACTTGATTATCATGGATTTATAAGCATATCGGTCTTTGTCTCAGATTTAGGCATACTATTTTCATTACTATAAGTATATACTCTTAGAGTGCGCACGAAGAGAGTATCGATTTATTCACTTATAATATTGGAATTATGTCATATATAGATAATGAGATACTCGAAAGACTGATAGGAACTATGATAGAGGGATTTGCCCGCATTGAAAAGAAACTGGATCAGATGAACCGTCTGAAAGAATGTATGAACGGAGACAGACTGCTTGATAATGTGGATCTGGCAGAACTCCTTGGTGTGTCACAAAGAACATTGGCACGTTACAGGCAAGAGGGCAAGATTAAATATTACTCGGTTGAAAAGAACGGGAAATCATTCTATCTCGCCTCGGAGATACAGAGTTTCCTTCTCCAGCGAGGTAAGAACATAGTAAATAATAAGTAGCAAATAGAATAAGTGACCGTATTCTGATGGAAAGATGATACATACGGTCACTTATGCATTATACCGGGATTGCGGTCACTTTCAATGTTTCCAGATTGACATAGGCACCGCGATATAGTGTTTTTCCTTCCTTAAACATTCTCCATAATATGTCACATCCGATATGTGCCAGTGTGGAGTTAATGAACAGATCCTGTTTTTCCAAAGCTTCCGCGAGAGAACAGCTTGGTCCCGATTCTTTTTCCTTGATTTTTGCATAGTCCACTTCCTCGGTGATGACATTCATTTTAGGCATGGGAATATATTCCTGTGAAGAAGGTTGGAGAACTTTCTCACGTACCGTTCCGATGATGACCTGTCCTTTTGTCTGGCTGTTTCCGAAATCCATCCAGTATATGGGAGCGGAATGGTCACTGAAGTTTTCTTTGCGGACTTTCTTCAGGAACTTCCAAAGTGTAAGACGTGAACGTATATTGTCCGTACAGGTAATGATGATATTTGCTGTGCTTTCTCCAGAAAAGTTCCTGGTGGGGAAGCATTGCGGTTCGGCAGTCCATGCGTATCCGAAGAAACGGTTGATGCGTGTGACAAGTGATACGGCCTTGTTCAGTCCCAGTTCCGTCTCACTGAAAAGCTGACGTCCTATATTGGCCTGGCTTACTGTGTCGGGATCGAATACGGTGACATGTAGTCCGGGATGGCCCAATGCTTGAAGTGCCATGCTCATGCGTGCCAGATTGGTTATCACTTGTGAGCCGGTACCTCCGGCTCCGATGACGAATACCGTTACCGGATGACGCGGATTGAGCAGGTAGCGGTCGGTAAAATGTATCTTTTTCATGGAAGTATGTCTTTAAGTTTTTTATTCATGGGCGTGAGTTCGTTCATGTCGAACGGATTGTTTCTTATGTTCTCGGTGACGATGACAAGATTTGAAACGGTAGGATTCACATTTCCTCCCAGATGGGAGAATTCAGTCAGCCAGAACCGTTTTTCCCAGTATTCCAGCAGGGAAAGGAAAGTCGGGTTCTGTGGCTTTTCCAAAGAACTGCTGCCAAGGCAGACACTTGATCCGGTCACGTTGAAGAACGGGGCACGGAACAGCGGAGTCGTCTCCACCGGACGTTTTCCCTTGAAGGCGAATACGTCCATGCTTCCGTTTTTTTACATGGTAGACAATTCCCGGCAGATTGAACATGCCGTCCTGTATATTGAGATCCTTGTGAAAGAACATCTGTCTCTTTCCGGGCGGATTGTACCAGATATATTCTTCCTGTCCTTTTCTCGGATTGCAGGCCAGCATGTTTTCGGGGACTCTGCCTGCCGGTATCCCGCTCATTTCCTCCGTATAGGATTCCAGTAGGGTATTCATGAATTCGTATGTGACGGGGATACCTGCTCCCATCTGTCCGTTTTTTCCGATGGGACGCAATTCTATGAAGTACCTGGTATCAAAATTTCTTCTGTCTTCATATTTGTAGGCTATGATAGCCGCCTTCGGTACCATCATTTTCTGTATGTTTTTTGTCAGTTCATTCATGATGTTTATAAATTATAGGTAACATGTTCTACAAATTTCTCAAACCAAACTGGAGAAACGCTCCGGATAGTTGTCCGGTTTGAAAAGTTCCTCTGTTTCCGGTGTGATGAAGGTAAATGATACGGGAGTCTGGTTATATGTCTCCTGACAATCAGTACTGAAACAGCTTTCCATGTCTTTGGTAACCGTATCCGTAATGGAATATGTAAGCAGAATCTGATATTCGAGCGGTGGCGGTTCGAAATCCCTTTCCTTTTCGCTTGCAAAATCATAGTTATAATTCAAGATATAAGGGCTGTCCTTTGCAATCAGGGACATCCCTTCGGTAATCAGTTCCATAAGTCTTCTTTCTTTGTCGCTGGAAGGATTACAGTTGCTGATATGTTCTTCCAGATTCCTGCAGAAAGCTCTGGAGTACATCCGGCACAGCTTCCTGTGGATTCTCCCTTTCTCATATGACCTGAAAAGCTTTTCCTTTCTGTACAAATCCTTTTTCTCTTCCTCATCGAGCTGTTCAAAGTCCACATAATCGATACAGACTTCCGACATCTCAAAATAAGGGGTATCGGTTATATCCATCATCCTGTGATACTTGATGAACCTTCTGATGAACTCCAGTGTGATTCTTTTGATTTCACCTTTCAGTCTTTCCGTAAAATCTATCGGTATCAGGAACAGGGTGTAATCAGGCCATTCATGGAAATGATAGATACAGAACTGGAGCCTGTCACCGACAAGTTCCAGATTTACATGATGAGATACTATGGAGTCCAGCGCATTATATAGCAGGCATATTTTTTCTCTTATGGAAGTCCTGTCTGTAGGATGGTATGGCAGCTCCACATCCAGGAGCTGCGCATACTTCATGGCTGAACGGTACAGGAAATCAAGATTCTCTTTGGTGGTGACATTTACCGTTGCATCCCTGTCATTCTCCACATACAGATTGGGAGCGATGGAAGGTATTCTCGTGTTCAGAAAACCATAAGGTTTTCTGCAGGAGGGAGTTTTCTTTTCTTCCTGCTTCTGATGCCCCGGCTTACGTCCGTGTTTTCGAGTTCCGATATGATAAGTCTGGCTAAATTTTCCAAAGCCCGTTCCGTAAGTTGTGTACATGGTTTCTCATTTTTACGTTGTCCTTTTTTTCATGTCCTTACCCTTTCACTCCGATGGTTGTCTTGAATTCATATACCGCCCGGTCATCTTCGATTTCCGGTCCATGTACGGTCGCGGTGGTCAGTTCCGGATAGTTCATTGAATAGAAATCCATCACTTCAGCCGGAGACATGTTTACGTTCGGATCGTCCAGTACGATTTCCTTACTGTTCTTCCTCATTTTGAAGACTCTTTTCATACCTTTAATTTCCAGTGCCATATTGTTTATAGTTTATTGGTTTTACAAATCGTTTATTGTGCATATCAGCAGTATATCATTTCTACCTGTGCCTCGTCCTTCATCCGGTACTCAGCCGGAAAATCCGGATATTCCGCATATGGGTCCTCTCTTAGAAGTTCCCTGTCATTCTCGTCTTCCGGATCGAAGCAGAATGTATCATGGGCAGCCGGTACAGCCTGGTATTCCCGTCCGTTTCCGTTCTGCACTTGTACCGTTCCGTTTGGTATATGGCTGTTTGCCGGTTGCTGTGGCTGTCGTGGTGGATAAGGAACTGTTTCGGGATGGTATGCCGGGCTGCTGCGGATAAGTCTGCATTGTTGCACCTTGTGGCATACCTGTTCCTTGCATCACGGGACGGTTTGGAGCCGGTTGGATATATGCTCCATTCGTGTCATGTACCTGTTGGGGCATTTCTTGTGGAATCTGCTGTGGAGCAGGCTGCATGACAGGTTCAGGATTCATAGTATGGGTTGGTTGCTCCGGGAATATGCTTGTTTGCATACCGGGCTGTGGCTGACCGTTCATGCTGCCTTGTGGTTGGGGAATTACCAGCGCCGGTTCCTCTGCCATACCGAACAGGCTTCCTGCACTGGCCTGTTTCTGTACTTCCTGCATCTTTTCGTCAATCTCCTTCTGTTTTTCTGAAGGAGCCAGTACCCGTGCCTGTTTCAGCCATGTCATTGCTTCGGAGAACCTTTTTGCGGCAGTCGCATCATCAGCCTTCTTGAGGAGCTTTTCCATCTTTTCACGTTTTTCCCTGGCTTCCTTTGATTCGGCCGGTACTGTAGGAGCCTTGGATGATTTGGCCTGTGATGTAGCCTTTTCTGCCTGTTTCTCGAAATTTTCCGCATTGACAAGCAGTCCCTGTACCTTTTGTATCGGTTGTAGTATCGTCTGCAGGAAGCCCATATCCAGTTCTGCCGGTGTTCCGTTCACTACCAGCGGCACCATGTTCTGCCGCGTATCCTCTTTCAGGCTGTTCCGCCTTGGCATGACTGCTACGCTCAGGCTGTTGTCCACTTTACGGATATTGATGTTCAGATCCGTACCTGCTGTAATCATCTGATAAATTGATTGAAAAAACATAATTGAAAAATTTTATGGTTATACATAAGTTTCCTTGAAGAATTCTTTCAGGACATCCTCCCTGTCCGGTCTGCTTGCAATATCACGCAGCGATTCCAGATAGTAGCCGATGTTTTTAGGCTCATCAACTGTATTGGGCAGACGTCTTTTGACCGGTCTGATATGTTCACTCTGTGGCCATACAGCCGGCATGACAGGAGCAGAAGATATACATGTACTTGTTTTCATATCTGTAGGTTTTATTGGTTAGAAAAACAGGAGTCCTACAATGAAAAAGATAAATGCTATCCTGACAATCAGTAGAAGAGCTCTGAAAAGAAATCCTATGATTCCTCCGGTGAGCAGGAGCATTGCAATAATACCTGTAGGCATGATACCTTTGTCTGTCAGCATAAGTATTCCGATAACCAGTACCAGGGTTACCGCATGCTTGCTGATACTTTCGATAATCTGTAGTTTCATAATCCTTAATTTTATGAATGAATAATCCCATCGGGATATGTTTTCCCGATTTTTATAGGCCTCCGGCCTCTTGGATTGCCTTTTTGCGCAAGGCCTGGCAGGAAAAAATACCGGAGCGCAGCGAGGATGATTTTTTCCTGTCCAGCCAAGCCCTTCAGGGCAGCCTTGCGGCAAAAGGCAGGCAATTCAAGACCTTTGCCGCTTAAAAGCGGAAAAACAGATTCTTTTCTGTACGGATACAAAAAAAATGCAGACCTTCAGGCCTGCATTCTCTTGGTTGATTAGGTATAGATGTTATTCTTCTTTTGTGGAATAGGTGTTGAAAATGTCATCAGTCATTTCCTTGGCGAGAGTCCTGATCCTGTTCAGGAAGTCCTGTCCGGTTATCATTCCGCTTTCAAGTCCGGCCAGCTGTTTTTCCCAGTCTGCGGTGAGTGAAGTATCCGCAATTTTCTTTCCACGGATGGTTTCGTAGGTGAACATGCCTTTCGGGGTCGGAACGATATATTTCCCTGAATAACGGATATACTTACGGTTAACCAGTGTACGGATGATATTGGTACGTGAGGATACCGTGCCCAGTCCGTTCTGTTCCATGTATTCCACCAGTTCTGCATCCGTGAACGGATTTACCGGCAGCTGTTTCTTGTGTACCATGTTGCATCCGCATACATTCAGGGTATCACCTTTCTCCACTTCGGGGAGTTCTTTGACGGAATATCCCGATGTCGGGATCATGTCGGAACGCATGAACACATCATGCCAGCCGGCTTCAATGATTCTTGTTTGTTCGGCCTTGAAATGTTGCGCCGCACAAACCGCTTCAACATTTGTCGTTTCTATGCGGCATGGAGCCATGAATGTTTCAGCATCCTTCCGGCTACAAGTCTGTAAACCTGCATTTCCTTTTCGGACAGATTTCCGGGACGGATACCTGTAATGATGATGGCATGATGTACATTGGCTTTTTCTGCGCTTATTACGTGGCGGGACAAATTGGATATGTCAATACCTCCAGTTCCTTTAGCGGCAGGGAACAGCTCCCATGAAAGCAGACGCGCCATGATTGGTGGAAGCGAGTCAAACACATCCTCCGTCAGATAACGGCTGGAAGTCCGCGGATAGGAAATCAGTTTCTTTTCATAAAGAGACTGGGCGATGTCATACACCTCTGATGCGGTAAAACCATAGCGGATGTTCGCTTCCTTCTGAAGTTGTGTCAGGTCAAGCAGGTCCGGTGGAAGTATTTCCTTAACGCTGTGGCTGATACCTGTAATCTGTGCCTGATGTGCCAGCTTGCAGTCCTGGAAAAACATTGTTGCGGATTCTTTGTCGGGAAGATCCTGTGTGCGGCGCATCTTGAAGAGGATGCCGTCCTTTTGCAGGCTGATGTAGATGGGCCAGCTGTCCGATGAAATATGGTTCTCCCTTTCACGGTAGCGTCTGCTGATGGCAGCCAGTACCGGTGTCTGCACCCGTCCGAGGGAATTGTTGCCAAGGCCAGTCGCCTTGCACATGGCATAGCTGGCGTTGATTCCGAGAATCCAGTCCGCCTTGTTGCGGCTGTCGGCAGCAAGGAACAGGCTGTCGTAGCAACTGTCCGGCTTCAGGTTTTCCATGCCTTTACGCACAGACTCGTCGGTAAGAGAGGAAATCCACAGACGGAAGCAAGGCTGTGTACAGTTCAGGTATTGATAGACATAGCGGAATGTCATTTCCTCGTCACGGCTGGCATCGGTAGCCGCAATGATGGTGTCACATGCCTGAAACACCCTCTCGATTACTTTAAGCTGGAGTACGGCATCAATGTCCGGTATCCATCCGTTCTCGGTGCGTGTATGCCGTACCATCAGTTCAAATTCGGACGGGATGAAAGGAAAGTCATTCCGTTCCAGCTTTTGGGTTCCGTAGTCCTTCGGCATGGCCAGTGACAGCATGTTCCCGAAAGTCCATGTAACCATGTAGCCGTTTCCTTCCACATATCCGTTTCTTACTTTGGTTGCACCGATGATTCTTCCAATTTCTTTTCCTACACTTGGTTTGTCTTATCACAAGTAAATTATTATCCAAAGCTGCTATTTTTGTATCACTGTATATCAATTGTTTACTTACATTACTTTATATTACAGCTTTGGATAATATTATTTTTCATTTAGATAGATTCCTTAGCCAGACCTTAAGTTCTTGGTCTCTTTCCCATGAACATTCTGTCATATCATTGGGTATTATATTGATGTAGGCCGCCTCTAAAGCATCTCTTTTTTTGTTTGGAATCAGCCCGAGCGTATATTTCAGTAGTCTGTATAGATACATGTCCCAAAATATCACGGATATAAATCAGGTTTACACCAGCTTGTAACAAGTGCATGGCTTTACTGTGTCGTAAAGTATGCGGACTTATTTTTTTCCGGTATAAGTTCCGGATTTTGTATTCGGGCGTGATTAGCATAGTTGTTCAATATATACGATATACCTGAGTTTGTTAGTTTCCTACCGTAACTGTTAGAGAAAAGAGGCCTTTGATTAAAACCGGATAGATTTAAACGATTCTCTTCCATATAATTATGCAATAAATCCACTTGTTCATCTTGTAGAGGGACAATTCTTTTTTTTTCGTCCTTTACCAAATAATATGACATGACAAGGCTTTTCCAATTTCAAAGACGCAGGTGTCAAATCTATTAATTCTTGTACTCTGGCTCCACTATCGTAGAGCAGGGATATCAATGCTAAATCCCGTCGTCCTTTTTTTCGTGTTGATTGGTATTTGTGCCAATAAAAGCTTAATGCCATCTATGCTGAGATAATTGACACTTCTTTTTTTCATGCGTTTTTACCTTGATGGATAATAT
>ENA-OQAQ01000016-OQAQ01000016.1-human-gut-metagenome-genome-assembly--contig:-NODE-16-length-8892-cov-1.264233_pt1 | contig 8892 bp, 11 predicted proteins | sample MGYA00242739_ERZ504535 | MGnify/ENA primary metagenome ERZ504535 (study PRJEB26092, sample SAMD00036295) | human gut metagenome | host: Homo sapiens | study: EMG produced TPA metagenomics assembly of the...
GAAATCCCCCCCACGCACTTCATTGATATTTAAATGAGAGGAAGGATTACTCCTTCTTGGATGTTTTTTCATCATCCAACCCCAATCGCTTGCATAACTCCGGATCGTTTTTGATACGGTCCATCTCTTCGTTGATGATAGCCTGTGCGTCCGACTTGATCTGGTCGTAGTTACGCTGAATCTGCTGCATCATGATGTCATTACCGTCCTTGTCCTTGAATTCGTTGATGAAAGGGATTTTCCTGTAGGTCTTTTCTTCCGCACTGACTGCCGCATGGTCCACAACAATTTCGGCATGGAATATTTTCTGTTCTATCTTCTCGCCAAAATTATCCGCCACAGCCCCGACAAACGTACCTTGCGACAGATTGGCAATCTTGGATGCCGGGATAAGCGAGTCAAGCTGCGTGTTGATGGAAGTGGAAACATCCTGACGGTTGATGGAAACGGACTGACGCTGCTGGAGCACCTTGCCGAAGCGTTCAGAAAGTGTCTTTGCGGTTTCTCCGACCACCTGCCCGCTGAATATATTTCCTACCGTGTTCTGAATAACCTTGGACTCCTTTTCACCATAATCGCGGGTCAGCTGGCTGAAATCCTGAAAACCCAAAAGTACGCCCACCTTGTTGCTTCGTGCCGTTGCAATCAGATTGTCAAGCCCCCGGAAATAAATGGTGGGAAGCTCATCGATGATTACGGCACATTTGAGCTGTCTTTTTTTTGTTGATAAGTTTGACAATACGGGAATTATATAGTCCGAGTGCAGCCGAATAGATGTTCTGCCTGTCCGGATTGTTGCCGACACAAAGTAATTTGGGTTCTTTCGGATTGTTGATATCCAACGAAAAATCATTTCCTGTCATCACCCAGTATAGTTGTGGGGAAATCATACGCGTAAGGGGGATTTTTGCCGAAGCGATCTGGCCCTGGAGCTGATCCTGCGCCCCTCCTTTCCATGCATCCATGAAAGGAGAAAGGTAGTTTTCCAGCTCCGGGTAGGAAGTCAGGACGGTGAACAGGTCCGAATAAGGCTTGTTCAGTAATTCCACCGCATGCGGGAACGTACAATAAATCCCGTTCTTGTAAATCTTCAGATACCAGATTATTGCAGCAAGCAGAATGATGGGGGATTCTACAAAAAAGTCACCCTGCTTTTCAATATCGGGTAAGTCAAGGGCATTACTGCCCCTTTCTCCCCTAAGAACCGTACGTGAGAGTTTCCCCTCATACGGCTCAAGCAACTCAATATTTCTATTTGTTGTTAGAAATCGGCTCATACTTTCAACAGTTTCGTTTATTTCGCTTGTAGCAGTTGTTATGGACAAGTTGCCGTACAATTGAACCACCAACAGATATTTCATTGACGTTCCATGCTTTTGTACAATCTATCTCCTTGCCGCATAACGGACAAGTCCGCTTCTGCTTGTTCCATAAATATAAGAGTGACTTACGTCCTTTGAGAGATTCCAGCATTTGTTGCTCCTTTCGCTGAAAGAAATAATCATCGTATTCCGGGTCGAAAGGGTTTGCCTCCCCCTTGACTTGCTTGTACGGAGTATAATGTATATCCGACAACCTTTTTAAGGGTCAGGTAGTTCACTTTCTTGCTTTTTTGTTTCATATTTCCATGCAAACGTCCATTTACGCCCCCGAATTTCATGCCAATACTTATCTGCAACCCAAGACTTGCGTTTCTTTGGGTGGCGACGTAAAGCCCATTTCTTTGTGAGGTTGTAAATGTGATTGTCGCAACCGTGAAAAGCATTGGTTGATGCACCATATCGGTAATAGTTTCCCCAACCTGTTATCACAGGATTGAGCATTCGTATCAGCGATTCCTGCTTACACATTTTATGTCCTTTAACGATGTCACTGATTTTTGCCCTAAAGCGTTTCTGTGCATCTTTGGACGGAGATGTGTACAGCCTTTTGCCGAACTTCCTTACATTGAAACCTAAGAAATCAAATCCATCGTATATGTTCGTAATGGTAGTTTTCTCTTCGGATAAGGTAAGACCCCTTTCTTTGAGAAATTCTATCACCATTGGTTTGACCTCGTTTTCCAATAATTCCTTATCTCGACCTGTGATTATAAAGTCGTCCGCATACCTGATAAGATTCACTTTGTAGTGGAATGTCTTATAGTTGATGAAACGTCTTTTGAATCTTTCAGCCAAGAGTGGTTGAAGTCCGTCAAGTGCCATATTTGCAAGTGTCGGTGATATGATACCTCCTTGTGGTGTACCCTCTTCTGTCGGGAACAGTTTACCATTGAATACAGCTCCACATTTCAGCCATTTTCTGAGTATTGTTTTATCCATAGGGATATTTTCAATAAGCCAGTCGTGACTGATGTGGTCGAAGCAACCCTTAATATCTCCCTCCAAAATCCATTCGGGGGAATGCTGGCGATTTAGAACCGTATCAATCTGACGAATTGCGTCCATTGTCCTGCGCTTCTTTCGGAAGCCGTAAGAAAAACGGTCGCCTGTCGTTTCGGCTATCGGTTCCAATGCCATGAGATATAATGCTTGCATCGCCCTGTCTTTCATGGTCGGTATTCCCAACGGTCGGAGTTTACCGTTCTTTTTCTTGATGTGAACCCTACGGAGCGGCTGTGGATGGTAGCCACGACGTCTAAGTTCACCGATTGCTTTGTACTTGCGCTTGGGAGAGTCCCAAAGCTGTTTATCTACTCCAGACGTATTCTTCCCTTTGTTGGAAGTAACCCTCTTTACTGCCAATGCCTTGGCGTAAAAAGAGTGAGTAAGCATCCACTGCAAGGTTTTCACCTTGTTATGTCTGCCTTCTTTCTGAGCCTTTACAATACGCGCTTGTAGCTTTCGGACATAGGTTTCACACTTAGACCAGTTCATACCGTCCCAAGTCAGATTCCTGCTGTCAGCAGGCGCACACGATGTTTTAATCTCGTTCATTTGCTTTCCTCCTTTTGAAAGTTCTAAAAGTTATCTTGTAAAGAGTTACCATATACGGAAGTCTGCCCACTTTCGTGTCGGATGATGTCACCAATAACAACCCGTGATGTTGATTCAATCCGTATCCACCCCATTACAGGGTGGCATTCGCTTTTTCCGTTATCTCATACCTGCACCCCATTCGGCTTGCCTTGCGGTTCGCTTACTCGCATTATTACGAGAGAGATACAGGCTTGCCCTGTTCCACGCAATTGACAAACGGATAGTTTAGGTTCTGCCAAGTCCGCCGGCAGTGCTATGTCCGTGTAACCCCAACATGGGCGAGGGTTATCCGACTGCTTACCTTTTGGTGAGAGCTAAAGTATCTTGCGCTCCTTCAAACCTTACGACGGCTAAAGTCAGTTCACTTACGTTAACCATGCTATCCAGCCTCGCCACTCGACGGTATGATACTAACCGCCCTTGACGTTCCCTCACGGTTCAGTCTTGTCCTTTCGGAAAGTGTACTTTGTCCTATAAGCTTAGCACAACCCATCACTGGAGATGCACCTTATAGTAGGCTACCGCTGACGGAACAGCGGGTTAAATCTTGCAATATACATTGCTGTTTAACAATCAATTACGTGACTTTTCAGGTCACACCCAGGTGCGATTGAGGTTGAGCATTATCGTATAGCTCGCCTCGTACGCATCGGAAATGTCCGTCATAAATTCCGGATTGATAGGATTGCATCGGTGAGACCTGCGCGGATCGTCGAAATTTATGACATAGAACCGGGGCTTGACCTCGTACTTGTCCATATTCTTCAACAAAGAATTATAGGCTATGGTGGACAGGTCATCAAACTTGTAATCGTAGATGTAAATAGCAAAGCCTTTGGCTATAAGCTGGCGTATGTAACTGTTGACTATCGCATAGGACTTGCCGCTACCCGGTGTCCCGATAACCATGCAGGCACGGAAAATATTGACAATATTGACAAATCCGTTATTCCAGCGTTTTTTATAATAGAATCTCGTCGGGAGATTTACCGAATACTCATTCTCCATCAGTCGGGTTTCCTGCATGAAACTCTCATTTTCCATATTGAACACATCTTCCATGAGGTTGTGCCTGTAAAGGCGGCTCATCCATAGCCCCGACATCAGCAGGGCGAGATAGCCTGCCGTAAGAGTAAAAATATAGAATGCGGTATTTGCCGCGTGCGGCAATGGCAGCTCAAGCAACCACCAGTTCAGAAAGAACAGTGCGCATCCTGCCACCAGCGCCGCATAAATTTTAGGCCAGGTTATCTTTTCACCTTTGACTCCGTGCGTACCCAGACAGGAAACGGCCAGCAGAAGCACTGCCAACAGTTTGCTCCAGAGAATGCAGTTGAAAATCCCGGTCGTATTATTGAAATTCACCAGAATCCTGTCCATCACCGCAAGGTTCAAGTGCCACGCGGTGATACTCGGATAACAATACACATAGACGTGTACCACCAAAAGAAAAATACTCACGGCCCTGCCAAATTCCATGATCTTGGCAAGCGCCCTCAAATCGTCTTCCTGCTGCATAAGAATTGTATATAAATGGGTTGATACTTGTTTTGTCTAAATGCCACGTTTGCGTCCGGTCTTCTTCTTTTTCTTCATGCGCCGTGCAAAGGCTTCCTCCTCGTAATCCCGCGGATTGGTTTCCATTGAAAGAATGCCTGCCGCCAGTTCGAGCGTGCTAGAGGATTCGTGACGGTGATGCTGCCGAAGCTCTGTAGCGGAATGTCCACCCCGTTCCTTTTCGGGTATGTTTTCCAACCATTTGAAATAGTCGTTGAACACATTGGCGGAAAACTCCTTGCCCATGCGTGAGCCGTTGAACACCTCCCGTCGGTCGTGGTCAATGAAGGTGACACCGTAGATACGCCCCCGTTCATTCTCACGGAACACCACACCGATATTTTTTTGCCCCAGCAGTTCCACAAATCGTTTCCGTGAATCCGCCTGCCGCAAGGCACGGGCGATGTCCGCCTGTATGGAGGGTGCCCATTTCCCCTCTTTGAGAGCTTTCAGATTCATCAACATCCGCTTTTCCAACAGTTCATTCCCGAAGCGTTTTCCGAAACGTGAACTCTTGAACGGCGGACTGACCACCTTGCCGGTATCATCCGTGGCAGAATAGACAATGCCGGTGTAGGGTATGCCGTTGTATTCCCCCCTGATCTGTTTCGCTCGATGTTGAGTGTGGAAAGCAGTGCGCTGTATTCCCCGAAAGTCTGGAAACGGTAGCTTTCCAGTACGGCTTTAAGGGTGTTGCCTACCTGATGGCGGACATCTCCCAAGGAAGCGTCCACCTTTTTTAGTTCCGCTTTCGGATTCCGCCTTTCCGTGTCCGCTCCGTTGCGCAAGCCGAAATCCGTTTCCAGTTCCCGACAGGCGGTCATGGAACGGCGATGCTCGTAGGCGTCACTGATCTTTTTTCCCTGTCCGTCCACACAGACACTGACGATATGAATGTGGGCATTATGGGTATCGGCATGTTTGTAGGCTATGTACGGCTGATTCCCATAGCCCATCTTCTGCATATACCGTTCCGCCAACTCTACCAATTGCCCATCAGTCAGCCGGTCTTCCGGCGCTGGAGAAAGGGAGATATGCAGGACGGGCTTCTCCGTATTGCGGTTTGCCAGCAGGTAGTTCTCAAAAGAGAGCAATGCCAGACGTATGTCCTCACTGGGCAATCCCAATCTGTCGGAAATCATGCGGTTGCCCGAAAGAATCTCGGCGGTACCTGCCGTTACCTTGTCGTAGTTATAGGCAAGTGCTCCGTAAAGGCTTGTTCCGTGACTTATTTTTGCAACCATTTCCGCTCGTATTCCTGGGTTAGCACCATGACTTTTTTACATACAAGCATCAGTTCGATGCTCAGTTTCTCCAACCTGTAGAGCAATGCCATCGCACGTTTTTCCCCGAAATTGTTCTTCAAAGTCCGGACAACCTGATTGTAGTTGTTTCCGACGGCCTGAAACTGCCTGTGGAATTCGGTCAGTTTGATGTAGTAGTCCATTGTCGCCTTGTCGATTTTCACAACTTTGATGCGACCTCCAAAAAATGGATTTCTTGATGAATCCCGCTTTTTTCTTTCATGCCGGATTCAGAGAATGCCGCTTCAAAGCGTACGTTTTTCTTCATTTGTCAACTTGATGCCGTAACGATGTATGGCCGGATCTGCTTTGGGCTTTCGTCCCATTTTTTTCCTTGAGCTTTCTTTCATGCACTTTAGGGAATTTATGATTTGACTTTTTTTCTAGATTTTTCGACTTTGGAGAAAAATCCCCCGGCTTTTGCCGGGCAAGTTGGTTTTGGGATGCCCGAAAAGTTTCGGGCTGCCGAAAACACAACTTGCTCTGTTCGCTTGAACAGAGAATCCTCCTTCGTCGGATTGCAGCGCGACGTTCACGGAACGCTGTGGTCCGACGAAGTCAGTTCTTTTCCATCGTCTGATTCCGATTTTGCAAAATTAGACAGTGATAACCGATTGGTAAACAGCGTTTGATATGACATTTGATGACATCTGACGACATCTGATGTCAGGTAGGGGAAATGTTGGTGGAAGTTTCAAAAATAGCCGCTACTTTTGGCACAGTGCATGAGGGCATACATTGAAACATTGTCCTGTAAGGGGTATTGCTTGCCTGCCACAGGTGGTGCATGATGTGAATGCGGCATCATCCATATATGTGCAATGCCATATATGCTGCACGACAATCCTGCATGACGGAATACATTGCATCCGTGCAATGCAGTATGGGATACATTGAACCCCATATTGCATGAATGCAATGCACCTTATATGGCAATGCCCATCGGCAACCGGTATTACACTGGTGCAATATGGTATGCAATGTATTCATGCAAACCGGCAAACAATGCGTCATTGCCATATACCAACGGATGCATTGCCGTGTGATGAAACAAAAAAAATCCGGACAGATATGAAACAAATTATACACTCTAAATTCAAGCCTATGAAGAAAGAACCTTTATTTGTCGCTTTGAGCAACCAGAAAGGCGGTGTGGGAAAATCCACGTTTACGGTATTGCTCGCCAGTTACTTCCATTACCTGAAGAGGTATAACGTACTGGTGGTGGATTGTGATTATCCACAGCACAGCATCAGTACCATGCGGAACTGGGAAGTGGGAAACATTGAAAAGAACGTGCATCTGCAAAACCAGCTGGTGGAACAGTTCGGAGCAAGCGGCAGGAAAGCCTACAGCATCCTGAACTCCACTCCGGAAGAAGCCCGGGAAACGGCCGGACGCTTTCTTGAAAAGTCGGAGCTGGATTATGACCTTGTCCTTTTTGACCTTCCGGGTACCGTAAATGTGCCCGGTGTATTCCAGTCCGTAATCAATATGGATTATGTATTCACCCCCATCACGCAGGAAAGAATGGCAATGCGGAGCAGCATGTCTTTTGTCCTTGCCATCCGGGAATACATGCACCGGCATAAGGATGTACCCTTGCGTGGTATCCATATGTTCTGGAACCGGATGGACAAACGTGTTTCCAAAGACCTGTATAACGGCTATACTGAAATTTTCCGTTCGCTGAAATTGCCGGTACTGGAAACCGTCATTCCCAGTGCAGAACGTTACAAAAAAGACTCCGGAATGAAAGGACCTCTGTTCCGCAGCACTTTGTTCCCTCCATCTTCCTCCGCAATGAAAGGAGCAGTCTGGACCTGCTGGCAGCGGAAATAGAAACCATACTGAAACTTCAATAAAAACAATTATGACCACCAAAAGAAGAACGGATTACCAAGTGGACGAGGAGGCATTGAAACGCATGATGGCAGGAGATGTGACCGCTTTGGAAAGAACGGTTCCTCCGGAAGAGGAGCAGGAAACAAAAAGTCAGGCTGGACCTTGTCCGGAGAAACAGGAGAAGAAAAGCGGTTCTTCCAGACAGCAAATAAAAAAAACACCGGATGGAGCGGCTGATTCAGATGAATACCGGAGCCGGTTTCTGAAAGTGAAACTGTCGGGAGCAAGAAGGCAGACCTATATTAACGATACATTGTACAGGACTGTTGCCAAAGTATTGCCGGTCATTGCACCGGAAATGTCTGTCCCCATGTTTTTAGGGAGTGTACTGTCAGACCATCTGGAAAGGTATCAGCATATCATCAATGAAATATATAATCAAGAAGCAACTCAAAAGCCAATAGAATGGAAGAAATAGTTTATTTATCAATACGGTTCGGCTGTACCGCTTATCTGTTATATAAGGTATGGAAACAAAAAGAGAGAATAGGTAAAATCTGTGATCTGCTTTATACTCCCCGCAATCGGCCACAAGCAGAAAAAGACAACGGTGAACCGGGAAATGCACAGGATGTGATGGGAGCTACCCGATTTGTCTATCTGGACGAGAATGCCGGGAAGACCGTCGCTCCTTACATGAGCCAGCAACTGGAAACCGGAAGTGATTTTATCGGAGCGGATAAGGATATTCCGGAAGATGAAGTGGAATGCAAACTGCCTTTGGAGGAGATGAGAATGCTGAAAGAAGAACAGGAGGAACTGGACAGCCGCTCTCCCGAAACGGAAGCCATTGCTCCGATGGTTACTCCTGCTGACCTGCTCAATGTAGGCGACGTGCTGCTTAACCTGAATGGTGCCGGCTCGGACGAGAACAAATCATACAGGGCGGCCATGACACTGCATTCCATCCGGGAAACGGACATGTTTGAACTGTTCTCCTCCCAGGTGGAGAACAAGAAGCTGATTGAGGAACTGATGGGGAAGTATGTGGATAAGGAGGGGAATGCGTTGCCTTTGAAAAGAGAGAGGAAAGAAAGCAAACATGTTACTGACTGGAGGAATCTGGTCTGAAAAGGCAATATTTGTCATGTTCGGAAAATCCTGTATGCGTTAAAGTATATGGGATTTTTTTATACGATGTACCCATT
>ENA-OQAQ01000017-OQAQ01000017.1-human-gut-metagenome-genome-assembly--contig:-NODE-17-length-8821-cov-1.027375_pt1 | contig 8821 bp, 12 predicted proteins | sample MGYA00242739_ERZ504535 | MGnify/ENA primary metagenome ERZ504535 (study PRJEB26092, sample SAMD00036295) | human gut metagenome | host: Homo sapiens | study: EMG produced TPA metagenomics assembly of the...
TATGGCAATCATGATAAATTTCTGTTTTTTATATCTTTCCATACGGTAAGTCCGTATGAAAGAGAGATGATACATTATGGATTCTTATTTATTCACCTGAAGGGTTGATACCGTTTACGCTGATGACCGGATTTCCATTCTCGTCTTCAATCAGACTGAGTGTGGCGTCCATGGTCAGTGAAAATACAGGAGTCTTGATTTTAATGGACATGACATTGGTTTCCTCTCCCTGAAGGAGCAGGTCCATGTTTCCGTCCTTATCAATTTGCGATTTGCTGATACCTACCGATTCCAGTTTCTCCCAGTCGATTTGTTCAGCCTTGTAGATATGATGATTGTTCTTGTTCATGTTCTTTCCTTTTTTTAGTAATTGATGATTTGAATGATTTGAATCCCGTTCAGGTCAGACAGCCTGTTTTGCTCCCTTCTTCTGTTCCTGCTGCTGGGTATTGTCAGTCTGTGAAGCACGCTGTGAGGTATTACGGCGTACATCTGGATTTTCCTGGAAATATTGCAGCTGTCCGGTGTTTGCGTTTACTTTCAGATAGGAATCGAACGGTTTGCCGTTGGGACCTTTCATACCCGTTACAAGGATGGCCTTTCCGTCCTGAAGATTTGCTCTTTCCTGTGCCGAAAGCAGGTGTCCGTAAACCTCAGCCGGGATGGTAGGTGCCTGTCGTTCGTTGAAACCGTCCGGAGTTCTGGAATACTGTGGTCTTCCGCTTGCCAGGTCCAGCTTGACAAAAGACGAGAATTCCTCACCTTTACGGTTGATCATGTTCTCAAGATAGATGGGCTGCCCTTTGCGTAACGCTTCCTTGTCTTCCGGTGTGAGCTGTACCGAACAGATTTCCTTTGGTATGTAGATTTCTCCCGTTTCCGGATTGTGGCGCGTATATTGGAGACCACCTGTTACCTTATCCATGGTAACGAAGGATGAAAACAGTTCGCCGTTCTTTCGTTTCATATCCTCTACAAGGATGGTGTGGCCTTCGTTCAACGCTTTGAGCTGCATGGGGGAAAGCGGTACACCGCCAAGCGTCTGCTGGTTGAAAGCCTGGTCTTTCGGGAAAATAAATTCGATGCCTCTTCTTTCCGCATTGTATTGCAGATTGGCATTGAATTCCTTGCCTTGATTGGATTTCATGCCATCCACGAATATCTGTTCACCGTTTTTCAGTTTCTGAATTTCATCCGGAGTCAGAGTCACACCTTTGATTTCATTCGGGATATAGACATGCTCCTGTCGTACGGCTACAAGTTCGTTAGTATTCTTGTCGATGGAAATCAGACACGGCTCTGTCGTGTTGCCACGCAGGTTAAGGTCAGCCACGCGTCCCATGTTCCCGCTCTCACGCAGGTTCTTCTTGTCCTCTTCCGTGAAGATATGTCCGAAATAAGGACGGTCCAGTTCCGGTTCTTTTCTGATACCGTGGATGCCCAGCATGACCTGCCCGCCGTTGGATATGAATGAAAGGCGTGCATCAAGCTTTGCGGTCAGTACCCCAGGAATGTTGAGTGTCAGCGGCATGGTCCTGTTGGTCTTGTATCCTTTCAACATGCTGTCAAGCTGTCCAGACTGCTCCAGCATTTCCTTGGATATGCCGAACTTACCCAGTTCCTCCCAATTAATCATGTTCTCGTTGTAGCGGTACGTGGGTGTCTGCTGGCGTTGCGGTTCCTGTTGTTCGCGCCCCTGTGCGGCAGCTTCCACCTGTGATACCTGTTCAGGCTGAGCCTGCGTTGTCTGTTCCTGCTTCTTTGCCATTGTTGTTTCCTCCTCTTTTGTTTGACTGTTTTTCTGATTGTTTACTTTCGGTACGATTTCATAGCGTTTCAGAAACTCCTTTACCGCGTCTGTATTCTTACCTTCGGCCAAATCCTTGAGAGCCTGTTTGTTCTGCTTGTAATCATTGAAGGTCATACGGATAAGCCTGAAATGCGTAGGCTCCTTCAGCTGGCTCCAAAAATTCTTGATGAAGTTTTCGAGAATACTCGAATTCTTGTCGAATTTCAGGAATGAGTTTTCATTCTTCTCGTCCGCCGGAACCGTCTTCGCTTTTCCGTCCTTGTCAATTTCACTGACAGCCTGTACTCCGAATTTCGGATCGTTCTTGTTATGAACCAGCATCAATTCCGTAATCTGTTCCACCGGAAGAGCATCACTTCCGGCCTTCGGCTTCCGGGTCCGTTTGGGCTTTTCGTTCGGGGTCTTTTCTTGTGCCATACCTTTTCTTTTAGGGGTTAATGAATTGCTTTGACGCTTCAAAGGTATGGGGTATTTCCAAATAATATGCTGATTTTCAAAAAGGTGTCATCAGATGTCATCAAATGTCGTCAGATGTCATAAACATAACTGTTTCCAACGGCTAAACCGTGAACGGAGAAGAAGGGAAGTGAATAAACGGAAAGAGAGAAGATACGTGAGGCAGAAGGGAAAAAAGCCTGCGCATCCGACACCAGAAAAAGAGCGGGCGGGCAGGCAAGACAAAACCATGCAGAACAGAGGGAGCTGAAGCCCCCCTGTCTTCTCATGCCTTCCGCTTTTTTACAGCAAGACTTTCATAAGACCTGTATTCCGGCTGGATATGTGGAATTTCATGGATTATGAAACACGGCCTCTTCAAGCAGCCCATATCCTTTATCCATGCGTCACGTCGGTCGCAGTTTGCCCCTGTAATCGTTTTTCAAATCGAATCTGGATTGCCGCCGCATTCTTTTTCGTGAAAATTTTCCACGGCGAGGCCGCAAGGAAAATTTCCACGAAAAGATTCGGCAAATGCGGCCGGCAAGACAAATTCGATTTTCCTTTGATGAGGGGGAAAACTGTATCGCAAACAAACCTATCTGGAAATTCCGTGCAGGCTCATTCTCTTGTAAAGGGTCGGGCGGCTGATTCCCAACAAGGCCGCTGCCTGTGTCAGGTTCCCTTTAGAGAGTGGAAAGAGCCGTCTTGATCTGCTCTATGTTTCTTCTTTCATCTTTCTGCAAACACTTGTCTATCTTCTCTTTCCCCATGGGGTCAGAAACGGACTCTCCCGTATATTGGAGCCGTAAGGAATTGGGGGTAATCAGTTTTCCTTTGCATATCAATACCGCCGCATGAATGACCTGCTTCAGTTCCCGTACATTTCCCGGCCAACTGTATCCCAGCAGCATCTTCTTTGCCGGTTCGTCAAAATCCAAGACCTCTTTCCGGAGCAACCCGCAAGATTGCTCCCGGAAAAAATCCGCCAAAGGCAGTATGTCCTCCAGGCAATTATGCAATGCAGGTACGGTGATGGTAAAATCCTGAAAGCGATAAAGCAGATCCTTCCGGAAACGCTTTTCCGCAACAGCCTCCTGCAAATCCTCATTGGTGGCCGCAATGATGCGCACATCCATCAGCCTGTCCCGTTGTCCGCCTACCGGACGATACCGCCGTTCCTCCATGGCACGCAACAGCATCCGCTGCGTTTCTATCGAAAGGTTCTCCACCTCATCCATGAACAGGGTGCCTCCCTGCGCTTCCTGAAAATATCCTGCCTTTTCCTCTGTGGCTCCGGTAAACGCTCCCTTGACATGGCCGAAAAAGGCGGAAGGTGCCAGCTCTTTGGACAAACTGCCGCAATCGACCGTTACATACGGCTTGCCGGATCTGAGGCTCTGTCCTGTGAATCTTTTTTTGCCAGGTGTTCCTTTCCCGTTCCGGTGCTTCCCAATATCAGTACCGTCATATCCGTCGGCGCTACCATGTGAATGTACCGGTTCAACTCGCAAAAAGGGGTGCTTTTGCGTTCATAGATTACCTTGGTGAAAGCCTCGTTCACCGTCCTTATTTTTTTGATGACGGGCAGCAGCCTGGTTTCAACCAGCGGTTTGAGGATATAATCTTCCGCACCCAGCTTCATGGTATGAACCGCAGAATGTATCTCTTCATAATTAGTCATCATGATGAACGGGTGCATATAGCCGTTCTCCCTCATCCACTGCAACAGCGTGGTACTTTCCCCGTCAGGCAATCTTAAATCCGCCAATACGATGTCATCCTCACGGATGGATGTCCCAATGATCTTCTTAGCCTGTGCCAGCCTGTAAGTCCTTACAGTATCCAAATCCGCCTTCTGCAAAAAATTGCAGATATAATTACAGAACAAGACATTGTCCTCAACAACAATTACTCTCATAAGCCTTCTTAGCCTGTTGTGCCAAACATATTATTTCTTTTCCTTTATCCAATACCTGCTGTACAGTCCGCCCGAACTCGTCCACAGAAAACTCTCCCGAATCCTGAAGCAGTGCGAACAACTCACGCAGCGGCTTGCCGGCATGAATGATCTCCCATGAGCCTGTCAGATGATGTATCCATTCTTTCAGTGCCTCATGATCATTCTTTTCTGCACATTCAGCCATAGCCTCCATATCCTTCCTTGTCTCCCGAATCAGGGTATCCAGCATCTTCCTCCTGTTCCCATATTTCAGCAGGGCATCGAGGTCTATCTGTTCAGACTGCCTTTCACTTCCCAGACATTCCGTACATACCTGCAAAAGTTCTTCGGCGGAAAACGGCTTTTTCAAACAGCCCGAAAACCCTGCCGCATACAAATCCCCCCGTATCGCAGTTTCCCGATGCGGTACTTGCGATAACCGGAATGCTCCGTGAATTTCCCACATTGGCCATGCGCAGGAGCTTCAACACCTCGAATCCGTTTGTCCGGGGCATTTTCAAATCCGTAATCAAAAGGTCATAACTACGGCTGCGGACATGCTCCATCAGATCACGCGTGTTCTCACATACCGTGCAAGCCACCCCGTGATACGCAAACATTTCCCTGATTGCCGCCAGCAAAACGGTGTCATTGTCCAATACCAGTACCGTATAGGACCGTACGGAAATCCGGCTCCTGCCGCTCTCCGCCATCGCTTCCTCTGCCACAGCCAGAGGAAAACAGACAGTGACCGGCTGCCCAACCCTTTCCGGCTTGCCACTTCAATCCTGCCGTCCAACAATCCGACCAGACCTTTTACTATTGAAAGTCCCAGTCCGACCCCTTCTTCCGCAATCGCATTGGGAAGCCTCTCGAATGCAGTGAAAATGCGTGTCTGCTCCTCATCGTCCATTCCGGTGCCGGTGTCTTCCACGATAAGCGTCAATACGCCCTGGTCAAATTGTGTGCGAACCGTTACACTTCCCCGCTCCGTAAACTTGATTGCATTGGACAACAAGTTGCTTCCTATCTGTATTATCCTGTCCCTATCTCCTATAACAACCGCATCTCCGGCACTCAGCACGTTCAGCAAAAGGTTTTTCCTGCCGCCAGCGGCATAAAATTCGTTTCCAAAATCTCGGTGACGGCACATAACCTGAACGGGACAGGAACGGCCTTTTCCCCGCCACTTTCCAACCGGAAAAATCCCAACAGGGAATTCAGCATGGAAGACATGTGTCCCGCCACCTGCCGTATGTTCCGGTTGTATTCCCTGCACTTCGACACTTCTCTTTCCGTGGAAAGCAATTCCGCATAGCTGCTGATAGAAGCAAGCGGCGCGCGCAAGTCATGGGTTACGGCCAGTATGATTTTCTTTCTTGCCTCAATCAGCTCCTCGTTTTCAAGAACAGTCTGCTCCAATTGACGGACTGTGCCTTCCAGCCTTTTTTTTATAACGGTTTATACGCATCATATCCCGGTGTATCACCATATAGGACCATATCAGCAGCAAAACCATGAATGCCGTCAGACCGATGACCGTGGCAAATGACCGTTTCCCGGCTTCCGCAACTTCTTCTTCCTGTCTTTTCAATTCCGCTTGTACCGTTCCGTCCATATTCTCAATCATCTGCCGCAACTGCACGTTCAGCCTTCTGTTCATCCCATCCAAGCTGTCCGTCCGTTCTGCCAGCTTCCGGGCATACGCCTGCTGTCTGCCCACCACGCTCCGGTTAAGTTCATGAAGCATGGAGGCGGCAGAAGGAGAATCCGCCTTGTGGCGTTTTGCGAACAACCTCTTCAGGAATCCCCCTTTGGGGGCATTTTCCCGTTCACTCTGTCTGGCAATGGCCGGAATCTGCGCTGCAATTTCCCGGTCGGCTTCCTCCTGCCTGTGTACCCAATATATGATTTCCCGCATATACCGTTCTTTGGCTCTCCACAAATTACGGATGCTGTCTGTATGTGAGCCGGAAGAGGAGTACCTCAAGCTACACAACAGGCTGTCAATGTGCCGTCTCCGCTTCTGAAATAATAAAAAAATCCTGCTCACTCCACTCCATAAAGGTTTCACAGAAGAAAGAAAGCCTGAGCATTTTCACGTATATATCATTTATCTCATGCTTTTTCCGGTTAATCATCCGTACTTCCATTTCCCTGGCCTTAGTCTCTTTCCATTCGCAGATGCCAACGTAAATAATACCACTTATGACTACAATCTTGGCCATATATCCTACCGCTATTTTGGCGAGAAGCGGTTGCAGGCGCAAAGATTTCAACAATTTATTCCTACTTTCCAATTATCACTTTTTAATTCATTATATTCTATTAAAATTATTTGCAAAATAAACCGACCAGTCGGTTTATTTTGCAAAGATAAGCCTTTTCCAAGAATAATGAAAAAAAACAGGTTCCAGCAAGTAAAGTTTTATCATTTATCAGTCTAAAAGACAACGGAATGAACTGAAAGGGAGGAAAAGGAAAGGAATGCGAGCCTAAATTTCCGAGAACATCCCCAAGAAAGTCTTACCAATAGAAGTGTTCAATGCCTGTCTGCTGAACGCCTTGGCATCCTTCAAACTTATTTTATGACCATAAGCCACATTGGAAAGAAAGTCCTGTTCCCGGATAAGGAGTTGCTGATACATTTGTGGAAATTCGTCCATATATTCATGGGCGGAGGAAACAAACTGCATATAACATATCAGGAGATTGCCATTCAGATGTTCGGGAAAACTGTTTATCACCCGTTCTATCGGATTTCTGTATTGCCTTAAAAACTCATTCCAATCCTTGTCAGCCAAAGAATACATTTCACAAGAAATCTGCGAGTCGGGGAAAAAACGCATCCTGACAACCGCATCAATCAGTTTCTTTTTGGAAGGAAAGTAGTGTATGACAGCCCCTTTGGATTTATGCACGGCAACAGCCACATCACAGAATGAGGTCTGCTTCATTCCTTTTGTGATGAATAACCTGTATGCCTCCTCTATAATCCGCTGTTTCAAATTCGGGTCCATCCTACTGCCTATATTATAAAAATAGCACAGACGCAATCAACATCCAAACATGGTAGTGGAATACCTAGAGACGAAGCTGACGCGCCTGTGCTATATATTTTAATATAGCGCAAGCTGTCATATTCCATCTTGTCTCTTTGAAATTTTTCCACTTTTCGTTTGGAAGATGATATATGATACTATACTATGTCGTTTTAACAGCGCAAAAATACGTTATTTATCGTTTATTTCCAAATTTATACGACACTTAATAGCACTGTTCCATAAGAAAAGCGTCCGCTTTCAGGGACAAGCAGCAGTATTTTTTCTCCCGGCATGAGCTTATGTGTCTTCCAGAATTGATCCAGAATCGCAAATATGGCTGCTGAAGCAATATTTCCGACTTCCGGCAAATTAGTGAACCATTTGCTCTTGTCGATTCCAATCCCCACTTGTTCAAGCTCATTTATTATTTTATCATAAAAAAACATGGAAGAAACGTGAGGAAGAACATAGGAAATTGTATCCGGCAATACATTATGTTTCTCAAGACAATACTTAATGTGCTTAGCCCAATATCGTACAGCATAGTTTCCCAGCAGTTTTACATCTTGTTTTACAACAAACAGTGAACGGTCTATCCTTTCCTGACTGCTGAATGATTTCCAGCTTTTCAACTCCCCGTCATCTTTACTCTCTGCTCCCATAAACATACACGTGGGCAATTCATTCGCAAATGAAGTCATTTCCACCCACTCAACTTTTAAAGTCTTTTCCTTACCCGGTTGATTCTGAAGCAATACAGCACTGGCGCCATCGCTCAACATAAAACGCAAAAAATCTTTCTCCAGTGCCATATAGGGCTGTGTTCCTATATCGGCACATTTTTCATATTCAATATCATAGTTCTTTGAAAGCAGTGTAGCCGAAGTCAATTCTGAAGTACTACATATCGCATTCTTTTTTTCTCCTGATAAAATACCCCAAAAGGCGGTTTTAAATGCCTGAAGGCATGACAAGCAGATACCTGAAGCAGAAAAGATTTCCATCGGCTTGTTTTTCAGCAATCCGTGAACCATAGAAGCATGGGACGGAAGCATCTGATCCGGACTTGAGGTTGCACATGCCAACAATTCAATATCCGACTCCGAAACAGAAGAATCCTGTAACAGCTTCCGTATTGAATCAGCCGCCATTTCCGCATTTGTATGCGTTATTTCCTGTCTTTTTGTGAGTGCATAATAACGTTGTTTGATACCATTCTGCTTTAAGATGACAGGCTTAACTCTTGAATGTTTTCCTGCAATCAATCCTAAAAACTCTTCCATGTCCTCATTAGAGACCGGTTTATTAGGGAAATAACAAGATGTTCCCGTAATAAAAACATCATTTTTCATTTTCTTACTTGTTTTTAATTAGAAAATATATAAAGTACAATTGTTCTCTTAAGGAATTCACATCCAATCCATTTCTTAATGCATCCTGATATGATTTACCCAAGAAAATCAATCTGATTTGTTGAACAAGCAAATCTGTATTGCAAGAGCTGCGTATCTCACCGTCCTTTTGTGCTTTGACAACAACCTGTCTTAACTGCGCCATCTCATTTTTTCAATCTCATCAGCATCTGGTGAA
>ENA-OQAQ01000020-OQAQ01000020.1-human-gut-metagenome-genome-assembly--contig:-NODE-20-length-8423-cov-0.444190_pt1 | contig 8423 bp, 14 predicted proteins | sample MGYA00242739_ERZ504535 | MGnify/ENA primary metagenome ERZ504535 (study PRJEB26092, sample SAMD00036295) | human gut metagenome | host: Homo sapiens | study: EMG produced TPA metagenomics assembly of the...
GCAATCCGTCCACTGATGGAATCCAGCTCCACGCCGTACAGACGGCTGTTTCGCATTTTCTCCGGCAGCATACCAAAGAAATTGCCCACACCCATAGACGGCTCCAGAATATTTCCGGTCTCAAATCCCATACGGTCCACCGCTTCATAGATGGCCTGAATGACCGTAGGGCTGGTGTAATGGGCGTTGAGGGTAGAGCTTCTGGCGGCGGCATATTCCTCCGGGGTCAGCAGTTCTTTTAGCTGGGCATACTCTAAAGCCCATGCCGGTTTCTCCGGGTCAAACGCATCAGAGAGACCGCCCCCAGCCCACGTATCGAGAAAGAACCTCCTGCTGTTCGGGGCTTGCCTGCTGTCCGGCAGCTTCCAGCTCTTTCAGCAAACGAATCGCATTGACATTTGCCTGGAACTTGGCTTTCGGACCGCCTTCGCCCAAATGCTCATCGGTAATACGGAAGTTTTGTGCATTGCGGCGCAGGTTGGCCTTGTATTCCTCATAGGAGGCTTCCTCGGCAGCTTTGGCATTGGGGAAGGTCTGCCACTGGCCATTGACCTGAATGGAAACCGGGTGTTCGTCCAGCACTTCCTCAAAGGGTTTCTCCGGCTCAGTCACAGGGGCTGGTGGCTCCGGCTCCTCGATATGCAGTCGTTCCACCACCACATCATAAGGCAGATTGTTCTTATCGCCCGGATAGACGGCCATGGTCTCGGAATGGAAGGTTGGGGATTCGGTAGCCGGTTGGGGCTGTTCCTGTCCAAAACCGTCCTGCTGACGGGCATACATCCCGCGCAGCAAAGGCGCAACCTCATCCCAGCGGAAATACAGCATAGCCAGACGCTTTTCCTCTGCATCCATGACTTCCAGCTCTATGCCCTGTGCCGTGGTACGGTAATCGGCAATATCGCCAGTCTCCAGATTCAGTGTCTCGATCTCACCGGAATAGGCTCTGCTCAGCCAGTAGGCGATCTCGCTGTTGCTCCTGCCGGATTGCAGCAGCGTGGAAATCTGCTTTTTATCCGCTTCATCCATCAGCCATGAGCCAATACATCCCGCAAGTCCTGATCTGCCTTGTCCGGGTCAGTAGGAAGAAACTCGGTATAGTAAGCATTGCGGCGGTCTGCCCGAAGCAGCTGCTCGAACTGTTCTTTGCGCTCTGCCCGGCAGATGGGATATACCATCCCGGTGGGCAGAAGCTGTACGGTGTCCTCCCGCAGCTCGGTGACCTGATAGGCGTCATCCTCGATATACACGGTATCGCCCACGGCATAGACCGGGGCGGCTGGGTCATAGGAGGTTCTTTGCGGAAATTGGACTGCGAACGGCATCATATTCCTCATCGGAAATGGAAACTTCGGAAGTCTGCTCTGTCTCGGCAGCTGCAATCTGCTCTGCATCCGACATCACCCGCTGGATAAACGGGTCATTCTCCAGTTTTTCCGGGTCTGCCACCTGGCCGTTGACAATCCCTCTTTCCTCCAGAGCTTCCCGGATGGCGATTGGGTCGATGTCGTCAAAACGGTCCTGTTCTTCTTCGGTATAGAACCGGTCCTCCTGAATGAGCTGGGCAAGCCTGCGCTGTACCTTCGGCCAGGGCAGCTGCGTTTCCTCCGGGCTGCCGGCACGGACAACAAACAGGCTGTTGCTGTTACTGCCGCCGTATTCCTGAGCCAGCCATGCGGCGGTATCTTTTTCTCTTGCATGGTCTTTCATATAGCGGATAACAGCGTGTTTACTCTCGATATTGCCGTTCCATGCACAAAGGGCAGTTATCAATATCTTCCTGAGAAAGAGGGCGCAGAAGCTCATGGGAGCTTTGGATAGGTTTCGTCGATCACTTCCCGGTGCAGACGCTGGCGGAACTCCGGTATATCAGAATAAAGGCGGATCAGCTCCATATCCTTAGAACCAAGGACCGCACGGCGCACAGCGGCATTACCCTCGATGACAGCATTTTCACGGTCAGAATGACCGCAGGCATTGCGATATGCGGTATCCTCGGAAATGGCGGCAGTCACCACAGGCTTATACTGCTCAAACTGCTCCCCAAGGGTAGGCTTTGGTGTTTCTTCCTCCATCTCCGGCTGCTGGGCTTGAATGGCATCTTCTTCGGCCAGTTTCTTTTCAGACTGGATTTTGTCATACTGCGCCTGTTCCTGTTCGGTAAGATAGCGGTCTTTCTGGACAAGTGAGGTAATGCGCTTGGCAACCTTTTCCCAGTCCAAGTGAACATCCGGGCAGTCCTGCTTTTTTATAGTGCAGTCCTTTCCCATCGTGATCTTCGCCGCTGTGTGTTGCGCCGGACAAGGCATGAGAGCGTCCGCCAATGCCATACTCGTCTTTGAGGAATCTCACTTTCTCCTTATCCGTATGGTTTGCCATGAAGAACGCATAGATACGGCCTTTTCCTCCGGCGAAACTGCTGCCGCCGGTCATAGCGGCGTCGATCTCATCCTCGGTAATGAAGTGCTGAACGGTTGGCACTTGGGAAAGGTCTGAAGAAAAGGTCCTGCGCGGCAGGTCAAGGTCCTTCAGGTTCTCCCAGATCTCCCTCGGTCTGTGATAGTGAAAACGCAACAGGTCACGGTCCTGCTGATAGGCAGTCCAGAAGGCGGCGTATTCTTCCTTGAGTGTCTGGCGGAAAGCCGGGTCACTCAGCTGCTCCGTCAGGCGGCGGGTCTCCTCCGGGAAACCATTGCCTTTGATCTCTGACAGGCAGGACAAATATCCGGCTTCTCTGGCGTCCTCGCTGAGATCGTGATACAGATACCAGAGCTTTTCTGAAAGGAGGGAGCGTTCATAGCCTGCCGCTTCTGCAAGCTCCACATTGGAGGCAAACTGGCCGCTCATCCAAAAGCTCCCCCGATACGCTCTGCGGCGCTCTCCCAGGAAATGACCTGGGCAGACCTGTCATAACGGACAGACTTCCCGTGGGAAAGATGGATACCATCCTCGGCATACCATGCGCTCACACTGCCAAGGCCGTTACCGCCGTGGTACAGCGTTTTCAGTATCTCAGCAATCTCAGCGGTGGTTTTCTGCTTTTCAAAGGCTGCAACCACACGCTCCCTTTGACGGTCTGTATTGCCGCCCAAACGCAGCACATGGTCGATGTCATTTTGGGCAAAAGAAAAAGCAGAGGATGTATGCGCTACATTCTCTGCTTCATCTATGGATTGGATCTGTTCCGCTTCGGAGAGGAACAGGTTTAGCGTCAGCTGTTGATAAGCTCCGCCATCAGGATTTCCTCGGCCTGAGCTTTGCAGGTGTTCATCAGCCCCACCCACTTCATGGGATCGCTGGCTTTCAGTTCCTCGGTGGCTCCCGCTTCCTTCGCCAGCTTGGGCATCATCTGCTCCAGTCTGCTCTGGGCGGTCTCGTCGATCTCCAGAAGGTGCGGGTACAGCTTCTCGCTCAGCAGCATCTGGTTGTAGAGGATGGGACGATGTTCCTTCAGGTAGGTTTTCCTCATCCTGCCGTACTTGCCCAGGGGTTTCTCCGGCTGCTGGCTCAGCTTCAGGTCGGGAATCAGATAGTCTCCGTTCTGGATATAGGTCATGGGATTGTTCATCTTGTTTGCTCCTTTCTTGGTTGGCTTCGCGCTCTGCATTTCGGACGGTAACGCCGATCTGCCCTCAGCACCCTGCTGGTTGATCTGGCTGACCGCTGTTCCCAGCGCCCCGATGGTGGACGGGGTGTTGAAATCAAAGATCGCCATGAAATCTTCGTGGTCGAAGTAGCGTTCCGGCTCCAGTCCGCAGCGGGACATCAAAGCGTAAGTGATGCTGACGGTGGCTGCTGCCTTGAACTGTACTCCGATGTTAAACTCATCATATTCCTCCAAAAAGGAACCGTCAACGATATAGAAGAAGTCCTGCTGATGCTCCGTCCAGTATTCCTCAGCCAGTTTTCCGGCTACCTCCGTGAGCTGTCCGGCAAGGTCATCACCGGAAACATCATAGGTGCGATCAAGCATGGCCTGCACCGAATCCAAATGGCGCTCCTCCAGCTGCCACAGCCAGGGAGTGCGGGAATGTTCACGGGTTCCGGTGTCGGAAATATCAAAAACATAGCGCAGGCGGGGTCTGTCCCCGGAATCGTCCACCAGAGCGATTCCCTTGGAGCCGCGCCTTACATACCGGCCCATCTTTTCATTCCACAAATCGTACTCTGCACAGGCGGTAGCGTCCGGGCGCTGGGCGTAGATCATCAGCTGCTCATGGAACGGGTACTTGTAAAGTCGGGCTGCCGTAGTAAGGAACCCTGCCCATTCCTGCCAGCTTCCAGTGAGTTGCGTTGCCACTTTCTCCGCCATCTGTGCATATAGTTCAGCTTTGGTTGGCATGGTGTTCTGTCCTCCTTTCGGTTTTGGGGTAAAGAGGTGGGGGTGGCAAATTGCCACCCCATCCCTGCGGTTATGGTGTTTACTGGTCAAAATCCGGGGTACAGCTCCAGCTGGGCAAAGTCCTCATCGGTCATCGCACAGAGCTTCGTAAGGGCGCTGTCGGTCAGCTCCCTCAGTTCCGTTTCCTCTGGGGCCAGCTCGCCGCGCATCTCACGCAGGCTGTCGATCAGCCGGTGCGGCTGCCGGTATTGTAAATGCACATCAGGTTCATTTCCTCAAAAGTAAAGTTTCCCATATCAATCTCCTTCCGTCACTCTTTGGTTGCGCTGTCTTTTTGTGTTCTGCCTTGGCTGGCTTTTCAGCTGCTCCATGACGGACTTTTTCTTTTCCCGTTCCTCCCGATGGGGCAGCGGCAGCCAGATCCATCAGGGAAATGGGCTGACCGCTGCGGGCCTGCTGTTCCAGCTCTGCCACCGTAGGCTCTTTTGCGCCATTGTTGATGATACCGTCGATCATGCCGTAATCGTCCTCCACGTCCATCTCCGCATTTTTCAGCGGATTTTGCGAAAAGAATCCAGGGATCTGGGTAAAACCAACGCTGTCACAGTAATGACAGGATACCTTACCGTCCTGTCTGATCGCAACGATGTCGCTGACGCTCATGGAGGGACTGTGAAAGTCCACGGGCTTTTCCAGATTGAATTGCTGATAGAGTTTTTCCAGCTGCTCCGGCACAGTGCCAGACTCCCTCAGAGGAGCTGTGTAAATGAGGTCATAATTGCTGCGGTCTATGGAAATGTTATGGGACTTTAACCAGTCCAGATTCATAAAGCGCACATTCTGCGGATCGTCACGACTTACCTGATAGATGGCAAAGCAATCTCTGTTCTGAGAGAGAAATGCCTGTTCGCGTTCCTGCTGATGTTCCTGACGCTCCATGACCTTTTCGTGGAACTGAGGGCTTTTCTCCCATTCCTCATGGTCCACACCGAAAAGACCGCCATGATCCATGATTTCCTGCGGGTCAAACACCATGCTCTCCGTATTGTCCTCATGCAGCACATAGACGGTCAAACCGGCGGCATCCAGTTCCAGCGCCCGTTCTCTGGTAACAGGGAGCATCCCATCATAGGAGTAGCCATATTCCTGCATAATCCGGTGTGGAGACCCTGCTCATCAGGCATGGGGTATTCATCCAGCGCCTGCTCTTGTGCTTCCGGCAGCTGAGAAGAAGCAGCCATCTGACTGGCCTCTGCCTGCATCTGCTGGTAGGCAGCTTCCTGCAAGGTCTCAATCATGGACAACGGTGCGTATTTTACCGAGTCTCTGCCCAAATCGTTGTCATCACAAATCTGGAGAACTGCCGTTCATGCGGGAAATCTCCGGCATATCCAGCTGACCACCATCCAGCTCTTTCATGGACGCGGCATCGTAAAGGGTATAGTCCCAGCCGCTGTCACAGGACTGGATATGAAGATAGGTGGCATCGTCAATCAGAAACAAAGCCTCCTGCTGGTTGGCATCCGCCCCCAGTACCTCCATTTCCGACATGGCCGCGCCAGTTCCTTTACCGCTTTCTGTACCAGCGGATTGTCACGGTAATAGTCGATTGCCTGAATAGTGTCCAGGTCAATGGTCTGCCCGGTCAAAAATTGGAAACGGTCCTTCATAGTCGCTTCCGTCTTTCAGCTCAAAACCAATGCCCTTTATCCCGTTCATTCGCTCTGCTGGAATCTCCTGATAAATGCGGACAGCTTCCTCCAAAGACAGGTTATCGTGGTATTCTCCGAGGTTTGGAAATTCCATGCACTCTGCTACATAGTAGGTCAGATCGCCGGTCGGCAGCCTATCAGATACCTTAATGGCATCTGCTGGCTGCTCTATCGGGGCGGGTTCCGGCTCTACCTTTGCATGAGGGTCGATTCCGCGCTCTTTGCAGATTTCCTTATAGTGGCGCTCAATGTCGGAGATCAAAGTGCCGGAGGTTTTGTTGATGGTCTCCAAACTGGCTCTTAACTCTTTCAGTTCCTTGCCCTGACTCCAACTGGCAATATAGCCAAAGCTGTTTTCTCCTGTCTCGATGCCAAAATATTTGCAGACTGCATAGGAGATGCTTTCAGCCTCCACTTCCTCCGTGTGACGGTTTTTTGATTGCCTGTTTTTTCTGCGGGTTGCATCTTCCTCAACTGCAAGACGCCATTCAAACTGATTTTCGTCCACATAACGCCAATCCATATCAGAAGCAAACTGTTCGGCTTCTTTTTCTGTGGCAAAATCCAACTTGAAATCATGTTTGGTTCCACCTTCACTCTCCTGCACAACCTTCCATGACGGTAGCATTTCATATTTCTTAGGGTCATGGAGCTTGCTGTGGGCAATCTCATGAACCGTGGCCGAAACCGTCTGCACCTCACTCATGCCCTGACGAATGGCAATTTTCTGATGATCAGCAGAAAAAATAGCCGTCCGTATCAGCAGCCATTGCTTCAAAAGTAATCGGCACCGGTGCGCTGCGGCGCAGGGCCTCCATGAATGCCTCATAATTTGGCACATTGCCGGAAAGGGAGGAAGCAAGCTCCGGCAAAGGTTTCCCGTCGGTCTGACTCACATCAAAGACCTTGACAGGGCGAAACATGGGAATCTCGATTTCTTTTTCCTCTGTGACGATCTTTCCGTCTTTATCCAAAATCGGAGCCTTGGTATCCGGGTCCAGTTTCTGCTCCTCGATTTTCTTCTTGTACGGTGTGGGGGCGATGATGGTAATGCCATGCTCGCCCTTTTTTACATGACGCTCAAACTGGTCTTTCCACTTATTGTATCCGGCTACCAATGTAGCGTCCGGCTTCTGCATATAGATGAGCATGGTGTTGTTTACCGAATAGCGGTGGAAGCGGGACATGACGGACAGATAGCGCATATACTTTTCACTCTCAAACAGTTCCTTGATCCCCTGCTCGATGCCATCTGTGATTTCCCTTAGCCGTTCTCGATTGGTGGGTTTGTTCTCAGCCATGATTTTCAATCTCCTTTCCAAGTGTGTGATTTCTGCTGTGTGTTCTGCAATCCATGCCTTTTGTTCTTCTTCACTTTCATAAAGAAAAAGGTCCAGCAGGTACTCTACATAGGGTTTCTTCTGGATTGCTTCCACAAAGCGGGGGTGCGGTTCTTCCTCCGGTGTCCTGGGAGAACGGTCGGCTTCCCATTTTTTCAGCAGATAGTAGTAATCGGACAGTACGCGATAACACCGCTGCCGGTCCTCACGAAACTGCTGTGCCTCGGTTTTCTGCCGGACATACCTCCTGCGGGGAGGGGCCTGACTGTCATAGATCAGGCCAAAGTCCTGTGCCAGTTTCTCCGCCGCTTCTTTTGGGGAGAGGTTAAAGAGCTTTGCGGTAAAGTCGATCACATCCCCATCTTCACCGCAGCCAAAGCAGTGGAACCGCTGGTCTACCTTCATGCTGGGGTTCTTATCATCGTGGAAGGGACAGCAGGCCATGCCAGTTCGACTGACTTTTATCCCATAAAACTCTGCCGCTTCTCTGGTGCTGACCGACTGCTTGACTGCTTCAAATACATTCTCTGCCATGTGCCTTTAACTGCCGGACTTTTTCACAGGGGGCTGGTATCCGGCAGCTTTCGCCCGCTCACTGGCAGCTTTGCGGCGCTCGGCGCTGTATGGCTCCCGGACTGATACACACCGCTTGGGGACGGTAAAGTTATGGGCGTCCTTTCGGGGTGATCTGGTCGGGGGTGCTTTTTTGCCAGCAGTTCCAGCTTCTCCATCAGACGGGGATCATGGGTGTAGACCTCAGCCATTGGTTCTGCCTGGTTATAGAGGAGAATGGTTTCCCGTTCCACTAAAGAGAGCTTCATCGGCTGCCTCCTTTCCGCTGGTCAAATTCCAGCTTGAAGTTGGCATACTGTCCATCGTCCTCCAAAACCACAGCGGCATCGTAGGTCTTTCCGGTTTTCTCCGAATATAGGCCCGTCACACGGACACGGCCATCGTTAAGCAGTGCAGACACCACAGCCTTGGTCGGCTGTTTTTTTCTTGGCAGCCCACCATTTGTTGTTTTTCCAG
>ENA-OQAQ01000022-OQAQ01000022.1-human-gut-metagenome-genome-assembly--contig:-NODE-22-length-8237-cov-0.665968_pt1 | contig 8237 bp, 10 predicted proteins | sample MGYA00242739_ERZ504535 | MGnify/ENA primary metagenome ERZ504535 (study PRJEB26092, sample SAMD00036295) | human gut metagenome | host: Homo sapiens | study: EMG produced TPA metagenomics assembly of the...
CGGCATATTACCTCCTGCTGCATTCAGCAATGCATCTACACGACCATATGCTGCGAGAATATCCTTCAGATTCTGCTCCAATATAGCCTCATCCAACACATTCGTTACAAGAAACATGGCTTCCCCGCCTTTGGCCTTGATTTCGTTTACAATGGCATTTCCTACTTCTGCCTTACGGCCTAATATAACAACCTTGGCACCTTCTTCTGCCAAATGGGCGGCAATAGCCTTTCCCAAAACCCCTGTTCCACCGGTGATTACCACCACCTGGTCTTTTACACTAAACAAATTATTCATGATATTATTCTTTATGGTTTATACCTTTAACACTATCTCGCAAAACAATCAGGCTCTCCGGCCCCATATTAAACAAAAGATCGGCGATACTCAAATTCGGCAGAAAACCGTATTTGGCATCAAAAACTTGATAGTAAGGTTTAGGGCAAAAGTCAGCATCCGCCTCACGCCAGTCACGCTTCGGATGAATAGTCTCACGAAAATCAACCTCACCCGGAACAAATTCCATGCAATATTCCGTTGTTCCTTCCATATGGGGATGAATATCGATCAAATCGCATACTAAAGAACAAATTTCCTGATTATAATCCCACAAGAAGGCATATTTCTTTTCATAAAAGACGTGGAAATCATCAGCATAGTACTCAAAGAAAGGACTGTTTCTATATGCAGCCACCAAAGCATTCCAAATGTATATGACGCCAATTGCCATGATCCGAAATGCGGACATCCTTCATCAGGCATTTAGGTGTACCGCTTTTTTCCGTAGGGATAGTCAGTGCCAGCGGACCGTCGGCTGCCGCAATGACACAACGGTTGCGATAAGTCTGTTTCACATAATTGTCATACTGTTCCACATAGGCCTTCTCACAGGCAAACAGTTTTGTATAATATTCCACCGGGGCCAGATAGGCCGAACTTAAATATATCGTATTCTCCATTATTGCACTCGTTGAAAAATGCGCCCTTTTCTGGATGAAAACCAAATGCGCCAAGCTTTACCGATCAAATGGTCATCGGGCACCAGGCCGAATAAACGCGAATCACACAGATTCACCGGATTATTGGATGCCATCCAGTAATAATTTTTATTAAAATGTATAGGCTTCTACAGGTTTTCCCCCCACATACAGGGTATCTCCCCTGACAGAAGCCACTCTCCCTTCATGGCGGACAATAGTATTGCACAACAAGGTCACATTCCAAGGATATACCTTGACAGGTTTCCCTTTTTCCGGGATCACAAAGGGATGGCTCTTGCTTATATCCTTATGATAAAGAGGAATCAAATCCACTTTTCCCGCCAGTTTTTGTTTTAACAGGTAATATTCATAATGACTGGAAGGTACGTATATACTTCCCCTCGCATACCCCACCAACCTGTTTCCCTGAATGTTCACTTGCTGCATGGCAGCCTGCATCGTTTCTTCTTCCGTATGAGAATAGACATACAAAGATTTACTATCCGGGCTCAACACTTGTTCGTCGGTCACCCACAGTTCATCATTCAACATCAACGTATCTCCGGGTACTCCTACCACACGGCTTATAAACACTTCCCGATTGCCCACCGACGTCTGAGGAGACCGTGGATTAGGATTGTTGAACAACACAATATCCCCTTTCCCGGCAGTTTTTCCCAGCCACCGCCAGATAGAAAAAGGCACACGAAACCCATAACTCCACTTATTCACCAAAACCCTTTCCCCTTGATAAAGGCTATTCTCCATACCGGTAGAGGGAATGGTGCAGGAGGTGAAAGCAAATGTCTTTACCAACAGTACCAGAATGACAGCAGTAAGCATTGCTTTTATCCATACAGGAATACAGGGTATGCGCAATTTATTTAATGTTATCTACAAAGGTAAACAATCGGTTCCAACGTATTTTTCCATCCAGCCAGCCACGGTCATTATCCAATGACAACCAGATAAAGATAGGTTTTCCCACCACATGATCTTCAGGAACAAATCCCCAAAAACGGGAGTCAGCCGAATTATGACGGTTATCTCCCATCATCCAGTAATAATCCATCTTGAAAGTATACTCATCGGTTTCCTTGCCGTTAATATAAATCTTTCCATCTTTCACCGCCAGTTCATTACCCTCGTAAACATGAATAGGACGCTCATAAACAGGAAGATTCTCTATCGTGAGTTTCACCGTCTCTCCCTTTTTGGGAATCCATACAGGTCCGTAGTTATCCGTAGTCCAGTTCTTATACATATTCAGCGGGTACAAGCCCCCCGCATCATCAGCCGGTGTATTCTCAATACTGACTACAATATCCTTACGCGCCAACAAACCCGCTTTCGCTTTTTTCCGTCAGAGGCATATTATAAACAGAAGCATCCGTATAATACATCATCATATCCTCCTTGCTGATACCCAGTTCATGAGCCAGGTCATCGGGAATAGGACGCTTGGTTTTCACCAGATAACGATACTGCACATTATCAGGCTCTTTATTAGCTTTACCATCCAAATAAATAATACGATCCTTTATCTCCAGCGTTTGTCCGGGCAAACCCACACACCGCTTCACGTAGTTCTCACGGCGGTCTACCGGACGGCTGATTATCTCACCGAAATTCTGTGGATTCTCTTTCAGGTACTCCCGTCCCAACTGATAATAATAATCATAGACCACCCGTTGGCTGCTCCGGAGTCATGGAAGCCAAATCCACCGGTTTTGCCAGCTCCTTGCCTGCGCCATAACTCAGACGGTAAATATCATCATTGGGCACACCGGTGGCAACTGTATCTCCGGCCGGAAAGTTAAAGACAACGATATCATTCAACTGTACATCCCCCAAACCTTTCACCCGTTTATAATCCCATGTTGGATGCTCAAGGTATGATTTACAATTAAAAAACGGCAGTGTGTGTTGTGCCAACGGCATGTGCAGCGGAGTCTGAGGCACACGGGGCCCATAACTCATTTTACTCACAAACAGATAATCACCCGTCAGCAATGATTTTTCCAGCGAAGAAGAAGGAATCACATAGTTCTGGAAGAAATAGAGGTTGACAAAGTATACCGCCACCAGTGCGAATACAATAGCATCCACCCATCCCATGACAGTCACTACATGACGGTTCTTGGACTCTCTCCACCAAGTCCATGGAATCTTCTTTGTGATATACGCATCGAAGATAAACGGTACAACCACCAATCCCAGCCAGCTTCTCAACCAGACAAGAAATATCAGGTAAAGCGCCAGAACAACGGCAAACTTAATCCACTGTGTACGTGTTGCTCTTATCATATCTTAAAACTGAAATAAATCACTCATTCCTAATAACCCTTCATGCCTGGATGTATATTCCGCCGCCAAAACAGCTCCCAAGGCAAACCCCTTCCGATTCTTGGCATCATGGGTAAATTGAGATGCTGTCCGCCTCAGAGTCATAGCGGATAGTATGAATACCAAACACCTCCCCTTCACGGATCGAATTTACAGGAAACTCATTCTCGGCACATTCCGATGTTCCCGACACGGTTCCATCCGGTGCCACCATGGTCCCTTTCACCCATTTACTCTTGCGGTTCATATTTTCCAGAATTCCTTCGGCCAGCGTGATGGCTGTTCCGCTGGGCGCATCCAGTTTATGAATATGATGAGTTTCGGTCATGGAAACCTCGTAAGCGGGAAAGTTATTCATTATTTTAGCCAAGTATTTATTTACAGCAGAGAAATATAGCGACACCCAGACTGAAATTAGACGACCAGAACAAGGTTTTTCCACCTTTCGTGCATAATTCTTTCACCTCATCACCATGTTTGTCCATCCATCCGGTACTGCCCGATACCAATTTGACACCGGCAGCAAAAGTTTTCATATAGTTGTCATATGCCACCATCGGGTTAGTAAACTCAATAGCCACATCTGCTGATTTAAATGCTTCCGAATTAAAATCATCTTGATTATCAACATCTATAATACTCACAATCTCATGTCCGCGGGCAACTGCAACCTTTTCAATCTCCTTGCCCATCTTTCCGTATCCTATTAATGCTATTTTCATAATTACGAATGTTATTTCAGCCACAAAGATAGCGTTTTTCGTTGTAAACCATTACATTTGCCAAACATTTACACCTCATTAACATGGAACAACTATTACACTATGTATGGAAACATAAAATATTTTCTCTCAAAGAACTGAAAACAACAACCGGCCAACAAGTGGAAGTTATAGATACGGGACTGGCGAATACCGACGCCGGTCCCGATTTTTTTTAATGCCAAGCTCAAGCTGGACGGTGTTGCTTGGATAGCAATATCGAGATACATGAAAGATCTTCAGACTGGTTCAAACACGGACATCATGCAGATGCCGGTTACAACTCTGTCATTCTGCATATAGCCTCCGAAATAGATACGGAAATCAGCAGGAGCAATGGAGAAAGAATCCCCCAAATACAACTCATCTGCCCGGAAGCGGTCCGCACCAACTACAAGGAACTGTTGGAAACAGACAGCTACCCCCCTTGTTACCGCATCATTCCTTCACTCCCCCCTTTCACCGCCCACTCATGGATGACTGCCTTACAGATGGAAAAATTCGAGCAAAAAGCGACCTTATTGAATGAACGGTAAAACGTTGTCAAGGCAATTGGGAAGATGCTTTTTTTTATCACACTGGCACGTAATTTCGGTTTCGGGCTGAACGGAGACGCTTTCGAAACCTGGGCTCATCGGCTTCCCTTCCGGGCAGTAGACAAGCATCGGAACGACCTTTTCCAGATAGAAGCCATCTTCTTTGGACAAGCCGGCATTCTGGAAGATTCTGATGGAGACGGATACTATCTCCGGCTAAAAAAAGAGTACACCTATCTACAGCATAAATTCGGACTTATCCCGATGGATGCTTCCCTATGGCGTTTTCTCCGGCTACGTCCTGCTAATTTTCCGCATATACGGATTGCACAGTTGGCATGTCTTTATCATCGTGCCTACGGACTGCTCTCTCGCATCATGGAAACGGAGACACTACAAGGTGTCAGAGATATTCTGAAAGGAGGAACGTCAGAATACTGGCTCACTCATCATACATTTGGCGGTTCTTCCCCTTCCCGTCCGAAGACTCTAAGTAACACCTCACTGGATTTACTCATTATCAACACGGTAGTGACATTTCTCTATGCTTACGGACTGCATAAAGGGAATCGTGTACTTTGTGCACGTGCCGGCAGTTTTCTGGAAGAATTGAAAGCGGAGAACAATTATATCACCCGCATGTGGGAACAATGCGGAATGAAAGCCTCCAATGCCGCCGACAGCCAAGCTTTGATACAATTAAAGAAAGAATATTGCGATAAGAAAAAATGCCTGTATTGCCGGATAGGGTACGAATATCTGAAACGGTCATAATATTCTATCACCCTGCCGGCCATTATTAACTATATCCATAGAATGCCGACAGGGATGTATGAAGCTGTGACAATAATTTATGTATAACAAATGACGAAACAGTCTTGTCACCGGAAGGACAGGTACTGAGAATACCCCTATCCTGCCCAACTGACTATTATTCTCTTTGGAAATCAGACGGATAATTTACTTCATTAATAATCTTTCCTCCCTCCAAACGCTCCCATGTCTTGAAAGAGCGCACTCCTTGTGTCAGTTCAATGACCCGTGCCCCATTTCCTCCCGGAATATCGTGATAAACGGTATTCCCTCCGGTAAACCGTCCATAGCACAACAAAATCCCTTTCCAATCAACCACATAATCATCACATGGTCGTGCCCCACAAATGTAGCCATTATGTCTCCTGCATTCAGCATAGCAGCATACAAACCTGTATTAATCAACGGAGCACAAGCCTTTTCCTTACGTGTTCCTATCAATAACGCATTTTCATCTTGCGCCGCTTCATTATATTCCGGAAAAGGAATATGAAAGAAAGCTAACGAGGGCAGTGGCTTGCCACCATTACGTTCCGTATATCCCACACTGCTCTCAACATACCAATTTATCTGATCCGGCCTTATCCAATCATACCCTTTTACCTGTTTCAAAGACGAATACGCATTGCTATCGAAGACATAAAGCACAGCTGCATCCTTCTTTCCGTCTTCCGACTTCAAAGGAAGTACATAATTAGTAACTCCCGAAATCCCTGCCGTGGTAGAGGTCAGATTACCCGGCATATCTTTGATATATTCCAGTAACTCAATACGGGTCATATCTTGCTCATCATCATGGTTTCCCCAAGTCACGGCAAAAGGCAAACGGCGGGAAACAACAGGTTCCAAAGCTTTAGACAATGCCTCGCTCGCCGGCTTGCCAAACACCAAATCACCTGTATAAATCACCAAATCCGGTTTCTCAACATCCAAGACCTCATTCATTCGCTCCGCCGCTTCTTCCGAGGCAGAGTCTCCCGGTACCCAATGAACATCAGTGAACTGAACAATCTTAAAACTTCTTGTCTGCATTGAATTTCAGCACATTTTGCGCGCTTACCGGCATCATCCCTACACAAAGCAGAGCCAACACACCACATAATGTTTTTATCTTTTTCATCATCCTAAAAATTTATTTAAACTGATTACTGCAACCACCAAGGCTTATCCGAGGTTTTATCACTTCCACCAAACTGCTCATTCAAAGCAGCCTCCACATGAGTGGCATTGTTATTATATTCATCCTGCGGATACATCCAGCGATAAGGCAGACTAACTCCTGCGGCACGGCGGAAATCGGGATACCCCGTACGAAGCGCCTCATAGTAGGGTAGCCATACACTTCCCTGCAAAAATGTCGGCAAATACTTTTGCATAATAATACGCTCTATCTTCTCATCAGTAGAAAGGGAAGAGGAATAAGCCACCTTGTCATTTCGAAGGTATTCTGCCGCTGCATCCTGAGTGAGATGAATCAGCTACCGACACAGCATATTTCTGATAAAAACTCAAAAGACGCCTTGACGGCCGATTCATAATAAACTCTTGTCATCTCCCTGAATCCATCCTCTTACTACAGCCTCAGCCAATATAAGCTGCTGTTCAACGTAACCTAACAAGACCATAGGCTCATTGGTCGGAGTCTGGTAATAACGGGGAGCAGGCTTGGAACAGTTTCCAGCCACCGCCTTATCATTAACCAAACTATAAGGAACAGCCGGATCACCCCCGTCATAAGAGCTGAAATCATTAATCGCTTTTCCGGCTTTTTCAGCATTCGGAGTTTGCGTGGCAACAGCAAATAAACGCGGATCCTGCCGTGTAGCCAATGCAGCAATATAAGTGGAATCCATAAAACGCCCCGAACCGAAATCGCTGTCATTAAAATACGGATAACGGTTATCCTGCTGGTCAGATAGATCAACTGCCCGTTATCCGACAAGCTTTCCATTAAAGGTCCGTCGGCTACAATCTTTGAAAACTCCGATTTAACATCTATATCACCTACCTTCTCTTTTCCCGACAAAGACATCAAAATACGTAAGCGGTAAGCATTAATCAATTTTCTCCAATTAACCAAGTTGCCATTGTAGATAATATCTCCCGAAATAATCTCATCACTGCCTTCAAGCATTTTATCGGCCTCTTCCAGTTCCTTCAAAATGCCGGCCAGCACAACTTCCTGCGAATCGTATGCCGGCTGGTAATTCGCATCTGTTTCTGCCTTAAGCGCATCCGTATAGGGAATACTTCCAAAGTCCAGAGTCAACTGATAGAAATAATTGGCACGGAAGAAATGAGCCAAAGCCTGATAAGCACTTCCTTCTCCGGCCTCTTCTGACCATTTTGGTCACATCACGCAAATTGCTATAATAATCAAAATCCCCACGCGTCCATTTATAAACCTGATACTTGCTTTCTCCCGAAGTCAGAATCAGCATCTTGGCTGCATTGGCAAGCATCCGAACTGGTTTGATTAAAAGCACTATAAGCAACTCCGGTCAACAACAGGGAAGGATTGGTAGTAGTGGCATTATTAGGATCCACATTCATCTCTTCCAAATCAATGCAAGCACTCATTGCAAAGGATACGGCAAGAAGAGATGCCATGTATTTGATATACTTCTTCATCATATTTTGAATAAACGTTAAAATTTAATGTTAGCACTCACTCCTACATAACGGGCCGACGGATCCTGCAAATCTCCATCACTGGCACCAAAGTCCGGATCCAAATAAGGAGTCTTTTTCAGCACGGCCAGATTGTTTCCAAACACTGTGACATCCAAGCCTTTTATAAA
>ENA-OQAQ01000023-OQAQ01000023.1-human-gut-metagenome-genome-assembly--contig:-NODE-23-length-8040-cov-0.910780_pt1 | contig 8040 bp, 9 predicted proteins | sample MGYA00242739_ERZ504535 | MGnify/ENA primary metagenome ERZ504535 (study PRJEB26092, sample SAMD00036295) | human gut metagenome | host: Homo sapiens | study: EMG produced TPA metagenomics assembly of the...
AATAAAATAAAACAAATAGGAATTTCTAGTTATATTATTTTTATGCCTATTGGCTATTTGTTTCATATGAAAGATAAAAAAAACAATTATATAGATATTAGACATGTCGGATCTAAGCGGTAGAACTTTATTTAAACGGATTAAACCATTAATTAAGGTATTCGTTATAGTAGATTCATATCTTCCTAGGAAACTTAATAATTTTTTATTTGTAAGTTTAAGAGGTATTGGAGGAAAAGTTGGTATTGTGATTAGATACATATTGGTGAAAAATCTAGCAAAAAAATGCGGTGATAATGTTGTAATTAAAGAAAATGTATATATATCTAACATAGAGAAACTAGAACTGGGAGATAATATCAGTATTCATCCGATGTGTTATTTTGAATGTAGCGGAGGATTGATGATCGGAAATAATGTGTCTATTGCCCATTCAAGTTCAATACTAACAAGTACTCACACTTATTCTGATTTTAATTTACCTATTAAATATAATGAAATCCTAAAAAAAAACGGTAGTTATCCATGATGATGTATGGATTGGTTGTGGAGTGAGGATTTTATGTGGAGTTCACATTGATACAAGATGTATAATAGGCGCAAATAGTTTGGTTAATAAAAGTGTTGACTCATTCTCTATTTATGGGGGAGTTCCTGCAAAAAAAATAAAATCTTTTCAATGAAAAAAAAAGAAATTATTCAAAAATAACAAATTCAGCTTATTTTCAAGTCCGGCAACTTCAAGGTCAATTGAATTATTTTTCCGCATATTTCGATGTCATTGCCGTTGCCCCTAAAGGAGAAGGTTGGGAGGAATTACAGAAGCAACAGGCACGTTGTATTCCGGTAAAAATGTCAAGAGCCATAAATCCGATTTTCGATTTAATAACTCTTTTCCAATTGGTAAAACTTTTTATCAAAGAGAAGCCGACTATTGTTCACTCGCACACCCCCAAAGCTGGTCTTTTGGGTATGTTAGCAGCATGGATAGCACGTGTGCCGATCCGTATGCACACGGTAACAGGCTTCCCATTGACGACGGCTACGGGCATAAAAAAACAAATTCTTCGTTTTACGGAACGGTTAACTTACGCTTGTGCCACAAATGTATATCCCAATTCACAAAAGATGTGTGATATTATTTGTTCAATGGGGATCGGCAATCCTAAAAAAATGCTTGTTATCGGTAATGGTGGTTCAAATGGAATTGATACGGCATTCTATTCGCGAAATGCTACACAAGATATTAAGATTTCAACTTTCGATTTCACGTTTGGTTTTGTAGGTCGTATATTTTATGAGAAAGGAATCAATGAATTAGTAGCTTCTTTTATTCGATTACAGAAAGATTATCCTAACATAGGATTACGTTTAATCGGCTTTATGGAAGAAAACCTTTATCCGGTTGATGATTGGGTAAAACAAGAGATTAGCACAAATTCTCACATTGAGTTTGTCGGCTTTCAACAAGATGTTCGTCCCTATCTAATGGGGTGTGAGGCTTTTGTTTTTCCCTCCTATCGTGAAGGTTTCCCTAATGTTGTCATGCAAGCTGGGGCCTTGGAATTACCACAAATCGTTACAGATATCAATGGTTGTAATGAAATAATTGTTCAAAACAAAAATGGAATAATTGTTCCACCACAAGACGAACACGCATTGTATAAAGCCATGAAATATTTTTTGGATAATCCTAATAGAGGTAAAAAGAATGGCAAAGAATGCAAGGGCAATGATTACATCACGTTACGAACGCAATAAATTTTGGAAATTGATGCTTGAAGAATACTATCGGCAAATTAAAAATCGAATTAAATAACATCTATGCAAATCATACTGTTATCCGGCGGTTCTGGTAAACGCCTATGGCCGCTTTCCAATAATACACGGTCAAAACAATTTATCAAACTGTTGACTGCGCCCGATGGCTCGAAAGAGTCGATGGTGCAGCGGGTGGTACGGCAATTACGAGAAACCGGCATCTGTGATTCGATTACTGTGGCAACAAGCCAGTCACAACGGGATATCATCATCAACCAGCTTGGAGAAGAGATTCCTGTAGTTACGGAACCGGAGCGTCGCGATACATTCCCGGCTATCGCTCTCGCAAGCTCGTATTTGGCCTACAAACGAAAATGTTCCACCGATGAGATTATAATCGTCATGCCTTGCGACCCTTATACCGAAACAGGTTATTTTGAAACGATTCGCAGGATAGCGGATGCAGTGAAAAACAATGTAGCCGAACTAGTATTGATGGGAATTAACCCCACATATCCGTCAGCAAAATACGGATATGTAGTGCCAGTCAATGATGTACAGAACAAAGGAATATTTCAAGTATCACGCTTTACGGAAAAGCCAGATATGATAACTGCCGAGAAACTTATTTCAGAGGGTGCTTTCTGGAACGGAGGCGTATTCGCTTTTCGGTTGGGGTATATGACAGATATTGTAACCCCGACACATCAAAACCGACACTTTTTCAGAAATTCGTTCTCGCTATGGGGAATTTCCGAAAATCAGTTTTGACTACGAAGTCGCTGAAAAAGCGCAGTCGGTAGCCGTCGTACCTTTTGCCGGAGAGTGGAAAGACCTTGGTACATGGAATACGTTGACTGATGAACTATCGGAACACACCATGGGCAATGTTGTCATGGATGAAGAATCCGAAAATACCCACGTCATCAACGAACTTGGACTGCCAATCATGTGCATTGGCACACGGAATCTAGTTATCGCAGCATCAAATGATGGAATCCTAATTTCGGACAAAGATAAAAGCGAGAACATCAAAACTTACGCTGACTGCCTACAACATCGGCCAATGTTCGAAGAACGTCGCTGGGGTGAATACAAAGTTGTCGATACCGCCGAGTTTTCCGACGGTTACAAATCACTTACCAAGCAACTGAAAATCAAATCCGGTAAGAGTATCAGCTATCAGGTACACCGCCATCGCGATGAAGTCTGGACGTTTATCGACGGCGAGGGAGAACTGGTACTCGATGATATCAGGTCGGTTATCAGCAGAGGCGATACGATTACAATCAAGAAAGGTGTTAAACATGCAGTCAGGGCTATCTCTGAATTGACGTTCATCGAGGTGCAGTCCGGAAATCTACTTGCAGAAGAAGACATTGAACAATTTGACTATAAATGGTAAAATCCTTCGTTAAAACCTCTGACAAAAGAATGAAGTTGGTTTACAAGAAAGTTATCGAACCTCAATTAGGCAACCTGATATCCATATTGAAAAAGAAATGATAATCTATAGCATTGATTATTATCAACAAGATCAAGATTGTACTCAATGTGGAAAACATTCGGAATGTATTTGCCGGTAAAATGATAAAATATCACTATCCATATGTAAGTAAGTATATATACCGGACACAGGATCTTGCGAAAGTAGCTTCGTTTTCAGATTCTAAACCGCAGAAACAGCATTACGCAAAAATTAATGGGTTGGAAAAACTTATTATAAATACTGGTAATGAACCTTTTCATTGATTTTTCTAATGAAAAAGACCATCCTTCAATACATGACCGATATCTATCAGGAAGATATTCCCAAACATATCCTTCAAGAAAACAAGATACGCCTGAATTCTTTTTTCCTGGAACAGGAATCCGTACAGAAGAAAGGGACTCAGTTTATATTCAGATATGCATTCTACTCCGTTGAGAAACCCCGAAAGATCACGAAGCAGCATCTATTGAAAGAATATGCAGGGGTGCCTTTGGAAAAAAGGAGCGTACAACCGGAACAAATACCCGATATGAAGCAATATAGTGATATAATACTGTATGGAGATGCCAGCTCTCCTGAAGCACAGCAACAGCTGGCGGAATACCTCCAACAACATAATTCATTAAAAGTCCAGTTGTCTTTTTTTGACAAGAGAAATGATTCCACTAGCAAGGATGAACAAGCCATCGCATATGCGGAACTACAGAAGGCGCTATTTTTTTGCCAAAGAAAAAAGATACCTCTCCTGTTCGTTTCCTTAAAAGGGATGATAGACGACATCCGTTTTCTCAATCTGCTGGAGGAGAGCCATGTCGATTTCAGATGTATCGATTTTCCATGGTTCTGCAAGGAGAATCTGCCTCTGATAAAGGCAGTTGTGCTATATGAAAAGTTGGAAATAAGAATAAATGTATAAGATATCAAGCTTACAGATTGGACTTCAATGTTGCAGCATTGAGGTTTATGAGAAACAATTCTAAATATATTTCTGTTTGGCGAAAATCTTATTCTAAAAAGGAACTCTAAATAAAAGAATCCACCTTCAGATATCTTTCTTCACTTATCCTCAAAGTATATAATCCAAACATAAATATCAGACCTATTTTCCCTATAACTGAGTAATAAAAAGATTATTCCCCAACACCGTAAACAAAGAAATAACAGAAGCACTTTAAAATGGTGTATCTAACTCACTTTTTTAAGGATAATATCCCTGTTACAGTTATCTGTAGCAGGTGATCCTTTCAAATTGGGCATTAGATGCACCCTTTTCCTTATTCCAACAAATGCGCCTCTTGTAACCTCACCAATTCCCAATACATCTTCAAAAACATCTCCAGATACACCTTCAGACTCGGGAAATAGACGAAAGACTTCCAGCAAAAGAAAGGCACATGAATGGCCGTTCATTCGGAACCTCCATTTCTGGATAGCGTTTCTTTGTCCATCCAAAATAATCTCTATCGGGACAGAACAATAAACAAAAGCATAAATATCAGGCAAAATTGTCCCGATAAAAGAATTATAACATGACTATTGAAGATGAAATCCTCCAATACCTGCACTATCATCCTCTATCAAACAGGGTTGAGATAACGCTTGGGATAACCAATCCTCCCAGTGGCAGGATTGTAAAAAGACTACTGGCCGATGCCGTAACCAAAGGATGATAGAAGTACTCTAACAATAGTAGTGCCACTATTTTATAAGCAGCACTGCAATTGTTCCTTACCCCAGCAAATGCACCTCCTGTAACCTCACCAACCCCAAATACATCTTCAAGAACACCTCCTGATACACCTTCAGATCCGGGAAATAGACGAAAGACTTCCGGGCAAAAGAGAGGCACGTGAATGGCCGTTCATTCGGAACCTCCATTTCCGGATAGCGTTTCTTCGCCTGGTCAACCGCCATCTTGTTCAGTGAAGCCACGAAGTTAGCCTGGCGTATCGGATTCCATTTCGGGGTTTCAAGAATCACCATCCCATCTTTCCGCTCAGGAATAACCAAATATTCATCCTGCACGTTACGGACGTAATAGCACACAAAAGACAAGGCCTCATAGACATTATCCCCTACATGAATACCGATAACCCGTTCTTCAACCGGTGTACCGGCAAAGCATTCCGCAATCTGTTTCATGGCATACCCATGCAACAAGGCAGCATCAGAAGCCAACAGATAAGCCGGTGCGGTACGCTCTCCTCCCTTATCGATGGCAGCAAAGACAGAAGGACTCCAACAGAGATGGATGAGCTTTCCTTTTTTCTTTCTCACGAAGGGAAGCGACACATAAACGGTTATCAAAGACCAAACGGGCTTCTTTCGTTTCCGGATGGAACTGGAACACGTTCCGTACCCTGTCCGGCTTATGGATATCCATCATCAGATAGCCCTGCCAACCGGACACGTGCTTTGTCTTCAAGACGGTTTCGCTTTCCTCCACATCGAAAAGATAAGACAAGAGCTTTTCTCGCTTACAACATACGAAGAGAGAAAGCTCGTCCTGTTCTTTCATCTGCTGCATATCCAAGGAAAGAACAAAAGCCAATTGCCAAGGAGTAAGCTCGGAAAAGCCATGTAATTCAATACAAGACAACGCATCCTTCTCCGGTGAGTAAACGACATATCCCCGGCCACCTATCTCATATCTCAACATGAAATCCCCTGTTCAGTGGGATGATAATTCTGTAAAACGGTCTGATAATTCATAAAGCAAATATATTAAGTTAGTATTCATCATAATGAGAAATCGGGACCACTCTTGCGTTTCCGTTTCTTTTTGGACGGTATGAGATCATCCTCTTGCGACTTCTTCCCGCTGCCGGTAATGTCAAGTTCCGGAATGGCCATAACTCCCCCCACCCTGCATATAGAAAGCCTCACGATCCACCCGCTCACGGAACTCCCCTACCCTATCGATATGTGGCGAGAGACCCGACAGCCACACCATCGAAATGCTTCTGGATATTCTGATAAGTGAGCTTACGGGAAAGATCCGCACCTTTAAAGACATGAGCATTTTCCACGTTTTCCATATAAAAGGAAATCCCGTATGCGCCTTTGCTGTTTACATGTTCCGTCACACGGATCGATTCTTCCGCCAACCTTTTCTTAAAATCCTCATAGCCTAAAGAAGCGTTCAATGCCTTAAACACATGGTCATAGAGATAATGCTTCTGTTCATCGGCGCTCATGCCCCCGGCCATCAAAAACGAATATTACCAAAACGATATTTCTGAGGAAGTGAAACGTCCTTCAGGTAAAAGCCTGAATCCTTGATGCCATAGACATAATAGGATTTGTCCTTCTTGGTGACCAGACGCATATACAATCCTTCTTGTTCCAGGTTCCTTCGGAAATCGGATGTACTTTCGGAAAAAGAGTAGATGCGGTCAAGCTGTTGTAACAGTTCATCCTTGAACAAGGGGTTGAAAAAACCTCCTTTTTCCAGCAATGCGAAAAGGTTGTCATAGCTTTCATCCCCCAATAGGACACGCCATTCTTCATTGGCCAATTTTATTTCTTGCAAGGGTTTATTCAAAGACCGGTATGTATCGGATTGTTCCAGGACAGCCGATACCTTATCCTTGTAATTATAACTACGCATGGCTTTCTTCAAGGCCGCATCGAAATAATAGTTACGGTATTGCGCCTCTCCCAACGTGGTTCTCTTGCCTCCTTCCCTTTCCAAAGGCAACAGACCGTACTTCTGCTCCAGTTCCCTTGAGATCTTTTCGGAACGGCTGTAATTATTTCCGGAAGGAATGCTTTTGCCTTCTTCATCAATTGTGGTCAGCAGCACATGCACATGGCTGTGTGCCTTGTCGGTATTTAGGACAACGGCATAACAGGACTTTCCGTACCCCATCCTCTCGATATATTCCCCGGCAAGAGAAAGCCACTGTTCATCGGAAAGGCTTTCTCCCGGATAGAGGCTCAGAATAAATTCCGCATAAGGTAGTTTCACCCGGTCATTCAACTGGGAGATAAGTTTCATGTAGGCTGGCATGGCGGCCAGTTCGTCACCAGTGGAGGTGTAAAGCACTTTTCCGTTTCCTTCCTTGACCTTGGAAAGCTGGTATTCAATTTTCCGGCTCATGGACAGGTGGGATGAGAAAGAAGGTTGTATCTCGGCTATCATAACAATTTCCGGTTAATGGTTCTACATCCGAAAGGTATTGGTTAATCCGATCCAATGAATACAATATATTTTCATCGGACGGAAGCGTATTGATATGTTTGGCAAGCTGGTTGATATTGGCTCCTATTTTACGAAGTTCATATATCATTTGCACATCGGTTTTCGATATGCTTCTGCCTTTCAAGGCAGACTCTCTGATAAAGGAAGAAAGGGATTTTCCCTCTTCCTTTGAACGTTGAAGAAGCTGTTCTTTCTCGGCTTCCGTCAAGCGGATCTTTATACTTATATCTCGATTCTCTTTCATATATACAGAGTATGTGAGTGTAACGAACATTGGTCGGCAGCTCGGCTGTCGCAAGGTTTTTTGTACCCACAAAAACATACCTTGCATTAGCAAAGATATACAATAATACTCAGCTGTGAAACAAAACCAGACAAAAGTCTTGATTTCTTAATCCAGATTAACCGCTCACTTTGTTACAAAGTAACTACGCACATTGTAACAGGCGAACGGAAAGCCATTAGTTACAAAATACATAATTACTAATTATATTATTACAAAGTATGAACATACATACTTAATTATAAGATTAAGTATGTACATATTTATATTTTATATTTATATATGTAATTACTTATACAA
>ENA-OQAQ01000024-OQAQ01000024.1-human-gut-metagenome-genome-assembly--contig:-NODE-24-length-7687-cov-0.666005_pt1 | contig 7687 bp, 13 predicted proteins | sample MGYA00242739_ERZ504535 | MGnify/ENA primary metagenome ERZ504535 (study PRJEB26092, sample SAMD00036295) | human gut metagenome | host: Homo sapiens | study: EMG produced TPA metagenomics assembly of the...
GCTGAAATTAGAATCGGCTGTAAATATAGTGATTATTCTCCAGATAACTGATTATTTTTTTTATATCTTGCTTACGTTTTAATAATAGATATGACATTATGATTAGACGAGTGGAACTTCAGGATGCCAAAGCCATCACAACGATATACAATGAATATGTCGGGCACAGTGTGGCTACATTTGAAACGGAACCTTTGAGAGAGGAGGATATGCGTAACCGTATTGCCGGAATTGCCGTCCGTTTTCCCTATTTTGTGTATGAGGAAGAAGGGAAAGTAGTGGGTTATTGTTATGCCCATTTGTGGAAGGAGAGGGCTGCTTACAGGCATACGTTGGAAACAACGGTCTATTTAGCTCCCGGATACGAGGGGAAGGGCATAGGCAGGGAGTTGATGGAAAGATTGATTGAAGAATGTCGTAGGGACGGGTATCGTGCACTGATAGCCTGTGTCACAGAGGGAAATGTTGTCAGTGATGCTTTGCATTTGAGGCTGGGATTTAAAAAAGTTTCCCATTTTAAGAAGGTAGGACTGAAATTCGGACGATGGTTGGATGTAGTGGATTACGAGTTGCTGTTATCCTGAAACCACTGTCCGGAATGAACTTTTTAGGGTTATATGGAGTTATAAGCTTGTACCTAAATTAAAATAACCAACTATGACTCAAGTAAACATCAAGAGGGTTTATGATGAACCTTCTGAACAAGACGGCTATCGTGTTTTGGTAGATCGCCTGTGGCCCCGTGGCATGAAGCGGGAATATTTGAAATACGATTATTGGGCAAAAGAGGTCACTCCATCCAATGATTTAAGGAAATGGTTTCATGCGGATATAGAAAAAAGATGGGGGGCTTTTGCAGATATGTATCAAAAAGAATTGAAAGAATCGGATGGCCGCTAAAGCGTTCATTGATAAGATAAAAGCTTATTCGAAAGTAACATTACTTTACGCTTCGAAAGAACAGGAGCGAAATCATGCCAATGTATTGAAACATTATTTAAACACACATTTGTAGTTTTTGTGCAAAAAACAAGTATCTTTGCAGCCAATTATGGCTCCCACTTCTAAAAAACAGGGAGTTTTCGTTAAATAATCAATACTAATGAGAGATGCCACCCATGTAAGATGTGTTCATGTATAATGAATGCATCTGTAATTTTGTGTGACATTTCGGGTAAAAAGAGAAAGATTATGATACAAAAGGTTCTAATTGCCAACCGTGGCGAGATAGCCGTGCGCGTTATGCGCTCTTGCAAAGAGATGGGTATCCGCACTGTGGCTGTTTTCTCGGAAGCCGACCGTACGGCGCGTCATGTGATGTATGCAGACGAAGCCTGTCTGATAGGGCCTGCCGCTTCCAAAGAAAGTTATCTGAATATAGATAATATCATTAAAGCTGCAAGGCAACATCATGCCGATGCTATTCATCCCGGTTATGGTTTTTTTGTCCGAGAATGCTGATTTTGCCCGCCGGTGCAAAGAGGAGGGGATCATCTTTATCGGCCCTGCCGCCGAGACGATGGAAGCGATGGGTGACAAGATTGCCGCCCGTAAGCGTATGATTGCCGCAGGTGTTCCCGTGGTTCCCGGTACGGAACAGCCGTTGCAAAGTGCCGAAGAGGCGGTACGTATCTGTAATGAAATAGGCTATCCTGTCATGTTGAAGGCTTCTATGGGAGGCGGCGGTAAAGGGATGAGGCTGATACACAGTGAAGACGAAGTGGTGGAGGCATATAACACCGCCCGTTCCGAGTCCATGTCTTCTTTCGGGGATGATACGGTTTATCTGGAAAAATTTGTGGAGGAACCCCATCATATAGAATTTCAAATACTGGGTGACAATCATGGCAATGTAATCCATCTGTTTGACCGCGAGTGTTCTGTTCAGCGTCGCAACCAAAAGATTGTAGAGGAGAGCCCGTCTCCGTTCCTTACTCCGGAACTCCGCCAGGAGATGGGGGAAAAGGCAGTGGCTGCCGCCAGGGCGGTGAACTATTCGGGAGCCGGGACTATCGAGTTTCTGGTGGACAAGAACCGCAATTTCTATTTTCTGGAGATGAATACCCGTCTCCAGGTGGAGCATCCCATTACCGAAGAAGTGGTGGGCGTGGACTTGGTGAAAGAGCAGATCCGCATTGCCAATGATGAAGTGCTGCATTTGAAACAGGAAGAGCTGTATCAGCGCGGTCATGCCATCGAATGTCGTATCTGTGCGGAAGACACGGAGAACAACTTCATGCCTTCGCCGGGTATCATCAAACAGCTGACGGAACCTAACGGCATCGGCGTACGCATTGACAGCTACGTGTACGAAGGGTACGAGATTCCTGTCTTTTACGACCCGATGATAGGCAAGTTGATCGTGTGGGCCACAACCCGCCAGTATGCCATAGAGCGTATGCGCCGTGTGCTTTACGAGTACAAGATTACGGGCTTGAAGACCAACCTCAGTTATCTGAAACGCATCATGCATACCCCCGACTTTGTGAAGGGTGAGTATAATACCTTGTTCATAGAGAAGAACTCGCGTATGCTGCTCCGTGGCAACGGTAATAATGAGGAGATTGAGAATATCACCATGATCGCCTCTTATATTGACTATCTGATGAATCTGGAAGAGAACAAGAGTCCCCAGCTGTCTGATGCCCGTCCCATCAGCCGCTGGCGTGAGTTCGGCTTGCAGAAAGGAGTATTGAGAATCTGATCTTCATTAATTAAGCAAAAGTATGGAAATACATATTGGAGACCGCGTAGCCGATGTGACGTTGGTGAGCAAGGAAGGAAACAAGGTACAGTTTATGATTGACGGAAAACCGTATGATGTGGATATCGTTATGGCCGAGAACGGAAGCTGTTCCATCCTGCACGATGGCAATTCCTTCAATGCCGAACTGATCCGTGGGGAGGGTGGAAAGAGTTATGATGTGAATATGTTCTACCGTTCCTATCATGTGGACATAGTGGACACCCAGACCAAGTATCTGCGTATGAAAAAGGGCGGCGAGGAGAGACAGGATGACAAGATTGTGGCTCCCATGCCCGGAAAGGTTGTGAAAATTCCCGTCCGGAAAGGTGACCGTCTGTCATCCGGGGATATTGTGGTAGTGCTGGAGGCCATGAAGATGCAGAGCAACTACAAAGTGACCTCGGACTGTACGGTAAGGGATATCCTGGTCAATGAGGGGGATTCCGTCAATGCTAACCAGGTATTAATAGTATTGGATATAATAAAAGAAGATTGATCATGACAAGAGAAGAAATATACAGCCGGTTTGAAGAGCTGGACAAACGCGCGTCGCTGGGCGGCGGTGTGGACAAGATCGAGAAACAACACGCCCAAGGGAAGATGACCGCTCGCGAGCGTATCGGAATGTTGCTGGACAAAGGTACGTTCAATGAACTGGACAAGCTGGTGAACCACCGTTGTACCAACTTCGGCATGGAGAAGAAGCAGATTGCCGGAGATGGTATGGTCACCGGTTACGGAAAGATAGACGGCCGTCCGGTGTTTGTCTATGCATACGATTTCACCGCGCACGGCGGTTCGCTGAGCGAGACCAATGCTGCCAAGATTGTAAAGGTTCAGCAACTGGCTTTGAAGACGGGAGCTCCCGTTATCGCTTTTGAACGATTCGGGGGGGTGCACGCATACAGGAAGGGGTGAACAGCTTGGCCGGATATGCCTCCATCTTTTATCAGAATACCATTGCATCAGGTGTTATCCCCCAGATTTCCGCTATTCTGGGACCTTGTGCCGGAGGCGCCTGCTATTCCCCCGGCACTGACCGACTTTATCTTTATGGTGAAGGAGCAGAGCCACATGTTTATCACGGGTCCGGATGTGGTGAAGACCGTGACTAACGAGGAGGTGGGCAAGGAGGAACTGGGTGGTGCCCAGACTCACAGCGGCAAAAGCGGTGTGACCCATTTTATGTGCGATAATGAGGAGGAAACGCTGATGAGTATCCGCGAATTGCTGAGTTTCCTGCCTTCCAACAATATGGAGGATGCGCCGCTGGTTCCCTGCAACGATGACATCCATCGTCAGGTGGAGGCGTTGCAGACTGTCATTCCCGAAGATCCGAACATGCCTTATGATATAAAGGATATCATCGAACCGGTGCTGGATAACCAGTATTTCTTCGAGGTGATGCCTCACTTTGCTAAAAATGTGGTGGTGGGGTTTGGTCGCCTGGGAGGTCGTTCCGTAGGTATTGTTGCCAATCAGCCCGCCTGGCTGGCCGGCGTCCTTGACATTGACGCCAGTGACAAGGCTGCCCGTTTTATCCGTTTCTGCGACTGCTTTAACATTCCTCTGATCACTTTCGAGGATGTTCCCGGCTTCCTGCCCGGAACAATACAGGAACACAACGGCATCATCCGCCACGGTGCGAAGATAGTTTATGCATACGCCGAAGCTACAGTGCCCAAGGTAACTTTAATTACCCGTAAAGCTTACGGAGGTGCCTACATTGTCATGTCCAGCAAACCGACGGGAGCCGATGTGAACCTGGCTTATCCACAGGCGGAAATAGCCGTCATGGGTGCAGAAAGGGGGCAGTGAATATCCTTTACCGCAAGTCTGCTCCGGAAGAGAAAGCTGAGATCATCAAGGAATACGAAGATAAATTCTCCAATCCTTATCGTGCGGCAGAACGTGGTCTGATTGATGAGGTGATTATGCCCCGTGACACTCGTTACAAACTTATTCAAGCTTTGGAAATGTGTCACAATAAAAAACCAAAGCAAATCCGCCTAAGAAACATGGCAATATGCTTTATGATAAAATCAAGATTCCGTCACAGATTGCTCAGATTGACATCGGTCCAATTTAAACAGTGGGTCCTCAATGGAAATAACCGGTGACAATCTGCGTAACCTGTGGCGGAAAAGCTTTTTATCTCGTCTCTTTGCTATTCTTTATTCAGCCATGCATTGATCTGTGTCTTGATTTCTTCTTGTGTGTCGGTGTCAAAGCTGCCGATACGGGTGGTATGGCTGCCGCCGGGTAACACATAAACTTTTATGTTTTTCTTGTTCTTCAGCCAAGTGACACCCGAAGCTGTCCAAGGATCATCGCCGCCATAAATATAGATCATTTCGGGATCATTCTCTTTCAGGAATTTTACCACCTTATTATATAGTGTCTTGTCAAATTTGAGATTTGACAGTTCGGGCGGTAACATTACCTTATGAAGATAGTCACGGCTGCTCTTTATCGTCAGATACTTTTTGAAAGGTTTGATGTCATATCCGTAATACCCCAGTTCTTTGGCCGCTTGCACATTAAAGGAAGGGTAGGGAGATTGTTCGGAGAAATAATCCGGTTCACAAATAGCCATGAAATGCTTGAATAGCGTGTGGTCATCGGCATTTGTTTCCGGAATCTTATTTATCAGGATTCCCCATTGCCATAGGGCAAATGAGTATTCCAATACATTGAAGTCGTATACTTCGGCTATAGGAATGCGGAAGGTATATCCTTTATCCGAGCAATATTTTTCGAACATCGGCAGCAGCCGGCTCTTGCGTTTAAGTACTTCCAGTTGAAAGTTTTCAACTCGTTTACGGTTTTCGGGAGTCGAAACCTTATTGGCAATGAACGGTTCGTGACGGCGTCCTCCAATGATTGGTTGAGGGGGGCTACGTAAGGTACGGAGATATCCACATCATCGGGAAAGTAAGTGCGGTAGAACATCGTAGTCTGTCCGCCTTTGCTGATTCCGGTAGCTATCCATTTCTCATCGTATAGTTGTTTCAAGGTCGTGGTTACATGATGCAAATCATACAGTGAATTTTCAACCGTGAGATAATCCCAGTTGCAGGGCTTCGGCATGGACTCACCAAAATAACGGTATTCCACGAATACCAGATTGGCGTTGAATAATTTGGATAACTCTTCTTGATAACGCGGATGGGTGGCATAATGGGCGGCATAGCCTTCGGTAACCAGTACGGTAGGGCGGTCAAAACCTACATGCGAGAGAATAACCCTTTGCTTGAAATTCCCTGCTTCGGGGTGATGCGGATCCAATAGTTGATTAATGAAGAATACATATTTCTCCGGATAGGCATCACTTTGCATTGGTTTAATGTCACTGATGTCCGGAAGATTTTGAAGTCTTTTCTGTAATTCAGTGGGAGGAGCTGCGGCCTGGGCCATTTGTAAAGGCAATAAGATAGCCAGTATTGCCCATACCATAAAAAGAGAGTGTGTGTTTCATCGTTTATAAATGGTTTAATAACTAATGGGCAACAAAAATAGTATTTTATTTCGATATTGTCGGGTAATCTTTTATCTTTGTGTTACTTAATAAAGCTGAGAAATATGTTTTTTCTTCATCGTATATGGAATTGGTGCAGTCGCTTCCGTCACCGTTGTGGTTACGGAGTACACTCTCCGTCTGATTTTTTTCTGATTACTTCTATTGTTTATGAAAAATATCACTACTATGCTTATCGGGTATTGAAGGAAAGGGGATTTCCTGCTTATTTGCCACATTATCGAAGGAAAGTGAACCGTTTGCTATTCCGGTTGGTTAATTATTTCAGACCAAAGTCGTTGATTGAAGTGGGGATTGGTAATGGGGCATCCATAGGATATATGCGGGCTGCGTGTCATACTATGGACTCCGTCACCTTGAAAGGCAGGGATTGGGCAAAGACTTCCCGACAACTGGAGGAGAAACTGGCGGAGGTGCATACATTAGATTGTCTGCATATAGGGCATACTCCTTTTTATAAAGAAGTTTTTGAACTGGTACTTCCTTATGCCGGACCTCGTAGTTGCTTTATTGTCGGAGGAATTCATGAATCGAGGGAAAAACGGAAATGGTGGGAGCAAATTGTAGCCAGTGAGTCGACGGGTATCACTTTTGATTTGTATGACATAGGGTTGGTCTTTTTTGATAAAGCGAGATATAAACAGCATTATATTGTAAATTTTTTTATAACCGGAACCATGAAGAAAAAGCATGATATACACCAAAACAGGTGATAAGGGAACCACATCATTGGTAGGTGGTACCCGGGTGCCGAAAACGCATATACGGCTTGAAGCCTATGGCACAGTGGATGAATTGAACTCCTATTTGGGATTGTTGCAAACGTATTTGACGGATGAGGAGGATAAACAAATCATTTTTCGTATACAAAATAAATTATTCTCTGTCGGTTCGTATCTGGCAACGGATCAGACACAGACCAAGTTGCGTATGGAAAGTCGTATAGAGGATGAAGACATCCGGATGTTGGAGCAGGCAATTGACGTAATTGACAATGAACTTCCTCCTTTGAATGCTTTTATTCTGCCGGGGGGTGACCGTGGAGCAGCCGTTGGCACATTTGCCGGACGGTGTGTCGCCGTGCCGAGCGACGTATTCTTGCATTGGCTGAAGAATGTGACATAGATGCCCGTGTAACAGCATTTGTCAACCGTTTATCTGATTATTTATTCATTTTGACCCGAAAGTTAAATCAATTTAACATAAAACGGATGAAATTTTTTGGGATAAAAGTTGCAAATGAAATAATTTATTATACTTTTGCGGCTAATTAGAGAACGAAAGAAAAGTATTTACTTAAAAAAATAAGAAAACTATGTACTGGACATTAGAATTGGCCTCGAAGTTAGAGGATGCTCCCTGGCCTGCTACAAAGGATGAGTTGTTGACTATGCAATGCGTTC
>ENA-OQAQ01000026-OQAQ01000026.1-human-gut-metagenome-genome-assembly--contig:-NODE-26-length-7483-cov-0.962887_pt1 | contig 7483 bp, 11 predicted proteins | sample MGYA00242739_ERZ504535 | MGnify/ENA primary metagenome ERZ504535 (study PRJEB26092, sample SAMD00036295) | human gut metagenome | host: Homo sapiens | study: EMG produced TPA metagenomics assembly of the...
CAGCCGTATTGAAATCGTAGTTCTTACCCGTATCTGACGTGTATGAAATGTTCTCCTGCGTCAGTTCCTTTATCGCTCTGAGGATAGTGTCAGAGCTGCAGGTACGAAGTGGTCGGATGAAGCGAGAGATGGGGCATCAAATGAGTTGTGACATCCTCAATACATGAGCCGCCACAGAAGTAGATGCTCATGAGAGAACGGATGATTTCGCTGTATTGATAACCATACAGCCTGCATCTTAGACCGAGGGTTGTGTCAATTACATATGACAATGTGGAGTCAAATTGCTCCATCATTGCAAATATTCCTCCAAAAGGAGTGAGTTTCTCAGATTTTATTGCTTTCTTTGCCATGTCTGTCGGGTTTGATACATATTTTGATTTGCAACACTAAGATAGGTGAAAAATCTGACATGACAAAATCCTGAGCAACTTTTTGTTGCTCAGGTACTTAAAAAGTTATATTTATAATAGTGTTGCGGAATTAAGGTATATAAAAGATGTGTTGGGACTTGCTGACAAAATCAAGAACTTGTCGAAGATATACACCTATGCCCGCAACTTCCTTTATCTCGGTCGTGGGTACAACTACCCCACCGCCCTTGAAGGTGCGTTGAAGCTGAAAGAAATATCCTATATCCATGCGGAGGGTTATCCTGCTGCGGAAATGAAGCATGGACCGATTGCACTTGTAGATAGCGAGATGCCCACGGTGGTCATTGCTCCAACGGACTCGCTGTATGACAAGATAATCAGTAATGTAAGGCAGGTGAAGGCGCGTGGCGGTACGGTTGTCGCCATCATTACCAAGGGCAATGACGCAATGAAGGACATCGCCGACCATTGCCTTGAAGTGCCCGACGTACCCGAATGCCTTACACCTCTCGTTGTTTCCGTCCCATTGCAGTTGCTGGCCTATTACATCGCCATCAACAAGGATAGGAATGTTGACCAGCCAAGAAACCTTGCTAAAATCAGTTACCGTAGAATGAATAGAATATTATCACTTATTGTTACCATCCTCTTTGCGTTGTGCATTGAGGCTGGCATCTTTATGCTTATTGCCCACTGGTGGGGCATGACTGCGGCCATTACCGTGATAGCCATTGAATGTGTGTTAGCCTTATGGACAGTTTACGAAATGAGACATGCGAGTGATGAACCAGTTGATGAATAACATTGCAGGCTGTGGTTAGAACGAAAAAGGCTAAAAACAAAAGGACGGGTCGATGATTCGTCCTATTTTTGTGTCTTTTTGGTGGCGAAATGTAGCGATTTAGCAAAATAAACATAAATTCCAGTGATATTCAGCATGAAAATTCGCCCATTTAAGTGAAAATGTGTAATTTTGCAACGCAAAATTGTGCCTAAGCATTTGCATCAAAACAACAATAGTTCAATCGAGGCTGATATGAAAGTAGAGATTAACAAGAAACGTTTAGAATACCTGCTGGCATTATACAAGATGTCGGTGGATGACTTGTTGTCTCTTCTGAACAAAGGCAGGAAACGGATAACAGGAGCCGCAGACATCAGTGGAGATTCTATTGATTTGGGGGGTGTTGAAGCGTATAGGTGAGATATTCGACAAAGAAGTCAGTTTCTTTCAAGACTATTCTAAGTTGTCAACCAATGCAAGCAGCAGTATCTTCTTCCGCAAGACCTCATTCGGAACAGAGCTGAACTTGGAGTCGATCCGTACTGTAAACCGATTCGAGAGTCTGAAAAACGCTTTGGATGCATACAACAAACTGTCGCAACTGGATGTGAAGTTTGACATAGAACACTACACCCTACAAGATGACCCTAAGACAGTAGCCGTACGTGCAAGAGATTTTTTTTTATCCCGGGGAAACTGTCAATCATAGGCAGTTTCTTGTGAAGATGATAGAAAAAATCGCCGATCATGGCATTTTTGTCTTTGAATACATAGAGACATGGAACAAGAAAGAGAAAACCAACATTGACGGTTTTTACCTTAAGCCCAATGTGATAGTGCTTAAGCATCATAAGCATTACAAGCGAGAAATATTCACTCTGGCGCATGAATTGGGGCATTGTCTATTGGGGATTGAAGAAGTGGAGTCGGTGGACATGATGGACATCTCGGCACAGACTTCATACAGTGATGTCGAAAGATGGTGCAATGATTTTGCATATCAGTTCATTATGGGACAAGAAGCAGAAACACTTGCTAACATAGCATGTGTAGATTCCCGTAACGACTACTGCATTGACCTCTTCAAGGCTATCAGTGCACGGACGCACATTAGCCGTCTTGCCTTATATACAAGGATGTATATCGACAGGAAAATCAGCTATTCGAGCTACAGCAATGTCAAGAGTGAATTGGCAGAGGAATACAGAAGAAGAGAGGAACAGGAAAAGTTGAAAAACTCTGAGAAGAGAGGCGGGCGAACACCAAAGCCCATCATTTCTCCGCTATTCTTGAAAACCATGCAATATGCCTATTTCAATGGAGTGGTCAACGAGACCACTTTCTGTTCGAGACTCAATGTCAAACCAGCAAATTTTGAGAGGGAGTTATGGCGATAGTTGTTGATACATGCTCATTGGTGATGATTGCCAAGAATTATCTTCCCTTGGATAAGGACGGACAGTTGTACTCATTCCTGGAAGAGGCGTTCTCCCGCAAGGATTTGATGCTACTTGATGTGATTCTGGATGAATCAAACGCACCTCCAAAGGAATTGCAGTTGAAAAGATGCCTTTCCTCAAAGACAAGAAATTGGTCATTCCGACAAAGGATCTATTTCCATGTGCCCCAGAGAGATTCAGCAACATGATAGACAACAATTTCTGTGTAAGACTGAAGAAGCAGGAACTGACTGAAGAAGAATACATAGAGCAAAAGGAAGAATACCTTAAAACAGGTGATGCTAAGATTATCATTTATGCACTGAATGTACGACACTCGGACGCTATCCATCTGGAAGAGATGCAAGTAATGACGGAGGAAACAAGGCAGCAGAATGACGGTAAGTTGTTCAAGAAACTTCCTTTGTTGTGTGAGCAGATAGGGATTGGAACACTAACCGTTTCAGAATATCTGCATAGAAACGGGTTCTTTATTGACAAATAGCATAGATATTAGTATCATCTTATGACATCTTTCACGAAATCATATTATATTCGTGAATAAAACACTTGTTTTTCAAGAATAGAAATTGTTGAGGATTAGATATTTAAGACATTATTGCAATGCGGAAGGGGTGATGTGAACGACAAAAGACAAGGCGTTCTATTAGAGTGGATGCTTGATAAGATTGAGAAGAATGGACGGGTCGATGGCTCGTCCTTTTTTTTGTGTCTTTGAGTGTGAGGTGCAGGTGGGGACCAGTACTGCGACCACTGTTGCCTGTCAGCGCGATGATGATGCCGGGACGGACGTGGGTGCCTTTGGTGACGAGAGTTTGGGAGAGGTGGCAATAGCTGACGGTGAAGTCGCCGTGACGGAGGGTGACATAGAGGCCTGAACGTTTGTCCTTGCCTACCTTGATGACCTCGCCGTGCATCATGGCGTATGTGGGTTCGTAATTTGCCTTCAAATCAAGCCCGTTGTGTAGGGCTTTTCTTTTTGTAAATGGGTCTCTGCGGTAGCCGAAAGGGCTGGTGACAGAGATATGACGGAGTGGACTGACAAGTGCCGTGTGGCGGTCGGTCTGCTCCGTTTGGGTTTTGTAATGGGGCAAAGGCAAGAGAGTCTCGCCGCTGATGCGGCGAGCACGGAGGCAGTTGTTCGGATGTTGCGGACTGCGTCGTTTTTGGCACAGCCTTGCGGTGTACCTTAGTCTGTGTGACGGTATTGAACTGAGCGCATACTGTTGCTGATGAACAGAATATTGCTGCTATTGTGATGAGTAGAAATCGTTTCATGGTGCAAAAGTAACAAGCAATTCTTTGACTGGCATAAAGAACAAAGGGAAGACAAGAAGATTGTAACATAATATAGCAATCGAGTTTGATTTTTGAGCAGAAATCAAACTCAAATAATAATAATCGTCAAAAATAACACGCATTATCTTATGCAATTCTGCTTGTCTCTGAATAGGTATATAACTTTGCATGAGTTTAATTTCAAATTCAAAGTTAAAGTATGAAGCAAGTACGATTTGAAGAGAGCGAGGTGCCTTATCAGACACTGGCTCGTTTTGGTCTCACACAAGAGAAGATTGAAGACCTGCCCATGTGGGCGTTGGAAGATATTGGTCAGGGACGACGTTCACCGTTACTGCCCATTCAGGTGAATAATGATGAGGGCGAGACATTGAAGAGCCGCACCCGATTTGCGTTGGTCCGTATGGAGGACGGCAAGGTGGATGTGGTCTTCTATCCGCAGTTGGAGAAATCACCATTGGAGGCTTTTACTCAGGAACAGCAGGAGGACTTGCTGGCTGGAAAGGCTATCCTTGCCGATGTTAAGGATGCTGATGGCAGGAGCAGCAAGGCTTTCGTGCAGATTGACACGGAGACCAATCAGGTGATGTCGGTACCTACGCCTGTCATCGGGCGCAACTTGGAGGTGCTGAAGGATGAACTGAAACTGAGTTCGGCAGAACTGACCGTGATGCAGAAGGGTGAGCCGCTCACGCTCATCATGGAGGACGAACAGGTGACGGTGGGTATTGACCTGAACGATAAGACCGGCATAAGGATTAATCAAGGCGACAGTCAGAAGTGGAAGGAGAACACCAAGCGAGAGTGGGACAAATACACCTTCGGGTGCTATGGCTGTTGGGTAATGGGCGATGACGGTAATCTTGACTATGTGCCTGAAGAGGAATACACGGAAGAACTTTGGAATGAGCAGAAGAAGAATGGAGAGCGCAACCGCGCCTCTTTTTTCCATGCACAAATAATCTACACATAATATAATAAGTATATGGCATCAAATAAATATTATCCAGAGGATGTGCTCGTCGAGAAGATACAGAGCGGCGAGTACGGTTGGTTGGAGTATGTCAACCATCATTCTGCTGAATGGCAGGAAGAATATGAGAGCTATTGTCTGAACAACGGACTCTGCATTTGTGAAGAGAGTGCGGAGCAGTTTGTCCATCACAAAGATGAGGAACTGGAGAAGGCAATAGAGAACGGTGAAGCATGATAAATGAAGAGTGAAGAATGAAGAGTGAAGAATAAGTATGGCGATAAGAAAGAATACGAATCCCCAACAGATGGACCTGCAACCAGAGATGCGTGACTTGCTCATGCGCAATGGTATGCAGGCTCATGTGGTGAGTAATGGCAGCGGCTATCAGCTTGTGGTGCAAGGGCATGACAGTCCGCTGCTTACCTATAACATCACCGAGAAGCAGATGTTGGCTCTGACCGACTGGGGTACGAATCATGCCAACAAGTTAGCCTACAATACCTTTACGGGCATTGTGGGCAACGACTTCTATATGCCCAAGAACTTCGTTCATGCACGCAATGCCAACGGTCGTGTAGCTATGGGGCTGCACGGCTATCGTGTTGGTATCGGCGAGTATGGACGGATGGGGCGCATCGATATGCCACCACCCTTTTTAGGTTGGACACCACGCAGTCAGGAGGGATCCATCTTCGCAGAGTTGGAGGACGATTGTTCTTCCCCGAAGCCCCGATTGTGCCTGAACGTTGGGACGGCAGAATGAAGCCTGGCGAATTGCAGAGCGGCGGTTATGGGTTCTATTATAAGGGACAGCAACAGAGTTATAGCCCTCAGCAACAGGATGTGCTGAAAGATTTGGAGGGAATCATAATGCCTTCCATCAGCCGCACGAGAAGCACGGAGCCAGCCAAGCTTATAAGGAACTGATTACCTCGCCTGTCTATTTCACCAATGAGAAGTGGCAGGAGTGTCTGGCATCGCATGGCATCATCATTGATGAGAATGCGAAGACGCTGACCATTCAGTCGAACAGCGTCAATGCCGACATGGTGTATGACCTGACAGATGAGGAACTGAAGAAACTCACCTCCAACTCCATCAAGGAAGTGCCCGTCGTTCAACGCTTGGAACTGCTGAATGGCATCATCAAGGACGACTTTGCTGACAAAATCCTGATGGACACACTGAATAGCAAGGAGCGCATCGACCTGCATCTGCATCCCGAACTTGAACAGGAGTTGCAGCAGCGTCAGCAACAAGACGAGGAACGGTTGCTTCCGTTGGAAGAGGACGAGACTGTCAGACGTGACGTGTTGCAAGGCGATGCCATGGTGAGAGGTGAAGACCTTGCCTTGATTAATGAGAACAAGGGTTGGTATCGTGAGGGAGCGCATGGGCGTGAAGTGAAAGTCGGTGACATCATGGTGGAGAAAGTGCCTCCGATGGAGGGAGATAAGAAAGGCGAAGATAAGTATCGCATGACCGCCATTATCAATGGAGAAGCCATCACGCACGAAATCAAGCAGAAGGACTACGACAAGTTCTTGGCGGTGGATGACTACCATCGCATGAAACTCTTCTCCAAGGTTTTCAGTGAAGTGGATATGAAGACACGCCCCCGAAACCAACGCCGGACTGGGCACGAAGATATTGGCGGCTCTGACGGCAGGAGCAGTCGTTACAGCAGAGGTGGCGCATGACATAAGCCACCATCATCACCATCCAGCCCCGGAGTTCTATGCAGAGCATCATGGCGGTCCACGTCCTTACTTCAAACCGGGAGTGGATTCGCCACAGGAGATTGCGGCAAGGTACTTTGAGGCAGAAGCAAATCATGTTGCCACGGAGATAAGGAGAGGATATTAACAATGTATAATTTACAATTTATAATTTATAATGAGTAGTGAACTGACATACGATGACTTTCTGGACAGGTTGAGCAATACAGGAAGTACTGGTGGACGCAGGGTATCATCTGAACAAGAGAGATGGCTTGCGTTATCCGTCGTATGTGCGTACTGACAGTGAGGGCAGACGGGGTGCGTGGTGATAAGTTCATTGTCACGCAGAATGGGAAATGTTGCTTCCAACCACCGCAGCAGAAGGTGTATAATGTCATTTCGTTCATCAAGGAGCATCCAGAAATGTTTTCAGAGAACAAGGTGGGAATGTCTCCTGACCGACTCGTCAACCTCCGTCTGCAACCGACTGCTCAACCAACCCATAGAGGACAGACCATCGAAGATACAGAACCAAGAAAGGACGGAAAGCCATTCAACCTGAATGACTACGACATCCACAAGTTCAATCCGCAGGACAGGGAAACGCAGAAAAGGTTTTATCCCTATTTTAAGTTCCGAGGCATCGACCTCTATACGCAGTATGCTTTTCATCGGCATTTCTGTCTGGCTACTAAGCATCGGACGGATGGACTTACCTTTGCCAACCTTGCCTTTCCGCTTGTACTGCCCAAGACACCCGACAAGACTGTGGGCTTTGAGGAACGAGGACGACCGAAGATGGACGGTAGCGGCGGTTACAAGGGCAAGGCAGAAGGAAGCAACAGCAGTGAAGGACTGTGGATTGCCAA
>ENA-OQAQ01000027-OQAQ01000027.1-human-gut-metagenome-genome-assembly--contig:-NODE-27-length-7329-cov-0.577895_pt1 | contig 7329 bp, 14 predicted proteins | sample MGYA00242739_ERZ504535 | MGnify/ENA primary metagenome ERZ504535 (study PRJEB26092, sample SAMD00036295) | human gut metagenome | host: Homo sapiens | study: EMG produced TPA metagenomics assembly of the...
CCAATAACATAGACGAGTATCCGCAATTTACGCTAAGAATGGCTCGGTTTGTGGGTACGAATAAAAAATATGTTCCGGGACATCAACGTGCTGAAGGTAATTTCTTCCAACTGTTAGATGCCGGAGTTGCGTTCTGTTCAGCATCTTTCTCTCAGTGGTAGAATCACCAATCATAGTTTGGAACGGGAGGAACAGCTTGAAGTGCCTTATCATGCGTTAAGGGAAGCTCTTATCAAATGCTCTTTGTCATCGTCATTGGGAAAGATATAATCTGACCATCAGCCTTGCCATCTATGATGACCGTATAGAAATAGCTAGTCCTGGTACATTTCCACCTCAGATAACACCTGAAAACATAAAGGAGCCTCACGAGTCATATCCGCATAACCTGAAAGTGGCGGAAGCACTTTATCGGATGACTTATCTGGAAAACTGGGGGGAGTGGTGCAAAGCGTATCATGGATGCTTGTCAGGCACAAGGTGTGGAATCCCCCACATGGTCTTCTGATGGTGGCTTTGTTACTATTACTTTCATGCGACCTTATTTCGCATCCGATACAACAAAGATAGACAAGGAGGATAAAAAAGCAACTAAAGAGGACAAGTACCGCTCAACTACCGACCAAGTACCGCTCAACTATCGACCAAGTACCGCTCAAGTTCAAGAAATGATTCTTTCAATGAGTGACGACTATATGGCGATGAATGAAATTATGTCCAATATGGGATTCAAACATCGTACATCATTCCGGAAAAATTATTTTCTTCCTGCGTTGGAAGATGGTGCAATTGAACCAATGTATCCTGAACAGCCCAATCATCCGAAACAAAAATACAGACTCACAGAATTAGCAAAAGAGTGGATAAAGGATAATTCAGACCATTCAAAAGAGTAAAAAATGGCATCGCTGATTTGAAAGGATTTCCGACTTCGGAGGAAATCCAGTTTCCTGTAAGGACAAGGCGTTTTGAGCTGCTCGAAGTATTTTGAGCAGCCCAAAACATACCTTGCTGTGTTCAAGTGAACACAAAAATCATTTGAAGCATTGACAGAGAAAGATACTTTTATAAGATAACTTATCATACGAAGTTACCTTTGAGTTTAACTGATAAAACGTATGTATGGTCATACGTTAATTCAACTGACCATAATGTCATATGACCAATAATATGCTTCATCAGCCGTATGTATAATTGATAAGTCGTATGGCTGATAATACGGCTGACTGGTAAGTTTGATATATTTTTTATCTACAAAGTTCTCTGTATTGATGAGTTGATATGTAATCGGACTTTCAATACTAATTTGAAAATGTGATATAGGACAATGGCTACCATATCAACGCAACACGCTGCCACTTTCAGGAAAACGATTGCCCGACAATGGATTATATATTCCTTTGTAGCAAAAGAAACAACAAAAGGAATACATTATGGAAATTGTATCAATCGAAAAAAGAACTTTTGAGGCAATGGTCGCAAGGTTCAACCGCTTCGTTAGCCGCATGGAGGTTATCTGCCAACGGCATGGAGAAAAGAGAATGAGTGAGTGGATGGATAATCAAGACGTGTGTCGGATGCTCAACATCAGTCCACGCACGTTGCAAACGCTCCGAGATAATGGAACATTGGCATACAGCCAAATCAATCACAAGACCTACTACCGTCCCGAAGATGTGGAGCGCATCGTTTCTGTCATTGAGGATAGGAGAAAGGAAGCAAAGTTCAAAGGTAAAACAATCTGATAACTGAATAAAGTAATAACATAAACCCACTAAATTCAGAGTAATATGAACGAACTGATCAACAAAGACAACGAGTGGATAATCCACTTCATGAGCAGCCTCGACAGTCTGCTTGCCCGTTTCGAGCATCTGACCGCCAACTACCGCCCGACATTAGGAGGCGAACGTTTCTTTACCGACAAAGAGGTGTCGGCACGGTTGAAGGTGAGCCGCCGGACACTTCAAGACTATCGCAACGAAGGACGTATCGCCTATATCCAGTTGGGCGGCAAAATCCTCTACCGTGAATCCGACATCGAAAGGATGCTGAATGACGGTTACCGCTCCGCCTACCGACAGGCTGTAATCTGATTTTACCGTCAGTCGCTTGTTCCCGTTGCCGGATGCCTTTCAATCGTGTGACGGGCAGTGACAAGGTTTTCGGGTTGAATACGCTCAAACTCGTTTGAGGAAGATTCTGCCGAAACGGCATCGCCGTCTGACCTTGCCTCTGATGTCAAAGCCATACGCTACCTTTGCATCCGACATTGGTAACGAGTGGCTGATCGGAATGAACTTCAACTATACCATAGGTTGTTACCTCTGCTACAAGAAACGAACAGTGTTAATCGGTGTTTCTTTTGTGGCGGTACTAATTTTACTGATTACAAACTGTCTAAGCAGAACACTTTCTTTACTGCATACTCTGAATGCAATGGCTATAATCATTTCAATGTTATAAATATCATAACTGATGCTTTCCGGTTGTTTGATATACTTCCTCGTTTCAACTTCCTCCAGTTCCTTATTCTTGTAGATGGAATGAATCGCCTTGCGAATATCGTATGAGAACACTCCGAGCAAGTCGGCAATCTCAAACTTTGTCATCCATACAGGTGCAGTAGGCATAGTGACCACACCCGTTTCACTGATTGTTATTACTCCTCTTTCCATACCTATTGCATTACTTTTGCCATCACGTTCTTTACATTATTCATATCTCGCAGATAGAGGAGTCAAGTACACGGGCATAGTGCTGTGTCATTTTGATGTTGGTATGACCGAGCATTTTTCGCTACATTCTCAATACTCACGCCATTGGCAAGGCATACAGAGGTCGCATACGAGTGGCGGGCGACATGTGTGGTCAAGGTCTTGTTTATCAGACATAAGTCTGCAATTTCTTTCAGATAGCTGTTCATTTTCTGATTGCAGGGAACTGGCAGCAATCTGTTTTTCTTTTGGCAAGCCGGATGCTTTGCGTATTTGCGGAGAATCTCCAACGGAATATCAAGCAAGGGAATGTTGCACATGTTCTTCGTCTTTTGGCGAGGCTTACGAATCCATAGGTTGCCATTGGATCTTCCACGATATGTTCCGGCGCCAGTTGTTGCACATCAATGAATGCCAATCCTGTAAAGGCAGCAAAAATAAAGACATCACGGACAATGGTAATACGCTCTAACGGGAACTCCTTGTGATAAATGGTGAGCAGTTCATCCATTGTCAAGAACTCGCGGATAACTTCTTTCTCATGAAACTTGATGCCAATGAATGGGTCTTTGGTTATCCATTCATTGGCAAGCGCAAGATTGGTTATCTTCTTCAAGCACTTCATATAGCGGATAACCGTATTTTGCTGGCACTCCTTCTCCGTTTTTGAGATAGAATTCAAAGGCACGCACCAGTTCGCCATTGACTTCCAATAATGGTAAATCCTCCTTGCCGTATTTCAGTTTGATAAGTTCTGCAAGATAACGCTTGCAACTCTCATAACGGCGGACGGTAATTAAGGCATAGTCCTTCCCGACAAGTTTACGGCATTGGTCGTTATGTTCTTGGATGGTTTGAATGAGAGTGCGGACAACCTCAGGCACTTGGTCTTGCCCGAAGAACTTTTCCTGCAACAGGCGGGCGGTAATGAACCGTCCTTGTTCCTCTAGTTCATTAAAAGTCTGGTAGAGCTTGATTCTTGCGTCCTCAATATAGGCGTTCAAGTCGCAGGATTTGCGGCTTTTCCCTTTGGCGCACTCCTTCGCCTGATTCCACAAGGATGGCTCTATGCTCTTGCGGATGCTTGTTTTCCACTCGCGCACCGTTCACGGTGATACGCATACATACGGAGGCTTCCCCGTTTTTCAGCAACTTGGCTTTCTTGATAAAGAAAAGCACATTGAATGAGTCTCTTTTCATGTTCCTACAGTTTTTCGTTGTACAAAAGTAGGAAACCATGCACGCTTTATTGATACGCAAAATACTGCAAATCAGAGAGAAGTAACCCTATTCGGTGGAGATATGTACTCCACCTATTTTGCTCCACCTTTTGGAACACCGGTAACGGTAATATTTTGCCGCTTTTTGCGTTCCGCCGGAAAACAAAAAATCCCGATTTCGCTTGGGGATCAGGATTTTACTATCTTTTGCTTTTTCTTCAAAGTGGTGCCACCAGGAATCGAACCGGGGACACAAGGATTTTCAGTCCTTTGCTCTACCAACTGAGCTATGGCACCATTGTTTCTTGTTTGCGGTTGCAAAGGTAGTGAACTTTTTTAAACTGCAAACTATTTCTAAAAAAAAACACTGATAAAAGCATAAGATGCTTATTATCAGTGTTGTTTAATTAAAATTATTTTTCTTTTAGTGGATTCCAACCTTGCGCTTTCAGCTCAAACTCTTGTCCGTCACGGGTAATCAGGGCACATCCCAGCTCCGGTTTGGTGATGTGACCAATCACTTTTATACCCTCTATAGCCGAAACTCGTTCATGCTCTGTTAAAGGTACAGTAAATAATAGCTCATAGTCCTCACCACCATTTAAAGCACATGTTGTCACATTCATATTCAGCTCTTCCGCCATTACAGCCGTTTGGTAATCAATGGGAATTCTTTCCTCGTAAACGCGACAGCCGGTATCGCTTTGTGAGCATATATGTAGCAGTTCCGAAGAAAGGCCGTCGGAAATATCCATCATAGCGGTGGGCCTGATTCCCGCTTTAGCCAGTTTCTCAATGATATCCTTACGTGCTTCAGGCTTTAACTGACGTTCCAAAATATATTCTTTCCGGAAAAATCCGGATTTGCTTCTTTTGCTCCTTGGAAAACAGCCTTTTCACGCTCTAGAAGTTGAAGTCCCATATAAGCTCCTCCCAAGTCACCGCTGACACAAATCAAGTCTGTATCTTGTGCGCCGTTGCGATAAACTACTTTGTCCTTGTCCGCTTCACCTATGCAAGTAATACTGATGGCGAGCCCGGTTACGGATGAAGTTGTATCTCCACCCACAATATCTACATGGTGTAGTTCACAAGCCAGTTTTAGCCCATCATAGAACTGTTCTAAATCTTCAATACAAAAAGCGTTTGGACAGTGCGATAGAAACTGTGATTTGTTTTGGAGTACCATTCATAGCATAAATGTCCGAGAAGTTTACGATGGCCGATTTATATCCCAAATGTTTCAATGGGGTATAAACCAAATCAAAATGTACCCCTTCCATCAGTAAGTCTGTGGTTACCAATACCTCTTTATCTTTAAATTCCAATACGGCTGCATCGTCTCCCACACCATATTGGGTTTCCGGATTTTTTTAACTCGATATCCTTCGTTAGATGTTTAATGAGGCCGAACTCACCTAAGGTCGCTATTTCTGTTCTGTTTATTTCCTGCATGTTCTTAAATTCGATTAATCATTTCACGCATAATGGTAGTCATGCGCGGTTGCGCTTCATCTGCCGCTTTCTGAACCTCTTCGTGTGAAACTTCCACAATTTTTCCCTCCACGCCTAGGTCGGTGATAACCGATACTCCAAACACTTTGATGCCACAATGGTTTGCTACAATAACTTCAGGAACGGTAGACATACCTACGGCGTCAGCTCCAAGAATGTGGAACATCTTGTATTCTGCCGGAGTTTCGAAGGTGGGTCCCTGTGTACCGATATATACTCCTTGTTGTACTTTGATACCTTTTTCTTTAGCGATCTCCAGTGCTTTGTCTATCAGTTCTTTGGAGTAGGCTTCACTCATATCCGGGAAACGGGGGCCGTATTCAATGTTCTTGCCGTGCAACGGGTGTTCGGGAAAAAAGTTGATATGATCTCTGATAATCATCAGATCACCAATTTCAAAGTCTGCATTCGTACCTCCAGCTGCATTGGATACGAACAATGTTTTGATGCCTAATTCACGCATCACCCGTACGGGGAAAGTAACTTCTTTCATGGAGTATCCTTCATAGAAGTGGAAACGTCCTTGCATAGCCATGATGTCTTTATTACCTAATTTGCCGAAAATCAATTTACCGCTATGTCCCTCTACGGTTGAAACAGGGAAATTAGGGATATCTTTGTAACTGATCTCGTATTTATCGGTAATTTCGTGTACCAGGCTTCCTAAGCCGGTACCTAATATAATAGCAGTTTCGGGACTGGTATGCATCTTTTCTCTAAGAAAAGTTGCTGTTTCTTGAATTTTTTCTAACATAGTCGGTTATATTTGAGTTAAACAGTTCTTGTTGGTCTTGTAAAAAGGCTACCTCAATGGGCAGCATATATATATAAGGTTTCAGCATTTCGTCCATCAGTGGATGGGCTGCTAGTCGTACAGAGTCTTTTTCAGTGGTGATAATCATGCGTTTACCTTCCGGAAGTTTCATGAAACGCTTCTTTTATCAGTTCCATATCTCTTGCTGTAAAGTCATGGTGGTCACTGAAAGCCAGTGACTCAATGTGCTCATTGTATGGTGATAAATCTTGAATGAGTTTTTGCTGGGGAGGCTATGCCTGTCACCAATAGGATATGCTTGTCTTTTTCTATCTCTTTTAATGAAACTGCATTCCCTGCTGTAAACAACGGATGCAGCTTGCCGTATGCTAATGTTGTGAAGTAGAGCTGCTGATAGGGGTAAAGTTCCATTTGCTTGCTTAAGACTCTTAAATCCATAGGGGTGATGTCCTTAGGACATTTAGTGACAATAACAATATGTGCCCGGCTTTTTCCGTTTTCAGGTTCGCGCATTCGTCCGGCAGGCAGCAAGGTGTCTTCGCAAATCAGTCGGTGGTAATCTACTAATAAGATGTTTATTCCGGGCTTTACATATCGGTGCTGGAAAGCATCATCCAAAATAATCACTTCTGTTCCAGGGGCGATGTGACTATTGCATAACTGCTCTATGCCATGACAACGGTCCCGGTCCTACTGCCATATGGATATCCGGAAACTTCTGTTTCATTTGGAAAGGTTCGTCACCTATCATCTGTACGGACGTATCGGTCTGGCAAGTACAAAGCCTTTGGATTTGCGTTTGTAGCCGCGGCTTAGTACGGCTACTTTGTAATCTTTCTGCAATAATCTTATCAGGTATTCTGTATGGGGGGTCTTTCCGGTTCCGCCTACGGTGATGTTGCCTACCGAGATGACCGGGATATCAAACTTACGTTCTTTTGTATATTCCCCAGTCAAACAATTTATTACGCAGCCATACACCGGTCCCATAAATCCATGAAACCGGATATAGCCACTTGTTTATCTTGATAAGATTACCTTCCATGTGCAATTTATTGGATATTAGGGTCAAAACGGCATACGTGCCTGTATACAGTTGGCG
>ENA-OQAQ01000028-OQAQ01000028.1-human-gut-metagenome-genome-assembly--contig:-NODE-28-length-7051-cov-1.668111_pt1:0-5000 | contig 7051 bp, 6 predicted proteins | sample MGYA00242739_ERZ504535 | MGnify/ENA primary metagenome ERZ504535 (study PRJEB26092, sample SAMD00036295) | human gut metagenome | host: Homo sapiens | study: EMG produced TPA metagenomics assembly...
ACAAAACGGATAAAGATAAAACTAAAAGGACTTAGTCCCGTAGAATACAGAACTAAGTCTCAATTAGTAGCTTAATTAATATGTCCAATATTTTGGGTGCATATCATTTTTATAGGTAGTCTTTTTTTATCTCCAATCTATATTTTGAGCATTATTAACTTTTTTTCTTTAGTGTTTCCAATCTTGTAAGTGCTTCATTAAGAGTTGCATCTTCTTTTGCAAAATGAAAACGAATTAAATTGTGTACATCTTCATGGAAAAAGCTAGAACCTGGTACAGCTGCCACTCCTACATTTGTTGTCATCCATTCAGCAAATTTATAATCATCTTTTACACCAAATTCTGAAACATCCATAAGCACATAATATGCCCCTTGCGGTTCAGTAAATTGAAAGCCTAAATTTGCTAATCCTCCCACAAAAAATTTCTTCATATGCGTATAATGATCTTGAAGTTCTTTATAATATGCATCTGAAAAATTTAAACCTACTACAGCTGCTTCCATAAGTGGTGCTGCTGCACCAACAGTTAAAAAAGTCATGGACTTTTTTAACTCGATCAATGATATTTGGTGGAGCTATGACATATCCCAATCGCCAACCTGTAATAGAATACGTTTTGGAAAGTGAATTACATATGATTGTTCGTTCACGCATACCTGGCAATGTAGCCATATATACATGTTTATGAGGTTCATAAATAATATGTTCATATACTTCATCAGTAATAACATATGCATCATATTTAATTGCAAGTTCAGCAATATTTTCAAGTTCTTTACGTGTAAATACTTTTCCGCATGGATTTGACGGATTACAAAGAATAAGTGCTTTTAGCACCGCTACGAAATGCTTCTTCTAATAAATTTACATCAAAATTAAAATCTGGTGGAACTAGCGGAATATATATAGGCTCTGCTCCGGAAAGAATTGTATCAGCTCCATAATTTTCGTAAAACGGAGAAAAAATTGCAACTTTATCTCCAGGATTTATAATTGACATCATAGAAGCCATCATTGCTTCTGTACTGCCACAAGTAACAACAATCTCACTATCAGGATCGACTTTCATACCTGAAAAAATGTTCATGTTTTCGTGCTAAAGCTTCACGAAAATTTTTGTGCACCCCATGTAATTGCATATTGATGTGGCCCCATCTTTGCCACTTCAGCTAATCTATCTGTAATTTCTTTTGGTGGTGCAAAATCTGGAAACCTTGATGAAAGATTAACTGCATCATATTTATTAGCAATACGTGTCATACGTCTTATAACCGAATCACTAAAAATTTGATGTACGCTTACTGAGTTCATACATACATATCTCTCCTCACTAATCAGTTAGAGTGATAGTCCATTATTTTTTATAACTAGGATTATCCTTTAATATCTTAATATATAATATTCATTAATAAAATATAAAGAAAAAAAGCACTGAAGTATTTCAGTGCTTTTTCTTAACTGGCAACTTCCTATCCTCCAGCACGTCTCCATGCAAGTACTTTCGGCCTCTAAATGCTTAACTACTGTGTTCGGTATGGGTACAGGTGGAACCATTTAGGCATCGTCACCAGATATTCTCTTTTTCTTTTTTAAAGATATCAATCTTTCAAAACCACTCAGAAGATTACTTTGCTCCAAGTCATTTTTCTTTTTTAAGTTAAGCTCTCGACATATTAGTACCAGTACGCTACATTCATTACTGAACTTCTACTCCTGGCCTATCAACCTCGTCATCTTCAAGGTGTCTTTCAAGCTTTCGCTTCGGGAGACCTCATCTTAAGGCAAGTTTCACGCTTAGATGCTTTCAGCGTTTATCTTTTCCGGACGTAGCTACCCAACTGTACCCCTGGCGGGATAATTGGTACACCATTGGTCCGTCCACTCCGGTCCTCTCGTACTAGGAGCAGCCCCCTTCAAGTCTCTTACGCCCGCGATGGATATGGACCGAACTGTCTCACGACGTTCTGAACCCAGCTCACGTACCACTTTAATGGGCGAACAGCCCAACCCTTGGGACCTGCTCCAGCCCCAGGATGTGATGAGCCGACATCGAGGTGCCAAACCTCCCCGTCGATATGGACTCTTGGGAGAGATTAGCCTGTTATCCCCAGGGTAGCTTTTATCCGTTGAGCGATGGCCCTTCCACTCGGAACCACCGGATCACTAAGCCCTACTTTCGTACCTGCTCGTCGTGTCTGACTCGCAGTCAAGCTCCCTTCTGCCTTTACACTCTTTGCGCGGTTTCCGTTCGCGCTGAGGGAACCTTTGGGCGCCTCCGTTACATTTTGGGAGGCGACCGCCCCAGTCAAACTGCCCGCCTGATACTGTCCTGAGAGTCGTTACTTCTTCAGTTAGAGGTCCAATAAATAAAGGGTGGTATCCCAAGGTTGACTCCATATCAGCTAACGCCAATACTTCTCCGTCTCCCACCTATCCTGTACGTTATTTACCGAACATCAATGTCAGGTTGCAGTAAAGCTCCATGGGGTCTTTCTGTCCAGTCGCGGGTAACCTGCATCTTCACAGGTACTTCAATTTCACCGGGTCCCTCGTTGAGACAGTGCCCAAGTCGTTACACCTTTCGTGCGGGTCGGAACTTACCCGACAAGGAATTTCGCTACCTTAGGACCGTTATAGTTACGGCCGCCGTTTACTGGGGCTTCAATTCAAGCCTTCGAGTTGCCTCTAAGCCCTCCTCTTAACCTTCCAGCACCGGGCAGGTGTCAGCACCTATACGTCAGATTTCTCTTTTGCAGGCACCTGTGTTTGTGCTAAACAGTCGCTTGGGCCTCTCTTGTGCCACCGGCTGACGCTCCAGAAGTAAATCCCTTCACATCCTCCGGCTATCCTTATCCCTAAGTTACGGATACAATTTGCCGAGTTCCTTAACGAGGGTTGTCCCGCGCACCTTAGGATTCTCTCCCCGCCTACCTGTGTCGGTTTCGGTACGGGCGCCTCATCTCTCACTAGAAGCTTTTCTCGACAGCATGGCTCACTTGAATTTGACTTTACCGAAGTATTGTCTATCTATCAGTTCTCGGTCTTATACAGTACGGATTTGCCTATACTGCAACCTACCACCTTCGACACGCACATCCATTCGCGTGCTCAAGCTACCTTCTGTGTCACTCCATTGCTCAAACGATTTGAAGCGGTACAGGAATATTAACCTGTTGTCCATCGCCTATGCTTTTTGCCTCGGCTTAGGTCCCGACTTACCCTGAGTCGACGAGCGTTGCTCAGGAAACCTTAGGCTTTCGGTGGAACAGATTCTCACTGTTCTTTTCGCTACTCATACCGGCATTCTCTCTTGTATATCCTCCAGCGCTCCTTCCGGTACACCTTCAGTCGGATATACAACGCTCCCCTACCCAGAATTATAAATCCTGCCGCGACTTCGGTTCTGTACTTGAGCCCCGGACATCTTCGGCGCAAGGCCTCTCGACCAGTGAGCTATTACGCACTCTTTAATGGTGGCTGCTTCTAAGCCAACATCCTGGTTGTTTATGAAGTCTTACATCCTTTTCCACTTAGTACAGCATTGGGGACCTTAGTCGGCGGTCTGGGCTGTTTCCCTCTTGACTACGGGTCTTATCACTCGCAGTCTGACTCCCAGGGTCTTAATTATAGCCATTCGAAGTTTGACTAGGTCGGTAGGCTTTACGCCCCCTTGCCAGATCAGTGCTCTACCGTCTATAATCTTCCCTGAGGCTAGCCCTAAAGCTATTTCGGGGAGTACCAGCTATCTCCGCGTTCGATTGGCATTTCACCCCTATCCACGGTTCATCCCAAAGTTTTTCAACACTCACGGGTTCGGTCCTCCACGCATTTTTACCTGCGCTTCAACCTGACCATGGATAGATCACTGCGGTTTCGGGTCTACACCATGTTACTAGTCGCCCTATTAAGACTCGCTTTCGCTTCGGCTCCGTGTCTCCCACTTAACCTCGCAACATAATGTAACTCGCCGGTTCATTCTTCAATAGGCACGCCGTCGCACTCTTAAGGTGCTTCGACTGCTTGTAGACATACGGTTTCAGGTTCTATTTCACTCCCCTCCCGGGGTTCTTTTCACCTTTCCCTCACGGTACTATGCGCTATCGGTCGCCAAGTAGTATTTTGCCTTGGAGGGTGGTCCCCCCTGCTTCCTGCAAGGTTTCACGTGTCTCGCAGTACTCTGGATACCAGCCCGATTGACTTCTTTTCGCCTACAGGTGTTTTACCTTCTATGCATGGCCTTTCCAAACCATTCGACTAAGAAGTTTCCTCTTTTTGCCGGTCCTCAACCCCAGACAACCGAAGTTATCTGGTTTGGGCTCTTCCCCTTTCGCTCGCCGCTACTTAGGGAATCTCAATTGATTACTTTTCCTCTGGGTACTTAGATGTTTCAGTTCCCCAGGTCTGCCTCTTTCGTACCATCACATGACTGATGGTGGGTTGCCCCATTCGGATATGCATGGATCGCAGGATGCTTGCTCCTACCCATGCCTTTTCGCAGCTTACCGCGTCCTTCATCGGCTCTTGGCGCCAAGGCATCCGCCGTATGCCCTTGTTCACTTAACTTACTTAAGGTCATTTGCGTTTGTCTTCGCTAATGTAATTTGTTTAAATCCTAAAATGCTTGGTTCAATCCACTTTAAACTCATAAGAGAAGCTAATTCTTTTAATGAGGTTAGAACTTTTGTTCTAACTATAGTATCTGTAAATGATAAATCATTAACAGTCTACTTATATGGTGAATTTGTTTTTTTTGCATTTCTTCTTCTGTGCAGTTTTCAAAGATCAATATCTGAGAGAAATATTCTCTCAAAACCAAACAATGCTCGAATGTGCTCGACACATGCCGTTACCTCGGTAACGCATGCTCCTTAGAAAGGAGGTGATCCAGCCGCACCTTCCGATACGGCTACCTTGTTACGACTTCACCCCAATCATCGCCCCCACCTTAGACGGTCGGTACCATAGGCCCTTAGCCGGCTTCGGGTGTGAATGACTTTC
>ENA-OQAQ01000029-OQAQ01000029.1-human-gut-metagenome-genome-assembly--contig:-NODE-29-length-7013-cov-0.682109_pt1 | contig 7013 bp, 8 predicted proteins | sample MGYA00242739_ERZ504535 | MGnify/ENA primary metagenome ERZ504535 (study PRJEB26092, sample SAMD00036295) | human gut metagenome | host: Homo sapiens | study: EMG produced TPA metagenomics assembly of the...
CGTTTTTTATACTCTTTGTCATTTTTTCTGTAGTTTTTTTTGGCTGTTCCAAATATTATTTCCCATATTTGCAGTGCCAAATAATCACGGAGAATTCGTGCCGCGAGCTTCGGTTAATGCTCAAAGTTCAAAGAAATACAATGGGCCTTTTTATACCCAGCACACTATCTTTTGCTTACAATAAGCAAAATGATATATAAGAAATTGTAGAAGTCACAACTTATTGTGAACAACTGCGGCTGCTTTTCCCATTACAATTTTTAGCTCTCGGGCGAAAATCTGTGATTGTTTGGCGACACGGGAAATGGCAGCCGTTTTTTTCTGTCTAGTAAACGCCAAATAATCACAGTCATGAAACAAACAGTTTCTATTTTTGCTCCCGACATAAATGTCGCAAGCAAATCTTCAGCTATTCAATTATGGCTGAACCGAATCAAAACCAATTCTTTTCTTCTGTACTCGAAGAGGGCGTATCCAACCGCCAGGTCCTGCTGCTTGGCCATGCCTCCTTTGTTTTCTCTGCATTAATATGCGCATCTTTCGTATCACAGGTTCCCGCTCTGATTTGTCTGGCCTGGTTCATGGTGGCATTGCGGCTTTGTGTGAAAGGAGGCCTGGGATGAAGTTCATTATAGAGCCTTCCGCGGCTTCCGGTATGATCCGTCTTCCTTTGAAAAAAGAAATGAAAGTTCCTTCGTTATGGGAGATCATGGTATCAAAATATTTTAGTGTTAAAATATATAAATATTAAAGCATTAAAACATCAAAATATTGGAAAAGAGAATTATTTTCCTTAACTTCGTAACACGCTAAAAAACAAATAGATATGGTAAAAATTATAGCAGTCCATAATCAGAAGGGTGGAGTTGGCAAGACTACTACCACTACCAATGTGGGGTTCGAACTGGCACGAAAAGGATACAAGGTCCTTCTTGCTGATTTGGATCCGCAAGCCACTCTGACCGCGGCTTTGGGGGTGACAGATCCGGAAGAAACGGTTTTCTCGGCCTTGCAGGGTGCGGTGGATGGCAAGGAAACGCGGCTTCCATGGATACGGTTGCAGGAGAATATATCCCTGTGCCCGTCATGCAGGAAAATGGCGGATGCGGAGTATCTTCTGCAGAACGAATACGGGAGGGAAAACTTCCTTAAAGAACTGGCTGCCAGAACGGATGGAGGGTACGATTTTGTGCTTCTTGACTGCCCGCCGGCTGTCGGACTGATCACGGTCAACGCGCTTGTGGCCGCCACCGATCTGATTATACCGGTGCAGCCGGAAGTGGCTTCTTTATATGGTCTGGTTTCCATCCTGGATACGGTTGCTGTAATACAGAGGAAGATCAACAGGGGACTGAACCTGCTCGGCATGCTGGTGACACAGTATGACAGAAGGACTACATTGCATGCGGAGATATTGGAAGCGATGCGGAAACAGTACGGGGAAACGGTCTTTTCCACGGTCATCAGCCGTTCCATCAGGGTGGCAGAGTCCATGAGCAGAAAGACGGATCGTCGTATCTTACAGCAGGAACAGCAGTGGAGCGGCGGACTACCGGTCCCTTACCCGGGAGATCCTGTCCAGATTGAATATGGTTGACAACAAATAAAAGTAAATAAAGAATATGGGAAAATTTATTGGAATTGACGAGATTCTGCAGGGCGGAACACCAAACCGTCCCACACACTCCACTCCGGAGGAGGGGAAGAAAGGGGAAGCACTGGCCAGAACCTCACTGGAGTATCCGTTGGAACTGCACCGCAAGGTGAAGAAATACGCTGTTGACGCTGGAATGAAGGAGAAGCAGGTCATAGCACAGGCTATACGGGAATTCTTCGAGAGAGTGGAGAAAGAATAAAGAACATAAAATTGAAGAAAATGAAGACATTCGGATATTTGTTGATGGCGGTCATGGCGTGCATGACATGTTCCTGCCGGGATGAGGAACCGCTGCCGGACCCGGTTCCTCCCGTAATGGAGCCGGAAAATCCCGGAAACCCGGAAGAGCCGGATACGGGAAAGGTGTACCTCGCATCGCCCCTATCATCGAGAACATGCAGGAACAGAGGGCCGTGGTGGAGAACTGGAAGGAGGGGCATTGCCTGGGAGTGACAGCTGCAGGGGATGTGAACATACCCTTCACTTTTGACGGCAGGCGGTGGAAAGCCGAAAAAACAGGTGGAGGTGACGGCTGAGCAGAAAGTGTCCGCCTATTATCCTTATAATGTACAATATACGGACATGACCGCCATACCTGTGGACATCACGACACAGGAGGATTATATGTATGGAGAAGGAGGGGTAAGCGTTGAGAAGCCGAGCGCGGCCCTTGTGATGAAGCATGCTCTCTCCCTGGTCAGGATCCTGATAAAAAAAGAATGATTATACAGGTGACGGGGATGGTGGATGCGGTCACTTTTGGAGGTGTAAGGCTGTCTGCGTCCATGGATGTCACGTCCGGAAAGCTCCTTCCGACAGGACAGCCCGGAGAATATAAGGCCGGAGGGAACTACACACTGGACGATGCCTCTCCGGTATATGTGGAGGCGATCCTGATGCCTGTGGGTACGGCTGAGGGTATCACTGTCAATGTACATGTGGACGGGAGGGATTTTACCTATGCCCTGCCGCCTACCCATGTGTGGAATCCCGGCATGATCTATACTTACACTCTGAATATGAAATCCGGTTATAACTGTGAGGTGGACGTGGACCATGTGCCGATGGATGAGGAGTATTGGAGCACTTTCGGAAAGACCGACCGGATTGTCATGAGGGATTGCGGGACGGACAGGATTTATATACGGCCGAATTATACGGGATATGGCTATGACACCTATACCGGTGAGGGTAAGGTCTGGGGATTCTTTTTGCGGTATAGAAACCGTGGAGGTGGGGAAGACTTCGCCGGACAGGCACGGTTCGTGCTGATGGATGGGGACAGGATTGTGGAACAGTACCAGCCGTTTGATATCAAATGCGGAAACGGTGCATGGGACGGATACTGCAAGTATTGTTATGTGCAGGCCGTGCCGGGGACATACCGGCTGGCAGTGCTGTTCAAAAAGAACGGGGAGTCAACTTGGTTCAAGCCTTACGGATACGATCAGAATTCCAATGACGGGGAATGGATGTATGAGGTGAGACCGGCCACTGATATGCCGGCACTTCGTATGATAACATTGGAGAACCAGAAATGCAATACGTTTCTGGTATATCCTGTACCTGATAATGACTGGTTCAATATAGTCTATACGCTTTCAAACAAAAGCAGGAAAGCCATGAAAGGGACTGTAAAGGTTGTATGGGAGAGGGAGTTCAAACTGGAATCCAACTCCTACAGACCGAGTGATAAAAAGGAGAACAAGATTGATGACTATGAATGGCGCGATGAACTGGGGAAGCTGCACTGTTGACATAGCGGCAGGAGTACGTTTCTGGAAAGGGATAGTGTCCTGCAAGTTCCCGGTCCAGAGAAAAGAGCCGAGAGATGCTACCAGCGGTGTCGGTTATTGCGCTTCAATGGTACATCTGTATTACCAGCTGGAAGGAAGCAGTGAGTGGAAGCTTCTGCGGTGTGACACGGAATACCTGTTCAACCGGAACTATCCGGGTTCCGAGTACGCAAAAATGGATGAAGCGTTCAATTATCTCTATATCGCTCCGGAAAGTTGGAGTAGGAAACAGTAATATATAAACTTTCAAAAGCAGGAAAAATGGAATGGCATGGACTGTTTGACAGCCTGGCAGGGAGGCTGCAGGAAGGATGGCCACAGGTTGTCCGGACTATACAGGACGGAAACTTCGGGGAGCTTCTGCAGCAGCCTGCAATGATCATGGCTGCGGCGGGGCTGCTCCAGCTGGCGGCACTCGTGGTGCTGGTGAGGATGAGACTTCTGGGACCCGTCCTGAAATTCACCGGGTTTGTATTGATAGCCGGAATAGTCCGGCTGATGGTAGCAGCCATCAGGGAGTCCATGCGCTGGTAGTACCGAAAAGGGGCGTATCAGAGCTCATTCCTTGATAATATGAACCTGTAATTTGAAATTTGAGACATCCTGAAAAGATTAAAAAAAGGATCGTATCATTACTCGATGAAGAGTCTGATATGGTCCTTTTAAGCGTTATAATTAGTAACCGTAACTTTTCGGAGCTGTCATTTTTAGTTTTGAAGCACCTCTTTTCCTATCACAGGAACATGGTAAAAAAACATACAATAAAAAGATTGTGCTCTTGCCGCTTCCGGGCTGGCCGGGAACAGGGTAGAATTCCGGTAGAAAATGTTTTCTCCACCCTTTTGAAGGAGAGAAAGTACGGACAGACGGTCTTGCAATCGCTCCGTTCCGGTGTTTTATCTTGACTTTTGTTGTGTTTTTTCCATTTTCTACCATTGTTCTACCGAAAAGTGAAGGAAGTGATAATGTCCGCTTGAGGGAGGCGGGCGAGGCAGGCAAGGTGACAGTCCGAACAGTACTTTGCAGGCGAACTTTAAACAATCTGTTACGATTATAAATGTCTCTTTCAAAGATGAAGTTTTAATGGGACAATTAACCAGATCTGTTTCTGTTACCTCAAGTCATTCAGCGACTTACACTGTTTATGGTGTTGAAATCACAGAACGGGAAGATGATAGAGGAAATTACGACTCTTGGGAGGAAAATTACACCTTTGCAGTCACATCGGGATCTCCAGCATCACGATTGGATAGTTATGACAGATATAACGGTGAGGTGTCTGAGAGCATGACCAGCAAAGAAAAATCATTCACTTTGGTTGTGGATGGTGTCACTGTTTGCTCCAATGAACCTATTTCAAATGTTGGTAAAGTTGATAAGGTAATTGGAAACTATAGGTATATTTTTTGATTTAATTTCGCATTACAGATGAGGTTATGTCAGTGTTTTGACACCTCATCTTTCTCTGCCAAACTATTGGATACTTAAAATAGATTTTCACAATGTACTGGCAGTTATGAACGGCAACATAAAAATTAAAAAGAGCAACTGTTCATCTCGGACAGTTGCTCCTGTAAAAAACGGTTCAATATTAGTAAAAAACGACAATCTTTATGAATGAAATTATTTATAAAGACCCTGTATCTTTTGATAAGAACTGTTCTCTTCTTATGAGGGCAAATTCAGTTCTTTATCAAGAAAGACGCAAAATATATTATTTCAGTATTTCACCTTTTTCATTGAAGAACACCGTACTTTCAGTTCCTTCCTTGTCTGTCAGAACAACCTGATAGGTCTTGCTGCCATCCTCTGCCGCTTCCACCGCCGCTTCCTTGACGGTTGATTCCGCAAAATTTTTGGCGATTGCTTCCGTTACCGCTGCCGGAAGGTCTTTCACTTCAATAGGGGTAAAGTCATTTACTGCCATGACTGTTTCAACACCTGAGGTCAAATTTTCGGCAAATGCCACTGTTGTTCCTAATCCCATTACCAATGCTACTGCAACAAAAAATTTTTTCATAATCTTATATTTTTAATGGTTATTGTTTTACGATAATGATAGGACAATTTTTATGCCAAAAAGAATAACTAATCTGATTATCAGTTGGTTAATATTTTACTAATTATATGTGAAATGGAAAAAATCCTCATATAGTGTGGGATGATGTGGAAATGTTCCACATTGATACCTTTCTTCCATTAATCTTTTCGCACCTTTGCGGAAAAATGGATAAAATCAGATACCGTCTTGTATATAACCGCCAGAACACACTTAACAGGCAGGGCACGGCTCTTGTACAGGTTGAAGCCTATTTGAACCAAAGGAAAATCTACCTGAAGACCAATGTTTACCTCAAACCGGAGTGCTGGAGCCGTGAGGGGGCACAAGTCATTAACCACCACCAATCTAACGAACTCAACGCAATGCTCTATGAATACATCCTGTATCTGCAAGGCATAGAGTTGGGGTATTGGAAGCGCGGAATACCTGCCACACTCTCACTACTGAAGGATGCTGTCAAGAAGAAAAGTGCCGTGAATATCAGCTTCTCCACTTTCGCCAAATCAGCCATTGACAATTCGGACAAGAAGCAGTCCACCAAGGACAACCTGCACTCGACACTGGCGGTCCTGAATGATTTCCGTTCCGGATTGGACTTCAAGGATCTTACCTATACATTCCTTCGTGATTTTGAGCAATACTTGAGAGAAAAGGGCAATGCGGTCAATACGATAGCCAAGCACATGAGACAGCTCCGTACCTTGGTCAATGAGGCAATCAACCAGGGATATATGCACGCGGATGCTTATCCGTTCAGAAATTAGAGATGGTTTTACCGTTTAGATCCAATACAAGTTCCTTCCCTTTTGCCACCTCAACCGGTTTCTCCAGAATAATGTCATCAGACAATATAAAGCTACCTCCGTTCTGGGCGGCTTCATCAAGAGCACCCGCACCAAAGAATTTCACGATACGGGAAACTGAAATTTCCTGCCCGTTGTTATCTATAAGAGTCACTTTCAGAACGGCCTTTTCTCCACTTATTCCTTTCTTGTTGATTTTGACTGTCGTTCCGGTACATTTCCCATCCGTAAATACAGGTTCCTTAATTTCCACATCCTTATTTTCAGCACGGGGCACAATCTCTATATCTGTAGTACCGTCCTCGCTTCTCAATTCCGCAACCAAAGCCTTATAATTTTCTGTTGTCAAACCAATAAATTCAATATCAATTGTATTACTAACGGAAGTTACCGAGAAAATATCGCAACCATCCTTGAACTTGACAGATAATATTTTGGTACGTGGTACGGTCAGCTTGGTCTTTCCGTCAGCCAGAGTGAATATGACATTATCAGGATCACTTGTGTAGTCCACTCCGTTTTCCGCAAATACCGCATCACCTCTGTCGCCTTTCTCCCCGGTCGCCTTAATCCCTGTCGATTTCCAGTTTTTGTCGCCATCCGTTGAGATTTCCCATTCATTTGTCGTGGCGTTGATTTGAACTTGGGGGGCAATGGCATCGTCCCCTTTGGCTCCTTGCGCCTTTATTTTTGTA
>ENA-OQAQ01000030-OQAQ01000030.1-human-gut-metagenome-genome-assembly--contig:-NODE-30-length-6873-cov-0.598577_pt1 | contig 6873 bp, 10 predicted proteins | sample MGYA00242739_ERZ504535 | MGnify/ENA primary metagenome ERZ504535 (study PRJEB26092, sample SAMD00036295) | human gut metagenome | host: Homo sapiens | study: EMG produced TPA metagenomics assembly of the...
AAAGAATTGAAACTTTACTATTCCATTGGGGAAGTGGCGAAGATGTTTGATGTAAATGAATCCTTGTTGCGTTATTGGGAAAAGGAATTTCCTATTATTTCGCCCAAGAAGGCGGGAGGGAATGTCCGTCAGTATCGTAAAGAGGATATTGAGAATATCCGGCTGGTCTATCATCTGGTGAAAGAGAAAGGGATGACTTTACAGGGGGCTAAGCAGAAACTGAAGATGAACAGGGAAACCACTATCCGTACTACGGAGATTTTGGACAGATTGAAACTGATACGTGAGGAATTGGTCAGTATGCGTAAAGAACTGGATTACCTGACTTAAGAATATTCACCACAGATTGCACGGATTAAAAACGAGTTGCAGATAATCGTTATGGACAAATCAGTGTAATCTGCGGTGAAACTGGTATTGGTTAATTCGGCTCGTCTTCGAACTTTTCGATACGGGTGACGGTTTTTATCTCATCTATTTTCCTTAGGTTGGTAGTGATGGATTTTACATCATCCACATCGTGCACAAATAGCTGTATTCTTCCTTCAAAGATACCATCGTTACTTTCAATATTCAACTTGTGGATATTTACATTCAATTGTTGTGAAATGATTTCTGTTACCTTGTTTAACAGACCGATGTGGTCAATACCTTTTATGTAGATATTTACAGGGAAGTACAAGGACTTTCCTGTTTCCCATTGGACAGCCAACAAGCGGTTGCCATAACTGCTTTTCAGTTTGGTAGCCAACGGACATTGGCGTTTGTGGATGATGATACGATTATTGTCGCCTATATATCCCAAAACGTCATCTCCCGGAATTAGGTTTGCAGCATTCTGCTATCACATAGTTCTTTTTGGATAGCTTCGGGAGTCAGTTCAATATTTTCTTGCTGTCTATCTTTGGTAGGGGAACCTTCTCTTCTGTCGGTTTCTCCTTGTTTGTCTTGCTGCCTCCGAAAGCGAAAGAGATATACTTTTTCCAGTTACTGGAAACCGGTTTGTCTTTCAGTTCGTTTTTATCGTTTTCTCCTAGAATGATTGTTTTGAATCCGATGGCTGCAAACAATTCTTCCTGTGTCTTGAGGGTATGCAGATTACAGATCTTTCGTATGTTTTCGGGAGTGTACTCTACTCCCTCCCTGGAGAAGAATTCCCGTAACATTTCCTCACCGGCCTGCTGCATACCTCGCTGTTCGCGTTTCAGTATGGCCTGTATCTTAGCCTTGGCTTTTGCAGTGGTGGCAAAGTTTATCCACGAAGGCTGTACATGTTGTGATTTGGAAGTAAGAATCTCCACCTGGTCGCCGCTTTGCAGTTTGTGGCTCAAGGGCACCAGCTTGTGGTTGACTTTAGCTCCGATGCAATGGCTGCCCAAGAATGTATGGATGGAGAATGCAAAATCCAGTGCCGTACAGTTTTGCGGCATCGTTTTGATTTCACCTTTCGGAGTGAAGACAAATATTTCAGAAGCGAACAGGTTCAGTTTGATGGTATCCAGAAAGTCCATGGCATCCGGTTGCGGATCATCCAGAATTTCCTTGATGGTACGCAGCCATTTTTCCAGTTCGCCCTCGTCCTCACTGCCTCCGCCTTCTTTATATTTCCAGTGTGCGGCAAAGCCTTGTTCGGCTACATCATTCATCCGCTCGCTGCGTATCTGCACTTCTATCCATTGGCCTTTGTTGCTCATCAGAGTTACGTGAAGTGCTGATAGCCGTTGGCTTTAGGATGGCTTACCCAGTCGCGCAAGCGGTCTGGGTGCGGTTTATAAATCTTGGATATGGATACGTATATGTTAAAGCACTCGTTGAGTTCTTCTTCCGGATTTTTGGGACAGAAGATGATACGGACAGCCAGGATATCATATATTTCTTCAAATGTGATATGCTTGGTCTGCATCTTGTTCCAGATGGAATAAGGGGATTTGACTCGTGCTATCAATTGATAGCTGATACCCATTTTGTCCAGTTGTGCGCGGATAGGTGCTGTAAATTCACGGAATACTTCTTCGCGTTCCGCTTGTGTTTCTTGTAGCTTGGATTCTATCTGTGCATATTCTTCCGGATGCTCATATTTGAAACTGAGATCTTCCAGTTCTGTCTTTATTTTGTTTAACCCCAAGCGGTTAGCCAGTGCGCATAGATGTATAAGGTTTCTCCGGCAATTTTGTATTGTTTGTTGGGAAGCATGGAGCCAAGTGTACGCATATTATGCAGACGGTCGGCTATTTTGATGAGGATAACCCGGATGTCATCACTCATGGTCAGTAGCAATTTCTTGAAATTCTCGCTTGTGCGGAAGCCCGGTCTCCGAATATGCCGCCGGATATTTTAGTCAGGCCATCTACAATCTGTGCGATTTTAGGACCAAACAGATTTTCAATGTCTTCCACAGTGTAGTCTGTATCTTCAACCACATCATGCAGTAAAGCCGAACAAATGGAAGTTGATCCCAGTCCTATTTCGGTACATACAATTTTAGCAACGGCTATGGGATGCATGATGTATGGTTCACCCGAGCGTCGTTTTACTCCTTTATGTGCTTGTTTGGCAAAATTGAATGCCTTTGTGATGATTTCTACTTTTTTGCGGTGCTTGGTCGCTAGATAACTGTCCAAAAGTTCCTGAAACCCTTGGTTTATCATTTCCTCATCCGCCTGTTCCTGAGTCTGCTTTTCATCCGTCATATCTTTGCCTCCTATAATCTATACTGCAAAAATATACAAAAAACATATTCAAGCAAGTATTTTCAGAAAATGTATAGTGTTAAATCTGTATTTTTTATCAATCATCTGATCCGCAAACTTCTTCCGGCTCTGATATTATTGCCCTTTATACCGTTTAGATTACGTAATTGGCTGATGGATACGTGGTATTTGGCAGCAATTCCTCCCAATGTGTCTCCTTGTTTGATTTTATGATAAAGAGTTCCCTTGGATGAGCGGTTTCTGCTACTGGTTGTTTCCTTGATGGCTACCGTTTTTTCTTTTGGTCAGATATTCATTGGGCTTATAAGCGAACACGCTGTCTTGGCGGTCAATGAAAGTACTGACAAAGTTATTGGGCAGACGAAGTGCGCACAACTCGCTGTTACCGGGGAATAATATCCTTTTTTGTATTGGGGGGTTCAGGCTGCGAAGCTAGTCTAGGTTGATGTTGCATACTTCTGCCACTTGTTGTAAGTGGAGGTCTTTGTTTATGTGAATGGTGTCTGTAGCGTTGGGGAGCTGTGTTTCCATGGGACAGATGCATGTTCGCAATATAAGTCATGATGTAGTTTGCTGCAATGAAAGCAGGAACGTACCCACGGGTTTCTTTGGGCAGATAGTTGTAGATTGTCCAATAATCCGTGGCTCCTCCGGCACGGCGTATGGCTTTGTTGATAGTGCCCGGCCCGCAGTTGTAAGCTGCCAATACCAGATTCCAGTCTTGATAGATGTCGTACAGGTCTTTCAGGTAACGTGCTGCCGCCCAAGTTGATTTGACCGGGTCCCGTCTTTCGTCTATCAGGCTATTGTTCTTCAGCCCGTATATTTTTCCTGTACCCAGCATAAACTGCCATAAGCCGGTAGCTCCCTGCGGGAAACAGCGACAGGATTTAAGGCGGACTCTATAATCGGCAGATATTTCAGTTCTTGAGGAAGGTCGTATAAATCAAGTGCTTCTTCAAAGATAGGCATATAAAAATTGGTTGCCGCAAGCATAAAGGATACTTTATTGCGCAGACGGACGGCATACATATCAATGAATTTGCGTACTGCCTCATTGTAAGGCATTTCTATGATAGAGGGAATACGTGACAGACGATCCATATAGATGGAATCACTTACAACAGGGTTGGTAGAGGCCATTGTGCAGTTCTCTCCCAATGTGATGTGATTCTTAGATTGCCAGTCCCAGTAAAGACTGTCCATTTCTGACTGCATACTTTCAGGAACATCAATAATTTCTTCTTTTTCCTGTAGTTTGCGAGTGAACGGTAATACTTTGGGTTTGTGCGCTTATTCCCGTTGTTCCTATAAATGTAAATAAACCAATTAAAAAGTTTTTCATGCGATTAAAATTTGAAGCTGCATTGCAGGCCTATTGTATTAGGTATCCTGCTCCGGCCGTCATTAAAAATAACAGGTTGTATTTGAAGACTAAGTCTTTGGATATGTCAAAATCAGATAGTTCGGCATCCACGTATGCGTCTATGACAGACAGTATATATACACCGATAAAACAGAATATGCTTAAATCCCGATTTCGGCGATAGAAATCTTTTCGTTTTTTAAAGGTGTCCTCCATACCTTCCGCGCTCATGCCATGAGGCAGGAAGTCTTCGTAGCTTTTGGTATCAGGGTCATCGTCCATAATATCCAGATAGGCTTGAGAATAGTCCTTGTACATTCTGTTGTTCCAGGTCAGCGCATATGCACATCCCACAAACCCACCATATACTATCGGCAGTTTCCAATATTTACGGTTGTATATCTGTCCTCCGCCGGGAATTACCAACGCCAGCCAGATGGCACGGTTGGAGTTCGGGATAAACCGGGGTTTTGTTTCGGCAGCCATTGCTTTCTGTATGGAATCATTTTTACGGACTAAAAGCGGCAGTATCAACAGGTGCTTCCATATTTTCTATCTTTTGCCGTTCTTCCAGCAGTTTCAGGCTGTCAATGACAAGTGAATCTTTGACTTGTATAATAGAATCTGTCTTTATACCCATACGGCGGTTGCGTGCCTTTTGGGCGTGAACATTCATGCTTCCAGCCATCATAAGGCATAAAAGCAGGAATGTAAACAGTTTATATGTGGATGTTCTTCTTTTCAATGTAGTAATAACGCTTTATTCTTTCTTTTTCAGTGAATCCAGTATTTCCATGATTCGTTCCAAGTCCTCTTCGTTATTGAACGGAATACTGATCTTGCCTTTTCCTTTGGCTGTACATGATAGCTGTACTTTCGAACCGAAGAATCCGCAGAGGTGGCTTTGCAGCAAAGTGTATTCCTCGGATAGTTTGGAGCCTTTCGGTTTGATCTTCTTCCCACCGCTGTCCACTGTCTCGCCACTGCTCAGTGCCTTGACAATTTCTTCCACTTTACGGACAGAATAGCCTTGTGACTGTATTTCATTAAAGATACGTATTTGGGTCTTAGGATCATCTAAGGACAATAAGGCACGGGCGTGTCCCATGTCTATTTCGCGGTTTTTCAATGCTACTTGAATCTGGGCCGGAAGTTTCAGCAGGCGCAGATAATTGGCGATAGTGGTACGTTTTTTTCCCTACACGTTCGCTCAGCCGTTCCTGTGTCAATGCATATTGTTCCAATAAATGTTGATAAGCCAGTGCAATCTCCAATGAATTCAAATCTTCACGCTGAATATTTTCAATCAACGCCATTTCCATTACATTCTCGTCATCGGCTGTGCGGATGTATGCCGGAATAGATTTAAGTCCTGCCTGTATGGAGGCGCGGTAACGACGTTCTCCGGCTATGATCTGGTAAGAGTCTTCACTCAGTTGACGCAACGTAATGGGTTGGATGATACCAATTTCGGCAATAGAGTCAGCCAACTCCTGTAACGCCACCGGATCAAATTCACGACGCGGCTGGTTAGGGTTGACGGATATTTTGCTCAGTTCTATCTCGTTGATAGAAGATGAGCCGGCTGTCTTTACTTCTTCAGTCGAGATCAGTGCGTCAAGCCCGCGTCCTAAAGCAAATTTCTTCTGTACTGCCATTGTTTACTTACTGTTACGTGTTATAATTTCTTGTGCCAATGCCAAATGATTCTTGGCTCCGGTAGAGTCGGCATCATACAATATTGCAGGAATGCCGTGGCTGGGAGCTTCGCTCAGTTTGACGTTACGCTGTATAAATTGTCTTGAATACCAATTCTTGAAAATGGCGTTTCACTTCATCATAAATCTGGTTGGCCAGACGCAGACGTGAATCGAACATTGTCAGCAGGAAGCCTTCTATTTCCAGTGAAGGATTCAGTTTCGATTTAATAATCTTAATGGTATTCAGCAATTTGCTGATGCCCTCTAATGCAAAATATTCGCATTGAACAGGGATAATCACTGAATCGGCTGCTGTCAGCGCATTGATTGTTATCAGCCTAACGACGGGAGCAGTCTATCAGGATATAGTCATATTCGTCCCGCATTGGGGGCTAATACTTTTTTCATGATCTTCTCGCGGTCTTCCAGGTTCAGCATTTCTATTTCTGCGCCAACCAGGTCGATGTGTGAAGAAACAATGTCGAGTCCGTCAATGTCGGTGGTATAAATTGCTTCCCGTATATCGGCTTCGTTGATAATACATTCATAGATAGAGCATTCTACCTCTTTGATGTTCACACCCAATCCTGATGATGCGTTGGCCTGAGGGTCTGCATCAATAACCAGCACCTTTTTCTCCAGTGTTGCCAGAGAAGCTGCGAGGTTAATCGTTGTGGTAGTTTTTACCTACGCCACCTTTTTGATTGGCTAAAGCAATAATTTTTCCCATATTAATCAGTTTTTTCTCGCTGCGAAGTAACAAATAATAGGTGATTGCACCTATAAAAAAACGGCAGACATTAGCAAAACTGTTGATAACTCATTGGTTTTGTTAATAACTCAACGGCGGCAAAGATAGAAATTTTCATTCAATTCTATTCTATTTTTAGCACTGGGTTGTAGAACATTAAGATAATTTTCTTTTCCGGTTGAGGGGTAGTTCCGGCAAAGAGTTGTATCTTTACGCTCCGAGAAAAAGAGTGGAAAAATATGAAGAAAGAAAAAACCGTTGATATTGCTGTCAAATGATGACGGCGTGGAAGCTAAGGGATTGAATGAATTGATACGCGGGTCGCGTGGAATGGGTGAGATAATC
>ENA-OQAQ01000031-OQAQ01000031.1-human-gut-metagenome-genome-assembly--contig:-NODE-31-length-6819-cov-1.079797_pt1 | contig 6819 bp, 6 predicted proteins | sample MGYA00242739_ERZ504535 | MGnify/ENA primary metagenome ERZ504535 (study PRJEB26092, sample SAMD00036295) | human gut metagenome | host: Homo sapiens | study: EMG produced TPA metagenomics assembly of the...
CCAGCCTGGCCACCAACATCGGTATGCTGTGCCGCCATGTCATGCTGTTCATATCCGATATCTACTTCTCCTTCCGCAACGAGGGGCAATACTATTCACCGCTACACTTCCTGAATGTATTCTCCACATTGGCTCACCGCCTGTATGTATGCCTGAGTTTCATGGACAAGGAAGACAAGGAGGACCTGCTGAAATACTTCAACGAATGGAACGGCATCACTCCCGGTGCCTACGAAGGCCTGCTGAGGGAAAACTGCGGGCTGCTGTACAACCACCACAATATCCGCCAACTGATGGTTACGGCGGAACGTTTCCTATACCTGTTCAATGACCTGTGGACAACCCTCAGCCGTCTGGAATATATCGGCAAGCACAAGGAAAACATCGTTGTCGCCGAACGCTCCAGACAACCGAAAGAATCGAGCGAGTCACGCTGGAACATACTGGACTAATCCCCTATAAGCGAACTGACATGACGGAAGAACAAGATAAAATAGTACGGTTTGACGAACATTCCCATTCATTCAACCTGCCGGATACCGACTTCAAGGCGGAAGTGGTGGCCAGCGGACTGAAAGAGGCCGGGTATGATGCAGAGCGTACCCTCATATTCAGACGGGGAGACATCCGGCGCGGATTCTCGAAAGACATCCATGACATCCACCCGGAATATTCCCATTATGACCTGACGGATTACCTGTATCTTTATGTGAACAGGAGAAGCCTTTATGACGAGCTGCCCGAAGGCATATTCCACAAGAACCTTTACCAGTCCGAGAAAATATCGAAGGAACAGGTGCTGGACGAAATCCGCATCCACCGTGAAGAGGAATTTTTTCGCCCGCCGTTTCTTCAAGCCTTTCGAAATCTCCCTGGACCATATGCTGGTAGCCTTCCAGAACAAGGAACGCCGCATTGACGAGATGAACGTACATCCGGATTTCGTAAGCATCTTTTCCGGTCAATGGCCCGTACTGGAATTGCTGCCGACCCATCTGGCGGTCATGCTTGTCCATATGCTGGCCTATATGGAACAGATTACAGCGAGCCTCTCCAAAACCGGCGAGTGCATGACCATTCTGACCGGTGTGCCCGTGCATATCAAGAGAGGAGACAAATGCGTGGTGGAAGTGGATTCCTGCCTTATTCCCAAATTGGGAAGCTGCATTCTGGGAGACGACATGGTTCTGGGAAACAGTTTTGCCGACGGCACCTACCAGATGCTGGTGGAAATCGGTCCCCTGTCCGCCCGACGGATGGAGAGCTTCTTTCCCGGCGCCGCCGACAGTAAAATACTGAATGCGCTGACAGAACTGTTCCTTCCCTCGGACAAGGAGATACAGATCCGCTACATCATCCAGCAGGAAGATGCCCGGTTCTGGCTGGGAACCCCAACCGAACAAGGCGCCTATCTGGGTATCAGCACCTATTTATGAATATAAAACATCATCCTATATGAAACCGAAAAACAACACAGAAGTAAGGAAAGCCTATCTGAGATTCGCGGGCTATCTGACATGCTGCACCATCCTTGCGGTAAGCATCTTTGCCTGTTTCCTGAAAACCTCCGGCATAGAAGTAAAGCGAATCACGGAGCAGGCACTGGAATATGACCATATCTATGCCAAAGAGCTGTCCCTGTCGAACAGCATGGATTCCATCTACCAGTACATGAAACTGATGAACACTTCACCGCAAATAAACGACAAGCTCCTGCAAAGCGTTGTTAGTACGCGCAAGATGAACCTGCTCAAATATGTCCAAGGCATGGATACCAAAGATTGCAGGCTTTACAGGCAGCTGCTGGAAAACCTCAACATCTTCCTCGGGGTAAAAGACTCCATCCGTCTGCTGAATATCCAGGAAGAGATGGTGAAGAAAGACCTGATGCAGTGCATCCAAGACAACTGGAAAACAAGGCGTAACCTGAATGTGGGTTCCGGCGGCAACAAACAATAAAACGGAAAGCCATGGACAACAACAGAAAAACAATGAACAAACGGGAAATATTCATGGGACATGCCTATGTATTCCTGTTCTTTTTCCTGACAACCGTAGCGTGTTGTCTGGTAATCTTCATGTGGAACTCAGATTTCAAGATGTTTGAGCAGAAAGAGTTCGTAAAGATTAAGATGAACCGCATCAAGGATTTCCAGCAGGAACAAGCGGAAAGCCAGTTGCCGGTGGACTCCCTGTTCCGTAAAATAGAAACATTTGAACCGGGCGTTTACGCCCAGTATGAAGAAGACGACATCCATTATCTGATAAACAACCTGCGGAACACATACGAAAGGAACAGCTGGGACAAGCGATACAAGCTGTTCATGCACATTGCCGACTTTTATGCCATGTGGCTGTCCGACAGGAAACAGCTATGGAGTATCGGACAAAACATAAGTCTGTTCAAAGCCAATCTGGAGGAGTGCGAGATAGGCTTGCAGAAAAAGGAGGAAGACTTGCGCTCAGGAACTAAAAACAAATGACATGGGAAAAATTTATACCAGAAAGATTCTGTTCGTAATCGCAGCCATGCTGCTGTGCATCCTTGTCGCCATACTGATCCGGCTGTTCTTTTCCAGCCGCACCGTGCGTATGACACTGACCCCCATAGAGGTGGAAACCGGAGAAACGGTCCATTATGCAGACAGCACCCGCAACGCACGCTCCTGGCTTTGGGAATTCGGCAACGGGGACATATCACACGAACGGAGCGGAGAATACGTGTTCAAGAAACCGGGACGCTACCAAGTACGCCTTCAAGTGGACGGAGGACTGGAAAGGAAACAGATCATCACAGTACACAGGAGCCGGGATGATTACGGAAGCGACGAGCTTGTCAGGATGAAAGCACCGGCAACCGCCTTTCAAGGAGAAATCGTATCTTTCAAAGGATACGGTCCGTCGAAAGAATGGCGCTGGCAGTTCGGAGAATCCGGAATTGTCGATTCGCGGGAGCAGAACCCACTCTACGCCTATACAGAACCCGGCATATACGAGGTTCTGCTGACTACGGAGAATACCCAATATCCGATCCGGCACACCATTGAAATCCTTCCCCAATATACGGAGAACGACTCGACAGACGTGCTTGTCATCATCGGCAATGACATCCGTGAACACTTGCAAGCCATCGTGGACGGCAAGCCGTTCAATACCCATTACAATTATATCCTGAAGAAATACCTTTGCGGAAATCCGGACATAGCGGTAACCGTCAACAACAGCAAGAAGAATGATTTCTATTCCTATTGCCAAGGACTGAAAATCATAGCACGCAGGAAAACCCTTATAGACGAGGTGTTCGTCGATATGGGAGACAACCTGAACAACGAATGTGTGATGCAGCTGATGGTAACACAGCACGAACGCTTTTCCGAACAAAAAAACAAATGAGGCATGAAAAAGAATTGCATATCGACATTCATAAAAAGAGGATGGATTTGCTGGTGCATCATCTGTATGGCATCCTGCGGACCAGTACACCGTTTTACGCGGATAAAGAATGTACCCCGTGAATATATGCGGAACTATTCCATAGAAGGGGTAAAGGCTCCCCGCAACCAGACACTGCCCAAGCATACCCCGTGGATTGTCTTTGCCAATGAAGCAGGAACGACCTATCTGAGTCCGAGCGGAAAGAACGAGATGCAGTCTGTGAAATACATGGACGCATTTCTCGTCATCAAGCGAAAAGGAGACTGGCTCAGAGTCATTCAATACGACCCAGCCATTCTGAAAAACGGGAAACTGAAAGAATGGAAACAGGCAAAATACTGCGGATGGATCAACCAAAACGACCTGTTGCTGACCCGGAGCGGCTTTACCGACATTGTTACCGGATTCAAAAACAAACAGGTGGTCATGCTGAACGACAGCGTGGCATTGGCCACCCCAAAAACGTATTTTGCCAACGACTCCGTAAAACTGTTCAAAAATACAGACCTGACACAAGAGGCTGGCAAGGTTCCATTTTACAGTGTCGTATATCCTTATCAAATATCGGACGACAAAGGATGCACCCTCGTGGCAGACAAGCCGCAGCTTGACGCAGACAGCATAGGGCATGCTGTCATCGGATGGATAGACGGACGCCTGCTGACCGCCCCCGAACAACAGCTCCATATAGACCTAACCTCGCTGCCGGACAGCACGCTCGTCTTTAAAGACAGGGAACGGAAAGACACCTTGCCGCTATCATCCAACGACCTGAAGCGGAAACTGCAATTTTCGGCCAGCCAGCCTGCTATCCGCTACAGCCCGGTACTGTCCTACCGGAACAATGACACGAGCTTCTGCTTCAAAACCCGGCTTCCGATGCCGGTCATCGACAAACGGGAAAGCTATGTGCTGAATGTCAACGGCAATCCAATCTATTACGGGACTTTCAAAAACAAGATAGAGAAGGACCTGCAAAAAATAAACCTCATGTTTGTCCTGGAAGGAAAAGAGAACACCATCCAACGGTTTCCAGCCGTGGTGAATGCCATCCAGGGACTGCAATCGCAACTGGTGAATGACGACAGCTTTTCTTTCAGGTTCGGTGCCGTGCTTACCTTCAATGAACCGGACAACCGGAAAGACCCCCATCTGCAAACTGACTCCCGACTACATGGAGCTGCTTGATTTCCTTTCCGCCAAAGCACGTAATGCCGAGCAACTGAAACCTACATACGGACGATTCGGCAGCTGGTCCGGCCTTCGGATCGGAGTGGAGCAATTCAACAAATGTCCGGATGAAACCAATATCCTGGTTGTCATCGGCGATAAAGGGTTCAACAGCGAGTGGGCAGACTCCACCTTGGTGAACAAGCTGGTAAAAAACAACTGCCGCATGATCGGCTTCCAGCTCTACGGAGGAGAACCGGACAACTTTAACAACTTCGTGCTGCAAATCGGGAACATGATAGACTGCTCGGCACCACGCATCAGCCGGAAAAAACGGGAACTGATTGTATATCCCGAACAAATCAGAAATGAAAACGAATATGCGGAGGTGAACCATAACACCTATTGTCTGGACTTTCCAAACCGGAGCATGACACAGGGATGGCTGGTGTTTCCGCAAAAGAACGAATCGCTGGAACTGGAAGGACTGACCACCGCCGTGGATTCCATGCTGATACAAGTGAAGTTTGACAATACCCTGCTGAGCAACAGCCTGGCAGGGCATTCGACGAAGTGGGTACACACCGATATAGGACAGATTCGACAATGACAGCTTATTACCATATCCGCCAGTCGGGGGTACACCCCATGCTATCCGTACTTCCGGATACCGAACCTGCCTGGAGTCTGCCTGCACAGCCAATCGTACTGCCGGACTCGCTGTCCTCCACACTGGACTATTATCTGCTTGTCAACGAAGAGGAGTTCAAACGGTTGAGAAAGTATGTGGAAGCACCCTCCAAGCTAATCGTAGACTATAAATACGAAGCGGTCAAAAAGAAAAAGCAAGCGAAGGTGGATATCTGCGACTGTTCGGACGACTACCTACAGACAGATGCCGAAGAATCTACCGTACGTGTAAAGACGGACAGCCTGAACGCACCGGAATATGCCTCAACCCGACGTGTAAGAAGAAAACTGACCAGACATTTCCTTTCAGGGCGCAATAGGGGCAGATATTGCAAGGTAGGGAGAAAGACTTTCCTGAGAATGCCCCTATCAGAGGCCTTGCAAAGGTTTACCTCCTGCCCGACCGACTATCCTTCTTTGAAGTTTACCGTGTCAAGGACTTGCGGAAAAAGAAAATGATTACGGATGCGGAGCTGGACATGCTGATTGAATATTTCAAGGAAAAGAAAAAAACTGCTGGACGAAGCCGCCGGCAAGCCGTTCCAGTCCAACGGGCAGACATACTATTGGATCAGCCGTGACCTATTACCATAGTCATTCACCTGAAACTGTATTATCATGATTTATGAAACTATTCTGAAAATAAGAGGAATGGAGGTGCCGATACTCTATTATAACTATCGGTGCCACATCCGGCACTATGATGACCCGAATCTGAGAAAAATCATACAACTCCACATCCAAGTATGCGAGGAAATCGGCAATCGGGAGTGTCTGCCGGTCGAGGGAGACCTGATTACGCTTGCGTTTGAGTGCAAGGGTGAAGAACAGTTCTTCTATGACTGGCTGAACGAAGGGGCCGTGGCACAACGGGGAAATCCATTTCATCTACAACGAAGTGGAGATTGCGGACATTTTCCGGTTCTGGGACTGCTTCTGTGTGAAAATAGAGGAGTATATGAGTGTCGGAAACTCTCCGATGATGATGGTGCTGTATTTGTCACCGGGGATTATCAAAAGGAATAATCTGGAGGTTAGGGAGAAGGTGTGGAAGGTGTCGGAACCTACATTTTCTAATTATAAGAAGAGTAATGATGAAAGTATGCATGTATCAAATAATATTGTATTAGTAACAGCCGTTGATGGCGTTAAGTCTACAACTGTTTGTCAAAATGTAAAATATAATGTTGTAAGTTATAATGTTGCTTCAGATATTGTTTCAATAGATGATAAATTAAATATAAAATGGGTTGTGGTTGTTGATGGAAAAATATATAAACAGAAGTCTAAGGGAGAAATATTGAGTTTATATATTCTTCCGGAGTGGTATGGTAAAGAAATAATAGTTATGCCTTATTTGAAAAAATATACTTCAAAAGTGAGTGTTATAACAAAGGTAGAAGTTTGGAAACTTCCCGTATTATTTGCTAAATCTTCTAATGATCCTGGAAAAGATAGTAATGGAGAAGTTCCTGATGATTTGAAATATGGTGATTTGACAAAGAAAGAAGCCTTAAAAATACA
>ENA-OQAQ01000032-OQAQ01000032.1-human-gut-metagenome-genome-assembly--contig:-NODE-32-length-6761-cov-0.956587_pt1 | contig 6761 bp, 14 predicted proteins | sample MGYA00242739_ERZ504535 | MGnify/ENA primary metagenome ERZ504535 (study PRJEB26092, sample SAMD00036295) | human gut metagenome | host: Homo sapiens | study: EMG produced TPA metagenomics assembly of the...
GATTATATGTATATGTAGTCGCTAAGGTTAAAATGATAATGTTTAATATCATTGAATTTATTGTCGTTACTTTTTTGGCAAGTATGTACCTATTTTGTCTTTTTCCTACAAATCATATTCACAGGAATATTAGTTATTCTTGGTCCACTAGCTTTTGCATTCTCTGTTTTACCTGCATTTCGGGATGCTTATATACAATGGATAGCTCGTTTTGTCAGTGTTAGTTTATATTCATGTATTGCATATATAGTACTATCAATTTCTTTAGTAGTAATGCAATATGGGATAGAAAGAGAAATTGAAATTTTAGAATATGCGCTTAGAAATGAAGCTGCATTTGTCATGTATGTCGGAATGACCTCTGGAGGTGTCAATAGCTTCCTTCTTACAGCATTACTTGGAGCATTTGCCATGCTTACAATACCTTTTGTTTCTACATGGATTGTAAGTACAACTGGAGTAGGACAAGCAGTAGGGGGTATGGTTGGAGGAGCTGCCATCGCAACCAAAGCTGTAGCAGCTCCGGCTACAGGTGGAGCCAGTGCAGCTATGTAAAAAGATTTATTAAATTTTAAATTCACATAATCATGATTATTAAAAACTTAGAAAATAAAATCAAATTAGCCGGAATTTTATCCATTGGCTGTTTTGCAACTAGTATAGTTATTTCAGGTATGGTACTAGCCTTTTTGTTTCTCTTTAGTAAAAGCTGAAAGAAAAAAAATATATGTTTTGGATAATGATGTCCCTGTACTAGTAAAACAAACTGGTACAGAAGTCAACTTGGAAGTCGAATGTAAGAGCCACATAAATCTATTCCACACTTTATTTTTCACATTACCACCAGACGATGAATTTATAAAATACAACATGGAAAAAGCCATGTATCTAATTGATGATAGCGGATTAAAACAATATAATAATTTAAAAGAAAAAGGATATTTCAACACCATATTAGCGAGTTCTGCAACAGTAACAATTATGACAGATAGTATCAAAATAGACATGAACGACCTATCTTTTGAGTACTATGGCATCCAACGTATAGAACGAGAAACTTCTATTCTAAAAAGGCAACTTGTAACTACAGGGAAATTAAGACAAATTCCACGCACTGAAAATAATCCTCATGGACTTATTATCACAGATTGGAAAACGATACTCAACAAAGACCTAGATTATAAAGTAAAAAAAGAATTTCTAATGAAACTGTTTAAACATAAAAAAGAATGATAGAAAAGAAAGTATCAAGACTAAAGCCGAGCAAGCTACAGTTGTTCTTCTTACTAAAATATTTCAAAAGTTCGGAGTTAATAACGCTTGTGAACGCTTATTAGCGTGGGCTGACATACACCGTAAAGCCATGTTTGGAATTACGATTTCATTCCTTTCTTTCGTCACAATTCTATCATTAGTAATGCGTCCAGAAAGAAAGCCAATGCAAGTTTTCAACGAAGAAAAAAGCAAAGTACAAATTAACATTGATAGTACCCTACAAAAAAAACAAGTAGGAGTTCACGACTTGTTAGAAGTGATTAAAATGCAAAATGAAATTAATGAGCTAAGAAAAAATGGGAAATTAACTCCAGAAGACACTGTACGAATAAAAGATTTATACAATAAATTAAATAAATAGCGTATGAAACAGATTGATATTAAAAAGCCTAAGTACATCATTCCGATACTCATTCTACCTTTTATTCTAGGGATAGGATGGCTAGTTAAGGATATGATAAACTCTGCCCCAGCAGAAGAAACTACATTAGTAGAAACGGAAGAATTAAATCTTGATATTCCTGATGCTAATTTAGAAAAAAGAGAGATAAAAAGTAAATTTGAATCACTCAAAGGAGCTTTCAATAAATCTTCTGATTATTCATCAATACAAACCATAGATAAAGAAGAAGAAGTTAGCGAAATTGAAAGTTCTGGTTCTCTTTACTCCAATGATGAAATAAGGCAAATTGACAGTTTAAATCAAGCTTCTAGAATCCGAGAAAAGGAATTGGAACAACAAATAAAAGGATTTCCTACTATAGATGAATCAAGTCAAATAGAAACTAGAAAAGCTCCTGAAAAATCCAAGATGCAAGAAGAAATGGAGCTTTTTAAAATGCAAATGGCTTATATAGATTCATTGCAAAATCCACGTCCTAGAACACCTCAAAAAAAACAGGATGAAAAGCCAAAAGAAAAGGCTATAGAAGTTGTAAAAGCGAAAAATCCCGCAGAAGTATATTTTAATACTGTAGGGAAAGAACAAAAAAACTTCACTAATCACAGCTATATTAGATGAAACTCTAAAAGTAACAGATGGTAGCCGAGTACGCATACGGCTTCTAGATGATATAATGATTAATGACGCTCTTTTAACTAAAGGCACTTACCTATATGGGAATGTATCTGGCTTTAAAGCTCAAAGAGTACACATTAATATTTCCTCTATAATGGTTGATGGCAGACAAATGAAAGTAGATTTATCTGTATATGATAATGACGGACAAGAAGGTTTCTTTGTTCCTTCATCAGCTTTTAGAGATTTGAGTAAAGATGTTGGAGCGCAAATAGGAAGCCAAACTATACAAATGAACAGCCAATCAGAAGGAGTAGAACAATTCGCTTTAGGTGCTTTACAAGATGCTTACCGTAGTACAACCCAAGCTCTTTCCAAAAACATCAAAAAAAACAAAGCCAAATTAAAATATAACACACAAGTTTTTTTAGTAAACAACAAAGATAAAGAACAATAATATGAGAAAGATTTTTATTGCATTATGCACAATGGTTTCTGTTATTACAGGAAATGCACAGAACACCCCTATTGGAGAAAACATCGAGCTTGCAGGTGAAAACCCAGAAGAACTAAAGGTATATACGTCAACAAAGATGTTTCAACGCATTTTATAGCTATGGAAGATATAAAATATGTTGATATATCAGTCAATGATATTGTTGGCGATATTCCTACTGGTAACTCTCTTAGAATAAAGCCCACAAAAGAAGGAGCTAGTGGAGTTATCACCATTGTTACAGAAAGATTTTTCGTACAATATATGCTAGTATATAGTAGCGATTTAGCAAAAGCATACACTCGCTTTAATATCCCTTATGCTGATTTACGTAGCTATATGAATCCAGAAGTGAACTTAACCAAAGCACAAATGTATGATTACGCACATAGAATGTTTATTTCAAAAAATAAATTCTATGATGTTTCCAGTAAAAGTAACCTAATGAAAATTGTACTAAACAATATCTACACATTAGATAAGTATTTCTTTATTGATATTTCTATGATTAATAAAACAAAAATACGATATGATATAGACCAAATACGCTTTAAAATAGAAGATAAAAAACAAACAAAGGCTACTAATTTTCAATCTATAGAAATACTTCCATTGATGCAAGTTAATAAGAATCTTGTTTTCAAGAAGAACTATCGAAATATTTTTGTCTTTGAAAAATTTACTTTCCCAGACGAAAAAGTTCTTACCATAGAAATATCTGAAAAACAGATTTCAGGACGTACTATAACATTAAGAATTGATTATGCAGACATTCTTCATGCAGATGCTTTTACCGAATAAATAAAAACAGGAATTAATATGGAAACAAACTCACGCCCAGAGGCAACCGCTTCCCCCGTTAAGCAGGGACAGTACAGCCCACGGAAAAAGGAAAGACACCACGCCGAAAGTAAACCCGCAGCTTGCGGTAGAACTGGTATATCAAGAATTGAAACGTGTCGAAGCCTATACAAAGCGCATAGAAAATGCTATGGAAAAAGGCAGCCAACTTGAGATGTCTATAGAAGAACTAATAAAAACATTAAAAGAAGAATCCAAGAAGCGAGAAGAATATTACATTTTAAAGCGAGGTATTTTGTTAACACAGATACTCCTTCTCGGTTTTTTTAATTTTAATTGCTATATATAAATTCTGGTTTTAATAATTAAAAATAAAACATATGAATATTCTCAATGAGAAAAAAGAAGTAACTCCAATTATAACCCCAAGTCTTGGTTATAAATTACGTTCCATTAACTGGAACGAGGATTTCTATTTTGACAACCCCATTGATAAAGAGAAAATAAATAGTATTCCCAAGCTATAGAAATATCCAAAGATATATTTCTTGCTATTGAGAAGAGTGGAATGCAGTATAGAGAAACTTATAAATGGGATGAATATTTATACTTCAAAATGACAGCGGAAAATATTTTTGCAGCAACCATATACTATTACTGCAAACACTATCCTAAAGAATATTGTAATCTTGCTTACATCATAGCAACCGTATGTAATCCTGATATAAGTATTTTGTCAGAAATGCTAAAGCGTGATAGGGAAACTGAAATATTTATAAGAGGATTGAATGAGTGTCATACCTTAAATGTTGGTTCGGAATTCACTGGAATCAAAAATGAATTAACCACATATTTAGGAAGGCTATATACTAAAGAATTCTTCTATTTGTTCACAGAAGGAAAATATTCCCCTAATACATCCCAATTTATCCTACTTCACTATTTCGATAATGTAATATGGCAAGTGGAACAATTACAGAAAAAATGGTTTTTTTGTTCTTGGAATCGAATATAAAAAAAAGAGAATGATGAAGAATCCTTATATGATAGTTATGATGATGGCATTCCTATAAAATTTCTAATAAACAAAGGGCGTCTTGATTTTTCGAAAATCATGTATGAATCCACAGAAAAAAAATGAAACTAACAATATTAAATAATAACACAATGAAGAAAATTATATTTCTTATTATGATTTCATTTATTTCCCTAAAGTCAATGGCTGGTGATGGTGATAAGTTTTTTTAATATTTCAGGAGGTTGGCAATGGAAAAATACCGTCAATGCAGTTGTAGGGCTGGAGTTTGAAGGTAAATATCACAATGCTTATGAACTATATATTGATTTAGCTACAGCATATGATAAATGCCCGGTATGTAATAAGGTATGCTCTGATAGTTTCTGGAGCTATAAAACATTCGGCATAGGTGCAGCATATAAACCTACAATCTCACGAGGCAAAAACAGTAATTTAAGATGGCGGTTTGGAGCAGATTTAGGAGCTAACAGAAAAGGGTTTCAGGCTTCCATTGATATAGGTTTAGAATATAGCTATTCATTTAGAAATGGAATGCAAGTCTTTGTAATGCAAAAAAAATGATTTTTGTATTTTGGACACGTGACCATTTCCGAAATGGATTATTAGTAGGTGTCAAATTTCCAATAAATAATTAAGTATGAAAAAAATATATATAATTCTATTATCCATTATAGGGGTAATATCATCATGTACAAAACACGAAGATATTATAGACACATCATTACAGCCGGGTAGTATCTTATGTAGTGATGGAAGTATAGTGCATCCCTCACTTTTTTTCACCCAATGAAAAAGAAGCCATTGGAGTTGTATTTTGGTGTAATGATGGGAATAATCCTGATATAAAAGAAACCGCTTATGCCGTTTCATTAGAAGATTTAGAAGAAAATCCTTTAATAGACACAGACGAGGATATAGCTAATGTTTCGGAAGATGAAAACAGCTTTGATGGAGCAGCTAATACTGCCGCAATAATGAACTTTGCTATAAAAGATAGTTTAGCTTATCCAGCAGCTCAAAAAGCTATAGAATACGCACCCAAAGGTGTTACAGGTTGGTTTATTGGCTCTATCGCACAAAACAAAGCAATCTCTAATAATCTTGAAAAGGTATATTCTTCTTTCTCAATCATTGGAGGAACGCACTTTGATGGTTGGTACTGGAGTTCTACAGAAGATGGAGCAGGAAAAGATACTCCTAAAGTGTTTGCACTAATTTCTTCATTAACAAAAGGAAGAGCAACCAGTACAAGCAAAAGAAATTCATTTAAAATCAGACCTATTATAGCAATAAGATAATCATGAAAAAGAAAATAATTATACTAGCAGCCTTCGTTGTTACATTTTTTACCGCATGTACTTCAACGCATATGATAACTTTCAGTAACGCTGAACTAAGCGACAAAGAAAAAGACATGATAGAAAATAATAGTAACTATTCAACCGCTTCAATAGTTGGTGGAAGTGCAAAATTAGTTAAAGAGGAAAGAGATAAAGCTATCCAAGAAAAGATAGAAGCTAGAAGAAATAAACTAAAAGCTATTGATGGCTTATCAATCTCCAGCTATAAAGATAAAAATGGAAAAGAACAGTTTAAAGCAACAGCTCAAAGTGAAATCCTATTCAAATTTGATTCATATGAATTAAATGAAGAAGCTCAAAAAAATGCTTTCTGACTTATGTAATATCATTACTGAAATACCCAATACTAAGATTAAAATAATTGGGCATACTGACAATATAGGAGAAAAACAATACAATATCATACTTTCTAAAAATAGAGCAGCAGCAGTAGGAAATTACCTTAGAACCGCTGGTATAGAAACAAACAACATAACAGAAGATGGAAAAGGATATAGCGAACCCATTGCAGACAATACAAGTGAAGCTGGACGTGCTAAAAATAGGAGAGTAGAAATATTTATCACAAATGATGAATATTAAAAAAGAGAGATTTCTATTAACAAAGACCGGGAGGTAAAACTCTCGGTCTTTGTTTTATAGTCTGGAAAGAAATTGATACCGTACTTTTCGGAGTTCCGGCACTGATGGGCAAACATGGCATGATGAAATGATACCGAATTATCATTCCTGGCACACCCTGCAGAACGACCTTTTGATACCAAATACAAA
>ENA-OQAQ01000033-OQAQ01000033.1-human-gut-metagenome-genome-assembly--contig:-NODE-33-length-6752-cov-0.656151_pt1 | contig 6752 bp, 9 predicted proteins | sample MGYA00242739_ERZ504535 | MGnify/ENA primary metagenome ERZ504535 (study PRJEB26092, sample SAMD00036295) | human gut metagenome | host: Homo sapiens | study: EMG produced TPA metagenomics assembly of the...
TTTTTATCAAAATAGAGACCGTCAATATGAGAAGCCTTGTTCTGGCTATCCGAATAAAAGAAGAAAAAAACTTACAAGCCGTTCGTAGTACCGCAAAAAGACACGGAACATTATTTCCAGGCATTCAAATCCTACAACATCCCCGAACTTTCAGAAAATCCGCTTTCTTTTAGTGCTGTCAAAATCAGGCAAGTCCATGAGAAAGTTCCGGCCGAACCTTTTTAAATGATAGTCTTGTTCTTACGATAATTATCACGGAACTCTTTAGGAGTCACTCCTTTTTTCTTTTTAAAGATACGGTTGAAATTGGATAGATTATTAAAGCCACAATCATATCCTATTTCAGCTATTGACAAGGAAGAATCAACCAAAGCACGTGAAGCGGCCCCCAAGCGGATATCAGTAAGGAAATCGATAAAACTTTTGGAAGTATGCTGTTTGATAAAACGACAGAATGAGGCCTCGCTCATATTTACCATTTTAGCCACATCTGCAAGACGGATCACTTCCGAAAAATGAAAATGAACATAATCCAGCACCTTGTTCAACTTCTCGTTAGTATGCTCTTTGGAAACAGAGTTAATGGCAAACTGCCCGGTTGACAGCTCACGCATCCCTTTGTCCAATGATAATTCATGAAGAATAACAAGCAGTTTTATCAAGGAATAGAAACTATCGTTCTCGCAAGACAGCGTTTTCAACAACGGACGGACTTTCGCGATAGTCTCCCTGCTGAACACGATTCCTTTACGGGCACGGTGGAAAAGTTCCCGAATGCTGATCATCTGGTTCCTGTTCAGAATCTGGTCGGAAAGCAGATCGGAATGAAACTGAATGGTTATTTCATGGATATTCTGCGGCTTGTTGTTATAATCCCTCCAAGCATGTTCCAATTGAGGATTGGTGACCAGCACCAGTTCCTCTTCTTCTATTTCTTCTATGGAGTCTCCCACAATGCGTTGTGCGCCTTTTGCATTCTCAATATAGTTCAGTTCATATTCGGGATGTATATGTATAGGAAAATTAAAATTCGATTTCTGACGCTCTATCAAAATAAAGCAATCCTTGGCCGACAAAGGTGACACTTCTTTGAACAATTCTGTGTTTATCATATTTCTCTTTCACATTAGATCTGATCTTGTATAGCAAAGATAACATGAAATATGAAATCGGAAACAAAAAAGTGAACATATTTTTATACTAAACCTGCAAAAGTACCTTCTATAAAAAACGTAGATAACACAATACACAAAAACGAGAACCGTGTTATCCACGTCATTTCCATGAGGTTGTTTCTATTTCAGACAAGCCTTCATTGCTTTAATGATCGCTGAGTCAAACCCTTCGTGATCCAATTCATTAATCCCCCTTGATAGTCATACCACCGGGCGTACACACCTTATCTATTTCCACACTGGGATCGAGTATCATTATTCAATATCAAGGAAGCGGCTCCTTTCACAGACTGGCAACCATTTTCTGTGCATCTTTCGGATAAATCCCCAATTCAATACCTGCCTGCATAGCTGCCTGAATATATTTCAAGACATATGCGATACCACATGAAGTCAAAGCCGTAGTAGCAGCCATCTGACTTTCAGGAATAAGCATAGCCAATCCTAATTCATTAAAGATATCCAGCATCAGTTGTTCTTGTTCCTTACTGGCGTTACGACTGGATATCAAAGTCATACTTTCCAACTGAGAAATAGCAGTATTGGGAATCAAACGGAATATGGTCTGTTCCGGACCTACACTCTTTACCAGCTGTTCGAAAGTTACACCACCTGCAATAGAAACCAATACTTGCCGGGGAGTCAAATGAACCACACTCAACACTTGGTCTATCAACCACGGCTTTACAGCCAGAATAACGATATCGGCATCCTTTATCGCTTTCGGATTTTCCGTTGTCACATTAATCTCCGGATAATCCGCCTGTAGAGTTTCCAGACTTCCGCTGAACGGATCGGCTACTGTTACATCACTCGCTGGAATGATAGTGCCTTGGGCAAGGCCGCGAGCAATGGCCCCTCCCATATTTCCCGCACCAATAATTGCTACTTTCATATTATTAAAGATTAAGTCTATAGCTACAAAGATAAGGAAAAAAAAGGAGAAGAACGTATTATGAAAAGCTAAAAATAAAAATTACTTTGAAGAAGATGAAATCAAAAAGTCTCGCCGGAACCGAAATGTTTCCTGACGAGACCTTATTTTCTTTCGCTGATTATTATCCCTCTTGAATCTCCAGCTTATACCAACACTTTACGAAAGCGTTCAATAAATTCATCAGCCTCAGCCATAGTCAGACACAAAGGCGGGAGCAGACGGATTACATTCGTACCACTGACTCCGGTAAATACTTTCTGTTCGAACAGCAGACGCTGACGCAGTTCCTTAATCGGTTCGTCAAATTCCATACCGATCATCAAACCTTCGCCACGCACCTCTTTAATCTGTGGGAATTGTTTCAATTCTTTCAGCAGATGAGCACCTACCTTGGCAGCATTCTCTACCAGGTTCTCACCTTTCATAACATCCAGCACCGCGATAGCAGCAGCACAAGCCAGGTGGTTACCACCAAAAGTGGTTCCCAATTGTCCATATACGGGTTTGAATTTCGGACTGATCAGGACACCAGCCATCGGAAAGCCATTGCCAATCCCCCTTTGCAACCGTAATCATATCGGGACGGATACCTGCATGTTGGTGAGCAAAAAATTTACCGCTACGCCCGTAGCCGGATTGTATTTCATCCAAAACAAGTACTGCATCCACTTCTTCGCAAGCCTTACTCAGTTCTTTCAAGAATTTCACTTCCGGAACCTGAATACCGCCTACTCCTTGAATACCTTCAATAATCACCGCACAGACATCTCCTTTTGCCAATTCCGCTTTAGCTGCTTCTATATCGTTCAAAGGCAGATAAGTCACATGCCCATTGTCATTGATTGGGGCTATAATTTTCGGATTGTGGGTTACCTCCACTGCCAGTGAAGTACGTCCATGAAATGCTTTGCAAAAAGAAAGCACACGTTTGCGACCATTGTAAAAAGAAGCCAGTTTCAACGCATTTTCATTAGCTTCGGCCCCACTGTTTATCAAAAACAATTGATAATCATCATAACCCGAAGTTTCCCTAAACGGTCTGCCACTTCCTGCTGTAGCTTGTTAACCACCGAATTGGAATAAAATCCCAACTGTGCAACCTGCTTGCTTATCATTTCCACATAATACGGATGTGCGTGACCGATAGAAATAACCGCATGACCACCATACAAATCAAGGTATTCCGTACCTTGATCATCCCATACATGACAACCTTTTCCCTTGACAATGTTTATGTCAAAAAGAGGATATACATCAAATAATTTCATAAACTCTTCTTTATTAAAAAAGCAGACGGTTTCAACCTCAGCCCTACGGTTTCTTCCAGATTGAACATGAGATTCATATTATGGACCGCTTGTCCGCTTGCCCCCTTCAACAAATTGTCAATGCAAGAGATAACCAGCAGTTTATCGCCATGCTTCTCCAAATGAATCAAACACTTGTTGGTGTTCACCACCTGCTTCAAATCTATATTTTTGTCTACAATATGAACGAAAGAATCCTCGGCATAATAGTCTTGATACATCTTCACCAGTTCTTCCAGTTCCACCTTGCATTTGACTACCAGAGTAGCAAAGATACCACGCGGGAAATCACCCCGGTAAGGAATAAAATCTATTTCAGCATTAAAGCTGTTTTGCAACTGTTTCAATGATTGCTTGATTTCGGGAACATGCTGATGAGAAAACGGTTTATAGATGCTCATATTATTATTACGCCAGCTGAAATGGCTGGTAGCACCCGGTTTCACCCCTGCCCCTGTACTTCCGGTAATGGCATTTACCATTACATCCTCGTTCAGTAACAGATGTTTGGCTAACGGCAATAAACCCAATTGAATACAAGTGGCAAAACATCCCGGATTGGCCACGTGCTTGCTATGGCAGATAGCACGACGGTTCAGTTCCGGCAAACCATAGATGAAGTCATGGTCATCACTCTTGATACGGTAGTCCATACTGAGGTCTATGATTTTCAAATCCTCGGGTACATTGTGACTATCCATAAACTTCTTTGTATCTCCATGAGCCGTACAGAAGAACAATACATCAATCTCATCCAGAGGAAGTTCGTCGGTAAAAACCAAATCCGTTTCACCATAGAGTCCCTCATGTACGTCGGTAATCTTATTGCCGGCGTTACTGCTGCTGTTTATAAACTTTATGTCTACATCAGGGTGATTAATCAGCAGACGAATCAATTCGCCCGCCGTATAACCTGCCCCACCGATAATTCCTGCTTTAATCATACTTATTAAATTTCTTCGTCCTTGTGGTTATTATAATAAACACGCAAAGGTGTAGAAGTCACTTTGATAAAGCCTTTGGCATCTTCTGCTGTCCATCCCTTCTGCATTTCACCATATTCACCGAATTTGGTCTTCACCAGGTCGTCTTTCGATTCAACACCCACAGTAGAGAATGAAAGCGGACGGAGTTCCAAGATAGCTGTACCGTTTACATTACGCTGAGATTCCTGCAACATTGCCTCAATATCGCGCATTACCGGTTCCAGATACTGACTTTCATGCAAGAACATTCCATACCAGTTGGCAACCTGGTCTTTCCAGTATTGCTGCCACTTGCTCAACGTATATTTTTCAAGGAAACGATGGGCTCCGATAATCAGCATAGGAGCAGCAGCCTCGAATCCTACACGCCCTTTGATACCGATAATGGTATCCCCAACGTGCATGTCACGGCCGATACCGTAGGGTGCACCGATCTCTTCCACTTTTCTGAATAGCCTTGATAGGATCATCAAACTTCTCGTCATTAACAGCCTTCAGCTCACCTTTTTCAAATGTAAGACGAAGCTGTTCGCTTCCTTCCTTGGTCACCTGTTTCAAATAAGCACTTTCGGGCAAACCCTGCGCAGAGTCCAATATTTCCCCACCGCAGATAGAAGTTCCCCAAAGACCTACATTATAAGAATATTTCAATTTTGTAAAGTCAGCGGCAAAACCATGTTCATTCAAATAATCAATTTCCTGCTGACGGCTTAATGCCATGTCACGGGTCAATGTGATGATCTCAACCCCCGGAGCCAATACCAGAAAAGTCATATCGAAGCGAATCTGGTCATTACCCGCACCAGTCGAGCCGTGTGCGATAGCGTCCGCACCTATTTCATTAGCATAACGCGCTATGGCCAACCCTTGGAAGATACGTTCAGAACTTACAGAAATAGGATAAGTACCATTACGGAGCACATTACCGAATACCATATATTTCAAGCTCTTCTCATAGTATTCCCGGGTCACATCCAATGTCACATACTTCACAGCACCCAGTTTGTAAGCGTTCTCTTCATTCTGCTTCAGCTGCTCCTCACTGAAACCACCCGTGTTTGCACAAGCTGCATACACTTCATACCCTTTTCCTTAGCCAGATACATTACAGTGAAAGAGGTATCAAGCCCCCCGCTGAATGACTACTACTACTTTTTTCTTCTTTTCTTCCATAATGATATTATTTTAATTGAGAATTAAAATTGAAACTGAGAAATAAGATACATGAACGCGCAGCCATCTTTTAATTTTTAATTCTTAATTTTTAATTTATTAAATAGTGTCTTCTTCGTGCAAAGCCGGATCGTAAAGCATGGCTGTACAAATACAGAACTTACGGTTCTTTGCCACTAATATATCGTGATTGATACAGCCTTCACAACCTTTCCAAAAGGCCTCATCATCAGTCAGTTCATTGAAAGTTACAGGAACATATCCCAGTTCTGTATTCATTTTCATTACCGCCGCACCACTGGTCAGACTGAATATCTTGGCTTTGGGCCACCGCAGGCGTGCCAGGCGGAAAGAAGCCGTCTTGATACGTTTTGCCAGTCCCAAGCCGCGGTAATCGGGATGTACGATGAGGCCCGATGTTGCCACATACTGCTTGTTTCCCCAGCTTTCTATGTAGGTGAAACCTGCAAATCGTCTCCACATAAAGCTATGATAGCTTTTCCTTCTTTCATTTTAAGTCGCCACATATTCGTGTGTGCGTTCTGCGATGCCCGTTCCGCGCACCTTGGCAGCTTCTCGGATGGTATCCAAAATCTTATCCACGTAAACTTCATGTGAGGCGTCGGCCACCATCACATCAATCTGTTTCGAATCCATTTCTTTTATTTCGTTATATATTCGTTGTAATATAGTTGTACAGGTTTACTTTATGTTAGGAATGATTTGTGACAGAAACATACGCACCTCTTCGTGGGATGCAGCCTCGTGCAGAACCATCATGATCGTGTCGTCGCCGGCAATGGTGCCCAGTACGGCGGGACATTCGCGGTTGTCGATGTCATAAGCCATGCTGCTGGCATAGCCGGGCCGGGTGCGGATGACGGCAATGTTCTTGGAGAAATGGAGGGAAATGAAGCCGCTGGTCATCAGCATTTCGCTTGCGCTCTGGTCGTTGCTGCGCTTGTACATGATGTTGTTGGGAAGAACATATACATATTTCCCGTTCATGTTGGCCGCTTTGGCTACTTTCAACCGTTTCAAGTCGCGTGACAAGGTGGCTTGTGTCAGCTCAAAGCCCTCTTTGCCCAAAGCCTGCAACAGCTCTTCCTGAGAACTGATGTCTTTGCTTGAGATAATCATCTTGATGGCATCTAACCGATTGGCTTTCTTTTTC
>ENA-OQAQ01000034-OQAQ01000034.1-human-gut-metagenome-genome-assembly--contig:-NODE-34-length-6620-cov-0.909133_pt1 | contig 6620 bp, 9 predicted proteins | sample MGYA00242739_ERZ504535 | MGnify/ENA primary metagenome ERZ504535 (study PRJEB26092, sample SAMD00036295) | human gut metagenome | host: Homo sapiens | study: EMG produced TPA metagenomics assembly of the...
ACGAATGAATAAAAACATACTTATAATTTACTCCTTTTTTTCCGCCACAGACTCATGCTGCGGTATTTAGGGCATTTAAACTTGTAAAATATCTTAAACGTACAGGTTGGAATCCGATAGTACTGACGGTTAATCGTAATTATCTATATTTAGAAGATCCTGATTTGTTGGACGAAGTCCAAGACGTGCCTATTTATCAAGCCAATTATATAGAACCGACATTGCGCGGCCTTAGAATGTTGCTTGGAGGAGAAGATACTTCACTCAAAGCCATTACAGCCAAAGCAAAAACTATTGGTGCACAGTCAAAAAGCACGGATACAGTCACCTCTAACAAGCAATCTTTATTCGGTAAGTTTTATAAATATATACTAGACCGATGGATTCAAGTTCCCGACCGCTTTAGATTCTGGGAAAGAAGTGCCGTGAGGATGGGACGAAAAATAATTAAAGAACATGATATATCTATCATATATACCACTTGCCTGCCTTTTACCTCAAATAGAATCGGTATGCGACTTAAACATCTAACCGGAGTAAAATGGGTTGCTGATTTCAGGGATCCTACCACATACGCTAAGCGAATGTATTCTGATTATTTTCCTGTTTTTGCCAAGCAAAAGAAAATTGAACAAGATACTTTTAAAATACGCTGATGCTATTACTGGTCTGTCGGGAGCATACCTGAATATATTTAATGATTTATATGAGGGACGATACTCAAATAAATCATATTTTATTCCAACTGGAGTAGATGATGATTATTTGCCTTCTTTTCAAAATAGAGAAAAAGAGAATTATATAATATTCGTGGGTGAATACCTCCATGAATATAAAGATAATTTCTTGAAAATATTTGCCGAAGCTGTCAATTCTAAGGAATTAAAAGGCAAGGGTTGCACCCTTAAAATTGTGGGTAATAAGAATATCAATCAAAAACAAACGGAAGAATTTGTCAATGATTTGGGAATCTGTAACAACGTGGAATATATCAATCATGTACCGCAGCGTAAATTGTATGAATTGATAGTTAATGCAAAAGCAGCAGTACTTATTCCCGGACACACGGCTTTATGGTGGACTAATTTCGCAAAAATGGTCGATTATATCGCATTACAAGTGCCTGTATTAGCAATGGTGCCCATGACTAGCGAAGCACGAACCGAATTGATAAAAGCAGGCATAGGTATTTTTATAGATACTCCTCAGCAAGGTGTTACTGTCATCAAACAAGTATTTAGCGAAAAATTTCCAATGACGGCAAACAAAGAATATTGCCGCCGTTACTTGGCATCGCAACAAACAAAATCTTTCATTGATATTTTCCAAAAAATACAATAGAGATGCATATAGCGTTTTTAACTACAGAATATCCGATATTGGGTATGAAATGTGGCGGAATCGGAATTTTTATCAAACATTTGTCTCATCTTATCGTTAAGAGTGAGACTGGTGTGAAGGTATCAGTTGTGTATTGGGGCAATAAGTTTACAGAAACTGTGTGGGACGATGGTATATCTGTGATACCTATAAACCAGCCTCATAAGTCTCCATTTTCTTCTTTTATCAATAGAAGGTATCTAAATAAAAAGTTAAATCTATTAGTGGCAAAGATTGGCATCGACCTCGTTGAATCTATCGACTGGGAGGGACCTTTGGCTTTTTGTAGTTTATCTGTACCAGTAGTTACAAGATTACATGGTTCAAATGTGTATTTCGATCATTTGTCTGGAAACAAAACTCCATGGAACGTACGGCTTATGGAATATAATGCTTTGCGTAATTCTGATGCCTATATAGGAGTTAGCCGACAGGCTCTCGACCTGACGGATAAATTATTCAGTCTGTCTTCGAATAAGAGAAAAATGTGTAATATATAATCCTGTGGATATAAACATGCCCCCTCTTTCATCTAGTGACATGAACAAAAAATACAATAACGATACTTTATTGGGGGACAATTGTTGAGAAAAAGGGGGTACTTGATTTGCCTCTTATTTTCAACAGGATATGCGAGCAAAACGACAATGTCAAACTCATTCTCATCGGACAGGATGCAGTAGTGAATGGTTCTTCGATATGGGAAAAATGCAAATCTCTCTTTTCAAAGCAATCGATCGGTTGTGTATCGTATTTAGGTCGCTTACCTTATGACAAGACTATGTCATACGCTAACAGTGCCGATATTTGCATATTTCCAAGCCATGCAGAAACTTTCGGTTTGGTCTTACTGGAGGCAATGTTACTGCGGAAGGCAATTGTTTGTTCCGATATCGATTGTTTTCAAGAGATTATAGGAGACAGTAACTGTGTTTGCAAATGCAGGGTGAAACGTATCGATGAATTTGCAGAGGCTTTGCAACGGCTAATCTCGAATCCCATTTATAGGTGTGAACAAGCCGACAGGGCTTATCTAAATGCAACTGCTAGATTCAACACCAACGAGATAGTGGCACAAAACATCGAATTTTACAATCGAGTTATAAGAGATAGCTCCAAACATCATGTAGAAGAATCCTAACTCAACTGCTTTATTAGAAAAATTTAAACGGACTTTTTATTTATAAAATCACATATTCATACGAAGGGGAGTTAAGGCTTTTTTTTGTATTGCCATCTTGAAGAAAGTCAAACATTTCAGTACAACTACGTAAAATATAGAAATGCTTCATTATAGTGAAATTTCTGATAGAGTATAATTCCTAAACGAAGTGATTAATTTCTTAACTCTTGATTCATATTATTCATAAACGCCTTATGCAAAAAGGGATAAGCATTATTTTGCCCACACTTAATCGGGCTGATTATCTGGCAAGTACAGTTGATTGCTTAATAGAGCAAGATTTTGGGGAGCCGTATGAAATAATTATTGTAGACCAATCGGCAGCCATTGACAGTACTATGTATAGTCGTGCAAAAGATAGTGATACATTGATTAAGTACTATCATGTGACTGAATTTAGAGGGCTACCTGAAGCTCGTAATTTCGGTGTGCAACACACACAATACGCCTACATCCTATTTCTAGATGATGATATCGAGTGTGACTGCAACCTGCTCAAAGAGCATTACAAGTTCTTGTCACAACCTGATATCGCAGTAGTGGCAGGGGGAATTACAGAAAAATATAAGAATAATCCCAAATCGAAAAATGTAGGCAAGTTCCATTTCTATACGGCAACTCCAGAACGGGGATTCCACATTAATCATAAAGAATATGTAGATCATGGCGGAGGTGGAAATTATAGCATAAAAAAAGACATATTTTTAGAAGTTGGTGGTGTTGATGAATATTTGAATTATGGAGCTGCTCTATATGAAGAAACCGAAATATGTTTACGAGTAAAGGAACTTGGATACAAAGTTTTTTTTTAATTATGATGCTCATGTATGGCACTTGGCTGCTGATACAGGCGGTTGCAGGGTTCTGGATATCAATCGCTATATTGCTTCATTAGTACATAACCGGGCTTTATTGATTAGCCGTCATCTCAAATGGTATCATAGGCCGACTGCTTACATCTATTTGTTGCGTCTTGTTGCATCATACGCTTTTACTTACCGCAATCCCGGACTGTTTAGACTTTTTGCAAAAACTTATAAAGAAGGTTATAAAAAAGGAAAACTAACTCCTAAATATACTCATTATGCAAACATCTAACAAACACATTTTTATTGTAACCTATGATTATCCACCAAGTAATGGTGGTATTGCAAGGCTTTGTTTTGAACTAAAAAATATTTAGAGAAAAAAGGAGCTGAATGTTACAGTCATTTGTCCCCAAAGTACTTCTACCGATGCAGAGGAGGATAATAATGTGGTGAGATTGCATGGAAGAAGAGGAATATTGGAGTTGCGTACATTGAAGTATTTACGCAAAAAAACTGTTCCCGGTGATATTGTAATTACCGGGAATTATCATCAGAGGGAATGCTGTCTCTATTGTCAAACAGAGAAACCTATATATTGGCACATGGAGCCGAATATCTTGCCGGAAAGAGTTTTTTCCGACGCTGTATTTGGCCTACTTATCGACGTTTTTATACTAAGAAACGCCTCTTGCGTGATTGCTAACAGTCATTATACAGAGACATTAGTAAAACATTGTTCTCCAAATGCTAAAACAATCGCTATTCCGTTAGCGGTTGATGCAATTCATTTTCGCCCTACTTGTGAAAAATATAAGGATGGCTTGCTACACCTCTGTTCTATTTCTCGATTGGAAAAATTTAAAGGACATGATTTTATTATCCGGACGATAGCTTCTTTACCGGCAAAGTATAAGCAACAAGTGCGATTGCATCTCGGAGGTAAAGGAAAATATAAGAGTGCACTTGAGCGGATGGTTACCGATTTAGGATTGTCAGATATTGTATCATTTGAAGGTTTCATTGATGATAATAAACTTTGCGATTTCTATTCAGCCTCGCATATATTCATTCTCTGTACACGTGAAGAAGCGGATAATAGGAATGTAGAAGGATACGGGCTTGTTTTTGCCGAAGCGCAAGCTTGTGGAACCGCCGTTATAGGTACTCGTACAGGTGGCATTCCCGATGCTGTCGAGGAGAATAATGGCGGTTGGTTGATACATCAGGACGCCCACGAAGAATTGGAGAATTTACTCATTAAGTTAATCGACGATAAATCTCTTGCTATAAATGAAGGTCGTAATGCACGTCGGCGCATAGAAGCTAAAATTACGTGGGAACATTATGTGGACCAAATTTGTGATGTCATTTTATGAGTATTAGTCTATATATAGCCTTATATTACAACTTGTTGCTGCTATTAGTTGTTTACATCGCTATTCAACCGGTCAGGGCAGAAACAGTAAGACAGCCTTATATCAACAACCAGATATTTAGCCTTGCTTTACTCTTGATTGTATATGTTCATGTAACTTTCCGACCGACCGATTATCACTACTTTGGAGATACTTCAGCTTATGCCATGGCTTTCCAAAAGAAAGCCTTCTATGGTACGGTTGCTATAAGAGATAGAGATATTGGTTTTGAGTATCTTACCTATTGGCTTTCACAACTCGTCAATTTAAAAGGGTATTGGTTTGTTCTTTGCTCATTATATATATTGCCTGTTTTCTTTGCTTTAAAGAAACGATTCAAACAACAATATGCTGTAGCACTAGTGTTGTTCGTTTGTTCTTTGAGTTTTTGGGGATACGGAGTAAATGGACTGCGTAACGGAATAGCTACATCGTTAGTTATCTTCTCTTTTCTTGTTCCAAACAACGATATTAAACGAATTCCTGTTTGGATTATAGCATGTCTTTTCCATCAATCCGTCATGTTGCCAATTGGCTGTTTCTTGCTGACCCGACTTTCAAATAATCCCAAACACTACTTATACTTATGGGGAACGTTTTTCCTGCTTATGCTTGTTGCACGTGATTCTTTCTCCACTTTGTTGACAAACATTCCTTGGTTTGAACAGGATAAAAGGATGTCTGAATATTTGAATATGTCTTATAAAGGCATGGAGCAAATGTTCTCTAATATTGGATTTCGCTGGGACTTCATTATTTATAGTTTGATACCCATTATCGCAGGAGTGAAATATATCTATACATATTGCTACGAAGACAAATTGTTTATCCGTTTATTTAATACTTATATAGCAAGTAATGCGTTCTGGCTATTGACCATTCATGTACCGTATAATAACAGATTTGCTTATCTATCTTGGTTTCTTTATCCTATAGTATTGATATATCCCTTGCTAAAAGATAACTTAATAAATAACCAGGGAGAACGAATAAAATGGATTATTCTATGTTATTATATGTTCACTTATGTAATGTGGATAAAATAAAATACAAAACAATAGAAAAAGATTTTTATGAAAGATTTAGTTACTGTATTTACACCGGTATATAATAGGAAGAATTTAATTGGAAATCTATATCAGAGTTTGTTGTCTCAAACCTATAAAAATTTTGAATGGATTATTGTTGACGATGGGAGCACTGATGATATTGATGAAATTATAAAATCTTATCAAAATGAAGATCGTATATTAATTCGTTTCATCAAACAAGAGAATGGTGGAAAACATAGAGCAATCAACAATGGCGTATTACATGCAAAAGGAGAATTATTTTATATTGTAGATAGTGATGACTATTTAACAAAAGACTCTATAGAACGAAATAGTTTTTTCATTATCAATATATAAAGAATAATGATAAATTTGCTGGAGTTTGTGGTATGAAATGCTTTCCAGATGGTTCTCGTATAGGGAAAGAGGTTACATGGAAAATTTTAAAAGATTCTTGGATTAACTATTGGATTATAAAAAATATAAAAGGGGATGTTGCGTTTGTTTTTAAAACATCAGTCCTGAGAAATTATTTATTTGACGATATACCCGGAGAAAAATTTTGTGCAGAAAGTTTGGTTCTAAACCGTATTGGAAAAAATTACCTTATGTTATTTTTTAATGAAAAATATACATCGCAGAGTATTTATCAGACGGTTTATCTGTTTCATCAATCAAAAACAGAATGAATTCACCTAATTATGCCATGAGAATTTATTCAGAAATGGCATCACTAGATATTCCATATTTAAAAAAAATAAAAGCTCATATAAATTACTGG
>ENA-OQAQ01000035-OQAQ01000035.1-human-gut-metagenome-genome-assembly--contig:-NODE-35-length-6592-cov-1.491106_pt1 | contig 6592 bp, 9 predicted proteins | sample MGYA00242739_ERZ504535 | MGnify/ENA primary metagenome ERZ504535 (study PRJEB26092, sample SAMD00036295) | human gut metagenome | host: Homo sapiens | study: EMG produced TPA metagenomics assembly of the...
CAACTCCTTTCACTCTTATTATATCCATTGTATAACTTTTTATTTACAATGTCAATATATATCCTGGCCGTTTACCCAAGCACTGGCCCTTAAACTTCTACCCTGGTATGTTCGCATTTAGAGGGCAAAAAAGCCTTGATTTATGCGGCTTTCCGGGCGCAGTAGAGAGGGGGCCGGTATTTTACCCTCGGAGGGCTGAAAACGGCTTCTAAAGCGTAACAGGGGCCTTTCTGGGCCTTATTCCTGGCCCCCATCGTGTAGCGCGTCCAGGAGCCAATCGCTCAACTCCTGGGAAGGGGACACCCGCACCGTTATATGCCCATTTTCAAAGCGCACCGCTGGCGGCGGGCAATCCCACCACTTACGGACGGTTTTCGGATCAAGGCCAGTTTCCCGGTGACAGTCGGCCTTGCGTCCCTCCGGGTGCTGCTGCCGCCATTCATAAACCCGCGCCTGGGCCGTTCCGCTGCCTTTTGGCCGCCCATTCCCTTCTCTCCAATTCGTACCATTGGCCTTATCGTTAATCTCCTGGATTGCTCTCGCGCCCTGCAAATGTACTGGCTGTTTGCGCCAGTTCCGCTTATTGACAGGCATAGTCAGGCCGGAGAGCTTCGCTATATCGTCCCTGGGGAATGTCACATAGTCCTCGTTGAACATCTCAAGGGCGCACACCACATCATCTTTTGTAAAGCGGTTTATATCCTCCACGCTCATATCATCGTAGGGCCGAAGCAACGCGAAAGCGTCCCGGCGCAGCTCGTCCTCGTCTATCCCGCATTTCTTCGCATAAATCGCCAGCGTCATAATGCCATAGAAACGATGGCCCACCCGGATTTCATCGGCGATCCGGTGCAGCCACCAGTCGTAAAGGTCACGCTTGACCGTCCAGCGGCCCCGCCGCTCCTTCTTGATGATCCGCCGCTCATACCAATCCGGGTACTTCTCTTTCGCCTCGGCCAGCGACAGTCGGCTCTTTCTCATAAGCCCCTCAAGCCGCTGCTGTTCCCCGTTGCTGTCCGGAATATAATCAAGCAGCCGCGCCAGCTCCACCGGCCCGCCGAGCCGGAACGCCCTCACAGGGTACTCACGCCCCAGCTTCGAGCCAGAGCCGACCACCCGAAAGCCCTGCAAAATCCCCTGCATTTGCGGCTCCTTGATGGTGGAGGTAAACTTATTCCAAATCTGCCGGGTGAGGGAATATTTCAGCTCTTTCAAGCATTTCTGGTTGTACGGGTACATAGGCACCGGCTCTTTCAGCACATAATACAGGTGAAGCCCTGTCCCGCTGTTTACAACAAAGGTTGCCTGGGGCAGAATATCCTTGTTCATCTGGTGCAGCGTGTCCCGGAGCTGGGGCATACCCACCCCATCCAAGTCAAAGACCAGGGCATAGAGATACCGGGCATTTTTGCCGCACCGCCGCCGTCCAAAATAGGAGATCGGGGACATAATCGTGAAATCGGTGTCTTGCAGCTCCCGCAGCTCGTCCAGCTCGTCAGTGACGGTACATCGTTTCGCTTTACCGTCCCCCTCGATCTGCAGGGCAATCCCGGTTGCTTGTCAACCTCACTTTTGGCCACTGTCACCGCGATCCCGTTTCCCTTCCTGTCCTCAAAATGGCCCTTCCTCTCGAAAGATCCTTCCGGGAAGATCTCACGATAAAACTCATACGGCTCCACCGGCTCTAAAAACTTCTCTAAATGCTCGTTCTTTTCCCTGTAAAGTTCCCGCAGCCGTTCCAGTGCTACTTGCTGATCCGCCATTCCTTACACCTCTTTTCGTACATTCTGCAAACCCATAGGGGGAAAAGGGGGAGCCAAAGAGCGACCCCTTCGGGGCCTTAAAGAGAAAGTCCACCTCCCCCTTTCCCCTCGCTCTGGGGCATGGAAATGATGGAAAACCTTTCAGGTTTACCACATTCCCACACCCCGCCGCTCACCCCCATAACCCCCTCCGACTTTCTCCCTGTCCGAGAGAAAATATTTTTTATTATTTATCCTGGCCTAAAGACCATAGGGGGGCATATATTATCAATACATTTTATTCCCTATTTTACGACTACACTAACTCCCTGCTATCCCTACACCCATAGGGGGGCATATATTATCAATACATTTTATTCCCTATTTTTACTGTTATTATAGCCTGTCCGGGCGTCTCTTGCAAGGCCCCCGGACCAGGCTTCTTTTACAACTCCATACCGCCCCAGGTGTGGCCCCGTTCCTGCTCTCTTTCCGGCTGCTGCACCTCTGGCACAGGTAGCAGCTCCCGCGCCTTTTCGACCAGGGGCCGGAACTGCTCCGGCAAGTGCTGATCCAGAAAGTCCAGCACCGCCCCGATCCCTTCCTGGAGCCGCGCCGAAATCCCACGCTCCCAGCTCAAATCTTTTTCCAGGTATTCGACCTGCACTTTGAGCTGCCGGTTTTCATTTTCAAGCCGCTGCCGCTCCTGGGCCTCCTTCAGCTTTTCTTTCATCGAGGGGATTTTCTGCTGAAGCTGTTGGTTTTCTACCTTCAGCTCCCGCACCTTCTGCTCTGCCGCCGCACCCCGGATCACCGCCGCCTTCAGCTCCTTCACCTGCTCCACCGTCACACCCTTGACGGCCCCTGTCAGCGTCTTTTCTGGTTGTATCGCGTCCAGATCGGGCTTGACCTTCTCCACCGCTTTCAGCAGCTTCACATTCCCTTGCAGGGCCTTTCTCTGCTTTTCCAAGGCCGCGATCTCCTGCTCTGCCGCTATCACCTGTTCCTGGACAGCTTCAAGCCGCTGGGCCGCTGCCCTGTACTCTGGCAGCTCCATATGAGGGCGGCCACCGCCCAGGCTGATGATCTCAAACTCGTGCGCCTGGGCGATTTCCGTTAGGGCTTCTTTCTCCCGTTCCATCCAGGCTTTCCATTCCGTCTGCTTCCGGCCAAGCCCCTCAAATCCTTGCTGCTTTAACGCTTGTTTCATTGATACCCTCGTTGAGAGGCCCCGGCTCTGCTCCGTTGCCACCGGCACGAAGTCCACATGGAGGTGGGGCGTGGCCTCGTCCATGTGCAGCACCATATTGAACACCCGCAGATGAGGATTGCGCTCCTGGAAGGACTCTGCAAATTCTTTGAGAGCTGCCGCCGCCCGTTCCCCTCCAGGGGAGCCGCACCCGCAGTCCGTCAAGTTGCCGATCTGAAAGATAGCCTCGTGAAATAGCTTCTCCTGCTTGCTCTGCCGGATATGCTCATAGTAGTCTGGTATCTTGTCCCTGGTCTTTTTCTTTTTGGCATTGTAGGCGGCCAGGCTTCATCGAAAAGTTCGTGGTACACCTTTTTTCAAATCCTCGTTGCAAAAGGTGACATTCTGCCCCGACCTGCTTCGGTCTACATTCGCCGCTGAAAAGCTCCTGTTGTTGTGCCGGATACTTCCCCGGCCCGTCATTCCCGAAATGGTTGTGCCTATAAAATCACCCGTCCCTTTCCTGCAAAAGCCTATATCCTACTACTCCTATTTTACCATAACTGGCCGCAGTCCACAACCTCTTTGTTACTTTCTTGTGAGAAAGTAACGCAAAAGCACTTTCACACCGCCGCCCCGTTGTGGCGTCAGTATGAAAGTGCTTTTGCGCGCTCCCGCGGGTTTTTCTCAATAAATCTATGTTTCACAATCTACAATTTTTTTCATTAAATTGTGTAGAAATTTTTACATTATAGTGATACGATTATTAATTGAAGATAGAGATTCTATCGTTCAGGCCATACAGGCCTAAATCAAAATTTTCAGGAGGATCATCATGAAAAAGTTTGTATCAATGGCTCTTGCCTTAACCGTGGCGGCTTCTATGGCTGTCCCCGCCTTCGCTGCATCTGAACCTGTTGCTCCTCAGAATGAACCGACAGCAGCGACTGAAAGTGTCTCCCCTTGTATCTATTGGACGGGCACTGCAAAACTCAACACCACTGATTATGTGAACATCACTTCTTCCAACAACATCTTCCCGGATTCCCCCCTGGTCACCAGTGATGCCAACAACCCCGGCAATGTCACGATCCGCGTAATCAATGAGAAGGGTGCCCAGGTCGGAGAAACCAAGACCATCGCCCCCGGCTCCTCTGTCCGCCTGGATCAGATTCCTGCTTTTAGTGGTACTTACACCATCCAGGGTAAGGCAAGCGTAGCCGGAACCTATACCTTCAACATCGACTAATTTCCATTCACTCATCACTTACTGAAATGCCCTGGCAATGCCAGGGCATTTCTTATTTGAACAGAAGCGATGCACCATAAAGAAGCGATATATGTACTGGATAAAACCAATAAAAGAAATATTTTATAGACAAATTTCCGCGTTTCCCGTTATATAACAAAATTATAAGAGCTGCAACAACAATAAAAATCGTTGGCTGATTTCCTGTTGTCACCATATACATTATGAGAAATCCTGCACTTTGTAAAAGTCTACTTTTTCTCAAGAAATATAACATGGATACATAAACAATGCCTTGGCTTCCATAATCGCACTTAACCAGTTCCGCAATTATTGCCATTATTATAACAACACCAAGCTGGCACAATATTTTTGTTACCTTGCTTTTTCTGCCGTCCCCACTTATTTTAAGAGCAACCTTCTCTATAATAACCAGCGTAAGAAGTCCCAAAAACAGTGTGAAAAAAACATTTTGGTATTGCAAGTAAAACGGGAAAGTTCCCTCAGCTATTGAATAGCGACTGAAGAATCCTATATCAAATGGCACTTCTGAGATTAAAGCGAAAGCTAACATTCCTCCAATATACCGTTTTCGATTTTTGGTATAAAAGAAACCTTCCGACAGCAATAAGCAAAATAACGGAAATGCGATTGTCCCAATTCCATTAAGAATATTCTTCTGAAAAGCATCAATTCCATAAAACTGTTCTGTTGACATTCCTCCTGCCAAATACAATGGAAACAGTTTATCATTCATAATGGATTCTAAAAAAATTTTGCTGAAATGATCTATAAGCATGGTAATACAAGCAATTATCTTTATTTTATTCCCTGTAAGACATTGTACTGCCTGCAATCTTTTATCAACTCTTTTTATCATGAATCTTTTCCTTCAAATAACCGCTTCCACCAGCTTCTACGCGGTACTGTTTCTCGTTCCTGTTGAAGCTCTTCTCCCTCTCCAGCAACGAGCTGCTGTTGAATGGTACCAGCGTGAAGGGCCTGAGCCGCTACCGCTGTCTGCTGGGCGGCAGCCAACGCATCAGTAAGCCGGGTGATGGTCTGCGCCTGCTGCTCGATCTGCCGATCTTTTACTTCAAGTTGCCCTTGCAGCGTGTCGATGGTGGCCTGTAAAACGCAAACCAAATCGGAAACTTCGTGGTTTTCGGTTTGCGATTTAGTTTGCGATTGGTTTTCGATTTCGGTTTGCGATTTTTCAGAAAAAGCCTGTTTTATCAAGGCTTCCTGGTGTTCATCAATCGCAAACTGGTTTCCGTTTTTGCGTAAACCTGATCGCAAACCCAGGTTTGCGATTTGCTTATTTACTGCTGTCTTTGATACCCCTATCTCGTCCGCTATCTGCCGGATTGTTTTCATACCTTCACGAACAGGCCCACAGGACACACGCCCTCAAACCCAGGCGTAGATATGTACCAGCAGCCGGGGCCTGTTGGCTCCCAGGCTACTTCAAGGGTAATCTCGTGCCAGCCATCAGGAAACAAGGCGGTAAAACCCTGCCCTGCGTGTATGCCGTCCCCTTCCAGGAGCAGCCGAGGGTGCGGATCATCGTCTGCCAGATCGGGGAGCTGCAACTGCGCGATCCTCTCTTTATCCCAGCTCATAGACCTTTCCTCCTTCCCCTAAAATAAATCGCTATGCGATCCCGTCCGGGTGAGATATAAAATCAGCTCGTCCCCGTCCACTTCGTAGATCAGCAACCAATCCGGCGTAATGTGGCACTCACGACACCCCGCATAGTCCCCGGAAAGTTGGTGATCCCTGTTTTTCTCCGGCAACGGCTCCCCCGCAGCCAGTTTTTTAATAATATCGGTCAGCAAAGGAATATCAAAGCCGCGCTTTTTCACGCGCTTCAAATCCTTCTGAAACTTTGTGGTTGGTCTTATGTTATACATCGGCAAGCAGCTCCTCCATCATCTGATCGACATTGGAATAGGTCTTGCCAAGGCGCGGATCGGCCTTCATTCTCTTTACTTCCTTGATTGCTTCGACGGTTTCAGCGTTCGGTACATCACCGCTGATTTCAAAGGGTATTCTATACTCCCTCACAGCCTTACGCGCAAAAACATTGAACGCCGTTGTCATCGTCATTCCCATATCAGCACAGAACGCCTCAAACTGCCGCTTCAAGTCTGCGTCCATACGAATGTTAATATTTGTATTTGCCATAGGTAGCAACTCCTTTCACTCTTATTATATCCATTGTATAACTTTTTATTTACAATGTCAATATATATTCCTGGCCGTTTACCCAAGCACTGGCCCTTAAACTTCTACCCTGGTATGTTCGCATTTAGAGGGCAAAAAAAGCCTTGATTTATGCGGCTTTCCGGGCGCAGTAGAGAGGGGGGCCGGTATTTTACCCTCGGAGGGCTGAAAAACGGCTTCTAAAGG
>ENA-OQAQ01000036-OQAQ01000036.1-human-gut-metagenome-genome-assembly--contig:-NODE-36-length-6568-cov-1.012110_pt1 | contig 6568 bp, 11 predicted proteins | sample MGYA00242739_ERZ504535 | MGnify/ENA primary metagenome ERZ504535 (study PRJEB26092, sample SAMD00036295) | human gut metagenome | host: Homo sapiens | study: EMG produced TPA metagenomics assembly of the...
TAAAGGGATGGTTGAAGTTGTAGAAGTGATTTATGACGGCAAAGATGATCCGGCCTATTCACTGGCTATTATTAAATGGGAAAATACCTATAAATTAGGTATTCGTTGGAACATCGCTTATAGTGAATGGGACGATTACCGCAAACAGAACGGGCAAGATGAATGTATAGGTAATCCACAGTCGAGAGGTATTCCCACCTGGTTTGTTTTGCCCGATGATATGATGTTTAGTGAGAAGTTCAGCGGTGCGATGCAGAGGCTTGATGAATTAAGAAAAGGTAAATAAGTAATGGAACAGGGAGAAATCATATTATACCAGCCGGATGAAGCGGTCAAGTTGGAAGTGAGGCTGGAAGATGAAACCGTTTGGCTGACACAGGCGGCAAATTGTGGATCTTTTTCAATCCAGCAAAGCAAATATAAGCGAGCATATAAAAAAACATATATGATCAGAAAGAATTAGAGGAAAGTTCAACTGTTCGGGATTTCCGAACAGTTCGACAGGAAGGCAAACGGCAAGTGATGCGCAATCTGACTTATTACAATTTGGATGCGATCATATCCATTGGGTTTCGTGTCAATAGTAAAAGAGGTATTTTATTTAGGCAATGGGCGAATAAGGTTTTAAAGGACTATCTTTTAAAAGGGTATTCCATTAATAAACGTTTGTCAGAACTTGAAAGGACTGTCGCTCAACATACCGAGAAGATAGATTTTTTTGTGCGTACTGCCTTGCCCCCGGTCGAGGCATTTTTTTATAACGGCCAGATTTTCGATGCGTACAAGTTCGCTACCGATCTGGTAAAGTCGGCCAGGCGCTTCGATCGTGCTTATCGACAACTATGTGGACGAAACGGTCTTGCTCATGTTGAGTAAACGCAGCGTCGGTGTCTCGGCCACCATTTACACCCAGCGTATCACGCAGCAACTCCAACTTGATCTTGACAGGCATAACAGCCAGTACCCACCTATCGACATCAGGACGTACCGGGACAGTCACGACCGTTTCCTGATCGTTGATGAAACGGACGTGTACCATATCGGAGCCTCGTTAAAGGATCTGGGGAAAAAGATGTTCGCTTTCTCAAAGCTGGATATTCCGGCGGCTGTGATTACTGACCTGTTATAATATCCTTTGTCTTATGAATGGGCTGTCGCAAAAGAAAAACCCGTTCTTGATGAACGGGTATATCCTTGACTTGGTTACGTGTTTTGATAACAGAGGCTTTACCAAGCATTACAATGCAAAGATAGTAATTATAGGTTAATTAGCGAATTTCTTTTTTGGATAGATCCGGAAATAATGCCTCCTTGAAAGAGTGGATAAGGTGATTAAACAATAGATAAGGAAGAACAAAAGCAAAAGGGATGAATGTGGTTATTTATTCACGTGTAAGCTCGCAGTCGGCCAGGCAATCGACCGAACGGCAGGTTGTCGATCTGGAGAGGTTCGCAGCCGGACGGGGGGTACGAGGTGACGGCGGTCTTTGAGGAAAAGATAAGCGGACGAAAGGCCAATATCGAACGCCCGGTTTTAGCCGTTGCCTGGAATACTGCACAGATCCGCAGAACCGGGTGGATATGTTGTTGCTGACCGAGATCTCACGCCTGGGGCGTTCAACCCTGGAGATCCTAAAGTCACTCGATACGCTGCACACGCATAAAATATGCGTGTATATTCAAAACCTGAACCTGGAAACGTTACGGCCGGACAAGACGGTAAACCCCTTGTCCTCTCTGATCACTACCCTGTTGGGGGAACTGGCCGCGATCGAACGCCAGGGGATCATCGACCGCCTTAATAGCGGACGGGAGTTGTACATCCAGAAAGGGGGCAGGCTGGGACGGAAGCCGGGAAGCCGGAAAACGGCCGAACAGAGGAAAGAGGAATACCGGGAGGCGATCGCCTTGTTAAAGAAAGGCTACTCGATCCGGAACGTGGCGAAGCTCACGGGAAAGGCCGTTTCGACGATACAACAAGTAAAAAAAAGACTTCATTAGTAGCTGATTATCGGAACAAATATTGTATTTTTGCAACAAATACGAGTAAATGCACATAATTAAAAACGAGTATTTACACGTGTCTAAAAACGAGTATTTGCACGAAAATAATCAGAATCTAAATAAAAACGGTTATGGCAACAATGGCGGAGAAAATGGCGGCTTCACTGGAGGAATTAAGAAAGCTCCAGGAGAAAGACCGCTGTGTCGTCCTGCAAGGGACGGCCGAGATAGGGAGGACGCATTTAACCCGGCTGTTGGATAACGGCTGGTTGCAGGAAGCCTAATCCGAAGCCGTCTTTTGCGGCGGCATTTGAAAGACGTTCAAATGCACCGAATACTCGTTGTTGCTCATCTTCGGTCATGCCCGTACCGGTATCTTCAACGATAAGTTTCAGCAAACCGTTATCATAATCCGCTGCCAATGATACACTACCGTTATCCGTGAACTTGATGGCGTTTGACAACAAGTTGTTGCCGATTTGCAGGATACGTTCCTTGTCGGTCAAAACCACCGCATCGGTGTGGCTCTCCACTATCAAAGTCAGCCCCTTGTTCATGGCAATGGGCATGAACTCCGTTTCAAGAATATGCGTGATTGCGGAAATCCTGCAAGGGGAAAGGTTGGGTTGCTCCTTGCCGTTGTCCAGACGGAAGAAATCCAGCAGCGTGTTGAGCATCTCCCGCATACGCTCGGAAGATTGCCGGATATTATCCACATACATGGTGCTTTTATCCGCGCTACAACTTTTCTGCATCAGTCCGGCATAGCCTCATTTTGTCAATCGTATTTTTTCGTGGTAGAAGTAGTTTACGATGACAGGTTTGCCTTTTTCCGAGCGTCCGTATGGCAGATCGTTTATACGATACGGGAAGCCCTGCTCCTTGGCGTAATTTGAAATGTCCTGCTCCAATGCCTGCCAGTATTCAAGCCTTTTTTTTATTGTAAATTTCCTCGTAAAGCGGTATGAGGTCAGGATACTTCTCACGGATATACGTCATTATCCCGCCTTTGAACTGCCCGCGTAAATTCAGGTTTTCAAGCCAGATTAAATCAGCATAATCTTTTACCTCCTCTATTATTGCCTTTACGTCTGTTATTCTGGGGAATATGGGCGAGACGAAGCATACGGTGCGGATACCTGCCTCGTATGTCTGACGCATCGCTTTCAGACGGCGTTCAATGCTTACGGCGTTGTCCATATCTGCGCAGAACTGCTCGTCGAGCGTATTGACAGACCATGACACAGTCACTTTGGGAAAACTCTTCAACAGGTCGAGATCGCGAAGGACAAGATCGGACTTTGTGCATATCATAATCTCGGCATCGCTTCCTCGCAGCTCTTCGAGCAGCCTTCGGGTACGGTGGAATTCTTCTTCATACGGATTGTAACCGTCCGTCACAGACCCTATTACAACACGTTCACCGTCGTATTTATGAGGATTCGTTATCGGCTTCCAGTTTTTTTACATCTAAAAACGTACCCCACGGCTCGGTGTGCCCGGTGAACCGTTTCATGAACGATGCGTAGCAATACCTGCAGGCGTGGGGACACCCTACATAAGGGTTGACCGAATATCCTCCCACCGGCAGAGAGGATTTGGTCATTACACTCTTTACATCTATTTCCTTTATTGTATCCATATTCATTGTATTCGTCTGGTAAATTGTTCCGGCAATTCCTGAATCATTCTTTCGTCGCCCATAATCGGCAGCAAATCCTCTTTCATGAACACCGGTATGCCATGAGCCTTTGCCTGTTCTGCAATGCTAAGCACCCATTCGGGGCGCGAATATGACTTTCCTTTTCGGTTTCCGGTGCTCTGTGCCTATGACAATCCAGTCAATTCCCTCGAAATCAATCTCGCCGATATCATCGAAGAGAGGTTCAAACGTGACATGGTAGTGTCGTGCTTTGATATTCTTTTTTCAAATCATCAATCCTCCTTTTCTCGGAACTGCGCGTAACGGTCACGCCCATCCATACGTTCTCGTCGTCAGAGGAGAAACTGATTTTGTCAGGGCGCTTCGTCAGAAAGATATAGGCGTGCTGGGGATTGCTGCTGATCCGCTCGAAAATTTCTGCGTTCCATTCAGGCTTCCAATCGGAGAAATCGCTCATTCCTGTCATGAGCCACACATGAGGACGGGACGTATCGATGATGCGCAGTTTTCGTTCCATGTATTCAGGCACGGAAAAGTCGTCGGTAATGTGGAAACGGCGGCAGTTGTTACGGGCATAGCAGTAAGGGCATCCTATAGTGCACCCTACCACTATGTTCATGTTTTTTATCAGGGATTTAATGCAGACACTCATAACACAACTGTTTCTCCGTCCTCCGGGATAATCAGCCGGCTCATGTCGGCTTCGTGATGCGTTGCCTCATTGCGCAGAATTGCACGGGTGGTCTGGCAATGGTCGATGGCATCCATGTGTACGGCTATCAGCTTGATATGCGAAGGCAATTCGTCAAGTATCTGCATCACTTCGTTCTCGTCGGGGATGATAGGACCGTCCGTTTTGGAAAATTCGGGAAAGATTGCACCTCCGGAGTTTACCACGATATAGTCAGGATTGAACCGTTCCACGGTGTCTCGGATACATGCTTCCCATCGGCAGTCACCCATTATATAAACGGTCGGGAAGCCCTCGGCTTTTAGCACATAACCTGATACAGGTCCCATCATCTGCCCGATCTGCCCGAAACCATGATGTCCGGTCGTGCGGTAAATGGATATGCCGTCTATTGTTTTTATTTCTTCGATGGGTATCACATTTGTAAATCCGTCGTTTCTGATGGCGTCCGCGTCCTGGGGCTGAACGTAGAAAGGAATTTCTTTGGGCAAATGTGTGGGGACACTCGGCTCGTAATGGTCGATGTGATTGTGGGTCAGGAGCACCATGTCCACGCCTCCGATAATATCCTGAATAGGAATGGTGAGGTGTACCCTCGGTGTTTTATTCACACCGAGGGCCGATATCAAAGTGCCTTTGTCGGCTAAAACGGGGTCAATTAGCATGGTGTGTCCCGCATACCTGATTTTCAAGGTGGCATTGCGCACCAATTGTACTGTAGATGTCTTTTTCATGACTATATGTCTTGTTATTGATTACGGGTGCAAAGTTCGGAAGAATCCGGCGAAACATCTATGCCTGAAAAAACGGTAATTATGCCATTTTGATAAATGAAATTATTATCTTTGCAAAAACGACAAGGATATGGACGAGATAATCAACCCTGATCGACTGGTCAGCGTACCGTTCAACAAGACACGCTGCGGCGTGGATTTTTACATCAATACTGCCATAAACAAGGACATCGGACTTGTGCTGACAGAAAACAAGCGGTTTAAGACAGACTTCTTCAGCTTCTACTTTTTCCGTAAGGCAAACGGATATTTGCTACTGAACTTCCGCAAGATTGAACTGCGCGACGGCATGGTTCTCCTGCTTTCACCCCATCAGCAACAAGAGTGGCATGTAGATGAGACGGCGTTGGATTACACGTTCCTTATATTCCGCGAAGATTTCATGCGTACTTTTATCGCCGACAAGTTCTTCGTTTTTCGCCTTTTGTATTGTTACCAGACAGATACGCCGCCTTACATCAATGCCACACATGACGAAATGAAGGAATATATGCGGCTGCTCGGAAAGATTAAGTATGAGCTGATGAATCCAGTGTCCGATACGTACAATATCATTGTTTCCTTACTATATTATCTTTTGCTGATTATCAATCGTACATACGCTGCCGCCTATTGCTTGCCCGCTGAAAATTGCTAAAAAACAAATTTCGCTTTTCGGTTCAAGGACTTGTTGGAACAGAATATCCGCACCCACCAGCGGGTGCAGGAATATGCAGACATGCTTCATGTCAGTCGCATCACACTCAATAACTCAGTAAAAAGCCCAATTCGGAGTATCAGCTACCCATTTGATAAAACAACGTCTGCTTGAGGAACTGAAGAACGAATTGCTATTCTCCAACCGCACTGTCAGTGAAATGGCGGATGATTTCAATTTCTCTGATCCGAGCCATCTCATGCGCTTCTTCAAACAGCAAACAGGCAAAACATTTACTCAGTACATGACGGATTACAATAAAGGCATATACGAATAACTTCTTAATATAGTCGATAGCGGCTATCGAAATATGGTTGTTGATGTTCAGGCGTTTTTGTACTGCATGAACCATTTTACGATTTCTGGATCTTCGTGCGAGCCGAGTAAGAAAGGCTTGTCGGTATCCAGCGTCTTTATCCGTGCCATGTCGTCGGCCGACAGGGTGAAGTCTAATATGTCGAGATTCTGCTTCATGCGTTCCGGTTTCACAGACTTAGGAATAATTATGCACACTGATATTTATCGCGCCCGGACAGGTGTTCGGTGCGGAAGATGACGGCATGCAGTTCCAACCAGATGGCTACCTGCTTATGTTCCATCCCGACCTGCTGCGGAATACACCTCTCGGGCGGATAATGCGTGAATATTCGTTCTTTTCCTACGAGACAAACGAGGCATTGCACCTTAGTGTGGAAGAACGGCAAATCATCATGGATTGT